>Ga0134123_10000011_pt1 | contig 120694 bp, 111 predicted proteins | sample KB303_FD_96460 | JGI IMG/M metagenome (GOLD analysis project Ga0134123, IMG submission 96460) | Terrestrial soil microbial communities without Nitrogen fertilizer from Kellogg Biological Station, Michigan, USA - KB3-0-3 | ecosystem: Environmental > Terrestrial > Soil > Unclassified ...
CCACGCTTGCATCATTTAATTTTGTTTTTAATTCAGCCATGATATTTAATTTTTAAGAGTTTTCTTTTTTCATCATCAATAAATAAACAAAAAACGAAACAGCGAATCCTACAAACCATGCATAATTATAAAGGTGTGCAATCCAGGGATACACTGTTCCGGCATCCATCACTTTTATTGTTGTTAAAAAACCGGGAACATTCGGAATAATTCCCAGCAGCAATGCAATGATTGCATTCCGGTTAAAACCATTTTTGTAAATATATTTCCCATTCAAAGAATACAATTCATCAACAATTAAATTTTTCTTCCGCACAAAAAAATAATCTGCAATCATAATTCCACCGACAGGCCCAAGTAAACTTGAGTATGCAATCAGCCATGTAAAAATATATCCGTTCGGGTCAGCAATCAGTTTCCATGGAAAAATTAAAACTCCGATTACCCCGGTAATAAATCCTCCTGTTTTGAAATTTATTTTTGATGGAGCAAGGTTTGCGAAATCATTGGCGGGGCTTACAATATTTGCTGCAATGTTTGTTGCAAGAGTTGAAATTGCAACAGCGATCATTGCAAAGCTTACCAAAAATTTTCCCGTAAATTTTCCGGCAAGCACAATCGGATCCCAGATGGTTTCACCATAAATAATAAAAGTCGCTGACGTTACAACAACTCCAATGAATGCAAACAAAGTCATGGATGGCGGAAGCCCGATTGCCTGTCCTCTTATTTGTGCTTTTTGTGAAACGGCATACCGTGTAAAGTCAGGAATGTTTAACGAGAGTGTTGCCCAGAATCCAACCATTCCTGTTAATCCCGGAAAAAAGAAATTCCAGAATTCAGCGCTTGATGAAAATTTTGAAGGTTGTGCAAGAATGGGTCCCAAACCATTTCCTGCATTGATTGCCCAGAATAAAAGTGCAAGCGCAGCCAGCGGAAGAAAAAAAGCTTTAAAGACCAATAATTTCCTGATGCTGTCAACTCCGAGATAAACGATATACATATTGAGCAGCCAGAAAAGAAAAAATGTAATAGCAGGGCCCGTTTGTAAACCAAATGATGCCGGTAAAATTTGCGGAAGCGTTTCCAATGAGGGAAACCAGAGTTTGAACATCTGATACAAAGCAAATCCTCCAATCCATGTTTGTATTCCAAACCATCCGCAGGCAACAATTGCGCGAAGCATTGCGGGAATATTTGCGCCACGTACTCCAAAACTTGCACGCGCGAGAACAGGAAACGGAATTCCATACTTTGCTCCGGCATGACCGTTTAATATCATCGGGACAAGAACAATGGTATTACCAAGAAAAATTGTAAGTATTGCCTGCCACCAATTCATTCCGCCTTCTATCAGTGAGCTTGCAAGCATATAAGTCGGAATACACAGGCTCATGCTTATCCATAGTGCAGCATAGTTCCATGTGTTCCACGTTCGCTTTTCCTGCGGGACAGGTGCAAGGTCTTCACTGTAAAGGGAAGAATTATTTTTGTTCATATAGTTCTTTATGCAAGTTCAGGCGAAAAAAGACAGAGCCGGGAGAGAAAGGGAATTATGGAATAAACAATTTTTTTATAACGATACTATCTGCTGTTATTATGCTCACAAAATAAATACCTCCGGGGAGTGCCGAAGTATTATAAACAAATTCATGTATACTATGTGTATTCACAATTTTTTTTTCGAATCTTTTTCTGCCGGAAATATCCACTATTTCAAAAAATAAATCAGCAAAATTATTTTTGGAAATTAATTTTATTTCATTTGAAGTTGAATTATAGCCGATAGTAAACGATGGGTCATTATAAAGATTTTGCAATCCTGTTACATCCACTGATAGTTGCACATCATCCACTGCAAAAGAAGGATCGCTGCCCAGACCGTCCGCATTATTTTTCCAGTGAAAGCCGATATTTAAAGTTGCTGCATTGTTGCAGGCTGCCGGAAGCGTGTCAGAAAAACCTGTCCAAAGTCCCTGGCCTCCTCCGCAGGAGTTAACTGTTTTATCAGTATTTACTAAAAGATTCCACGTTGTGCCTCCATCCAGGCTGTATTCCACTGTGGCATCGTCATTGGTATTTTGACCACGTTCTATATACTTAAATGATAAAATAATATTTGAATGCTGCGAGGCATTTATTACAGGTGAAACCGCAATTTTATCCGATTTAGGATTCTGACCTCCAAAGCCGGGACCGGCATTATAAGCCGCTCCGCAATCACCGTTCGGACATACGAGGCATAAATTGCAGGGTACATTTCCAACGTGTAAGGTAGCATTGCTGCCGCAACCGGCACCGCATGCTCCCACCGCTTCACCATTTTCTGCACAGGATACAAACCATTCGTTTGCCACATTGCCGGGAGCCGTAACATCCACAACAGTCCATGCGCCATTTACTCCCGTATAAGCTGAAGCATTGCAATAGGTGCTGCATCCGTTATTAAAATCTTCAGTCCAGAAAGTTTGTATTTGAGCATGTCCTGTAAAACCGATCAGGCACAACATAATGAAGGAGGAGCGTTTTTGCATAAGCTTATTTTTTTTCGAAATTTAATGAAAATAATAAAACTCCAAAAGTTTTTAACTTAAGATATCTGAAGTTGTCTATATACATTGAATCATTTGCTTTCCGCACAATAATTCTTAGTTACAATATCCATCCGCCAAAGCAACCGCTTTCGAAATAATTTCCAGCCCCTCGTCCATTTCATCTTTTGTAATGCAAAGCGGGGGAGCAGTAAAAATATAATTCCATCTCACGAAAGTGAACATGCCGAGCTCAGTAATCTTTGCAGCAACCTTATTCATAATTTCCATTTCAGGGGGCGCAGCATTAAAGGGAGCCATCGGTTCTTTTGTTTTCCGGCTCTTCACTAATTCAATGCAGCCGAGCAAACCGGTATTTCTGTAATCACCGATGCTCACATGTTTTTCCTTCAGCATTTCAATTTGCTGTTCCATGTAAGCGCCCATTTTCACTGTATTGTCAATCAGATTTTCTTCTTCGTAAATTTCCAGGACAGCATTTGCAGCCGCACATGCAACAGCATGCGCAGAATACGTCAGACCAATAGGTAATGGCTTGTTATCAAAATGTTTTATGAGTTCTTCTTTCACAATCAAACCGCCCAGCGGAATATAGCCGCTCGTAATTCCTTTCGCCATGCACATGATATCGGGAACCACATCATGATGGTCAATGCCAAACCATTTTCCTGTTCTGCCAAAACCGCTCATCACTTCATCAGCAATCGTAAGAATTCCATATTTATCAGCAATCGCTTTTACTTTTTTCCAATAACGCGGAGGATATTTTATACAACCTGATGAACCGCTTTCACCCTCCAGCAAAATGGCGGCAATATATTGTGGTCCTTCGTATTTAACAATACGTTCTAAATGTGCTGCTGCATTTTCTGTGCATTCTTCAGGTGTTTTACTATTCCATGGGCAGCGATAGAAATAAGGATTCTCCACGTGAATAATATTCGGCACACCTTGTGAATCATGCGGAAGGCCGCGCGGGTCTCCGCCTGCCGAAAGCGCACCATACGTTGCGCCATGATAGCTTTGATAAAGTGTAATTATTTTATGACGTCCAGTGTATAACCGTGCCAGCTTAATGGCATGTTCAATGGCTTCTGTTCCGCCATTGGTAAAAAAAGTCCGATTTAAAGTTCCGGGAGTTATTTCAGCTAATTTTTTTCCGAGCTTTCCTCTTGCTTCAGTTATCATTCCGGGATGAACATAGCTGACTTCATTCATTTGTTTCATCACAGCCTCTGTAACTTTCGGATGACCATGACCAATGTTCACATTCATCAGTTGCGAAGAAAAGTCAATATATCTTTTTCCATTGCGGTCATAAATGTAAACTCCTTTTGCACGTTCAATATTCAGCGGGTTTAATCCGGATTGTTTGCTCCAGGAAAAAATAGTATGCTCCAGGTTGTTTTTTAAAATTTCTTCTTTTTCTGAAAGAGTGAATTCGGCTTCCATAGATAGTTTGATTGATAATTAATGGTATTATTTAAATTTCTTAATTTTCAATTGTTTCAATTCTGATTTTAATTCTGCAATCAGCTCTTTTTCTGACGGGAGATAAAGCTTATATTTAGAAGCAAAAAGTTGCCTGCTTTCTTTCAGCACAGAATATTTTACAATAGTTTCGTTTTTTTCGCTGCAAAGTATAATTCCTATAGTCGGGTTATCGCTCTTTTGTTTTATTTCATCTTCAAAATATCGAACATATAAATCCATTTGTCCGATGTCCTGGTGTGTCAGCTTGCCAACCTTTAAATCAAACAGCACAAAACATTTTATATGATAATTATAAAACACAAGGTCAATGCGAAAATCATCTCCATCAGCAGAAATTCTTTTTTGTCTTTCAACAAAAGCAAACCCTTTTCCAAGTTCAAGAAGAAAATATTGAAGTTTGTTTAAAAGTTCTGTCTCTAAATCCTTTTCGTATAAAGTTGCACTCGGGTTAAGGGTTAAAAACTCAAGAATATAGGGATCTTTTACAAAATCAAGAATGGTTGGTTTATCATCAGATGCTTCTTTCTTTGTTTTTTGAATGAGGGATTTTTTCTTTTTCGATGAAAGCAACCGTTCATAATAAAAAGTATTGATATGTCTTTCCAGTATGCGTGTGCTCCAGTTTTCATCTGCCGCTTCGTTCATATAATAATTGCGCGCATCGGGATTTTCAACTCTTATAAGCAACCTGTAATGTGTCCATGTCAATTCGCTTCGCAACTCATTGGATTCTCGTGATAGGGACACTGAATTGCCTTTTACTTTATTTGAAGTTGGCAATTGTGCACGCAGTGCGTGCACAATTGGAAGAGAAGCCTTACCTGAAGAAGATTGTGCACGCACTGCGTGCACAATTGGAAACGTTAAAAAAAATTGGCGCATAGCTGCAAGATTCCGATAAGTAAATCCTGAACCAAAATCCTTTGTCAGTTTATTCGACAATTCTTTTAAAAGAAACTCTCCATATTCCGCCCTTTTTTTCCCTGACTGTTCTTCTTCTATAATTCGCTTCCCGATTTGCCAATATGCAATTACCATCGAAAAATTTACAGCACGAACAGCAGTACCTCTTCCTTGTTCAAGAATTATTTTGATGTCAGAATATAAATTTGGCTTTATCCCCTTCATTTATTTTCATTCCAGCCATTTCATCCAAATCCTCTGATCAACAAAATCCACATTATTCATCGCGCATATACTCATTGTATGTCCTGTTCCGCCAGATTTTGGGTTTTTCAAGCCATCATAAAACAAAGCGAAGTTTGCAGGTTTAATTGTGCTGGTTCCGGTTACTTTAACAGTATCCCGAATAATGTATGCGGCTTTCATCGTCAGATGATTTTTCTTTCCCGAAACAAACTCATCAATAAATTTTCCTGAATTCTTGTTTGTTTTTGATTGATAAACAACTTCGGGCTCCTGCAATAAATTTATTTCATCAAGAGAAAAAGTTTTGTATGCATTGTTTTTTTCTTTTCTGTGGCCAGAATAAGGTGTGATTACTTCAAGCCGTTCAGGATTAATTTTTGTAACTCCCTCTGAAAAATAAAAATCAGCGCCTTCAGCATTCCCGCTTCTGAATTTAATGTGTTTTGTTCTGCTTGTCAAAAGTTCACCAAGTTGAATTAATTTGTTAACATCTGCTTCATCAACATTCCTCTTGCCTTCTAAAAGAACAATCGAATTTTCAAAATCATATTTATTTATGAATTGATCGAGATTCATTTAAGAATTGGTTTTTTTCGATTCGTAATTCGCTGATGAAATCAGCTCATCCAATTCGTTTTCCCTTCCGGGTTCCATTTCACAGTTGTCTTTTTCAATTTTGTCCAAAACTCAATGGAGCTTTTTCCGGTGATGTCACATACGCCAAATTTACTTTCATTCCATCCTCCGAAAGAAAACGGTTCGCGCGGAACAGGAACTCCTACATTCACACCGATCATTCCGGCACTTGCGCGTTCCATCACCTGCCGTGCCAATCCACCGCTTTGTGTAAACACCGATGCAGCGTTACCGTAGTTTGAACTGTTTTCAATATTAATTGCTTCATCCAGATCTTTTGCACGGATAATGGCGAGCACAGGACCAAAAACTTCTTCTTTTGCAATTGCCATATCCGGAGTTACAAAATCAATAACAGTCGGGCCGACATAAAAACCATTTTCATTTCCTGCAACTTTATAATTTCTTCCATCTACTAAAATTTTTGCACCGGATTTTTCTGCTTCGGTAATGTAACGTTCAATCCGCTCTTTCGCTTCTTTGCTGATAACACTTCCTAAATTTTTTCCGGGAATGATTTTTTTTGCTTCATCACAAATTTTGCTGATGATAAGATCAATTTGTCCTACCGCAACCATTGCACTTGCGGCCATGCACCGCTGGCCCGCACAACCACTCATTGATGCCGTCACATTTGATGCAGTCATATCGGGATGTGCATCGGGCATTACAATCAAATGATTTTTTGCCCCGCCTAATGCAACACAACGTTTCAAATTATTTGTGGAACGCCTGTAAACAATTTTTGCAACTTTAGTAGAGCCCACAAACGAGACCGCTTCAATGCCCGGGTGATCACAGATTGCTTCAACAATCTCTCTGTCACCATTTACAACATTAAACACTCCGTCAGGCAAACCGGCTTCCTTCAACAATTCTGCAATCCTGTTTGATGAAATCGGCACTTGTTCAGATGGTTTTAAAATCATACAATTCCCGAGAGCAATTGCATTGGGAATTGTCCAGTGAGGAACCATGTTTGGGAAATTAAATGGTGCGATGGATGCAACCACACCCAGCGGTTTATGTTCCACCCTGCATTCCACACCTTTGCTAACCTCCAATAATTCTCCTGAAATTAATTGCGGAAGCGAACAGGCAAATTCTGTTAATTCAATACTCTTTTCAACTTCTGCTCTTGCTTCGTCCATTGTTTTTCCATTCTCTTCATGAACAAGTGCGGAAAGGTCAGTCATATTTTTTTCGAGCAGCGTTTTATAACGATAAAAAATCTGCACCCGTTCTTTGATCGGGATTGAACTCCATGCTGTGAATGCAGCCTGTGCCGCTTTCACCGCCTCATCCAATTGTTGCGCAGATGACAGCGGGACAGTAGAAATTATTTTTCCTGTTAATGGCGAGAGCACTTCCATTGTTTTACTTGCGCCATTTGTAAATTTTCCGGCTACATAATTTTTAACTTCCGGATATTTTAAAGTGAGGGTTTCCATGCAATTTTAATTTAACCGTAAAGGTAGGAATTAGTCATTACCATTAATCATTGGTCATTGATCATTGGTCATTGGTCATTCTCCAATATCCTCATTCCACAATTCAGGTTTTTCACGAATAAATTTTTCCATCATCGCAATACATTCACTGTTATTAAGATTAATCACCTCTACCCCATGCTGTTTCATAAATTCTCCGGCACCGGCAAACGTTTTGTTTTCGCCCACCACCACTTTTTTAATATTGAATTGAACGACCGTTCCGGCACACATGTAACAAGGCATAAGCGTGCTATACAAAATACAGTCTTTGTAACTGCCGATTCTTCCTGCATTTCTCAGGCAATCCGTTTCAGCATGAGTCATCGGATCGTCTTTTTGAACACGCTGGTTATGCCCTCGCCCGATAATTTTTCCATCTTTTACCAAAACAGAGCCTATTGGAATTCCCCCTTCGGCTAATCCTTTTCGAGCTTCTGCAATGGCTGCATTTATAAATTCATCCATGGGTTTCTTTCTTGAATATAAATCATGTGCATTAATTGTGACAAAATAAATCAATAATCTTAAATATTATCCGTGAATCTGTGGCTATTTTTCTATTTTTACAAAAAATTTAAAACTAAAAAAATGGCTCTTGAAATTACAGGAAAATTAGTGCAGGTTCAAGCCGAACAAACCGGCACAGGAAAAAATGGGAATTGGGTAAAACAGAATTTCATCATTGAGACTGCACATGAACAATATCCCAAGAAAGTTTGCTTCACGATGTGGGGCGATAAAACACAAATATTAAAATCCATGAAAGAGGGAACACAAGTCAAAGTTGCTTTTGATGTTGAATCCCGTGAATACAATGGGAAATGGTACACGGATTTAAAAGCATGGAAAATTGATGTTGCCGGAAATGCTCCCCAAAATTCAGAATATAACCAGGAATCTGTAGCCTCATCCCAGCCATATAATGATCTGAGCTCTTTTTCAGACAGCGGTTCAAAAGACGATTTACCGTTTTAAAAATAATTTTAATTTTTTTATAACATACTCGATTCATACATGAGAAAAACTCTGTTTAAAGTTTTTTTTCTTTTTCAATTGTCCATTATCAATTGTCAATTGTCCATTGCTGATGAAGGCATGTGGCTTCCTGTTTTTCTCAAACAGCTTAACGAAGATGCCATGATCAAAAAAGGATTAAAAATTCCTGTTGATCAGATTTACAGTGTGAATAATTCGAGCATGAAAGATGCCGTTGTTCTGTTTGGTGGCGGATGTACGGCAGAAATAATTTCTGATAAAGGTTTAATTCTTACCAATCATCATTGCGGCTATAGTTCCATCCAGGCACAAAGTTCTGTTGATCACGATTACCTGACGAATGGATATTGGGCGATGACGCAGGAACAGGAACTTCCTTGTCCGAATTTAACGGTGACATTTATCGTTCGCATTGATGATGTTTCAGATTCAATAAATAAAAACCTGACTGCTTCCATGAGTGAAATTGAACGTGATTCAAAAATCCGTGAATTGTGTGCAAAACTTGAAGGGAAAGCTATTGAAGGAACACATTACGAAGCAAAAGTGAAACCTTTTTTCAATGGCAACCAGTTTTTTCTTTTCCTTACGGAGACATTTAAAGATATTCGGCTTGTCGGGGCTCCTCCTGAATCCATCGGGAATTTCGGAGCAGATTCTGATAACTGGATGTGGCCGCGTCACACAGGAGATTTTTCCATGTTCAGGATTTATGCTGATAAAGACAATAAACCCGCACCTTATTCAAAAGAAAATATTCCATACAAACCGCGATGGCATTTCACAATTTCTTTGAAAGGAATTGAGAAAAATGATTTTACGATGGTGTATGGTTTTCCCGGAAAAACACAGGAATATCTTCCCTCTTATGCAATTGATATGGTAGAGAAATTGGATGACCCTGCCAAAATAAAAATACGGGATGCAAGACTGCAAATAATGGGAGATGGGATGAAAATTTCTGACACGGTAAGAATTCAATATTCGTCCAAACGAAAAAGCCTTAGCAATGCTTTTAAAAAATGGCAGGGAGAAATAAAAGGATTGAAGCGCCTGAATACTGTTGCTAAGAAAAAAGAGTTTGAAAAATCTTTTACTGAATGGGTGAGCAGCAACAACAAAACACAATACAAAAACCTTATTCCGGAATTTGAAAAAACGTACGGGGAGTTTTCGAATTACGTTCTTGCGAATAATTATTATACGGAAGGTACCCTGGGAATCGAATTGATCAGCTATGCGCAGAATTTTCAAAAGCTTGTTGAGTTAAGCCAAAAGGAAAAACCTGATGATGCAGAAATTAAAAAAGAAGCAGAAAAATTAAAAACAAACAGCGCGGGTTTTTTCAAAAATTATGATACACGCATTGACAAAAAAGTTTTTGCAACTTTATTAAAAATGTTTTACGATGATGTGGATAAATCTTTTCATCCGGGAATTTTTAAAATGATAAATGAGGAATACAAGAATGATTTCAGGAAATATGCCGATGATATTTTTTCAAAAACATTTATGGTTTCAAAAAGCGAGGTGGATGAATTGCTGGCAAATTTTTCAGCAAAGTCAGCAAAAAAAATTATGAAAGACCCTGCTTATCAATTGATGAAAAGTATTACTGACAACCAGAAACAAAAAGTTGCAGGAGAATTTGCAGAGCTGACTGAAACTTTAAATAAGATGAATCGTCTCTACATGGCTGCACAAATGGAAATGCAAAATGAAAAGAAATTCTTTCCTGATGCCAATCTGACTTTGCGCGTAACGTATGGACAGGTATTGAATTACGATCCGCGGGATGCTGTTCATTATAATTTTTACACCACATTGGAAGGCGTGATGGAAAAAGAAGATGCTTCAGATAATGAATTTATTGTTCCGGTAAAATTGAAAGAGCTGTATGACAAAAAAGATTACGGGCAATATGGAAAAAATGGCTTTATGCCGCTTGCCTTCATTGCTTCGAACCACACCACAGGAGGCAACTCCGGCAGCCCGGTGATAAATGGGAATGGTGAATTGATAGGTACAAACTATGATCGTGTGTGGGAAGGTACCATGAGCGATTATCAATATGATCCGGAGCAATGCAGGAATATCGCTCTTGATATCCGCTACACACTTTTTGTGGTTGATAAATTTGCAGGATGCAAGAGGTTGATTGATGAGATGACGATTGCTAATTAGAGGCTCGATAAATTCAAACTTTGCCACAGATTCACAGATTAAAATAAATGATCTTACAATCTAATCTGTGAATCTGTGGCAATATTCAAATAATTTTTTTGACCCTGAACTCCACACCTCAAACCTCAAACCTTATTTTTGCTGCATGTCAACTACTAAAGCTGTCCCGATAAAAAGCGAAGATCTATTTAAAAATATTATTTCTCACGCCAAGGAATACGGCTATATTTTTCAATCCAGCGAAATTTATGACGGGCTTAGTGCAGTGTATGATTATGGCCAGTATGGTGCTGAGCTGAAAAAAAATATTCGTGATTACTGGTGGAAAGCAATGGTGCAGATGAATGAAAATATTGTGGGCATTGATGCTGCCATTTTTATGCACCCCGCAATATGGAAAGCCTCAGGACATGTGGATGCTTTTAATGACCCGTTAATAGATAATAAAGATTCTAAAAAAAGATACCGTGCAGATGTTTTGATTGAAGAACATGTTACAAAAATCGAAGCGAAGATTGAAAAAGAAGTTACCAAAGCAAAAGACCGTTTTGGTGAAACGTTCAACGAAGGGATGTATCGCTCAACGAATCCGCGTGTTTTGGAAAACCAAAAGAAGATTGACGATATAAATACCCGTTTCAAAAATGCGATGGATAAAAATGACCTGGCTGAAGTACGCCAGATTATTGTGGACTTGGAAATTGTTTGCCCCATCAGCGGAACACGAAACTGGACGGAAGTTCGCCAGTTTAACCTGATGTTTTCAACAAAGGTAGGTTCGGTAAGCGAAGAGGCGGATACGATTTATTTACGACCGGAAACCGCACAGGGAATTTTTGTAAACTTTTTAAACGTTCAGAAAAGTGGCCGGATGAAAATCCCATTTGGCATTGCGCAAACAGGAAAAGCTTTCAGGAATGAAATAGTTGCGCGTCAGTTTATTTTCCGTATGCGTGAGTTTGAGCAAATGGAAATGCAATATTTTGTCCGTCCGGGTTCTGAAATGGAATGGTACAACCACTGGAAAGAGACAAGAATGAAATGGCATCGTTCGCTTGGTTTCCCTGGAAGCAAATATCGCTTTCACGATCATTTAAAATTAGCTCACTATGCAAATGCAGCATGTGATATTGAATTTGAATTTCCGTTTGGCTTTAAGGAACTGGAAGGTATTCACTCACGAACTGATTTTGATTTGAAAAGCCATGAAACGTTCTCGGGAAAAAAATTACAATACTTCGACCCTGATTTGAATGAAAGCTATGTTCCTTACGTTGTGGAAACTTCCATCGGACTTGACAGAATGTTTTTGGCAATATTAAGCCAGGCTTACACCGAAGAAAAGCTGGAAGACGGTTCAGACAGAGTTGTATTAAGGCTTCCTCCATTTCTTGCGCCTGTGAAATGTGCTGTGTTGCCTCTTGTAAAAAAAGACGGGTTACCCGAAAAGGCAAGAGCGATTATGGATAAATTAAAATTTGAAATTTATTGCCAGTACGATGAAAAAGATTCCATCGGGAAACGCTACAGGAGACAGGATGCCATCGGAACTCCTTACGCCATCACGATTGATCATCAGACTTTGCAGGATAATACCGTGACGATTCGCGAAAGAGATTCTATGTTGCAGGAGCGTATTTCGGCAGAGCAGGTGGAAAAAATTGTGAATGAAAAAGTAGATGTAAGAAAATTATTGCACCAGCTGTAAATAAAAAACCCCGCGGGTTTTGAAAACCAGCAGGGTTTAATTTAAGTTCGAATTTTTTATTTTTTCAGAATAACCCTCTTCACCATTTCATCTGTTCCTGATTTTATCCGCAAAAGATAAACTCCCTCGGGCTGATCAGAAATATTCACTGCATATTTGGTTGAAATATTTTTTAAGTCATAATGTTTTACTTCTTTTCCTAAAATATTGATGACTTTGATTTCAACAGCATTAAAATAATTTTCATTGAAATTGACTGTGACAATTCCCGAAGTAGGAGTTGGAAATACTGAAATTCCCTGGAATCCTTTGGTTTCATTCATTCCAACCGGGCCATACACAACAAGATCATCAAAACCTACATTTAATCCTAATGAATCTTTTTTATAATAAAACTTCAATTGCGTGGAAGAGCTGTTAAGAGGAAGTATAATTGTCTGTGAAGTTGTTGGAAAGTTTACATAAGATGCTACCTGGTTCCATGTAGATCCGTTAGGGCTTTCATACACATAAAAGGTATTGTACGGATTTTGTGTTCCGTTGCCTTTGAAATAAAAAGAAACCGAACCGGGATTAGAAAATACAGGAGTAATAATTGTTGCTGAATCCCATCCGAATTTGTAAGCATTGCAGGCTATCCCGCAAACGCCTGATGTGTTATAAAACGATTTTGAAATACTCGCTGTGTCATTCCATGTAATTGTAAAACCGGCAGGAATGCTTGTCACCAGGCCATCATAAGAATCAAAATCTTCCTGCAGCAAAATTGATTGGGATTTTGTGGTCAGGAATGCTGCTGATATGATTAAGGAAAGTAGAATTTTTTTCATGACGTAGAGTTTATATCGTTACAAAATTAGATAAATGTTAATGAACAACTGTTAAATATTTGTTATTTGTTATTGTAAGCATTCATGGTTCGTGCCAGCCCTATAGAAACAAAGCTCTTCACCGCTTCTACAGATTTTTCGATCCTTTCACCAATCAATTTATTTTCATCATTACTCCATTTTCCCAACACATAATCTGATTGTCCTCCTTTATTAAATTCATTTCCTATTCCAAACCGCAAGCGGGCAAACACAGTCGTATTGAGCGATTCAATTACGCTTGTCAAACCATTATGGCCCCCATCTCTTCCTTTTGCCCGAATGCGAATCGTTCCGAACGGGAGGGCAATATCATCGGTAACAACAAATAAATTTTCCATCAGAATTTTTTCCTCCTGCAGCCAGTAATTCACGGCTTTACCACTTAAATTCATATACGTAGTCGGCTTGATAAGAGTTACTGACCGTCCCTTAAACCTGAATTGACACATATGAGCAAGCCGGTCCAACGTAAAAAATGCTTTGGCTTGTTCGGCCAAAGCATCTGCAATTTTAAAACCTATGTTGTGGCGTGTTTCGGAATACTCTTCTCCCGGATTACCTAATCCAACGATGAGGTACTTCACAATTCAAAAAATTATTTTTTCCCTTTCTCCGGAGCTTTTGCAGCGGCAGGGGCGGCTCCGGCAGCAGCAGGAGCAGCAGCACCGGCAGCAGGAGCGCCTTCAGCAGGAGCGGCACCGGCAACAGCACCGGTAGCAGGAGCTGCAACAACTTCTTCAACAACTGCACGGGTTACTCTTACTCCGACTACAATATTGTTTGTTGAATCCAAAAAGGTAACACCATCTTTTTTCAAATTTCCGACTCTAACCGAATCCCCGATCTTTAAAGGAGTTATGTCTATTTCAACATTATCCGGAAGGTCTTTCATCAAAGCGCTGATCTTTAATTTTCTCAATTTCTGGATCAGTCTTCCGCCTTCTTTAACACCTTCTGATGTTCCTTTTACTTTTACAGGAATATCAATCACCACTTCTTTATCAGGATTGATTTCAACAAAATCAATATGAATAATCCGATCTGTTATGGGATGAAATTGTATTTCCTTCATTACTGCATTGTAATCTGTTCCATCTATTGATAATTGAACAGTGTGCACATTATCGGTATAAACCAACGGTTTAAAATCAAGGATAGGCGAGGCAAAGTGTACATTTTCTTTTCCTCCGTAAAGAACGCAGGGAACTTTTCCTTCACCACGCAATTGCTTTACTGCCTGCTTGCTGATTTTGGTTCGCTTAGTCCCTTTAATAGTTAAAGATTTCATTTTATTTGAATTGTTGTATGGTTAAATTGTTCTATTGTTCTATTGTTTTATACGTTGGTTGCGATTCGCAAATTCGTATTTTTATTCGTAATTCGTTGATTTTACGGATTTATAAATAACCCGCTGATGGATTCATACGTGTACACTCTGCGGATCGCTTTTGCAAATAACTCTGCTGTTGACAGAGAGGTGATTTTATCTGATTCTTTTTTCAAAGGAATGGTATCACAGACCACCAATTCAGTCAATCCCGAATTTTCTATCCGGTTGTATGCATCACCCGACAAAACAGGATGCGTGCAAAAGGCACGTACGCTTGAAGCTCCGCGTTTTAATAATAAGTTGGCAGCTTTGGTAATTGTCCCTGCAGTATCTACGATATCATCCACCAGTATCACATCCTTTCCTTCCACTTCCCCGATTACGGTCATGCTTTCAATTTCATTGGCGCGTTTGCGGTGCTTGTCGCAGATGGCCATTTCCGCATTAAAGAACTTTGCATATTCCCTTGCCCGGTGCACCCCTCCCATATCAGGAGCAGCAATCAGGATATTCGGAAGATTAAGGTTTCTTATGTAAGGGACAAATACAGTAGAAGCGTCAAGATGGTCAACCGGTACATCAAAAAACCCCTGTATCTGGGGTGCATGCAGGTCCATCGTCATTACACGGGTAGCTCCGGCAGCGGTTAACAAGTTGGCAACCAGTTTGGAAGCAATGGCCACTCTCGGTTTGTCTTTCCTGTCGGAACGTGCAAATCCGAAATAAGGAATCACGGCAGTTATATAATGTGCCGAAGCCCTTTTGGCTGCATCAATGATCATGAGCAACTCGAACAAATTGGAAGTAGGCGCAAACGTAGACTGGATAATAAACACATCACAGCCCCTTACGCTTTCATCCAGTGAAGGAGAGAACTCCCCATCGCTGAAATGCTGCACATTCACCTCGCCCAAAGGCGCTCCATAACACCCTGCAATAGTTTGCGCAAGATACTTGGAATTGGTTCCTGAGAACAGCTTTACCTGGCGGGGGTTTTCTAACATGTTGTTTTATTGGAGAAAGGGGTGCAAAGAAAGGGAAAAAAGTTTAAAGTTTCAAGCAATTTATAAGTTATTGAGTTATTAAGTTGTTGGGTTGTTATGTTATTCATAAAACCTAAAGTTGCCTCAATAACTTAACAACTTAATAACTCAACAACCCAAAAAATCCTATTTTCGCACTCCTTACAACCAGAAACTTTAAACCAGAAACCATAAACGGTTTCTTATTGCCCGGGTGGCGGAATTGGTAGACGCGCTGGTCTCAAACACCAGTGAGGTTAAACTCGTATCGGTTCGACTCCGATCCCGGGTACTGGATGGAAGGTCGCGAGGTTTAGCTCGCAATGGCGAGTTTACCCCGCCATTTTAAAGTTTAAGGGTTTATTGAAATGAAGTCCCTCTGCAAAATTTATTCAGGCAGATTATAAGGATTAAAATCCATCTCATTTTCTCCCCAGCTAAGGCAGCCCGTGCTGTCAATTTTTACTTTTTTAAATAAATTCATTTTTTTGTATTTGCTGACAAAAGGATGTTTTGAATTAAATAAAAAGTTTTTAAAATCGTGTATCTTTTTTCTTCCGTTTTCAAAAATCAATTCCAGCTTGTAACCGCTTATGTATTTTACTTCTTTCAATGGCATGCTTAAAGTTTTTTTGTGATAATCCTCGTTTTTATTTTTGCTCCCTGAACAAAATATTCAATCCAATCGCTGGTGATTTGGTCAGCATATTCGGCAATTAATTTTTTCAAATCTCTCATTTGTGCCGGTTTAAATTTTTTAAATCCTTTTAGTGCTTTATACTCAATTTTTATAATCTCACTGTCCTTTTTTGTGAACTCAACTTTGATTCCATAAGTCTTTTCATATATCGCATGAACGTGAACCGGTAAATGGTCATTGGAGAAGAACAATAATTCTATTCCGTTGTAAACAAATAGCTTTGGACTCATATTTTTCTCAAAACTACAATTTTCTTTTTTTTGATATCAATATTCGTATCGGTTCCACTCCGATCCCGGGTACTGGAAAAGAGGTTTAAGGTTTCGGGTTTAAGGCTTAAGTTATTCTACCATAAGCTTTTTTGTTCCTAAAACTTTTGCGTTGCTGATAACTTGAACCAAATAAATTCCTTTTGGAAAGTTTGAGGTTTGGAGAGTATGGTTTGAAGTTTTGTTTTCAACCTGTTTTGAAAAAACTTTTTTTCCGTCAAGAGTTGTTATTAATATTTCAACATTTTTATTTTCTATCGGCTGTATACTGATAACCGCGTACTGAGAAGCAGGGTTGGGAGAAATTGAAATTGGATAATTTTCTGTTGTGGTAATAGTTGGGATACCCGTTGTGCTGTCGGGTGTATATTCCCAAACATCATTGAAAACAGCCGGGAGGTTTTGGGTTCCAAAACCCACGTATCCTTTACTTCCAACTGAAAAATATGCTGCATTTGTCCTACCGGCAGCAGGAAAACTTGTTTTTTGAATCCATGTGTTTAATAATGGCTGATATTGCCAAAAATCATTTAACCATACTCCATTATTTGCTCCTAATCCTACATATCCGCAGCCTGCAATCGCAAAAGCAATGGAACTAATGCGGGTATTTCCAGGAACATTTGCTTTTTGCGTCCACGCGTCTGTTATCACGTCATATTCCCAAAAGTCTTGAAAATTTGTGGTCAAGTTGCCTCCTGTTCCGGTATATGCTTTGTTACTTATTGTAAAAGCAATTGCTGCCGTTCTTGGAGAAGCGATCAAATTTGATTTTTGTGTCCATGAATTAAGCAATGGATCAAATTTCCAAAATGAATTACCCGGAGTTCCAAACTCGTCACCACCAAAGCATACATATCCGTTTGACCCTATGGCAAAGCCAGAAGCACTGAAGGGAAGACCAGGAAAAAGTGCTTTTTGTATCCATACATTTGCAATAGGATTATATTCCCACCAATCATTAAGTGAGCCCGGATTTACTCCCAAGCCTGCATATCCTAAGGTTGAAATTGAAAAACCTAATCCATAAACGCGGAGAATATTTCCAATGTCTGCTTTTTGAGTCCAAACATCCGTTAAAGGATCATATTCCCAAAAATTATTTGAAGCTGATAGAGGTGCTCCATAACCAATATATCCTTTATTACCAATTGAAAAAGAAAAACCCAAGGCTCTTCCCGCTCCTGTAAAATTCGCCTTCTGGGTCCAATAATCCGCTTTAGAGAAAAATGCAATTAAAATATAAAGGAGGGTGAAAAACTTTTTCATAGGATTTATTTTATCAAAGTTAAAAATATTTTACTCAAAAAAAATCCCTCTCTTTTTTGAGAAAGGGAACCTTTGAAATAGAACTTTAATTTTTTTTAATTATTCTCAATCGCCTGGAAAAGTTCATCCAGCTTAGGAGTAAGGATCACTTCAATCCTGCGGTTCTTTTTTCTTGCTTCTGCAGAGTTGCCGGCATCCATTGGCATGTATTCACCTTTTCCGGCAGGAGTCAGCCTGACGGGATTAATACCCGAATTTTTTGTCAAAATGCGCACCACAGATGTTGCACGAAGCACACTCAGGTCCCAGTTATCTTTAATCGCACCTCCGCTGATGGGGACGTTATCCGTGTGCCCTTCAATCAACACATTTATATCCGTATTTTTTTCAAGCACTTTTCCCAGTTCTTTCAAAGCTTCTTCTCCTTTTTTATCCACCACGGTGCTGCCTGTTGCAAACAGCAAACGCTCCTCGAGCGACACGTACACTTTTCCGTTTTTCTGAGTAACCGTTAATCCGCTCCCGGTAAACCCCATCAGCGCTTTGCTTACCGTTTCTTTCAAAGCGCGTACGGTAGAATCTTTCTTATCGAGGATACTTTGCAATTCAGAAACTTTTCCTTCGCGTTCTTTTAATTGCGCGCTTAATTCATTCAGCGCTGCTTCTTTCTTCTTCAGCTCATCTTCTTTCCTGAAAAGTTCTTCCTGCGTTTTGCCAAGATCGCTCAACGCTTTTTTTGCCTCATCACTTTTTCCCGAAAGCAATTTGTCATTATTTGAAAGCAGCTTGTCATACGAATCCGATAATTCATGATGGACATTTACCAATCGCCTGTAAGCAATTCCGTTTTGTGAAGTATCGCTGATCAGGTTGTTCTTTTCCTTTGTAAGCTCAGAAATATTTTTCGTCAACTCCGTATTTTTGGTGGACAGCTCAAGGTTTTCCGCACGTGTAGTAGAAAGATTTTCCTCACATTTATTTTTTCGTGTAGTCATGTCATCCAGCTTTTGCGCAGGCACACACGAACCAAAAAAGAAAATAATTACAGCGCTTTTCAATAAAAATTGATTTCCAATCGTTCTCATATTACTTGATTTTAAATCCGCCTGAGGCGGAGGGTATTAATTTTGTAGTTAATATTACAGTGCAAAGTTGTTAAAACTTTATTATCATCGTTGCGTAAAACGAACAGAGTTATAAACAAGGAAATATTTAAAAAAAATTTATGGACTCGTTAAGCAAAAACTGGATCACCGAGAAGCATATTGATTTTGAATATAAAAAATATATGCTGCTGGCTTATTTGCAGCATGTAAGCGAAAACTTTACGGAAACAAAATTATATCCTTCACTGAGCGAGCTGGTTTCACATTACAGAAACATCCTGACGTTGAAAGAAAGCAAAAAAAATCTGTACGAAAGTTTTCCCGAGCGGATGTCCGGAGCCGATGTGAGCAATTTCAAAATCATCTATGAAAAAATTCTTGAAGACGACCAGCTCATGAAGGAAATTGAAAGCATCATCAGTTTTTCAATTCCTCAATTTGAAAAATATCTTGCCGAAGGAAAAAAGATTTATGATTTTCTCGATTCCAAAATAAATATTTACCCGGTGGGAATTGTTCCGCTCCAAATTAACGAAGGGTATATTTTCCTGCAAAGCGGAAAAAAGGGAGAAACAAAAATTTATGAATACCAGATCACGCTCTTTGAAAACCCTGACGAAAAATACCGCGGCATTTACACCTCTTATATTTGTTCATACGAAAAAACGCTGAACAATACTTTTGAAAACATTAAAAGTGATCTCATCCGCTTTCACCAAAAACTTCCCAACCCTGCAGCGTATGTCATCGAAACGGAATTAATGATCCCGATTGAAGAAACCTTTTTACCGATGGCAAAACGCACACTGATGAAGTACGTGGCGGCAAAGACGATAAATTAATTTCGACTTGCGGTCCGCCTAAGGCGGATGCGAATTGTAATCCGAAATTTAAAATTCGCTACCGAAGGAGTCCTTTGGACAATCCGCAATTTTCTACTTTTGCTTCATGTTTTTAGAAAATGCAAAAGCCACCAATCCTAAGAAAGGCTGGATAGAAGTTGTTTGCGGTTCCATGTTTTCAGGAAAAACAGAAGAGCTCATCCGCAGGTTAAAGCGTGCAAAAATTGCCCGGCAAAATGTAGAAATCTTTAAACCGAAAGTGGATACGCGTTATGATGAAACAAATATTGTTTCGCACGATTCAAATTTTATTCTTTCCACTCCTGTCCCCCATTCTTCAAATATTTTATTGCTTTCGCAGAACGTAGATGTGGTCGGAATTGATGAAGCACAATTTTTTGATGATGAGCTTCCGAGTGTTTGTACACTGTTAGCCAATAACGGTATGCGTGTAATAGTTGCGGGTTTGGATATTGATTACCTCGGAAATCCTTTTGGTCCCATGCCTAAACTATTGGCAATTGCGGATTATGTTACAAAAGTTCACGCAATATGCATGGACTGCGGTGACCTTGCTCACCATTCGCACAGGACTGTTGCGGGTAATTCTTTAATTGTGCTGGGTGAAAAAGAAAGCTACATCCCGTTATGCAGAAGTTGTTTTATTAAAGCAATGAAAGAAGCCGGTTCAAAGTTTAATGTTCAAAGTTCAAAGTCCGCGCACCATTAATGGAAGAAATATTAAAATCAGAATTGCCTGAAAAAGAAATAGTACAATATTCTGTTGAGAAAATTGCTTCCATTGTCGGAGGGACGCTGCAACAGGCAGACAAGACGCACACCTCCATTTTACACTTGCTCACCGACAGCCGTAAAATGGTTACACCGGAGTTTTCCCTTTTTTTTGCAATCAAAGGTGACAGGCGCAACGGGCATGAATTCATTGATCCGCTTATCCGTTCGGGAGTTTACAATTTTGTAATATCAAAACCGGAATTTATCCCCGGGAGGAAAGCAAATTTTATTGTTGTTGAAGACACGTTGGCAGCGATGCAGCAGCTTGCCGCATTTCACAGAAAACAATTTGATATTCCGGTGATCGGAATTACCGGCAGCAATGGAAAAACTATTGTAAAAGAATGGCTGTATCAATTGCTGAGGGAAGATCATCACATTGTACGCAGCCCGAAAAGCTATAATTCTCAAATCGGGGTGCCGCTTTCTGTATGGCAACTTAAAGAAGATAATGACCTGGCCATTTTTGAAGCAGGGATTTCTTTGCCGGGTGAAATGAAAAAATTAGAGGAAATAATTCATCCTTCAATTGGAATTTTTACAAACATCGGGCAGGCGCATGACGAAAATTTTTCCTCGGTAAAAGATAAAATCATTGATAAGCTTCAGCTTTTCCGAAATACTAAAACACTTATTTATTGTAAAGACTATACAGGAATAAAGGATGAAATCAGCGCAGCAGATTTTCTTCCGGATGATTTAAAATTATTTACATGGTCACGCAAGTCGAGTGCTGAACTCCAGGTGAGCCGCATAACCAAAGGAGCGAATGAAACGGAAATCCAGGGTATTTACAAAAATAATTTTATCGGCATTCACATTCCTTTTACCGATGAGGCATCCATTGAAAATGCCATTCACTGCTGGTCGCTGATGTTATTAATGAATTATGACGCTGAAGTAATTGATGAGCGCATGAAAATGCTGAGCCCGGTGGCCATGCGTTTGGAAATGAAAGAGGGTATTAACAATTGTTCCATTATAAATGACAGCTATAATTCTGATTTGGGTTCGCTTACCATTGCACTTGATTTTTTAAATCAGCAAAAACAGCATAATAAAAAAACTGTTATTCTTTCCGATATTTTACAAAGCGGTAAAAATGAAAAAAGCCTGTATGCCGAGGTAGCTGAATTATTATCGAAGAAAAACGTTAATCGCCTGATCGGTATCGGCACGGCCATTTCCAATCAGTCTGAGCTTTTCAGAATGGAAAAAAAGTTTTACAAGAGCACGGAAGATTTTATAAAAGAATTAAGCATACATCATTTTCACAATGAAACTATCTTATTAAAAGGGGCGCGGCTTTTCGGATTTGAGCGCATCACAAAAATGCTTCAGCAAAAAGCCCACGAAACCGTTCTCGAAATTAACCTGAATGCACTTGTTCACAACCTGAATTATTACCGTTCGCGGCTGGGTGCTGAAACAAAAATAATGGCAATGGTAAAAGCATTCAGTTATGGAAGCGGAAGCTTTGAAATTGCCAATACACTCGTGTTTCACAGGGTAGATTACCTCGCAGTTGCTTACGCTGACGAAGGAGTTGAGCTCCGCAAGGCAGGAATTTCAATTCCCATTATGGTCATGAATCCCGAGGAGCAAAGCTTTGATACGATGATAACGTATTACCTGGAACCAGAAATTTACAGCTTCAGAATTTTAAGCCATTTCAGCGAAACGCTAAAGAGAAGAACAAATGAATTGCAGGATAAAACATTCCCTATTCATATCAAAATGGATACAGGAATGCGCAGGCTGGGATTTGAACCCTCTGATATAAATGAACTTGTTATCCGCATTCGGAACAATAAGTTTTTGAAAATTGATTCCATCTTTTCTCACCTTGCAGGAAGTGATGAAGCTGTACATGACGGTTTCACAAAAAAGCAAATTGAAGTTTTTACCAAAGCAAGCCATGAAATTCAATCGCATTTTAATTATAAGATCCTGCGGCATATTTTAAACTCGGCAGGAATTATACGTTTTCCGGAAGCCCAGTTTGAAATGGTGCGGTTGGGAATCGGTTTACATGGAATAGCTGCCACACCGGCCGAACAAAAACAATTACAACCTGTTTCTACACTTAAAACAACTATCTCGCAAATCAAGGCCGTGAAAGCAGGAGAGAGCATCGGTTATAACAGAAAAGGCATTGCAAACCAGGACATGCAAATTGCAACTGTCGGGATTGGTTATGCAGACGGCCTGAACAGAAGGCTGGGCAATGGCGCTGGAAAAATGTTGCTGAATGGAAAATTTGTTCCTATAGTCGGAAATATCTGCATGGACATGACCATGATTGATATGACCGACATTCCTGCACGGGAAGGTGATGAAGTGATTGTTTTTGGAAATGATTATACCATTTCTCAAATGGCAATTGATCTCGAAACTATTCCCTATGAAGTATTGACCAATGTTTCACAACGGGTAAAAAGGATTTATTTTCACGAGTAATTTTTTCAGTGAGGTTTTGCTTCCTGTTTTTTCATAACCATCACGGAAACAAAAATGCTGATCTCGTATAATACATATAAAGGAATTGCCACGAGAATCTGGCTGGTGACATCGGGTGAAGGAGTGATTACAGCAGCAATAATCAGTATGATTACGATGGCATGTTTCCTGTAAGTTCGCATGAACTGCGGAGTCACAACCCCGATTTTTGAAAGAAAATAAATTACAATCGGCAATTCAAAAACAATTCCGCTTGCGAACGTGAGGAAAGTAATTGTGGAAATGTATGAATCAAGACTGATTTGATTTTTTACCTGCTCGCTCACCTGGTAGCTGCCAAGAAAATTTATGGAAAGCGGGGCAATTACAAAATAACCAAACAGGACTCCGATGATAAAAAGTAAAGAGCTGAAAAAAACTATGCCCGTTGAATATTGTTTTTCCGTTGATGTTAAAGCAGGCTTCACAAACCTCCATACTTCCCACAATAAATAAGGGAAACCAATAATCAACCCGGTGATAAATGCCACCCAAATATGCATGGAAAATTGACCCGACATGGCAACACTTATTATGATAAAAGGAAAATCTTTTATACACATGTCAATGGCAAATTTTTCTGAGAGCCAGCACAATACACGATAAGTTGGAAAACCGGGATGCTTAGGACCAAAAATGATCGTATCAAAAATGAATTCTTTATTCAGAAAAGCAATTAATGCAAAAGAAATAATTGCAATAACAGAACGAAATAAATGCCACCGCAGTGCTTCGAGATGTTCCATAAAAGACATCTCGGCATTTGAATCGGATTTTTGGAAAAAGCGGGACATGGGCAGGTTTCTTGTTTAAAGTTTCCGGTTTCAGGTTTTTCCAGTCTGTAGTCTTTCACTTGAAACCAGAAACCATTTTTATTCTTTCACTTCTTCGATAGTAAAATTATTTTCTGAAGATTGTTTCAGGTGAAAAGTTTTATATGTTTTTATAATTAAAGCGGTGGACTTTCGGTTCAATTGCGCAAATAAAATGCTGGCATATATTTTCTTGTCTTTATCTTTTTCAAAAATGGCATCATCAACGGTCACATTGTAGCCGCGATTACAATCCAATTTAAAAGTTTGCAACGAATATTTAGCGGATGTTTCATTTTCAGGAACTAAAACATTTGCGAACATGCAGTTAATTTTTACGCTGTCGTTTATGGTGCTGTCCATTGCGGGCTTTCTGTAAAAAAAAACAATCTTTTTACCGGGAGTATTAAATTTATTCTCCAACACCTTGAACTGAATAAAAGCATTTTCAGGCAAAATTCTTTTTACAAAATCGTCAGCAGATTCCTTTTTATTTTTCTCAAAAGTCTGTGCAGGCAAACAATGAGAAATTAAAAGAACAAATAACGTTACAAATAAATATTTCATTTCATTTAAGATTTAGAATTTAGAACTTCAGATAATTCCCTCTCTCAGCAAATCGTGAAGATGAACAAATCCAAGGTATTTTCCTTTTTCCGTTACAACAACTTGTGTAATATTATGTCTTTTCATAAGCTGAAGTGCATCAACAGCCATCATATTTTTATCTACCGTTTTCGGATTGGCAGTCATAATATCTTTTGCCATCACATTTTCAATTGATTTTTTAGTTTCGAGCATGCGTCTTAAATCTCCATCGGTGATTATCCCCATCAGCTTTTTATTTTTTACAACTGCTGTTGCTCCTAATCTGTTTGAAGAAATTTCAAGTATTACTTTTTTTACAGAATCGTCCACAGCCACTTCAGGGCCGGGATTATTCGGATAGAGATCAGAAATTTTCAGGTACAGTTTTTTTCCCAGCGCACCTCCCGGGTGAAAGCGTGCAAAATCTTCTTTTGTAAAACCCCTGCATTCGAGCAGGCAAATAGCAAGCGCATCGCCCATCGCCATTTGCGCTGCTGTGCTGCTGGTGGGAGCAAGGTTCATCGGGCAGGCTTCTTTGGCAACGGAGACATTTAAAACAACATTTGCATTTTTTGCAAGATAAGAATTCATATCTCCGGTCATGGCGATTAATTTATTCCCGCTGTTTTTGAGCAAAGGAACGATTACTTTTATTTCAGAAGTATTTCCGCTGTGCGAAACACAGAGCACCGCATCATCCGTCTGGATAATTCCTAAATCTCCATGCACCGCGTCAGCAGCATGCATGAAAATTGCGGGAGTGCCTGTACTGTTTAATGTGGATACAATTTTTTGTGCTATGATGGCGCTTTTACCGATCCCGGTGACAATAACTCTTCCTTTTGAAAAAAATATTATCTTTACGCATTCAACAAAATTCTTCCCGATTAAGTTTTTCAGTTGCACTATTGAATCTGCTTCTGTTTGAAGAGTTTGTTGAGCAAGCGAAATAATTTTTTTATCTGTGATCAAAATTTTAAAAATTTATGAGTTAGATTTGTTTTAAATAAATTTTATACCTTTATAACGAAACAAAAATATTAAATTTGACCAAAGTCCATCAGTTATGAGTAATACCGAAGTTGTAGAAAAGAAAAAAACAAAGGCGAAATCCGGGCTGGGAGAAGCTTTGCAAAAGTATTTTGGGTACGATAATTTTAAAGGCGACCAGGAGGCAGTTATTAAAAATGTGCTTGACGGAAATAACACCTTTGTGATTATGCCGACCGGGGGGGGCAAGTCCATGTGTTACCAGTTGCCGGCACTCTTAAGTGAAGGCACCGCTATTGTGGTTTCTCCTTTGATTGCACTGATGAAAAACCAGGTTGATTCCATTCGTGGATTTAATTCTGATGACGGTATTGCGCACTTTATGAACTCTTCACTTACTAAAGCAGAAATACAGCAGGTAAGAAAAGATATTTCATCAAAAAAAACCAAATTACTTTATGTCGCTCCTGAATCACTTACTAAAGAAGACAACGTAAATTTTTTGCGCGATATTAATATTTCATTTTTCGCTATTGATGAGGCACATTGTATTTCTGAATGGGGCCATGATTTTCGCCCTGAGTACAGGAGGTTAAAACCCATTATGGAGCAGATCGGTGAAGTTCCTGTGATTGCGCTTACAGCTACTGCCACGGCAAAAGTGCAGCTTGACATTCAGAAAAATCTTTCGATGATGGATGCAACGGTTTATAAAGCATCTTTTAATCGTCCCAATCTTTATTATGAAGTGCGCCCGAAAGTGGATGTGATGAAAGAAATTATCAAGTTCATTAAACATCACCCGGGAAAATCAGGAATTGTTTATTGCCTGAGCAGAAAAAAAGTAGAGGAAGTAGCACAGAACCTGAACGTGAACGGCATTAAGGCATTGCCCTACCATGCAGGGTTGGATGCATCTTTGCGCGCTTCCACCCAGGATGCATTCCTGATGGAAAAAATTGATGTGATTGTTGCAACAATTGCTTTCGGAATGGGTATTGACAAACCCGATGTGCGTTTTGTAATCCATCATGATATTCCAAAATCGCTTGAAGGATATTACCAGGAAACCGGCCGTTCAGGGCGTGACGGGCGCGAAGGAAGATGCTGCGCTTTCTACAGTTATAAAGATATTGAGAAACTGGAAAAATTTATGAAGGGCAAACCGGTTGCCGAGCAGGAAATCGGGAAACAGCTTTTGCTCGAAACAGTTGCTTATGCCGAAACTTCCGTGTGCCGCAGAAAAATGCTGCTGCATTATTTCGGTGAAAGATATAACACTGAAAATTGCGGAAGCTGTGACAACTGCCTGCATCCGAAAACACAGGTGGAAGCTCATGAAGAAGTTCAGTTACTCCTCGAAACGGTTGCAGCTATAAAGGAAAAGCATAATGCGGAGCATACTGTAAATGTGCTGATCGGGAAAACAGAAAATGAAATAAAAAAATACGGCCATGATAAGCTGGAGATCTTCGGAGAGGGAACAGAGCAGGAGCCAAGGTTCTGGATGTCGGTTATCAGGCAGGTATTGCTTGCAGGAATGCTTGAAAAAGATGTTGACAATTATGGATTATTAAAGTTAACTGCAAAGGGAAAAGAATTTATAAAGAAACCGCAATCATTTTTAGTGACGCAGGATCATGACTATGAAAATACAGATTCAGACGATGATGAGGATGGCGGTGGTGCCGGAGGAGGAGGAAGCGCTGCGGATGAAAATTTGTTCGCAATGCTCAAAGATTTGCGTAAAACATTGGCAAAGCAAAAAAATCTTCCACCGTTCGTAATCTTCCAGGATCCTTCGCTTGAAGAAATGGCAATTCAGTATCCCATCACCATGGATGAAATGAAAAACATCACCGGTGTGGGAGGCGGCAAAGCGCTTAAGTATGGCAAGCCTTTCCTTGAAATGATTTCAAAGTATGTGGAAGAAAATGAAATCGAGCGGCCGATGGACCTTGTTGTGAAATCGATTGTCAATAAATCAGGGTTGAAAGTTTATATCATCCAAAACATTGACCGCAAAATTTCACTCGATGATATTTCAGACGCAAAAGGAATTAAGCTGGGTGATGTGATTGCTGAAATTGAAAGCATTGTTGCCTCGGGAACACGCATTGACATTAATTATTATCTCAATGAAGTAATTGACGTTGACCGCCAGAAAGAAGTGTTTGATTATTTCCGCACTGCTGAAACCGATTCAGTGGATGAAGCGGTGACCGAGCTTGGTGAAGAAGAATATACCGTTGATGAAATCCGGTTGATGCGCGTGAAGTTTATGAGCGAAATGGGGAACTAAGAACGTTTAAAGTTCAAAGTTTAAGGTTAAAAACTCATTATAATTTTATAATTTTCTTCCTGTAAATATTTTTCCCTGCTTTTATTTCAACAGTATAAATCCCGTTTGAAAAATCACTGACATCAATTGTAATTACTGATTGTTGATTTGTGATTGTTGAGTTTAAAACTTCTCTTCCATATAAATCATATATTTCTACGCTTGTGTTTTTTTCAGATGAAGGGAAAGAAATGTTTATAAAATCAGTTGCAGGGTTGGGAAAAATAGTGAAGTTAGAAATTGAATATTGGAAATTGGATGCTCCTGTTGTGAGTGTGCTATCGCAGAATTTTACGATCCAGTAATCATATGTTGAACCAGAAGCATCCCCAATTGGCTTGTGTTTTATATCCGCCTATTCCCCCATTTGTATAATTGGCGACAGCATAACATCCTTCTTTAGTTTGAATTGCAGACCCTTGCTCATCATGTCCTAAAGTAAAAATAGTTTTATCCCATTCCTTAATTCCCAAGGAATCTGTTTTCAACACCCAAGTTTGCTCACTACCAAGATTATTTTCTGTTTTATTTCCGCTAATATTGGAATAAGAAGTACCTGCAATTAAATATCCATTGTCAACAGTTTGAGAAATGTTCCTAAATTCATCCTCATTTCCTGCGCCTCCGAAATCTTTATCCCACTCCTTATTACCCAATGAATCTGTTTTTAAAATCCAGTAGTCAATTCCTCCCCAAGTATTTTGTGTTTTATTCCCGCTGATGCCAGAATCAGAATATCCACCCAAAATATACCCTCCGTTAACTGTTTGCTGTAATGAATAAAATCTATCGTTATTGGTTCCTCCAAAATCCTTATCCCATTGCATGTTCCCAAGCGCATCGGTTTTTATTATCCAATAATCCCATCCCCCCCAATTTAATTGTGTTTTATCTCCGCTAATACCAGATTTAGAAATTCCACCAAAAATGTATCCACTATCAGAAGTTTGTTGAAGTGAAAATAAAAAGTCATCATCTGTTCCTCCAAAATCTTTATCCCATTGCTTATTGCCTATTGAATCAATCTTAACAATCCAATAATCATAACTATTTCCCCAGGTAGGTTGAGTTTTATCTCCACCAACACCGGATATTGAATAGCCGCCAAGAATAAATCCTCCATCATTTGTTTGCTGCAACGAATAAAGTCTATCATCACTATTCCCACCGAAATCTTTATCCCATTCCTTATTACCAAGTGAATCTGTTTTAACAATCCAGTAATCCCAACTTCCTACTGTATTCTGTACTTTATCACCGCTAATTCCAGAGTTTGACCAACCACCCAAAATGTATCCGCCATCCTTTGTATGTTCTAACGAATAAAGATGATCCTCACCTGTTCCTCCGAAATCTTTATCCCATTGCTTGCTTCCAAGTGAATCAATCTTTACCATCCAATAATCTTGCGTAATTGGATTTATTGTATCCCAATTTGGTTGGGTTTTATCTCCGCCTGCACTGGAGACAGAAAATCCACCCAAAATATATCCCATATCTTTAGTCTCCTTCAAACAACAAAGTTTATCCAAATTTGTCCCACCAAACCTCTTATCCCAAATTTTCACCAAAGGGTTCTGTGAAAAAGCATAGTTAAAAATATAAAAAGCAAAATAAAAAGTGAGTACAAGTTTTTTCATTTATCAAATATATAGAAAAGCCGCTGGTTTTGTGTTCTAAGATGCATCAGCCAACCCGTGCCGAAGGCATCCCTTTGGGAAAACCAAAAACCAGGAACTTTTTTACTCTCCATACAATTTCGAATACCAAACTCCCATTCCATACGTAGCTGCATACAACCGCTTATTAAAATAATTTATCTCCAGCTCATTGATTTTTGTATTGGGCAGACCATTGCTGAAAGGAATCCATTTGCCGGTTGAATCGTTCCTGTAAAAAACTCCACGGAATGTTCCGGCATACATGCTGCCATCGGTTTTTGATTTATCTATCACTATAGAGTTCATATCCGATTCATCGGGCAACCCTTCTGAATAATTTTTCCATGTGCTGCCTCCGTCATAGCTTACCATCATTTTATAGATCCAGCAGCCCATAAACCCCACAAACACTGTATCAGGATGATGGGGATCAACGGCAAGGCAATAGATATTAGACCAGTCAACACCCGTCAGCCCGTTAGTAATATCTTTCCAGGTGGCGCCTTCATCAGTTGTTTTATATAACCGGTATTTTTCTCTTTCGGTCCCGCCCCAAACGGGATTACCGAAAGCTGCATAAATCACATTGCTGTCAGAAGGAGCTACACTGAAATAAAGCAAAAAACCTTTTTGCGTTCCCGGAAAATCATTTGCAAATTTTGAAAGCTTGGTCCATTTCCCGTTTCCACGATCCGAATTTTTTGCTATGTCATGAAAGCCGAAATATAACGTATTAGGGTTTTGAGCATTCATGAAAAAAGGTTTAACCACTCCTCCACCGGGCGAATCGCGCGGGAGCAAATTGCCCGACCAGGTTTTTCCACCGTTAAGGCTGCGGGTCATGTTGCTCCCCCCCTGCCCGTCACTCCTGTAAATAATACTATCGTTGGTAAAATCAATAATACCTTCCGCACCATCGCCCCCGCTGATAGTTGCCCAGTTGCCGGGAGCATACAGGACAGGATCATACAGCAATGTGCCGACATCCTGCGCTCCTGCAATAAATTTTTCGGAATTCTGCGAAACACCCATGCGGTGAATTTTTGCAACGTTCAACCCGTTGCTGATATCAGTTGCATTCCATTTTATGCTGTCGGCTTTTTCGACTTTATAAATTCCTCCATCGCAGCTTACAAAAAGAAGGTCAGCATCAGGCGCCACAGCAAGGTCATGGATGTCAGCATGAGTGCCCTTGTTAAGAGTATAAAGTTTTCGTTTCGGAGCATCTGCAAAAAAATGACTTACATAATTTCCATTGTTAAAAAACACATGCTCTTTTTCCAGCGGACTTGTTTCGATCACAAAGCGGCTGTACATACCATTATCAAATCCTTTCATAACCATCTTAAAAGTTTTGCCGCCATCTGCAGATCTATAAATAATTCCTAAAGGGGCAACGTTTGCGTATAAATATTTTGGATCAGCTCTGGTAACGGCTATTTTAATTGTTTTTATTTCCTTCAATGAGTCGGTGAATGAGGAAATTATTTTCCATTTTTTCCCGCCATCCGATGATTTATAAATTTTTCTCCCGCCTACATATATAACATTGGGATGTCCCGGCATCAATTCCATGTCACGAAAAAAACCATCCGGCACATATAGCTTAGTGAACCAGTTTTGCCCTCCATCCTTTGACTGAAATACATATCCGTCAGAGCGATCAGGATTGGAATGCATCTCCATTACTAATGCCGTTAGTATTTCAGGATTAGCAGGATTGATTTTTAAAGCGGGAATGAGTTTGAGAGTCGGGTATTTCCAGAAATCTTTTAGGAGTTTCTGCTCCTGGTCATACCAATTGCCCAATGGCAGAGTATCCCATGTCAATCCTCCATCAGCAGATTTAAAAATTCCACGGCTTGCTGTTGCCTGGTTTTCTCCGCACGGCCCCTGCGGATTAAATAATCCGTCAGGGTCACATGTTGCCACATACATGACAGAAGGATTTTTAGAATTGATAGCTATATCTGAAATTGCAAGGACGGGAAGATGATCTGTATGCCAGTTTTCCCAATCATTTCCTCCGCCTGATGATCGCCACAATCCGCCATCGGGACTACCAAGAAACATGATTTTGTTAGTAGTACCGTTATAGCCCGGATGAAATCTCAGGCACGTTACTCTGCCAATTCCTATGGCGCCTCCTCCAGCCTGGTTGAATGGTACTTTATCAGGACCTAAAGGCTTCCAGTCACTTTGAGAAAAGGAATTGCAAAAAATACTTATAGCAGAAATGAATAAAATAATTTTTTTCATGGCTGAAATGGCTGATGAACTGTAAGTATAACGAAAAAGTAAAAAAGTATGAAAGCGGGTGACTTAAGGTGCGGGTACTTTAATCAAAAAATCATCCGGACATTTTTATTCCACTATAAATCGCTTGCGGACAAGGCACAGATCATCTTTTGCTTCGATATAGTAAATACCGCTTTTCAAATGTTTCAGATCAAAGTCTTTAAAGTTTTTACGGGAAATGTTTGTGCTGAAAATAGTTTTTCCATTGCTGTCTGTTATTTTTATTTCAATGCTTGAATCAGCAGACGCGGTAAAATTAATTTTAGCATTGTTCCTTGCCGGGTTCGGGTAAACAGAAAAATTAAAAGCTTCTTCTGTTTCAAATAAAACAGGCTTTGTATCACTATAGGAAAACTTGCTGTTATAATCTACTTGTTTAAGCCTGTAATAAATTGTGTGATTCGCAGGACTTGTCCTGTTTGCGTAATCAAATGCTGTTTCATCTTCAAATTCATAAAACTGGTAAGATGTGCTTCTGCCCTGCCCGGCTACTTTCTCTACTATTTGGAATTCTATACCATTCGCACTGCGTTCAACCTGGAAATAATCATTGTTTTCTTCAGAAGCTGTTGACCATTCGAGCAGCACAGCATTATCCTTCCTGGTAGCCTCAAAAGAAAGCAGTTTAACCGGAAGTACAACAGGATTTATATCAACATTAAAAACCAGGGCACCGGGTAAGTAAAAGTCGCCTGAAGTATTAAAATATACATTGGTGCTTGTAGAATTCAGCGGCAATGAAATGTTTGATGTTATATAATCAAAATCAACTCCCCAGTTTTGAGTAGTACTCGGGTTCCTGGGGGTATTTGTAATAGTTCCGTTAAAAAAATTAGTGGCAGGATTATTTGCATCTGAAACGTTATTAACATCAACATTTGCATTTAACCGAAGCTTGTCATTGGTAATATTCTTATCACCCTCCCATGCAATGATTCCCATTTTAGTGGTAAATGTTCCAGATGACGGAGTTAAAAATCCCGAAATGGGAACGGTAACAGTGCCAGTTCCGTTACCCAACCAAACTGAACTGTACCCGTCAAAAACTGTAATGTTCCTGTATGGCTGTGTATCGTCAGAATAAATCACAATCAGCGCCCAGCCACCATAATAACCTGTGCTGTAAGGATCGGAAGCACCGTTTCCAATGGTAGTAATAACATCCCCTCCCCAATAAGTTCCTGCGCCTTTTGACTGGATATAACTGGTTATTTCAATAAAACCCTGGAAGTGATTTTCGGCAGTAATTCCTGAAATCGTATTACCATCATCTAATTGAGTGGCAGTATAGGTAGTATAAGTATCTCCGGCTTTCTTAAATTTAATGGTATTTTTATTAACGCTTGCAGAACGTCCTGCCCAGTATAAACCTGCCCATAAAACTGATGAACCTGCCGGTAAAGTAAGATCAGCGCTTGTTGAATTTTTAACGGTAGTAGCATCACCATCAAGGTCAAGGTTATTCATTGTAGTTGCATTATCATCTGAAGCAGCGGATGAACCAACCAAAGAGCGATTACCTACAATAGCTACATCGCCTCTTACATTAAATGCCGGAGTTCTTAATGTAAATGCGCGTTGAGAAAAAGCCGGACGGCCCAGAAATACTAAAAACACCCATAGGGTAATTTTTAATCTTTTCTTTAAAACAGATTTACAGATAACCTTTAACATTTGTTTTAATTTCTATACTATAATATGCATGATATGAGCCAACAGATTATAAATACAATTAAAACAACCTTAAACCTTACAAACTAATACGAAAGGGTGATGGAAAAGCGGGCGAAAACTTCCGTAGTTATTTACTTTTAGCCAAAGTAAAAGAAAAAGAGCTGCCCAGGCCAATATCGCTTTTTACATTAATTTTCTGATTATGCGCTTCAATTATGTGCTTAACTATTGAAAGTCCGAGCCCGGTCCCGCCTTCTTCACGCGATCTGCTTTTGTCAACCCTGTAAAAACGTTCAAATAAACGCGGTAAATGTTCTTTACTGATACCAATACCGTTATCGGTTAATTCTATAAAAACTAAATCACTATTTTCAATAAAGTTTATTTCGGTTGTTCCGTTGTTTTTTCCGTACTTAATTGAATTCACTAATAAGTTGACCAGCACCTGGCGGATTCGTTCTTTATCAGCAAACACATAAAATGGCTTCTCGGAACTCTCTTTAACAAAAAGTCTTATTCCTTTTTCTTTTGCCTGTAATTCGAGCGAATCAATCACTTCTTTTGAAAGATCATACACATCAAATGTCCGCGGTTCAATAATCATTTTCCCGGCTTCCAGCTTTGAAATAGATTCGAGGTCATCTACAATAGAAATCAAACGGTCAAGGCTTTTAGCTGCTTTTTGCAAATACAACATATTCACATCATGATCTTCAATACCGCCATCAATCAGTGTATGTATGTATCCCTGTACATTGAAAATAGGGGTTTTTAATTCATGCGAAACGTTTCCTAAAAATTCTTTCCGGTAAACTTCCAGTTGTTTCAAGTGATCAATTTCTTCTTCCTTGTTTTTTTCCCAATCAATAAAAATACGGTTGATCTCAGGAATAATTTCTTCATCACGCACTGGTTTTTCTACGGATTGAAACCGGGGGCTCGTTAGCTGAACAATATTTTTATATATCACCCGGATGTTATCAAGAAAAAATTTTCTCAATACATAATTTATGACGATAAATCCGCAAACGAAAACGATAACAAATATTCCAAAAAGAAACAGCAGGGAAAATGCTTCATTCTTTATAAAATAGAATAGCCAAAAAATAAATGCGGCAACACTTGCAATAATTAATGAAGTAATAAAAGTGAGAGATTTGGTTTGTAATTTTTTCATGGCGGAAAAGTTATTCTTCGAGCCTGAATTTTCAAATCAATAATTGAAATTAAGCTCAAAGATCAAATTTATAACCGATACCTTTAACAGTCTTGATGGAATCATCCCCGATTTTTTCACGAATCTTTCGGATGTGCACATCAATTGTACGGTCGCCAACTACGATTTCATTTCCCCAGACACGGTTTAAAATATCTTCGCGGGTAAATACTTTTCCGGGTTTGGAAGTAAGCAAGGCAAGCAGCTCAAATTCCTTTCGCGGAAAAGTCAAAGGCTCACCACTTTTATAAACAAGATATTTTTCGCGGTCAATTTCAATGTTACCTATTTTCAGCCTGTTTTCGTGAGCGCTTCCGTTCAACCTTCTAAGGAGCGCCTTGATGCGGCTCATCATAATACGCGGCTTAATCGGTTTGCTTATATAATCATCAGCGCCCACATCAAACCCTGCAATCTGTGAATAATCTTCGTTGCGTGCGGTCAGAAAGGTTATGACTGAATTTTTTAGCGAAGGGGTATTTCGGATAATTCTGCAGGCTTCAATGCCATCCATAACGGGCATCATAATATCAAGAATAATAAGATCAGGATGCTCTTTTTTTGCAATATCAACCGCCTCCATTCCGTTTTTACCAAGCAAAACATTGTAACCCTCTTTTTTCAAATTATATTCCATGAACTCGAGAATATCGGGCTCATCATCCACCAAAAGAATTTTTATTTGTGTATTGTCCATTGCATCAACGAATACGAATTTACGAATAAAAGCATTTGCAAATTCTTCGTTTTCAAAACTCTCCTTTTAATGTTATGAAATTGTTAATTGTAACTTACTGAAATGTTAACAGGAAAGATTAGCGGCTATGGCAAGTCGAAACCTGCTGCAGCGAGTATTTTTTTTGTGATTTTCTGCTGAATAAAACCATAAATGGAAAAATCCTTATTCAATTTGAATTTACTGACCGGTATTTTTATGGTTCCTTTTTGTGAAAGAAGTGGAACATTTTCAAAAGTTCTCACTACATTTTCATGGGTTAACGTCTTTCCGGAGTTCTCACCTTTACCGACCTTTGATACCAAACCTCTTTGCACAAGAGCAATATAAACGTTCAGGTTTTTATCTGTCTTTGAACTTTCGTATTCTATTAAAAGAGTGTCAGACGTGCTGAGTTCATTCTTGCTCAGGCTTAAAGTAACGGGTGCAGGCTTTTTTAATTCCTGGTCAATTTCATTCAACAATCTTTTTTTATCTGTCCCAACAAAGGGTTTATTTCCATTTACAAAGAGCTGGGGGGTATAAATTTCCATTTCGGCCAATGCATCGTTATAGTTTTTCTGACGAATGGTGAATTGATACCGGCTGAAAGGATCTTTCCAACCAAGCCTGTTCCAGATATCGACATGAAATTCCAATGCATAAATTGGTTTTTTGTTTTTGCGCGCATCTGCAATTATTTCACTTAATATCTTATCGGCTGGCGGGCAGGTATTGCAGCCTTCGGAAGTAAAAAGTTCAACAACAACAAAAGAATTAACGGGTGTTTTTGAGAGCTGTGCAATGGCAAGTTCTTTGCAACCGGCCAGTAAAAAAAGAACGAAAAATAATTTCCTCTTCAACACTTTTTATATTTATAAACGTTTATTCGTGATGGCAAGTATTTCAGTTTTCAAAATTATTTAAAAGAAACTAAGAATGGTTTCGATCGTAAACTAAAAGATCATATTTCAACGGGTAAAATAGCCGACATTGATAGTTCATCTCTAAATGCTATTTTTACGGGCTGTTTTCAAAACTTGTTTATGGGATTAAAGAAAATATTATTATTTTTTTCGTTAACAGTACTTTTTTTTGCTGCACAAAATACTTCCTATGCACAACTTCTTTATCCTGCCAAATGGACTTTTTCCATTGAGAACAAAACAGCTTCTGAAGCAACGCTGGTTTTCAAGGTTAAACTGGACGAGGGGTGGCACATGTATTCCCAGTTTACTCCGGCTGGCGGACCGCTTCCTATGGTTTTCACATTTGAACCAAATAAATGTTATGAAACTTCAGGAAAAGTAAGTGAGCCAAAGCCCGAAGTTGAATTCGATTCAACGTTTGAAGTAAATGTTTTCATATTTCATCACCAGGCAACCTTCAAACAAAAAGTAAAACTTAAAAGCAATGCGGATTGTGAAATAAAGGGAGCCATAGAATACCAGGTTTGTAAAGAAGCATGCATTTTTAAGGATACAAGTTTTATATTTTCCGTTAAAGGTTCGTCCGGATCTTCTGTTAAGGAAGTAAGACTAATAGATTCTTCATTGGCTTCAAATTTACCGGCCAATCAAATTGATACATCCACGCAAAACCAGGCATCCGTAACAGAAAGTTATACTGAAGGACTTGAACCCGGCTGCGGAGAAACTGAAGGAGCCGTTCAGGATTATGCGTCCTTATGGGGAATTTTCATAGGGGGAATTTTAGGCGGATTGCTCGCTTTACTCACTCCCTGTGTTTTTCCGATGATACCTATGACTGTCAGTTTTTTTACCAAACGCAGCAAAGACAGAAAAAAAGGGATCAGCAATGCATTCTTATATGCCTTATTTATTATGATTATTTATGTGGGCTTAGGATTGCTTGTAACCATTACTTTAGGTTCCGATGCGCTGAACGACTTAGCAAGCAATGCGTTTTTTAATCTTGCCTTCTTTGTTATCTTCATCATTTTTGCCCTGTCATTTTTCGGAGCATTTGAAATCGTCCTGCCGAGCGCATTAGTCAACAAAGCAGATGCAGCTTCTGATCGTGGCGGAATGATCGGGATATTTTTTATGGCATTCACCCTTTCACTCGTTTCATTTTCGTGTACAGGCCCCATCATCGGAACATTGCTCGTAGAAGCCGCGCACGGAAGAAGCTATATGGGTCCGCTCGTTGGCATGTCAGGATTTGCGCTTGCATTAGCATTACCTTTTGCATTTTTTGCAGCGTTTCCCGGCTACCTTAATTCACTTCCGAAATCAGGAGGGTGGTTAAATGTTGTTAAAGTTTCACTTGGTTTTATTGAACTTGCATTGGCTCTCAAATTTTTATCCAATGTTGACCTTGCTTATCATTGGGGAATATTAAAACGGGAAGTTTTCATTACTCTTTGGATTATCATATTCGGATTAATGGGGATGTATTTGCTTGGCAGAATAAAATTTGCACATGACAGCGAAGTGCAGCATGTTTCGGTAACACGGTTAATTTTTTCCATCATCACTTTGTCATTTACTCTTTATTTAATTCCCGGATTGTGGGGCGCTCCTTTAAAACTTATAAGCGGTTTTCCTCCTCCTGATTTTTACAAGGAATGGAAAACTGAAGCGCATGATTGTCCACATGATCTGAACTGCTTTCATGATTATGATGAGGGAATGGCTTACGCCAAAACGCAGGGGAAACCAATAATGATTGATTTTACCGGCTGGAGCTGCGTCAATTGCCGGAAAATGGAAGACAACGTGTGGTCGGATGCAAAAGTGATGAAACGGCTGGCTGAAGATTATGTTTTAATTTCACTTTATGTGGATGACAAGGAATTGCTGCCTGCCGATAAACAATATACATCAACCGTAACAGGAAAGAAAATAAAAACCACCGGTAATAAATGGAGCGAACTGCAGGCAACAAAATATCAAACCAATTCGCAGCCTTATTATATATTGCTCGACAATAATGCACGTATTCTTGCAAAGCCCAGGGGATATACTCCTGATATTCCCATTTACACAAAATTTTTGGATGAAGGCTTGTGCAGGTACAAATTAAGAAACAACAACTAACCTTATTTTCATCCTTTGAGAGATTCTATAAAAAATAATTTTCACGAAGCGCAGAAAACACTAAATGAATTTATCGCAGGGGAAGAGAATTTTCTGAAAATCGAAGAAGCGGGAAAAATTTTAGTTTCAGCTTTTAAAAATGGCAACAAAGTAATTTCATGCGGCAATGGAGGAAGCATGTGTGATGCCATGCATTTTGCAGAGGAACTTTCCGGGCGTTTTCGTGACGACAGGAAACCATTACCCGCCATTTCGATCTCCGATCCTTCTCATATAAGTTGCGTGGCAAATGATTACGGTTATGAAAAAGTTTTTTCAAGATTTGTTGAGGCAATGGGAAACAAGGGAGACGTTTTGTTTGCCATCAGCACCAGCGGAAATTCAAAAAATATAATCGAAGCGATTGCTGTTGCAGGAAAAAAAGAAATGAAAATAATAGGGCTGACCGGTAAGGACGGAGGCTCAATGAGTAATTTATGCGATGTGGAAATCCGGGCGCCTTTTTCTAAATATTCTGACCGCGCGCAGGAAATTCATATTAAGGTAATTCATTCTTTAATAAATTTTGTGGAGGAGAACATTTAACTTTAATCTCCGAAACTTTATCTTTTTCTCATGTTAATCAAAACCTACGGAAGTGCCGTTTATGGAATTAATGCTACTACAATTACTGTTGAAGTAAATGTGGGACAAGGCAGTAAATTTTTTCTTGTTGGTTTGCCTGACAGCGCGGTTAAAGAAAGCCAGCAACGGATGGAAGCCGCTTTAAAAAATGTCGGGTATAAAATGCCTGGCAAAAGAGTAGTCGTGAATATGGCCCCTGCTGACATTCGTAAGGAGGGTTCTTCATATGACCTGACCATTGCCATGGGAATTCTTGCAGCATCAGAACAAATCATTTCTGAAGACATTGACAAATATATTATCATGGGTGAGCTTTCGCTGGATGGCGGCCTGCAGCCTATTAAAGGAGCCTTGCCCATTGCCATTGAAGCGCGGAAAGAAGGATTCAAAGGTTTTATTCTTCCAAAAGCAAATGCACGTGAAGCGGCTATTGTAAGTGATCTTGAAGTTTACGGAGCAGAGAATATTATCGAGGTTATTGATTTTTTTACCGGCAATAAAAAAATCGAACCAACAATTGTAAACACCCGCGAAGAATTTTATGCTCAGCAAACACAAAGTGAATTTGATTTTTCAGATGTAAAAGGACAGGAAAATATAAAACGCGCCCTGGAAATTGCAGCATCAGGCGGACATAACGTAATTCTTATCGGGCCTCCGGGAGCAGGAAAAACCATGCTGGCAAAAAGGCTGCCTACCATACTGCCTCCGCTTTCATTGCATGAAGCGTTAGAAACAACAAAGATCCATTCCGTTGCCGGAAGAATGGGAAAGCAAGCAGCCTTGATTTCTGTACGGCCCTTCCGCTCTCCGCATCATACCATCAGTGATGTTGCATTAGTCGGAGGAGGAGGCGTTCCGCAACCCGGAGAAATTTCGCTGGCGCATAATGGTGTTTTGTTTTTAGACGAGTTGCCCGAGTTTAAAAGAACAGTTTTAGAAGTGATGCGTCAGCCGCTTGAAGAAAGAAGAGTGACGATTTCGCGTGCGCGCTTTTCGGTTGAGTATCCCGCCAGCTTTATGCTGGTAGCATCTATGAATCCTTGCCCCTGCGGATATTATAATCATCCGGAGAAAGAATGTGTGTGCGCTCCGGGTGTGGTGCAGAAATATCTGAATAAAATTTCCGGCCCGTTGTTAGACAGAATTGACTTGCATGTGGAAGTAACCCCCGTTTCATTCAGCGAATTATCAAAAGAACGTTTATCAGAAAAAAGTGAAGCGGTTCGTGAACGGGTTGTAAAAGCAAGGGCCATTCAAAGCGAACGGTATAAAACTTCGGAAAATATTTATTGCAATGCACAAATGTCAAGCAAGCAGTTAAGAGAAATTTGTAAAATTTCTGAGGAAGGAACGCAGCTTTTAAAAACAGCCATGGAAAGATTAGGATTATCCGCCCGCGCTTATGACAGAATTTTAAAAGTATCGCGAACAATCGCGGATTTAGCAGATAGTTTGGAAATTAAAACCGAACACCTGGCAGAAGCCATTCAATACCGAAGCCTCGACAGAGAAGGATGGGCGCGTTGAAACCGATTAAGAATTAATTTCTTTTTTCATCTCCTCAATTTCAATTATTCTTATTCCTTCGTTAGGATGCTCAATGGCAAATATTAAAGCATTCAGCATTTGATTAATATTTATAAGCGCCAGTTTTTTCGCCTTTGTTTTTGTTGAGGGAATAATTTCCAAAAGTTTGAAAACCGGTAAAAGTAACAGGGGCCAATAATGGCCGGGCCCTACAACATACCAGGGGCGAATAAAAGTAGTATTCATCCCGGATTGCTTAATTATTTCTTCCGCTTCAGCTCTTATCAATTGGAAATCCCTCATGATGTTGGTTGGTGTTTGAGCAACGCTTACATAAATAAAATACTTTATTCCAGAGGCAGAACATGCTTTTACAGATTCCTTCACAGAGGCAAGATCAATAGTTTTGAACAATTTTTTCTTTTTGGGAGAAGGATGCGGTACACCCAGAAGCTGAACAAAAATATCAGAGGGAGAAATGTATTTTTCAAAGGTGAAAGCATCAAATGGATTGCCGGTAACGACTTCGCACCCCGCAGGGAGCCTGTGTTCAGAACCCTTTCGTACCAAGGCTTTTACGGTGATTCTCCTCTGAATTAATTGTCGAATTAAACGGCTTCCAATATAGCCTGTTCCTCCTGTTATAAAAACTGTTTTCATTTCAATTTTATCGCTCTTAGAATCTCTTTTTTCAGAGGGAAAATAATAAATTTTTCTCTGAACACATTGTTAAAAACTTCTTATTTCACATTCTTTTGCGCTGGATTATTTACTGTTAATTTGCCTCTCAAACAAATCAAAAACTCAATTAAACTATGGCAAAAAAAGCAAAAAAAGCAGCTCCTAAAAAAGCAGCAAAAAAAGCGGCTCCTAAAAAGAAAGCTGCTGCAAAACCAAAAGTAAAAAGAAAACCAAATCCCGCTTTCATGAAACCCATGAATATAGGTGATGCTCTTCAACCTGTTGTTGGCAGCAAGCCGATGCCACGCACTGAAGTAGTAAAAAAACTTTGGGAATACATTAAAAAGAACAAGCTTCAGGATGCAAAAGAAAGACGTAACATTAACGCTGATGCGAATCTTCAAAAAGTATTCGGAGGAAAGAGAACTGTTTCTATGTTTGAAATGACAAAGCTTGTAAACAAGCATCTTTCTTAATTTTTCAGCAAACAGCAACTTTATAAAAGCGTTCCTGTTCCAGGGGCGCTTTTGTTTTTTATAACCCATTCGGATTTCAATTTTGCTTTTTAAGTGAATTTCCGATTAAATGTGGCATAGATATTTTCCATCCATTTTATTATTTACCCGAAACTGACGATCGCTATGTTCCCGTTTCCTTAATTTTCTTATTTTGGCGTCCGTTTTAAGAATTAAAATTAACACCCAATAAAAAATCATTATGAAAAAAATATTGCCGGTTTCAATTTTTCTTTACATTGTTACAGTATTGAACTGTTACGCCCAGGAAAAAAAATTAAACACCATTCCATCTGTAAATATTAAAAGAATTAATGGTTCAACCATCAATACAGACAGCATAACGAATGACGGAAAGCCTTTGATAATTAGTTTTTGGGCCACCTGGTGCAAGCCCTGTGTGATGGAATTGAACACCATTGAAGAAAATTATAAAGACTGGCAAAAAGAAACAGGAGTCAAATTAGTTGCATTATCAATTGATGATGCCCGCACATCGCCAAGTGTCGGCCCGTTTGTGAATGGCAAAGGATGGGAGTATGAAGTGTACCTTGATCCGAATGGAGATTTTAAGCGTGCTATGAATGTGAACATGGTCCCTCATACTTTTTTAATGAATGGCAAAAGAGAAATTGTGGATCAGCATACTTCTTTCGCTCCCGGAGATGAAGATCAGTTATTTGAAAAAATTAAAAAGGTAGCGTCTGGCCAGCCTCTCGAAAAATAATTTTTTCAATTTATTCTTACGTTTATCTTAAACCTAACTGTTATACCTGTGATAAAAAAAATTCAATTAAAAAAAATCTGTACATGCATTATCCTGTTTTTTTTAATCCATAATGCCAAAGCTCAGCAGGGCATTTCAGGAATTCATGGAAATTTCCAGACGGACATTCAGTATTACAATCCTGATTCAGCCATAAACGCTCCTGTTGTTCCTGAAAAAGTGCTGGCAAACAGCTTTCTTAATCTTGTTTATTCTTCGGATAATTTCAGTGCGGGCATTCGTTATGAATCTTATCTGAATGCACTCCAGGGTTACGACCAGCGTTACAAAGGAAATGGCTTTTTCTATCGCTATGCATCTTATACTAAAGATGACCTGGAAATAACAGCAGGAAATTTTTATGATCAGTTCGGGTATGGTTTAATTTTTCGCAGTTACCAGGAATGGGGGTTAGGTTATGACAATGCCATGGATGGTATTCGCGTAAAATTCAAACCGTATAATGGAATTTATCTCAAAGGGTTGGTTGCAAAGCAAAGATCATTTTTCGATTACGGACCCGGGCTGGTTCGGGGTGCAGACGGAGAATTTAATGTGAATGAAATTTTTTCTTCACTCGCTGAAAAGAAAACGAGAATTACTTTAGGGGGCAGCTTTGTAAGCAAGTACCAGGCAGACAATGATCCAATTTATAAATTGCCTGAAAATGTTTCTGCTTATGCAGGACGATTGAACCTCGCAAGAGGGAATTTTAGTTTGGGTGGCGAGTTTGCATATAAAATAAATGACCCTTCATCGGTAAATAATTTTATTTATAAAAACGGTGAAGCGCTTTTTCTGACTGCAGCTTACACAAAAAAGGGATTTGGTGCCACTGTTGCCGTTAAACGAATTGATAATATGAATTTTCGATCAGACCGGACTGCGATCGTAACAAATCTCAGCTTAAATTTTTTACCGGCAACCACAAAATCTCAAACGTATCTTTTAGCAAACATTTATCCTTATGCCACTCAACCCAACGGAGAAATTGGCGGCCAGGCTGAAATATTTTATAAATTCAAACCTGAAAGCAAGTTGGGCGGAAAATACGGGACAAATATTTCTTTAAACTATTCCAGAGTAAACAGTATTGATACCGTCAGCCTGAATGATGAGCGAGGGTATAAATCCGATTTTTTTAAACCGGGAGATGAAACATTTTTCCAGGAAATAAATGTGGAGATCAGTAAAAAGTTCAGCAAAGATTTCAAGCTCATTTTAACATACATCAACCAGGTTTATAACATTGATATTGTACAGGGGCTTGTTGGGCATGGAACCGTTTACGATCACATCGGTATTGCCGAAATCAACTATAAATTCAGTGCAAAACATAGTATGAGAGTTGAATTGCAGCATTTGTATGCAAAACAAGACTTGAAAAACTGGGCTGTCGGATTAATAGAATACAATATTGCCCCGCACTGGTTTGTGGCTGCATTCGATGAGTATAATTACGGTAATGATGACAAAGATTTGCGCATCCATTATTTCAGCACAAGCCTTGGTTATACAAAAGGAGTAACGAGAATTGCAGCAGGATACGGAAAACAAAGACAGGGTTTGTTATGTGTGGGAGGAGTATGCCGGCAGGTACCCGCATCAAATGGATACACGCTGTCCATAACAAGCAGTTTTTAAATATATTTGTATTTAATTAATTCATAAAATTAAGAGTCCGAATGAAAAATAAAATACTCTTTTCGCTTGCTTCAATGCTGATATTCACTTTTGCTTTTCAATCCTGTGACAAAATTGACCCACCTTTTGTTGAAGGAGACATAACACCTCCTCCGACCTCGGGAAACTCTTCAGATGTTATCAATCTCCAGGATATTAAAGGAGTGGCATCTGATTTTAAAGTTACCGACAACTGGCTCAGCGATTCCTCTTCATTAGATGCAGTTTGGACCGTTACCCCAACCTCAGGCGGAGCTGATGGCACCATTACATTTACATGGCATGGTATTTCAACAACTTTAAATATCAGCAGTGCATCAGGCATTATAACTTTCAGCGGTCCTGTTTCAATTACTGTTGGCGGGTTTTACGGCACACTCTCATTTACTTATAATGGTACTTTTACCTCCGGTGGTTCGGGTGAAGGATATGTTGCAGCGTATGTTCTGAACGAACAAAATATTTTGATTGAAGATTATACCGGGCACTTATGCGGCAATTGTCCACCGGCTGCGGAAAAAATTACAGAGCTGAAAGACCTTTATGGCGACCGCCTGCTTTCAATGGCAGTTCATTCCGGAAGTTTTGCAATAACGCAAATACCTCCCTATACTTATGATTTTCGCACACCTGAAGGAAATGAATTGGACGCATATTTCGGAGTTTCAAATGCAGGAAATCCTAATGGGATGATCAACCGCATTACCTATGCAGGGGGCAAAATTGCTTCATGGGGATCATGGGCAGGACATGTGAGCGATATTGTCGTTCAAAATAAGTTTCCTGATGCCGGAATTAAAATTGAAAATACTTATACCGCTGCTGACACCACTTTAAAAATAAAAGTAAAAACATGTTTTCTCAATGACTTACCGGGAACGTACAAGATGTGCGTTTACCTTCTTGAAGACAGTGTGCAGAATTGGCAAAAATGGTACTTCCATGTCCCTGAAGATATTCCGGATTATTGGCATCACCATGTTTTAAGAGGTTCGGCAAACGGAACCTGGGGTGATCTTCTTACTCCTTCCACAAGAGAAAGCATTATTGAAAAAAATTATTCAATGCCTGTTAAAAACGAGTATCGCGCTGCATATTGTAAAGTACTCGTGTTTATTTATGATGATGCAACCAAAGAAATTTTACAGGCTAAAGAGGCCCCGATTATTCAATAATTGATTTTTAACAAAAATATTTTGATCAATTACTCATTCAAAAAGGCAATTTTACCGGCCTTCTTTTTTTTATTTCTCTCTGAAAAATCATTTTCGCAAAGATTTAAAGCAGGCATAATTGCCGGATTTACCACGAGCCAGGTTTCGGGTGACGAGCTTTCAGGGTTTAATAAATCAGGTTTTGAATTCGGTGGATTAGTTGCCGCTTCTTTATCACAGAAATTTGACGTGTCCTTTCAGATTGTTTTTATTCAAAAGGGAAGTAAAAAACCGATGCATCCTGATATAGGAGATTATGAATATTACAGGATGAGCCTAAATTATATTGAGGTTCCGGTTTTGTTTCATTATAATTTTTCAAAAAAAATCCAATTTGAATTTGGTCCTGCATTCGGAGCATTAATTTCTTCCAAAGAGGAAGATGAATTCGGAGAAATTCCCGCACCCAAAGAATTCAAAAGTTATGATTTCAGCCTGATGATCGGAATGAGCTATATGCTTTTCAATAATTTTTATCTGAATTTAGAAGGATCCAACTCTGTATTACCCATACGTGAAGCCGGTGTGGAAGGAGGGCAGAAAGTAAACATTGATCAGTTTAACTCAGTCCTCATGTTTTCCTTCAAATATATTTTCAATAAAAAGGCTGAAGAACCAAAGTGACCGGACAAAAACATAAAATTGTTGTAGCTGTTACCGGGGCCAGCGGATCCATTTATGCAAAAATTTTACTTGACAAATTAAAGAATTTATCTGAACAGGTTGAAGATGTCGGTTTGATCTTTTCCGACAATGCAAAAATTGTCTGGCAGCACGAACTCGGAAATACAGATTTTGAAAAAATAACTTTTAAACATTATAATCACAACGATTTCAATGCGCCTTTTGCTTCCGGTTCTGCCAGGTATGGATGCATGATTATATGCCCTTGTTCAATGGGTACCCTGGCAAGGATAGCTTCCGGAATTTCAAATGACCTCACTACCCGTGCGGCTGATGTCATTCTGAAAGAAAGAAGAAAGCTGATTTTGGTAATACGCGACACCCCTTATAGCCTAATTCATATCAATAATATGAAAACAATAACAGAAGCGGGGGGAATTATTTGCCCGGCATCACCTTCTTTTTACAGCCGCCCGGAAAATATTGAACAGGTTGCTGCCACAGTGGTTGACCGCGCTCTTGACCTGGCCGGCTTGCGCAATCAGACCTACCGGTGGAATGAATCAGCCAAATAGAGAAAATAATCATACTAAAAAAAGTGAAACCGGCAATACGAAAAATATATGATTTATCAACACATTTTTGTGAGAAAATTTGATTTTTTTCTTGTTCTGTTAAAATAAAATTTATAATTTAGAGTTCGATTTAAAAACCTTAACCGATGTTCGAATACACAAAACAGATTTTGACGAAAGTAAGTTTCGACCGGGTTTTATTCCGCAAAGAACTTAAGAAAGCTATGAAGTGGTTAAAGAGCGAAGAACGCAGAATGTTAATGGTATGGTGTCTTGCTACTTTTGGCCATACCTATTCTGATGTGATCAGGGAAGTATTTAAAAAGTTCAGTCAATAAAATTTATATTCCTTTTTAGTCCTTTGAATCCTGCACGTTTCAATGCAGAATCCTTGAATACTTTTTTGAATATATCTTCGGTTATTTCTTTCCATTCCTGTTTATCCATCTGAAGAATTTCTTTTTTGGGTTCAAAATCTCTTTCCCGGTGAGGTTTTGAAAAACTATTCCACGGGCATACTTCCTGGCAGATGTCACAACCAAATGCCCAGTTTTCAAATTTTCCTTTTACCTCCTTTGGAATTTCTTCTTTCAATTCAATCGTAAAATAAGAAATACACTTGCTGCCATCAACCACATACGGTTTTATGATGGCATCTGTGGGGCAGGCATCTATACAGAGACTGCAGGTTCCGCAATAGTCTTTAATGGGTGCATCAGGTTCTAATTCGAGATCAAGAATCAATTCCGCGATAAAAAAATAAGAACCTGCTTTCGGATGAATGAGATTAGTGTTTTTTCCGATCCATCCCAACCCGCTTTTCTTCGCCCATGCACGATCCAGGACAGGAGCTGAGTCAACAAACACTCTCCCGTTAATTTCGCCAATATTTTCCCGCATAAAAAGTAAAAGTTCTTTTAATTTTTTTTTAATCACATCATGATAATCCTTTCCAAAGGCATACATGGAAATTTTCGGTGCATTGGTATCTGATTGTTTTTCCTCTGTATAGTAATTAAGCAAAAGGGATATGACCGATCGGGCCCCGTCAACTAATTTTCGGGGATCAAGCCGTTTGTCAAAATGATTTTCCATGTAATGCATTTTTCCATGCATTCCGTTTCTCAACCATTGTTCTAAACGCGGTGCCTCTTCTTCTAAAAAATCAGCATTTGAGATTCCGCAAAAGTCAAAACCCAGGCGTTTGGATTCTTGTTTTATGAGTCGCGAATTTTTTGCAGGTAACATTTGAAAAATTGTTTTATTGCTATATTGTTATATTGTTAAAAAAACACTTGGCCAAAAGCAATTTAACAATAGAACAATTTAACAATAGAATTTCAATCAAAAAGACTTCCGGAAGTATTGCGCGAAGAAGTATTCTTCCCAAGATGTTTATAAGCTTTTTCTGTAGCTTCCCGGCCGCGCGGAGTACGCATGATGAACCCTTCCATAATTAAAAAAGGTTCATATACTTCTTCAATCGTTCCGCTTTCCTCTCCTACTGCAGTTGAAATGGTAGTGATGCCAACGGGCCCCCCCTTAAATTTATCAATGATCGCACACAAAATTTTATTATCCATTTCATCCAACCCATACGCATCCACATTGAGCTCTTTCAAAGCATATTGAGAAATATTCAAATCAATCGAGCCATTACCTTTTATCTGTGCAAAATCACGCACTCTTCTCAACAGCGCATTTGCAATTCTTGGAGTTCCGCGGCTACGCCTGGCAATTTCAAAAGCTGCATTCTCTTCAATTTTTATTTTCAAAATATCTGCCGAACGCAATACAATCAGATGCAAAAGTTTTGCATCATAATATTCAAGCCTTGAAGTAATTCCAAAACGCGCCCGTAAAGGCGATGTCAGCAAACCCGAGCGTGTGGTAGCGCCAATCAATGTAAAGGGGTTTATTTTTATCTGGACAGAACGCGCATTGGGGCCGCTGTCAATCATGATATCAATCCGGTAATCCTCCATGGCAGAATAAAGATACTCTTCCACAACAGGACTCAGCCGGTGAATCTCATCTATGAACAATACATCATGAGGTTCAAGATTGGTAAGCAATCCTGCAAGATCACCGGGTTTGTCTAACACTGGACCGGAGGTCGTTTTAATTTTTACTCCCAATTCATTGGCAATAATATTTGCAATGGTGGTTTTTCCAAGCCCCGGAGGCCCATGCAGTAACACATGATCGAGTGATTCACTTCTCAACTTCGCTGCTTCTACAAAAATTTTGAGATTGCTGACCACTGATTGCTGCCCCGTGAAATCAGAAAATTCAAGCGGACGTAAAACTTTTTCGATTTCCCGGTCAACAACCGAAAGGTTTGTCAGATCGGGATCAAGATGCTGGTTCAAATGAATGCTGGTTTTAGTTAAAGCAAAAATACATTTTCCAAATCAAAATTTTTCTAAAGTTAAAAAGTTTGACAAAGACAATCGGGTATACAAAAATTTTACATTTGCTTTATTAATCCTGTTGGATATGAAAAAACTAATTCTTGCTGCTTTAATAATTTACAGCCCGGTGGTAAAATCACAAAACACTTTCCAGAAAATATATAATTATCCGGATGCAGCAGAGTGTTTCGGTGCCTGCCAGACCTCTGACAATGGTTATATTATAACGGGCGTGGCCCAGGTTGGCGGATTCAAATTATTTGTTTCAAAGCAGGATTGCGAAGGAAATCCGTTATGGAGCAAAACGTACAATTCCAGCTCGACAATGGGAAATGTTTCTCAGCGCATTTTAGAATCTTCAACGGGCGGATATGTAATGGCAGGAAGCGCAGGGGCTTTTAGTGCTTACAACATTGAAGTTGTCAGAATGGATGAGAATGGGAATTCTATTTGGAAAAAATTGTTAATGGGCAATAATGATGACGTTGTAAATGCAATTATTCAAACGTCAGATTATGGATATGTTGTTGCCGGAAAAACAAATTCATTCGGGCAGGATGCCGGTACAGCCTACTATGACATCTATCTTGCAAAGCTGGACAGCAATGGAAATTTTCTGTGGGGAAAAACTTTCGGGACTTACCAGAATTATGACGAGGCATTTGATGTGGTGGAAACTCCCGATAAAGGGCTCGCACTTACAGGGCGTTACATTACCAACGGTGCCTTTCATGCCATGCTGTTGAAAACTGACAGCATCGGGGCGTTCAAATATATTAAAGCATACGGTGATACCAACCATAACACCACCGGCTTTGCGCTGATCAATATTGCAGGTGGAGGATTTGCGATTACCGGCAGCACAACCGTTTTAAAAGCCAGCTTCCAGGATTGGCCTGACGAGTTTTTAATCCGCACCGATCAAAATGGGGATACGTTATGGACGCGGGCATGGCATGGCAGCAATCCGGATAGTTTTGAAAATACAAGCTCGTTATTGATGACTCCGGCCGGAAATTTTGTGATGGCAGTTGCAACGGCATCCTATCCGACTATCGGTTTTGTTCCCAATAAACACATGATCCTGCAAACAGATGGTTCAGGACATTTAATTCTGGCAAGAACATACAATAATGGCGGCTCGCATTATCCGTTCATTTCAAAAGCTGTAGATGGTTTTGGTTACCTGCTTTCCGGGTTCAGTAATTTTTATACTCCTGATTTCAATCCACTCCTTATTCGCATCGATAGTAATTTCATAAGCGGATGCAACGAAACTGATGTTACCACAATGACAATAGAACAACAACCGGGTTTCTTTGTTAAAACACCCTTATGCGTTGTTGATTCCGGTGGAAGTGTTATCAGCCCTAATCTGGAAAGTTCCTTTTCATTTACCATCACATCACTTTGTGAAAATATTATTGACAGCTGTACGGCTACTGCAGTTGCAGAAAATTTGAATGAAAATATGAATGTTCAGATATTTCCCAATCCTGCAGCAGATAATTTAATTATTCGTTTTCCGGAATTAATGCCGGTAGCGATCGGGACAGAGCTGATTATTTTTAACACAAGTGGAAAAGAAATTTTTCACAAAAATTTAACAGGAAACCCGGAATCCATTAATGTGAGAAATTATCCCGAGGGAATTTATTTTATTTCGATAAAAAATACAGGAGGAGTTTTGTTCAGCAAAAAAGTTTCAATTGTCAGGAATTAATTTGCCAGGCTATAATGGAGCGGTCATCGCTTCCTGAAATAAGAAAATCATTTCTCCAAAGTAATTTATTTACTGAATTCAAATGCCCTTCATATTTGTCTTTATCCAGCCGCACTAAAATTTCAAAATTCTCTGCATCCCAAATTTTTACAGTTTTGTCACGGCTTGCTGTCGCAAAATATTTTTTATCAGGACTGAAGACAATAGAATAAATCGCATAGTTATGAGCAGGAATGGAAGTTACGAGGTGATAATCGTTCTTCACATCAAATATATTTAAGTGCGCATCACGCGATCCTGACAATAAAAAATTTCCATCCGGAGAAAATTTAACTGCGTTTACAGAAAATTTTTCCTGGTGAGCCCTCCACCTTTTTTTCATTTGCAGCGAGGGCAATTCAAAAATACAAATGCTTCCATCACCACAGCCGATACTCATTTCATTTTGGCCAGGGTGAATGGAAATACTTCTTAATTTTTCAGCAGCAAGCTTTATTGTTTTTATCAATGAGAAATCATCCAGGCGGCTTATTGAAAAGGTTCCATCCCCGCCAATTGAAAACAGCAGGTTATGGGTAAACGTAAAATCCAAATCAAAAACACCTGCGCCATGATATTTCAATAATCGTATTTCCTTTCTCGTCACAAGATCAATTACATGGATGCCTCCGGCCGATTGCCCGGCTAACAAAATTTTCTGTTGCGGAATAATTTTTAATGAATAAATAATTTCCGGTATTTGGGAGAGCATCTGACCATTTTCCTGTTGGGCCAAATCCCACTCTGCAACAATTCGATCCCCGCCTCCCGAAAAAAATTTGTTTTCTTCAAAGGAATTCTCCAGGGCATATACCGCACCGGAATGTCCTGACAATTGTGTGACTTTTTTTATTTCAGCTAATCGCAAAATCTTCTCAGGCTTGTGATTTAAAACACTTTTTTTTGCAAATTAACTCAAATTAAATCGTAATGAATTATTGATTTCTACAGGACAGCCTCTCCGGAATGTTCGTAAATAAAAAAATATTTTCTGAGAAACACCTTTGGTCAGACCTGTATACTTATCCGGAATTTTGATTTGCATAACACTATATGATCAGTTTAACTTTGAGAAAAATACAAGTCATGAAAAAATATTCACTACTCTTATCGGCCGCCTGTTTTTCCATTTGCGCTGTCGCACGTGAAAATTCTGGCGTTGTTACTCCAACACATCCTGTCCAAACTTTAGCTGTCAACTGTGCGCCCGGCATGGCCAGCGTGGACCTGGATATTTCAAATGTCCGTGCGCGATTACTCCAATCAGGAAATATGTGGTATGATCCGACTAATACTATACCTAATTATGAGGTGCCGAAAAACAGCGGCAAGAATTCCATGTATGCCGGGGCTCTCTGGTTCGGAGGGGTAGATGCAGGGGGCCAGATTAAAGTTGCAACCCAAACTTACTGGCAGACCGGAACTGATTTTTGGCCGGGACCTTTAGATACAACATCAGCATCTATTACAGCGGGACAGTGCCTTTATTATGATCAATTTTGGAAAGTCTCCAAACAAAACGTCATTGATTTTGTAAATACGGGAGTAGCCACTCCTGAAATTCTTACCTGGCCCGGAAACGGAAATGCCTCATTCAATGAAACGCATTTTCTTGCACCGTTTTTTGATAACAATGGTGATGGAATTTATAATACCAATGACGGTGACTATCCGTATTTTGATTTGACCGGAGCTTCAGGAAATTGCAACGAGGTGTTGCATGGTGATCAGTCCATCTGGTGGGTTTTTAATGATGAAGGAAATGTGCATGCTTCCGGCACCGGGCCCATCGGGCTTGAAATACAGGCACAGGCATTTGCTTTTGTCACAACCAGCGAAGCAATAAATAACACCACTTTTTACCGGTACAAAATTATAAACCGGTCTTCTGCTGCGTTGAACCAAACTTATTTTGGTCAATGGATTGATCCTGATTTGGGATTTTTCAATGACGATTATGTGGGTTGCGATGTAAACCGCGGCATGGGATATTGTTATAATGGAGATTCAATTGATGATCTTCCCGATGGTTATGGCGCGAACCCTCCTGCAATAGGAGTAGATTTCCTCGAAGGCCCGCTTGCTGATCCGGGAGATGGAATTGATAATGACCGTGACGGAACTATTGATGAAGCGGGAGAGCAAATTATTATGTCAAAATTTATTTGTTATGACAACAATAACAACCCGGTAAACGGAAACCCGGTGGGATTTCAGGGTTGCCTCAATTATCTGCACGGCCATTGGCAGAACGGACCTCCCATGACCTATGGCGGGAATGGATCTTCGGGAGGCACCAATTATTGCGATTTCATGTTCCCGGATGATACAGATACTTCTTACTTCTCCACTCTCGGGGCATGGAGTGAAGTGACAGAAGCAAATACAGGAGGCGACAGGCGGTTCGTACAATCCGCAGGGCCCTTTACTCTTCAGCCGGGATCTGTTAACTACATTACTGTCGCAGTAATCTGGGCACGCGATACCCTGGCAGGAGCCTCTCTTGATTCTTTAAAAGCCGCTGATAATATTATCCAGCAATTATATGACAGTTGCTTCATGCTGGCAGCTTTCACTTCAGTAAACGAATTGGATATAAACGATAATTTGAATGTTACCATTTCACCAAACCCGTTTTCAGATCAAACGCTGATTGATTTTAACTATTCAGCAAAGGATGAGTTCTCATTTGTGCTCTATGATGTGCAGGGGAAAAAAGTCAGGGAAATTAAAAATATTAAATCTGGCAAGTTAGTTTTGAGAAAAGAAAATCTCGGAAGCGGTGTTTATTTTTTCAAGCTTGAAAATAACAAAGACAAATCCGGTTCAGGTCAACTAATTGTTGAGTAGGGGAGTTTACTAATATGCAAATGGCGCGGGAAAATTCCCGCGCTTTTTTATTTCTGAATCCGATGGGTTACTTTTGAAAATTATGAACCAGGAACAAAAAACTATTTTAAAAAGTTTTATTCCCCCATTCATCCTGGTTGTTATCCTGTGGATCGTAAAATTTCTTGAAATCGTATTTGAAACCAGCTTTGCAGATTATGGAGTTTTTCCACGACATACAGAGGGCCTTATCGGTATTGCATTGTCTCCTTTGATTCATGCAGATTTTGAACATCTTATTTCCAATTCAATTCCTTTGCTTGTGCTGGGAGCTGCACTTATTTATTTTTATAAAGAGCTTGCATACAGAGTTTTTATTCTTTCCTGGTTATTGAGCGGATTCTGGCTGTGGATTATCGGCCGTGAAAATTATCATATTGGCGCCAGCGGTGTGCTATATGGCTTAGTGACTTTTTTATTTTTCAGCGGAGTTTTTCGAAAGCATACAGGGTTGATGGCATTGTCATTACTGGTAGTTTTTCTCTATGGCGGATTGGTGTGGGGAATATTTCCTCTCTTCAAAATAATTTCATGGGAATCGCATCTTTGCGGTTCGTTAGCCGGAATTTTGCTTGCCTTTGTGTATCGCCAGGAAGGCCCCCAGAGAAAAGTTTATGAATGGGAACTTGAGAACGAAGATGAAAATAATAACGAAAATGCTCCGGATGTTTTAAACCAAAACGTGCAGGATGAAAATTCAGCTGAAGAAAAAGAACGTGTTAAGATCCATTACATTTATAAACGAGAAAATCCCCGTGACGAAAAGGATGAACCGTCAGATTAGATAAAACTCATGAACAAAATTGAGCATATCGGCATCGCTGTTAAAAACCTTGAAGCATCAAACCAATTGTTTGCAAAACTTTTTGGAAAAACGCATTATAAAATTGAAAAAGTGGAAAGCGAATCTGTGAACACTTCCTTTTTTATGATTGGTGATAATAAAATTGAATTGCTTGAATCTCTTTCAGCCGAAAGTGCGATTTCTAAATTTATAGAAAAAAAAGGCGAAGGCATTCACCACATTGCTTTTGATGTGAAAGATATACGCGCAGAAATGAAAAGATTGAAAGAAGAAGGATTTACATTGCTGAGTGACGAACCCAGGCCGGGAGCTGATAATAAATTGGTTTGCTTTTTACATCCCAAAACCACAAATGGGGTTTTGATTGAATTGTGCCAGGAAAAGATGTAAAATTTAGAAGTTGGGGGTTAGAGGTTGGAAGTCAGAGTGGGAAATTGGAGTTGTTGAGAAAAAATTTCGGGAAGAAGAGTTTCCAATGTTCTTTTGGATAAATCGAGATAATAAGCCGGCAAGCCGATTTTTTTTGCGCCTTCCACATGTTGAATCGAGTCATCAATAAAAATAGTTTCTTCCTTTTTTAATTTATTTTCATTGAGTACCAGCTCAAAAATTTCAGCGTCCGGTTTTCGCATTTGCAGATTACAGCTGAAATAAATTTTGTCAAATAATTGCATAAAAACATTTTTGCCAAACTGGTTATTCAGAATTTCAGTTAAAGCTTTAATATGAATTTTGTTTGTATTGCTTAGCATGAACAAACGATAGTTCTTCTTAAGGTGAACTAAAAATTCCATTCGCGGGGGCGGAACGGTATAAATTAATTCATTCCATGCTTTATCAATTTGTTCATCAGTTACCGGTTTCGGAATGTGTTTCCTGATTTCATCCCGGAATTCTTCATCAGAAATAATTCCTTTTTCATAATTATCAAAAAAATGTTCCTGTTTTTTCTTCGAAAACAGGTCATTAAAATTTTCCACTCCCAATTTTTTAAATGCGAAAACAGGTCCTTCATAACTCACATCAAGTATCACTCCTCCTAAGTCGAGAATAATATTTTTAATTTGAAATTTATTTTCCTTTTGCATGCTTTGCCTAATTGGCTGCAAATATATAATTTCGCAATCCCTGAAACGGGAAATAAATTCAGGGCCTATAGCTCAGTTGGTTAGAGCACTTGACTCATAATCAAGTGGTCCTTGGTTCGAGCCCAAGTAGGCCCACAGCTAAATATCTGAAACCCTTGTTCTGACTACAGACGAGGGTTTTGTTTTTTGAGGCACTTTGGGAAAAAAAATGATAAAAAGGAGTTTTCAAATACGGAATTTTGAGCTGAATTTTAATTACTATTGCCGTTTATTAACAGTATGATGAATTCTACCTATCCTATTACTGTTACTGATACGGTTTATTATCTGCCAAAGAGGATGAGCCGTTTGAACAGATTTTTTGCTTCGCTTCTTAATGATGAAAGAAATTTACCCTTTGTACATTTCGGGCTACTGATAATGTTTACCACCGTTCCCTGCGGTGCACTTTTATTTATTCCCGGGGTATTTCATTGGTGGCTTGCTGTTCCTTATTTTCTTCTGAATGTTATTTTTATGCTGGGCCCTTTCATTCTGATGCAGCACAATGTTGCGCACAATATATTGTTCAAACGGAAATATAAATTCCTGAATCATTTAATTCCCTGGGTGATGGGGCCGTTCTTTGGCATTACTCCCGAAACATATTTTGCACACCACGTTGGGATGCACCACCCGGAAAATAACTTACCTCCTGACATCAGCTCTACCATGAAGTGCCAGCGCGATAACCCGGTTGATTTCATGAAGTATTTTCTTCGCTTCTTCTTTTGGGGAATACCTGAACTCTCCGCTTATCTGAGGCTCAGGAGGCGGAAAAAAATTTTAAGCAGGATGCTTGCGGGTGAAGGAGTGTATGCCCACATCGTCCTTATTTTACTTTTTGTGAACTGGAAAGCAACCATTACTGTTTTTATTTTGCCGCTGGTGTTTAGCCGGTTCATGATGATGGCTGGAAACTGGGCCCAACATGCTTTCATTGACATGGACGCACCGGGTAATTGCTTCCGGAACAGCATTACCTGCATTAATTCTTCGTATAATAAAAAGTGCTGGAATGACGGCTATCATATAGGACATCATCTTTATCCGCGGCTGCACTGGACGGAAATGCCGGAAGAATTTTTAAGGAATATTGAAAAATATAAAATGGAGGATGCTTTAGTGTTCAGGAAAGTTGATTATTTCATCCTATGGATGCTGCTCATGACAAAAAGCTATCATACTTTATCAAAGTTTTATGTAGAGCTTAACACGGAAAACCCCCGCAACAAAGAAGAGATTATTAATTTACTTAAAAAAAGAACAAGGAAGTGCGACAACTGTGTACCGGTTTCATAGTACTCATGAAAAATGAGAAATTTTAAGGCGGATACTCCCTGTCTAAATTTGTTTTATCTCCCCGATACATTATTTTTGTCGAATCAGCAAACAAGAGGTTGCCGGCAACTGGCAACCTCTTTTCATCTTAAAAATGGCAAAAGGAAATTCTCCAAAGCTGGTTACACACCCGCTGGATAAATCGCGCTGGGATGATTTCGTAAAATTATTCGGGGAGCGGGGTGCATGTGGCGGCTGCTGGTGCATGACCTGGAGATTAAAAAGCAGCGATTTTGAAAAGAATAAAGGAGAGAAAAATAAGAAAGCCATTCAGAAGCTGGCAAACAGCGGGGAACCTGTAGGTGTGATCGGTTACATGCAGGATGAGCCAATAGGCTGGTGTGCGGTGGCGCCAAGAGAAAAATTTCTAAGGCTGGAAAATTCAAGAGTGTTAAAAAGAATAGATGATCAGCTGGTCTGGTCGGTGACCTGTTTTTTTATCAATAAGAAATTCAGGAGACAGGGGTTGTCAGTACAAATGTTGAAAGGAGTGATTGATTACTGCAAAAAACAAAAAGCGAAAATCATTGAGGCCTATCCTTCTGATTTGAAAAAAGATTTGCCTGATGTTTTTGTCTGGACAGGGATTCATTCTTCTTTTGTGAAAGCGGGATTTAAAGAAGCAGCGAGAAATTCAAAAACAAGGCCCATTATGAGATTTACTATTAAATAAAAAATTGCCACAGATTCACAGATTAGCCCCACCCAACCCTCCCCGGAGGGGAGGGCTTAAAAATCTGTGAATCCGTGGCAACCAAAACTAGTTTTTAAAATTATTTTATGAAATTTTTCAAAGGGCTCTCGCTTGTAAAAAAAGCTATCTATGGTGAGCAGGCAGATATTACCGGTGGCAGCATTGACCGCGCCATCATTTTGCTTGCCGTTCCTATGATCCTTGAAATGGCGATGGAGTCGTTGTTCGCTGTAGTTGATATATTTTTTGTGAGCAAAGTAAGTGTGGATGCAGTGGCCATAGTCGGGCTTACAGAATCCATGCTCACCATTGTGTATTCGCTGGGCTGGGGACTGGCCATGGGTGCAACGGCTATGATTGCCCGAAGGATCGGGGAGAAAAATAATGAGGCAGCAGCTGTTGCAGCAGTTCAAGCTATTTATATTGCCCTTTTTATCGGGTCGCTCATAAGCATCACCGGGATATTTTTTTCAGACGATATCCTCCACATGATGGGAGCTTCACAGGAAGTGATTGAAGAGGGAAAGGGTTTTACTAAAATTATGCTGACAGGAAATTTTGCCATCATGTTCCTGTTTCTCATTAATGGAATCTTTCGCGGTGCGGGAGATGCAGCGCTCGCCATGCGTTCATTATGGATCGCAAATATTATCAACATTATCCTTGACCCGCTTTTTATTTTCGGAATCGGGCCATTTCCTGAAATGGGTGTGGAAGGCGCTGCGGTGGCCACCACCATCGGGAGGAGTGCGGGAGTGGTGTACCAGGTCTGGCATTTATTCAAAGGAAAAGGGATCATCAAAATTCACGCTGACAACTGGAAGGTGGATTGGTCCATTATTAAAAGCCTTATTAATGTTTCATCGGGAACCACAGGTCAATTTATTATTGCATCCGCAAGCTGGATTTTTCTTATGCGCATCATGGCCCACTTCGGCAGCATGGCCCTGGCAGGTTATACGATTGCCATCCGTGTAATTGTGTTTACACTCCTGCCGGCATGGGGTATGGCAAATGCAGCAGCCACAATGGTAGGCCAGAACCTGGGTGCAAAACAGCCGGAGCGGGCTGAAAAATCAGTGTGGCGGGCGGGATTTTTCAATTTGATCTTTATGGTATTTGTGATGCTTGCTTTCCTGGTTTTTGCAAAACCCATTGTTTCTTTTTTTACAAACGAAATACAGGTCATTCAATGTGCCACTGAATGCCTGACGATCATTTCCATCGGGTACATCTTTTTTTCTTACGGGATGATCGTTGCGCAATCATTTAATGGCGCAGGTGATACGCGGACGCCTACCATTTTAAATTTTTTCGCTTTCTGGTGTATCCAGATCCCGCTGGCGTATTTGCTTGCCATTACTTTTTCATACGGCCCTGACGGACTTTTTGCTTCTATTGTAATTGCAGAAACGCTTTTGACAATTGCGGGAATAATAATTTTTAAAAGAGGTAAATGGAAAGAGGTAAAAGTTTAATTTGCCTTACTGTTTTTTCATGCTCATCTCAATGACCGAATCAATTGAATCATTTACAGAGGAAGTATATGTATATTCATATTCACGCATGTTTTTGAATTCGTAGCTGACTTCTTTTTTCAGAATTTTTCCGTTTTCGCCCGGGGAAGCGTTACTTAGTACAAGATGTTTGTTCCCTTTCCAGATTCCTGTGTAAAAATAAGTTGCACCCTGGTTGTCCACCACATACATATACGTTGTGTCACCCGCATTGCTGTAACTGAATATTTTTACAGCCATATATTTTCCTTTATCAGGAAGATTTGCCGTTTCCGAAATCTGCACCGCCCATCCCCCGGCCACTTTTTCGGATACATGTGAAATTTTTGTTTTCACCTTCTTTCCTTTTTTTTGTTCAGCATATTCACCTTTCCATTCACCATTGAATGCAGATAACATTTTCATCCTGTCAGGCGGGCGATTCATAGTTTGAGCGTCAGAAAAAAAAGGAATAAGAAACGCGAACAGAAAATATCCTGCAAAATATTTTATGTTAGAACATATCTTCAGCATAAAAAATAAGTTACAAAGCGAGTGTTGTGAGTAAGCTGATCCTGGTTTATCCCCATTTGGGTTTTATGAAATAAAGGGCAGTTCCATCAGGATCATTAAAATGAACAAATTGCCCTCCCTCCTCTTCTCTTGTCTGCAGGTCAATGGACATTTTTATTAATTCGGATTTTGCCTTTTCAAAATCATCTGTTGTAAATCCTATCGAAACATTGCCTGAGTTGCCCGCCAGGTTATTATCCTTTGTGGGATGCAACCCGATTACGACTCCCGGTGCTGAGAGCTGTGCATAGTGGTTTCCCCAGCGATTTTTTATTTTCAAACCGATAGATTCATAAAACGAGATGGATTTATCTATGTCTTTTACATTGATGGTGATGTTGGATTCTTTTATCATGTTTAAAGGATTTTTTAGCCGGATCTGAATTAATAATAATCTTAATTAACGCAAGGATAAAAAATTTCCCCGATTCATGCTAAACATAAAAATGTGAGGCAGTATAAAAGAAAATCAGCCATCTCCTGATGGCTGATTTAACTAAAAAAGCTAACCCTTCTCCGAGGGAGTTCCTTCGGAATAAAACTTAACCCATGTTTCTTATATAGTCATCCAATTCTTGGATGCTGCTTTCAAAGGTGAATGCATTGTTTACCCTGAAATAATTTTCTTTATCCACGGTTTTACTATATGCAAATTTCGCAAGCTCAAGCTTCGAGGATTCGAAGGTTAACAGGTTCATTAAATTCATCACTTGTTCGGTACTTACAAAGCGCTGTGATAAAACCTGCTTTGCTATTTCCATTCGTGTGCTTTCAAAGCTTTTACTTTCTATAGCCTGGCGAAGGTTATTGAAATCATAATCGCTCATGGGCAAATAATAAGGTGCCGGAGGATATGGCGGAACATTGTACACAATCGGACCTGGATAACGTGGAATAATATTTAACACTTTATATCTTCCAAAGCGATCAATCCGGGCTGAAACTTTTGAGCTTGCAGGAATATTAATATAACCGCTGAAAATTATTTGCCCGCATGAATTCGGATAGTATTGATAAGCCGGATAAGCCGTTACCTGCAAATAATGAGTTCCGGGTGTTATTTCTGCCATACGGAATTTGTAATCCGGCCTGTTATTGTATTGGTTATCCAAACCTGCAGTGAACAGTGTGTTTCCATAAGCATCGAGGACCAGTTCAGAAGACAGGTGATTTGCCCGCGAAGTAAATGCGGAAAGCACCATCGCAAGCAGGTAAATGATTTTTTTCATTTTTATTATCCTCCTTTTTAAGTTTAAAGTTTTTGAATTGTTTTTACACTGGTAATTCAATGCCTGTGCCAGAAAAATACCATTCATACTAATTTCACTGTTAAGACCATTTCCTCATTGTAAAAACCGCTGATCAATGAAAAATATTTTTCATATTATATGGAATTTTTCAATTTCATTCATCTTAACACCAAAGCCATAATAAAAAATAATTTAAAATTTTTAAACATTATGAAAAACAAAAAAGTTTATTCGTTTGTCCCGCTCCTGATTATATTAATGAGCCTGGGCATGATCTCCTCTGTAAACAACAGGCCGGAAAAAGAACTACCCGTTACAACCCATCACAAATCCTGCAAAGAAAAAGGTTGTGTTTTTAAAACATTATTCGGAGAAGAAAGCAGCGATTCCGCTTTCATTTACAAAACACCTGCAAAAGTAACTGCATCTATAGACGATGCGCTGGAATTTGTTTCGAAAGCGCAGCTCAGTAATGGAGGATGGGGAGCAGGAAGCCATTCGCGACAGGATATTTATGATCCACATGCTGTAAAGGCTGATCCCGCTACGACTGCGATGGCAGCCATGGGGTTGCTGCGTTGCGGAAACACTCCAACCAGCGGAAAATATTCAGCCAACCTCTCACTGGCCACGGATTACCTTATTGCACAGGTTGAAAGTTCGTCTGATGAATCTTCTAACATTACAAATGAAACAGGCACACAACCGCAGATTAAGCTCGGGCAAAATATTGACGTAGTTTTAACGACTCAATATTTTACTAACCTTATTGATCACCTCAGTAATAATCCACAATTGAAAGGACGTGTAAAAAAATGCCTCGACAAATGCGTTGCAAAAATCCAGAACGGGCAGAACACTAACGGCAGCATGAATGGTGCCGGCTGGGCAGGTGTACTTCAATCATCCTTCGCCACCAACGCACTTGAAACTGCAAAAGATAAAGGCGTAAAAGTGGACGAAGAAAAACTGAACAAGGCACGCAGCTATCAAAAGAAAAACTATGACGTGAAGTCGAACAATATTTCGACCGGTGATGCAGCCGGAGTTATGCTTTATTCGATAAGCGGGACAAGCCGTGCCAGTGCAAAAGAAGCGCGAATAGCAAAAGATGAAATTGCAAAAGCAAAACGTGAAGGCACATTGGCTGCTACTGAACCTGTCACAGTAGATAATCTGAAAAAAGCAGGTTTGAGCGAATCTGAAGCTTTGCGCTATGGAGCTGCTTATGAAATTAACCAGGCTGCAAAACAGCAGGCCCAAAGAAGTGATGTGTTAGATGGTTTCGGCAGCAATGGTGGCGAAGAATTTCTTTCTTACCTCCAAACCGGGGAAGGGATGGTCATCAGCAAGGACCAGGAATGGAAAAAATGGTATGATAATATTTCAGGGCGGCTGGTTAAAATTCAAAACAATGACGGAAGCTGGAATGGACATCATTGCATCACAAGCCCCGTTTTTTGTACAGCAACTTCTCTTCTGATTTTATCAATAAATAACGATGTGGCGCAATTGATGGAGCAGAGTTCCAGGTAATAATAACCGGAATAGCAGGTGCTCAGACAACCCCTGGTCATTCTGCTATTCCACCTGTTATTTTTCATCTCTTTCCTCATCATCTTCCGTTTCAAGATGAAATTTATGCATCACACGATGAACTATTGGTGCAACTAACACCACCACCGTTGACAGGAAAGTGATCCCGCTGAAAAGTGCATAGAAAGAAGCAAAATATTTAGAAGCAGTATTTGGCATCGTATCCACGGGTCCCATGCCTCCTAAAATCATACTGGCATTCAGCAACGCATCAGTAAAAGACATTTTTGCCAGCAGCATATATCCGCTGATGCCGATACAGAGTGAGATCAGAATAAACAACACTGCTATCAGGAAATTATTAAATAACTTTTTATAAAACTTTTTTGCTGATAACAGCGGTTTATCAGTTGGTCCGATTGAAAACATCCTTAGTTGTCATTGATTTTGAAAATCAAATGTAGAAAAGATATTCTGAATTTATCTTAAGAAGGTAATTCCGGAAACTTCAGAGATGCGGTTACTTCTTTATTACTCATTGATCAGAATTTTTTCTGCAACTTCAATCCCGCTTGAAAGCGCTGCTTCAACGGTTCCCGCTGAGCAGCTCATGCTTAAAGCTTCACCTGCAAAGTATAAAGTATTTTCCACCGGTTGAGTCAATGATTCCTTATATGCTTTTCCATTGACCACTTCATATCCGTAACCACCTCTTGAAAAAGGATCGGATGACCAATTAATGATTTGGGATGCCATTAACAATTTTCTCAGCTCCGTTTCTTTCAAACGAAAAATTCCGGACAAAGATTGCAGGGCTTCTTTTAATAACGGATCAGGATCTGTTGTTATAAATTTATTTGAATTCGGTCCGGCCAGCCATCCTGTTAGTACAGGTGATTCATCAGGAAGCTGCGTCCACCAGGTTGGTATAGGGGCACGCGAAAATAAAAAACCAAGATTCTTTAAACTCTTTCCTGCAATCTTTTCAGCATGTTCACTTTTCCAGAATGGGTTGCTGAATTGCAAAATAAATTTTATCACACCTCCGAAGCCAGCCTGTTGCGCGGATTTCCGCTTCTCCGGAATTTCGGGAACAAATGAAATGGCGCCTTTTATTTTAGATGCCTCTTTCAGTAATCCCAGTGGAATGGTTATGATCGCCTTTGGCGCTTTGTATCTGCGATGTGTTTCCGAAACTGCTGCAACATCATCTTTAGTCCATTCTACTTTGGTTATAACAGAAGAAAGATGGAATCTGCATCGTGCTTTTTCACATGCATCCACCAATGAATCTGTAAGCTCGCTGTATCCTCCATCAATCCTGTATTGTGCATCTTCCTCATTCAACCATTCGTTTTTAAATGCTAATGCACTTGCGTGTGTAATATCTGCAGCATCATAACCTTCCACAAATCCGCGAACGGATTTTTTAAGATCATCGTATTTTTGATCACTGAAAAAAGCAGCAAGAAAATCCTGAACTGACATCTCATCGTTCAATTTTTTCAATGCTTTTTCAAGGAGGTTATAATCTTCAAAAAAATTATTTTCTTTTTTAAAATCATCATGCATCACCTGCCACATTTCACCTTTCAGTGCATGATATTTAATTCCGAATTCTTTCAGCAATTTGAAAGTGATCTCCCGGTTGCCATGAATAAACTCGGCCCCGGTCTCGATTGGTAAATGAAAATTACCGGAGTGAACAGTATGAATTCTTCCGCCTGCATAAGGACGCGCATCAATTACTTCAACACGTTTTCCCGCTTTCGAAAGTTGATACGCTGCCATTAACCCGCAGGCTCCCGCTCCTATTATGATAACATCTGTATTCGGCATATTAAAAATAAATTAAAAACTTCTGCAAAGATGCTGACCTTTTTTATCATGCCTGAAAAGTAGCAGCCGAAAATTGACTGGTGTCATAAACAATAAAAAAAATAATAAATATTGTTGATTACAAAATTATACTTAGTAGCTCCTCTTTAATATTTTTATCCTGGTTTCCATGTGGCTTTTGTTGATCTTCACCGTATAGATTCCCGGAACAAAATTTTCAATATCTAAAGTAAGATGATTTATTCCTTTTGTAACGGACTGCAATTTACTTAATACAGTTTGGCCAAAGACATCAATAATTTCAACGGGAATATTTTCTTCTTTATCAGCAATAATATCACAAAAAATTTCTTTTGAAACAGGATTCGGATGAATAGAAACTGTATTATCTACAGCTGAATTCTTAACAGAAACTATTTTTGAATAAGAAATACTTCCATTAAAGTCTGTTTGCTTAAGACGGTAATATGCTTCTGACTGCAACGGTTTGTAATCAACAGAATGGTAACTATGTGCAGTGTTGCTGTTGCCCGCTGCTTCCACCCTGTTAACAAATTCAAAGTTATGTCCGTCTGCAGAACGTTGCACATCAAAGTGAGAACTGTTCTGTTCCGATGCAGTTGTCCATTTTAATTCCACTATATTATTTCTCATTTCTGCAACAAAGCTGAGTAACTCAACCGGTAACGGAAGCCCGGTAAAACTTTCCGCTTCAATAAATACTCCCGAATCAAGAGAATAATCCGTTGCATCCGCAACAGCCAGTTTGATGTGATATGTCTGGTAAGGAATTACAGCAGCAACAGCCTGCAGCACTGTTGTAAAACCGTCATACTCTATCGTTGCACCCGGTGGGTTTTCGTTATCAATATAATACCCGGTATTACTGAAATAACACGCAGCCGTTCCGCCATAAATTCCCATCGTACCGTTATTCACATTATTAATTGCGACAGGCAATCCTGATCCCGGAAGCAGTGCAATATTCTGAGTGCCCGGAATTCCGGGGCCGCTGATAAAAAATCCAAATACATCATTATAATCTGCGCATACATATTCATTGTATTCTTCTGATGCAAAAACATACCTGAATTTTAGGGTATCAGAAGGAATTGTAAAATCAAATTCAAGAGTGGTCGCATCATACGTAAACGTTCCGGCCAGCACATCAAGGTCAGGATCGCCCGGAAGAAAATTATCCCATCCGCCCGCTGTGGTGAAATTGGGGCCGGGAGCATAATAAATATCCCCGCTGGTAATCAACACTCCCCTTCCGATGCCAATGTTAGAACTGCTTCCGTTAAATACGCCTGAAGCATATGAAATTCCGTTATAAACTACATTTGATACCGTGACTCCGGGTCCGAGTAACGTATCTACAAGTTGTGCCGGTGTCATTCCGCCCTGTACGGTAAGCTGTGCACTTATTGATTCATTAAAAAATAAACATTCCAGGCTGGCTATTGTTAAAATTCTGATCGAATATACTTTGCATCTTAAAGGTAAAATTGTTTTCATAATGTTTCACATTAGGTTGAGGTAATTTGATTCATGTAAATGAAAATAAAATAATTCCCGAAAAGGACTTAGTTGACAAGAAGTTTTCAACTATCAATATCTTCAGGAACCCTGTTTTTCCTGTATAGTTCTACAAAAGCGTTCCAAACTTTTAAATTAAAAAGCTTTACAATTCGATGGGTTTAATTGGGTAAACTTTACCCCGGTGCTTAAAATCTCAGGCATAATTAAGATGGCACAATAGTTTTATATTAATAAGTGGTTACTTCCCTTTAAGGCATTGAAAGATGCCGCATTGATCGAAAGATTAATAAATAAGGAAAGTAAAACAGAACCAGCCTCCGGGCTGGTTCTGTTTTTAAAGAAAAAATAATAGTAAAACCGGGAAAAATTTATTAACAAAACAGTTTATAAAAATGCAAATGCATTATTTTAGCCATCTTAATTATCATTAATTTCAATAATCTTAAAATTAAAATAAAATGGCTAATGAAGAAAACAAAAATCTGATCAAACAGTTGTTCAGCGAATGTATGAACGGCAGAAATTTTTCTTTAATGGACAAAATCATTGCTCCGGGTTTCATAAATCATGGAATTCCCAATGCAAAGACAGGACCTGAAGGTTTCAAAGAAATCCTCAACCAGTTTCTCAGTGGCTTTCCTGATATGAAAATCAATTTAGAGCATGTCATTGGAGATGGCGACATGGTAGCAACGCATGGCTACTGGACCGGAACCCACCAGGGTTCATTCATGGGCATACCTGCAACCGGGAAACAAACACGCACAGAGTTTATTGATGTTTGGAAAATTCAAAATGGCAAATGCATCGAGAACTGGGTGCAGATGGATATGCCGGGATTGATGCAGCAAATTGGAATGATGCCTGCCACTGCTTAGGTCACAGGTTTAAAAAACGGACCCCGGTTTTCCCGGGGTTTTTCATTTTACGCTGGCCGGAATATTTTTATGTGGCTTTATCCCTGGTATTTCTTATCAGCCCCACTCCGGCAAGAAAAAACAAAAAACCAAGTATGCCATACATCGCTATTGATTTAAATGCGAAAGTATTTTCACCCCCACGCATAAAATAATATCCCGCTGCAATGAGCCCTGCAATACCAAGAACAGTGAGCAGTATTCCTATTACTCTTTTTTCCATATGTTCCTTTATTACCCGGGTGTAAAACAACGTGCCATCAGTTATGTCCGCTCCAGCATCCTGTCAACAGAATATCTTCCCGGGCCGGTAATAAAAAGGATGATAAAAGAAAGAAGATACATCAAAGGTAATTCGATTTCAGAAAAAGGTTCGCCTGCTTTTGAAACAAACAATACAACAGCAAATGTAATGATGAGCGGAATAGTTGCCAGGCGCATTCCCAGACCCACTACTATAAATAATGCGCATATGACCTCAGAAAAAATGACAAGGAACAATGATATTTCAGGACCTAATCCCAGGAAGTCCATAAACTTTACCGGGTCCTGCCCCAGCTTGCTTATTTTATGAATACCATGATCAAAGCACAGCAACCCGCCAAAGGTTATACGAAGCAAGAGCAGTGCAAAATCGTTTCCGTAATTAACGGTTGAAAATAATTTTTTTTTCACATTACTGGTATTTCAAAGTGCAATTTATAAAATAAATCTCTGCATTCCCTTTACAAAAAACACTTTTATGTATTACTTTTTGATTTTGTCCCTTGTTATCCTATGTTTGTACTGAATAAAAAATAAAAACATGGATAACGAAAAAAAATACATGACCGATGAGATCAGGAAAGAATTCCAGCTTGAGCGAATGATTCTTTTCAGTGATGCTGTTTTTGCTATTGTAATGACCTTAATGGCCATTGAAATACACCTGCCGGACAGCAGTTATTCAGATCCCGAAATGCTTCCAAAACAGTTGCTTCATCTTGTCCCGGTGGTCATTGCTTACACTGCCACCTTTTTCTTTATCGGCACCACATGGTATGAGCACCTTCGCCTGTTCAGCCTGCTTAAGGATTATGATAAGGGGCTGGTAGTACGCAATCTCATTATGTTATTCTTTTTCGGCCTTTTTCCCTTCAGCGTTACACTTGTTGCACATCCTAACAATACCTTATTTTTACCTCTTGCCATTTACTTTTCCATTATTCTTGTTTGCAAAGGGTCACAGCTTGTTTTGCAACATTATATACTGGTAAAAAAACCGGAACTTCGCATTAATGCTGATATTCATGATGCCATGCTAAGGTTTAAAAAAACACGGCTTGCAGTAATCATGCTTGGTGTTTTATTTGTGCTTATCATGGTTACCACGTATCTTATAAAAGATCCTGAATTCAAACCGTTTGCATGGTGGTGGTTTATACCTTTTCCTATCCTGCTTAAATACTATCAAAAAAGAATTGAAAAAAAGAATCCTCTGCGGGATTAAAAACAGTACGTACTATCTTTCAATAATAATTTTTATGCTTTTTTCAACTACATGGTCTTTAAAAATCCGCGCTGCATATAATCCTGAAGGAAATGCTGACACATCAATGCTGAAGCTGTCTGTGGTAAATTTCTGAGCAAGCACTTCTTCGCCAAATGAATTGTATATAGTTAAAGCCCGCCCAGTATAATTGCCGGTGTTAATTTGAACATGTAAATTGTTGGAAGCAGGATTCGGATATATCACCATATTTTCGTCAATATCATTTTCCGCCATCCCGACAGTTTGTCCCATCTTTTGAATAAAGATGTCCATATGCCCCGCGGAGGTTAAATTGAAAGTGACGGCACCAGGATCAAAATCTGCTGTTGCCCAGAAAAAACCCGAGGTATATATATTTCCCGATGCATCTGTAGTAATGGAATAACCGGAATCGTAATCCATTCCGCCCAGTTGCTTTGCCCACACAAAATTGCCTGAAGCGTCAAGTTTTTGAATAAATACATCAGAAGCCCCGTAAGCCGTCAGGTTACTGACACCTGCTCCCGGATCAAAATCCAGTGTCCCGAAAAAAAAGCCGGTAATATAAATGCTTCCGGCTGCACTTGCATGAATGCACCAGGAAAAATCATCCAGCACTCCTGCTGTTTGTCTTACCCATTCCAGGTTGCCCTGTGGATCGAGCTTTACAATATAAATATCCCTGTTTCCTGCAGAAGTTAAATTTAATATACCTGCACCCGGATCAAAGTCTGCAGTTCCGTAAAAATAACCCGTTGTATAAGAATTACCCCCGGCATCCGTAGTAACAGACAACGCATAGTCATCATCCGTTCCGCCCAGTTGCTTTGCCCAAAGCAGGTTACCGGAGGGATCAAGTTTTTGAACGAATGCGTCTGATAATCCTGCTGCAGTTAAATTGTAAGTTCCTGCGCCCGGATCAAAATCGGTTGTTCCTGAAAAACGTCCTGTAGTGAGAATATTTCCAGACACATCAAGGGTTATTGAATAAGCATTTTCACCACTGGTTCCACCTGTTTGTTTTGCCCAAAGCAGGTTGCCTGAAGGATCAAGCTTTTGAATAAATATCTCGTAGCTTCCCGATGAAGTCAAATTAAAAGTTCCTGCACCGGGATCGAAATCTACCGTTCCCCAAAAATGACCGGTTATATAACTATTTCCTGCAACATCGGTGATGACGCTGTATCCAAAGTCTTCAGCATTTCCACCTGTGCGTGTTACCCATAACAGGTTGCCGGTAGCATCAAGCTTTAGAATAAAGATATCTGCATTTCCTGCAGATGCCAGGTTAAAAACACCTGTGCCCGGATCAAAATCGGCTATACCTGCAAAATGCCCGGTGATATATATATTTCCTGCAGCATCTGTTGTTATTGAAGAACCATAGTCATTACTGGCACCACCCATTTGTTTTGCCCAAAGCAGGTTGCCGGAGGCATCCAGTTTCTGAACGAATACATCCGTTACTCCCGCAGATGTCAGGTTAAAAGTGCCGGGGCCCGGGTCAAAATCCACCGTGCTTTGAAAGTCACCCGTAGTACAAACATTGCCGCTGTTATCCACGGTAATGGACCGCGGTATTTCATCACTTATACCACCCATGCGTTTTGCCCAGACAAAATTTGGATTTTGACCATGCAGGCCGGGCAGCAGGTAAAAAAAAATTAAACCAGTGGATGCGAAACGACTGCATTTGTTCATAGTGACGAGGATTAAAAGAGTTTGTAAATTTACTGCTATTTCCAAAAGTACCGCCCGCCTTTTTTAAAATTACATGTGACTATACTATTTAACGGCAGCACATTCCTTATCGAGCACTTCGAGCGTTTTATAATAATAGTTCCGGGCATCTTCAACCGTTTCGCCAATGCAGACCATTCCTAATTTTCCGAATTCAGAAAGAGCGCCTATCATGTGAAACATAACGCCCTTCTGTGTTGATCCATCGTACAGCAGGTGATTGCAGATGGCAATGTCAATGAGATCAGGCGGGGTGAGACCTTTATATTTTTCACTCACCACATTATCCGATGCAAAATAGCTTCTTACCTGCCCGTTAGGCATGGTGTAGGTTCCATTTTGCCAGTTATAGGTTCCGTTAGTTAAAAACTGGAGCATAATATATGGATGAGTAGTGCCGCCTTTGCGCAAATTAATTTCAATGGCATAATGCTCCCAGCCTTCCGGCTTTTTTACGGACATAAAATCAATGGCAAACCGTCCCAGTACACCAAGGCGCTGTAATTCTTCTGCAACTTTTTTTCCGGCCTCTCCTATTTCAATACTGTATTCCTTATCAGCCGGGAAAGTGGCACCGATGTAAACCTGCCCGCTTTCTCCTCCGAGCAACTGGTCATGCGTGCTGAAAATATCCGGTGGCCCCACAGGGTTCACCCTGCATTGAACAGAAGGTGACTGATTCTTATCGCCCGGAATAAATTCTTCCACGATGCCATTCATACTGCTGAATTTTTCCATGAATTGCTCATAGCTCAGATCGGGCGCAACTATCTTTAACCGGTGTTTTAAATTTTTAAGAATAGTTTGTGACAAGTTTTTATCTTTTACATTCAAATCTTTAAAAGAAAAAATGGCATTGCCTTCACCGGAGAATCCATCGTTCATTTTTACAACTGCCTTTTGCAATGAAGGGTTTTCTCTCTTAAGTGCGGCAAGCGCATCAGCAATATCTTTTTCATCCTTCAAATTTTCAGCACCGGCTGGCAAACGAATCCCCAATCGTTTGAACAATTCACGGCAGCCTGATTTTGTACCGAGATACCACAGATCAGGGTCGCAGCCGAAAAGAGGGATGTCGAGTGCAACGGCCAATTGCTTTTCATATTCTGTAACATTAAAGGTGGCTATATGCGCCATCTCTTTAAATTTTATTTCATCTTTAATCCGCCTGAGCAAACGCGGACGTCCAAGTATTTTTTCCGTCAGCGATTTTTCTGATGCATCATAACAGCTTAACAAAGTAAGACGCTGCCGGGCATGCTGTCCTGTAATGCCCGGCAGCAGATGCAGGTAATAATCTATAATGGTGCTGTCTATGGGAGTGCTGGTTACATAAATCAGCTGTGTGCGCGGCATGCGCAGAAGGAGGAGCATGCATAACATGCGTTCCTCATAGTGCACGGCTCCTTTTACCGTTCTGAGCACTTCCCTGTCGAGGGTAAGGCTGGGGATTACCACTACTGTTTTTTCGGCAAGGTCATTCCCCATAATGTCATAATACTTCTCTGCAAAGCGTTGCTGCAGTTTGCCAAAAAGTGAATCGGGAGGTTTGTTTTTTTTCATTTCATCAGCCCTTGATGTATCCGTACTTATTGCTTTTTCCGGTTGCAAGATTACAGAAATTTTCTAATGAAAAAATCCCTTCTGCTTTCCCACTATGCACCAGTTCATTGCCAAGCGAGAGGTCTATTTAATGGTTTCCCTCTGTGTGTTGGCTCGTGCACAAGTGAGAGGGGTAAGGAGAGTGTTAACTTCCGCACAAGTTTTTCCAAAGTCCTTTTAATATCAGCTGCAAATTTACATTCCACAGGAAAAGCCCCTATGGCTTTTAGGCTCAGTAGCATACCGGGAGTTTTTGTGGCAGTGAAAATATATTTTTTATATAACTGAAAAATCATTGTAATTTTGTTTCAATTATTTTGAAAATGTATGCCGACAATATCTATGTTTTTTGGAATAATAATCAGGATGTATTATGCACCAAAAGAACATAATCCGCCTCATATACATGTGTATTATCAGAACTTAACCGCAGTAATTAATATTGAAACGTGTAAATTGATGAAAGGAAAATTATCTTCAAAACAGCTGCGGCTGGTAAACGCATAGATTGAAATCCATAAAGAAGAATTATATGCCGATTGGAAATTACGTCAAAACGGGCAAAAGCCTTTTAAGATTGATCCTTTAAGATAAACAATATGAGCGCCTACCCTGCTGTAAAAAAAGTAAAAGCGATGGATGATTTTCAGTTAATCCTCGCATTTTCTAACAAAGAGACTCGTCTTTTTGATATGAAGCCTTATCTTGATAAAGGCATCTTTCGTCAACTGCGTGACGTATCTCTTTTCAATACGGCCCGTGTCAGTTTTGATACAGTGGAATGGGAGAATGAAGCTGACTTTGATCCCGAAGTTTTATACAAGCTCAGCAAAAAAATAAATGAGAAGAAATATATTGCTTCCCGTTTAAAACATGCTTCGGCCGCTGAAAGCAAATCTGCTTACAAAAAAATTAAAAAGTAGATTACTTCACCAGGAGTCAAATTTATAACGCTATTAGCCTCAGACATGTATATTTATCCCCGGTGTTTTTGTGCTAATGGGTAAGATATTTAACGCTGGCTGAGAAGACATTCTCAAAAACCACCTCTTTTCTGAATAACCTCATTTTCTCTCTCTGTCTGACCTGTATATTTATAAGAAATTTTGATTTGGCTCCTAATTGAAATCCATTTACTTTTGTTTTAAATCTTTCTTAATGAAGTAAGATTTTGATAAAATGACTTTTGGAGTGAGCCAGGTTCAAACTTAATTTTGAATTAAATTTTTAAAAAATTAAATCTATGAAAAAAATTAAATTATTTCAGTCGATTATATTTACAGTTTTATTTATAACTTTAATCACTGACAGCTTTTGTCAATCTTCGGGAAAATTAAAATGGATTTTTCCGGATCCCCAGGGAAATGCCATCAATAAAATAATATTTACAAGTCCTGATACAGCGTATCTCATAAGCGAATACCAAAATTTTTCAAGAAGTTATGATGGAGGAAATACCTGGGCAACCACTTTTGATGAAAATTTTTCTCTCCCGATCGGAGGAATGAGTTTCCTTAATAATAATACCGGTTTTATTTTCACATTAGACTTAACGACCGGAAACCAGGTTGCACTTAAAACCAACGATGCCGGCACCACCTGGAATACTGCTTATTTAGGCTCTCCTGCAGGCGGACCTGTTTATTATGAAGCAATTTTTTTTGACAACAATAACGGCATCGTTGCAAATAGTAATGGAGAGGTCTATAAAACACAGAATGGAGGAACTTCATGGAATATCGTTCCGAATCCCGGAATTAAATTTCTTTCACGCATTGATAACCTGTCTGCTTATGCTGCTGATAATATGACAGTGATCCAGACAACCGATGCGGGGCAAAACTGGCAGCAGGTCGGAACGCTGCCCGCAGCAGCACAAGCGCTTTCATTTGGTGATATGCAAAACGGCTATTGCATTGTAAACAATACGTTATATAAAACTGTTAATGGAGGTGTGACCTGGAATCCTGTTGCAGCCGGCCCTTATATGTATCATACCGTTTCAATGTATGATGCCAATAATATTATTGCAGCAGGTTATGGGGGAACTTCCTATTCTTCAGATGGAGGATTTAGCTGGAATAATTATAATACGAACGGTGGCAGTTACATCTATGCTTCTTCAGCTTATGCTCCGGGAGTCGGAGTAACCACAGGTTCTTTTGGAAATATTTATAAAACAGCTGACAGTGGCATTACCTGGACAGATATTTCAAAACAGATTGGCAGTGCAACTAATATACAGATAAATAGTGCCGGGTATGGTGCAGTCGGAGGAGGTAAAGTGGCATTTACCGATGACAATGGTGCTAACTGGTATTTTACGCCCACTCAAATTACATCTGCCGCAGCCTGGAGGCTCAGCGCAACAACTGCTTTTTCAGTGAACAATGGCGGCCTTTCAAGAACGGTTGACGGAGGAAATACGTGGACACTGGTACAAAATATTACTCCTTATAATTTCCGGAGCATTTACTTTGCCGATAACCTCACCGGTTATGCATGCGATGATATAGGCAGAATAGTAAAGACAACGGATGGCGGTAACAACTGGTTTGACCATAACCTGAATACAAAATCATTTGAGTCCATCAGGTTTTTAGATGCGCAGTTTGGTTATGGATGGGATAAAATTTCCGGTTCGGGATATTCCATTACAACGGATGGAGGCGCCACCTGGCAGCCTGTTTCAATTCCTTCCGCAGCAAGTGTGGAAGCGGTTTGGCATTTCAGTCCTGACACGGCATTAGTTGCCGATGCGGTATTAAATCATATACTGTATACCACAGATGGCGGAGCTTCATGGTCCATTACAGGCACCTGCACTTATTATCATGGCAATTTCTTTTTTACGGATAAAGACACCGGTTTTTTTTCAAATACTGATTATTTAATAAAAACAGTTGACGGAGGATTAACCTGGAATAATGTGACCCGCTATCCTATGCCAATACCGGAATTTTTCGGAATGTATTTTACAGATGGCGACCATGGATTTATCGGTGCATGGCAGGGAGCATTATTTGGTTATAACGGTACAGGAACTACACCCCTGTCAATCGAAGAAGAACCAAATGCAGGCAATATTAAAATGGGTGTGTTTCCCAATCCTGTTACGGACCAGTTGCATATAAATCTTGAAATTCAGGATGAACCAGAAGCGACCCTGAAATTATATGGAATAAATGGAACATTTATAAAAACGCTCTTTGTGGCAAAGCCCGGAAAGAGTGCTTACAACACAATAGTTAACCTGGATAAATTGCCCAAAGGAATATATTTTCTCCGGTTAAATACAGGAAGTGGAATAACTATAAAGAAACTGGTGAAAATGTAAATTTCTTTAAAGTTTGTAGTGTCTCCGTTTGATTTTTTCTTTGTGCTTCTTTGAGTCTTCGTGGCTGTTATTCTTTGCCACAAAGACACAAAGGCACTAAGATTCACTTAAATATTTTTAAAATGCGATACTCCCTTAAAGTTTGTTTTACCGACTTTATGAACTTAATTTTTTACAACTTTCAAAACCGTATTATCTATTCTCACAAAATAAATTCCGCTCTGCCAGCTTTGAGCCTGAATTTTTACCTCTGAAGTTTTAAGCTGCTGAGAATAAATCTCTCTTCCGAAAACATCAAAAACTTTTATCTCCTGTTTCTCTCTTCCGGTCTGCGAATAACCGTTTATTGTTATCTCATCCGCAAATGGATTGGGATAAATATTAATTTGTTTATTGTTGTCAATCGTATTGAACCCCGTTGTCGAAACAAAATTAAACCCGGTATCATCTGCTAAAAGCCGTGTGCCAAAGCCGGGTTGGCGGGATCCCGGAACTGCAGTATAAAATGTGCTGATGCTTAAGCTATAAAACGCAGCATCTCCGGGAATAGTATAATTTATCGGGGCGGAAATCAACGTATAGCTGCCTGCAGCATTCGTAATGATGATCATTCCATCGGCTACCTGATTGCCGCTGCTGTCCCACAAAGCAATTTGCGCGAAAGCGGAATCCCCGTTAACGGGAAAATACTTATAATAAAACCCGAAGTTAAATGGCATGAATTGATTAAATGGCGTGCTGTAAGTAGGTACCAAATTAAGCAATCCGTATGCATTGAAAACCGAATCATCATCAGCACCAACAGCACCTGCAATGCCGGTATTGGTTGTATAATCCCATGCGTTTCTTAATTCCAATGCAGTGTTTCCGCTATAAGCATCACTTGTCGGTGCGTAATACCGGTTATCATATACAATGGAATCTGTGTAAGAATTTCCGTTAGTATCAACCCAGACGGGAATAATATATACATTTCCCCAGTTGCTGAGCGAGCTGTCAGGGTTCAGGGATTCAAAGCCGTTGTTAGGAATGGTTTGCCCCTGTGCGCTCATTGCGTTTAAAGTTAAAGCGATAACTAAAACAGTAAAAATTTTTTTCATGCTATTTAAGATTTAGTTGTTTTTAAATTGATTTGACTAAAAGGGCAAAGCTAAATCCGTAAAGAAGTTATTCCAATTTTTCCGGGTGGACATCAGGTAGACAACAGGCTCAAAACCGTAATCATAAAGTAAACAGAGCAGTTTTACCTGAGGTTTAAGATAAAATCGGTGAGATTGTCTTCTGAATTCAGTTGTAATTTTTTGCGCAGGCGGTAGCGGGCAGTCTTCACACTATCGGGTGAAATATTTAAAATCCCCGCCATTTCCTTAATGGATAAATTCAGCTTTATCAGCGCGCAGATTTTTAAATCATTCGGGCTGATGTCAGGGTATGCCTGTTTTATCCGGGAGTAAAAATTTTTATTGATGCTTTCAAAGTGCGTATTAAAATCCGTCCACTCTTTATCCTGGTTCAGCCCCTTATTGATGATCCTGTTCAGCGGATTGTCTTTTGAAGAACTGTTGTCCTGCTCCAGCTTTTCCCTGAGCTCCTGCATCAATTCATTTTTTTGGAGCATCTGCAGCGTCATGGCGCTCAACTGGCTTTCTTTAAACTCCAGCTCGTTTTGCATTTGCTGTTCCTTCAGTTTTTTCTGTTCTTCCATCACTGTTACCAATTGCTCTTTCGTACGGAGCAGCAGCTTATTACGGTTATTTATTTTCCTTAAAAATAAAATAATACCTGCGGCAATAATTATTAAGAACCCGATGGTAACCCACAACAAATAATTAATAAGCGATGCTATATCCTTTTCCTTTTGCACCATGCTCAGCTGCCTGTCCTTTTCCGCCATATTAAATTGCACTTCGAGGCTTTTGGTAATCTTTTCTTTTTCCCATGTTGCAAGCGTATCTTTGAGCTGCCTTATTTCTTCTCCATAATCTAATGCTTCATTAAAATTTCCCTGCTGTTTTTTCAAAAGCATCAATTGCTCAAGCGCTTGCAGGTAAAAAGATTTATCAGATAATTCAGAAGCAATCTCTTTTGATTTTAAAAAGCAAGCTTCCGCCTCCTTTATATTTTTATCGAAAGCGAGATACCATTTCCCTGAGCCGATCAGCGATAAAACCTGTTCCTGCCGGTTACCCATGCTGTCAGCGATAAATCGGGCGCGGTTGTAATAAGCGCGGCTTTGTTCCCTGTCGCCATGTTTCAATTCAATCTCTGCTACGCTTAAATAAGAAACCGGCAGGTAAATAAAATTTTTTGTCACTAACCGTTCCTGCAAAGCAAGCCGGTGAAAATATTCCGAAGAATCCGCTGCATTCAAATGCGCATACGCATCGCCTAAACTGTTATATATCAATCCAAGATAACCGGTGGTATCATTTGTCGATGCAAAACCGCCCATGGCTTCTTTGCTCAGGGCAATTGCTTCCTTATATTTTCCCTGCCTGCCTTTAATGGTGCTGATTAATTGCAGGCATTTGCTGCGGCCTGTCAATGCTTTTTGCGGAGCGGTTTTTTCCAGCTTTTTAAATTCCTCCATTGCCCGCAGGCAATAATCAAGGCCGCGGCTGTAACTTACGCCATACGCACAAATACCCATATCAAGCAGTGCAGCGGCACGGTCCTCTGCATTGTTTTCACTTACGGCTGTTTCATAAGCCCGTGCGAAATATTTAAAAGCGGCTGTGTCATTATCCTTTACCAGTTCGCTCCATCCTTTTTGCAAAAGCTCAGACGAATTATCCCCAAAGGAGCATTGACTTACAAGGAAAAACAGAATACCCGAAAAGAAAACTTTTTTCAAAATAAAATTTATTGGCGGCAAAAGTCTGAAATATTTCGTGCGCCTGGGGTGGATGGAATATTTATTCTTCTATAATAAGATTCTCAATTTTAGAAAAATCAGGTTTTGCTTCGTGTGCAGAAATAAAGTTTTCTCTTCCGTCTAACAATTTCAAAACCTCTTTGCGTATGAGACGCGTGCGCCTTTCTGAGAGAATACTATTGTAAGAAGTCCATGAATAATCAGAAATGTTTTTTGCAAACCGATGCTGAACAGGATTTAAATATGATAAAACTTTTCAGGTTCAAGCGGAATAAAAGGATTCATGCAGCGAAATTAATTCCACGACTCAAATATTCCAAATCTTAGAGATTTGGAATATTTATTTCTCACCATACTACTTTAGTATGAATTTATAGCAACTATACTAAACAGGCTTTTTGTTTTGCTACATTTGAATATGCAGATGATTCAGAAGAAAAAACTGCTTCCGGTGAATCAGATTAAAGTTCTTGCATTTAACAAATAAAGAAAATGTTATGAAAAAAAATCTTCTCCTTACTGCCATTCTCATCATTATGCATTTCACCATTCAGGCGCAGGTTAGCCAGCGTGCACTGCAATTTGACGGGTGGGATGATTATGTAACAATCCCCGCAAGCGCAAGTTACCAGATAGGAACTTCCGATTTTACCATTGAAGCATGGATCAGAGATTTTCGTGACCCTGGACAAGGATTTACAACAGAGCCCATATTTTGCATCGGCTGGTCGGCTGATATTTACTTTGCCGTACAGAATGGGAATCTTCTGATTTCGGTAGGTGATTTTAACCTTCACACACCAGTTTATGAATGGTCCGCCTCTTTAACTGATTTACGCGACAGCGCCTGTCATCATGTGGCAGCAGTGAGACAGGGCAATCAGATCCTTTTTTATCGTGACGGGCTTTTTACCGCTTCCGGAACACTCAATGGCGCTGAAAGTCTCTCTTCACCTGTGGAGGCTTTGATCGGGTGCAATGATGTCGTTATGGAAGGCACTATCAAGGAAGTCATGTTCTGGCAGGGAGTGCGAACACAGGCACAGATTCAGAGCGATATGTTTTCTTCCTCAGCTTCGGGCCAATTAGGTTATTGGAAATGCGATGAAACTTCAGGACTTATAGTGTATGATCATGCAGCAGGTAATGACGGCACGTTTGGTTTTAACGGCAGCGGCCCTTCCACATATCCTTCACGCGTTGATAATTGCTGTGGCGCAACCTGCCCCTCGCCTTCCAATCGTTTTGTTTCAAATCAAACATCCACTCATGTTAAGCTCAACTGGTCAGTTTACGAATGCGCATCAGGATACCAGGTCAGATACAGGCCCACCGGTACCACCCCATGGACGAAAAAACTTATCAACGGAAACACAGGGCATAAAACCATTTTCGGCCTTACTCCAAACACACAATACAGTTGGCAGATACGAAGCAAATGCAGCACCAATGCGGAAATATGGTCGCCCTGGTCTAATACAAAATTTTTCTCCACACCATTAAGAGAAGCCGGCAGCGTGGAGGAAATCGGGGAAGCAATAAACATTTATCCTAACCCCTCAAGCGGCCATGTAAATATCCTATTGAAAAGCAAGGTGGAAAAGCTGGTCATTTATAACAGCCTGGGAGAATTGATCTATTCCATAAGTGAACCGGCTGACAGGCTGCTGATAGAACATCTTTCCAGGGGGTTATACTTATTGCAGGCAGAATTTTTACAGGGAGAAAGACAAACAATGCGTTTCATTGTTGAATAAGTTCTCTGCGTTCAATGTTCATTTCACCGCCTTTTCCTTTTGGCATTATCTGCAAATTTCTTTGCCGGCATGCAATATTGCTTTCAGGAAAATAAAAAACTTCAGACAGTTATTAAGTTATCTGAAGTTCCTTTAGTGTGAATAAGGAAAACCGGTTTTTATTTATACGCTATTGCAGCGCTTGAAGGTCCCGCCAGCGGAATGAGCTCCGTTTTCTTAAACCCGGTTTGTGTTGCCCACTTTGTAAAATCCTCCATCGTATAATCAAACCCGCCTTTGGTTTCGATCAGCATATTGAGCGACATGAGTAAGCCAAAAACATTTTTTTTCCGTTCATCATCAATCACCGCTTCTATGCAAACATAAGCACCGCCTGCAGGCAATGCGTCATACGCTTTCTTAAACAGCATCAGCTTTTCTTTTTCATCCCAGTCATGAAGTATATTGCCCATCACCACCACATCAGCCTTCGGCAATACATCGTTAAAGAAATTACCTGATCTTATTTCCACACGGTCATTAAGTTTAAATTTTTCAATAGTTGTTTTGGCTATTAGTTCCACAGCAGGAAGATCAAAGCTGATGCAACGCATGTGAGGCTGGTTTAAAGCCACCTGTGCACAAAGTATTCCTGTGGCTCCTCCTGCATCGCATAATGTTTTGTAATTTGAAAAATCAAACTTATGTGCAAAGCTCATGAACGCTCCCATCTGGATGCCTGCCATGGCTCTCATAAATTCGGCAAGCCTTTGGGGATCGCTGTATAATTCATCAAACGGATTTTCCTGATCGCTGTTCTTTATTTCATTCTGAGGATTACCGCTTACAAGCCCTTCTTCAAGATCGCCCCAGAAACGGTACAACCTGTTGTTGCACATTTCAAGAATACCTCCTATGTAAGTAGGTTTATTTTTATCAAGAAACAAATCTGTTTCAGGTGTGTTGCTGTAACGGGACGTTTCTTTAATCCCTTCGCGCTGCAAAAAGCCAAGGGCTGTTAGAGTGTCAAGAAAATCATATAGCGACCGTTCGTGCAATCCCAGCCTTGTTTTTATTTGCTGTCCTGTTAAAGGACCCTGTGCAAGCTCCGTAAATAATTTGAATTTAAGAGCAGCGAGTAATGTTTTTGAGGCCCAGAAACCCGTTCCGATTTGCATGATATGCCCGGGATCTAATTGTGCCGTTTGTTTTCCGTTTGTTTTTGGTGATGCTGTTGTTGTTTCCATCTTTATTTTTTTTATTCAAACAAATCTACTCAATTCTTTTCAGACTTTGACTGAAAGAATTATTTCAATTTAAAAAAAAGAATACTTAATTCTTCCTGCTTCTTTATTTTTACTGCAACTTTTTTTACCTTTCGTGAATCTTACTGTTTGAATGAAAACATATTTACTCCTCCTTTCGTGCGTTATTTTTTCTTTTGCGGTCCGTGCACAGCAGGTCCCATGTGGCTTTGATGTAATGAATGCAGAAATGCGTAAAGACCCGGATACGCGCCTTCGGGAAGAAAAAATAAACCGCGATATCTATAACAGGCTGTTGCAGAATTTTTCGAACAATAAAGTACAACAGGTGCCTCTTGAAATACCGGTAGTATTTCACATAGTGCACCTGAACGGTCCCGAAAATGTACCCGATTCAGTGATTGCGGCAGGTCTCAACGAACTGAATCTCCGGTTTCAGAATGCTGCCCCCTATTTTGATTCTGCCGGTACAGATATACAAATTCTGTTCTGCCTTGCTTCTGTTGACCCATATGGTAACCCCACCACAGGCATTACACGCGATGTTTCCGTCAATACTGATATTACCTGGACAACGGGCCCTGTAAATGATGCTGCATTAAAAAATATTTCACGCTGGGAGCCTAATCTCTATTTTAACATATGGGTTATACGCAGTATTATATCCATGAATGGTTATGTGGGTTATTCTTCATTTCCTGTGTCAGCCGGAAATTCAAACGATGGAGTGGTTGTACAGTATAATTATTTAAACGGGACTGTCCTGGCCCATGAAGCCGGCCATTATCTCGGGTTGTATCATACCTTCGAAGGGGGATGCCTCAATGACAATTGCCTGCTCAATGGCGATCATGTATGCGACACGCCTCCCGATGCCACCAGTAATTTTGTGTGTCCCAATAATTCCTGCTCTACCGAATTGAACGACACTTCGGGCTTTAATCCTTTTATTACTGACATGGATGAGGTGCCCGACTATATGGATTACACGAGCTGCTCTCTTTTATTTACACAGGGACAAAGCGACAGGATGAATGCATCGCTGACACTAACCCGGTCCACGCTGCTGCAATCAAACGGCTGCGGACAGCACCCGGGCGGAAGCATTCCCGTGGCATCATTTACTTACTCCAACAATTGCAACGGCACTAACTTTGTCAATACCAGTGTGAATAGTGTAGGTGCCCAATGGGATTTTGACAGTGATGGATTCATAGATGGTTCCGGGAACAATATCGCATACCAATATCCGGCTATTGGAAATTATACAGTAACCATCTATGCTGCCGGTTATGGCGGTATGGATACTTTAAGCCAGGTTATTTTTGCGCAACCTTACCCTTACCAGAGCTACCCGATGATAAATGGTTTCAGCGGTGTGAGCGCTTCGCTTTATACTGGTCAGCTTACGTTATGCCAGGGTGTAACTGCACAATTTTATGGCGAACCCGGCATGGCTTCCTACCTGTGGTTTAATGGCGACACCACACAAAACCTTTCCATCACAAACCTCGCAGCACCCATTGATGTTTCACTCACTGCTGTTGATTCCGCAGGATTAACGTGGTTCGTTTGCTATCCCGTGCATATAGAACCTGCACCCGCCACCGTTCCTCCTTTAATTTCCGTTGCCGGAAACGATACAATTTTCTGCATTGGCGACACCATCACGCTCTTATTTGACTATAGCCCCATTTTCCACACCAGCCTATTCTGGAATTCCCAAGTCGGAGTCACCACAAACTGGACAGATACTTCTTATACTACTGTGCTTCCTCTCAGCAGCAACTATTGGGTGATGCAGACCGACAGCAACGGATGCATGGCAACAACTCCTACGTTAATTATCGATGCTATTTTCCCAACGTATCCTTCTAATATTGTTCAGAACAACAACATCCTGTATTATCCGCCCGGTAATCATTTTCAATGGTACATTAACGGTGTCCTTATACCCAATTCCGATTCGGCTTATTACGTGGCACAGCAAACCGGCTGTTACACCGTTTACTCGTGGTGGACTTCTTCCGACTGTGGTTCTTTTTCCCTCGATTCGGTTTGCATTACCATCAGCGGAATAGCTTCAGCAGAGACCACAGATCTGATCGTATCCCCAAATCCTTTTTCAGGTAAAATAAACATTGCAGGCACCAGCGAAGGAATGGAATTTATCGTTTACGATGTCATCTCCCGTCCTGTTATAAAGGAACCTGCAAGCGCAGAAATAAATACCAGCTTACTGTCACCCGGTATTTATACATATCAAATCAGGAAAAAAGGGGAAGTGATTAAAAAAGGGAAAATTATTAAGCAATAAAAAAATCGTTTCATTTTAAATTTCTAATCATTTTCTCCAGCGTTCTTTCCACATTCTTTCCTTTCAGCTCACATTCCCAAACTTCCATCACCTTCCATCCCTCTTTTCTTAACGTTTGTTTTACCAGCTTGTCTCTTTTAACATTATCTGCAAATTTCTTTTTCCAGAATGCAACATTGCTTTTTGGTTCTGAAGCATAACGGCAGTTTTTATGGCGGTGAAAATAACAGCCGTGAATAAAGATAACGGTGTTTAACTTTTTAAGAACAATATCAGGTTTTCCGGGCAGGTATTTTCTCCTCTCTCCTTTTGGAGAGGGGCCGGGGGTGAGGCCATGCAGCCTGTAACGAAAACCCTGCCGGTGTAAAAACTTTCTCACCACCATCTCCGGTTTGGTATGTGCAGACCGTATGCGGCTCATATTGTATGACCTTGTTTCTTTACTGTGTACGTCTGCCATTTTAAGTAGACAATCTTATTAACAATTATTTCAATCCTGTCACTTATATCGGGTTGATGATGAGTGACAATAAAATCTTCTTTGTAAACACAAATATGAAAAGAAAAAGCAATCAAAAACCTCCAATTGAATTTAAGAAAAATGCAGAAGAAACTTTGCTTAAAACATTCGGAGAAAATCTCAAAGCATTAAGAGAACAGAAAGGCTTCTCACAGGAAACAATGGCTTTTATAACCGGACTCAGCAGATCATATTATGCTGAAGTGGAAACAGGAAAGAGAAATGTTTCTCTTGTAAATATCATTCGAATTCTTTCATCGGTAGATGTTGAGTTCGATGATCTTCTCTCATTAAATCAGATAAAAAAACAAATCAAATGATTCCCGTAATAGATTTATTTGCGGGACCGGGAGGGCTTGGTGAAGGTTTTTCATCTTTATCAGATGATAAAGGTGAAAGAATATTTAAGATTGCTCTTTCAATTGAGAAAGATGAGTTTGCTCATAAGACTCTTTTGCTGAGAAGTTTTTTCAGGCAGTTTCCTGCCGGAAAAGTTCCGAATGAATATTATTATTTTCTTCAGCGAAAAATTAAAGATGTAAATATTCTTTTTGATTTATATCCTGATGAAAGGGATGCTGCTTTTGCTGAAGCATGGAAAGCTGAACTCGGAAAAATTCCTGATAAGCAAGTTGATACAAGAATTAAAGATGCAATTGGTGAAAATAATAACTGGTTGCTTATTGGCGGTCCTCCCTGCCAGGCATATTCAGTTGTGGGAAGATCACGCAGGAAAGAAAAAATACTTGATGAAAAGAAAGATGCAAGAGTAGGATTATATAAACAGTATTTGAGAATACTTGCTGTTCACAATCCTGCTGTATTTGTGATGGAAAATGTTAAAGGGCTGTTGTCTGCTGAAACAAAAGACAGTCCTGTTTTTTCCATGATACTGAAAGATCTTGCTGATCCTGTTGCTGCTTACAAATCAGAATATGATTCAAACGGCAATCAGTTGAATTGTCCGGGATATAAAATTTATTCATTGGCTTCTTCGCCTGAAAGTTTTGACATTTTTGGTAACCCTGATTATAAGCACAGAGATTATTTAATCTATTCTGAAAAATATGGCGTGCCTCAGACACGCCATCGTGTTATATTACTTGGAGTAAGAAGGGATATTGATATTATTCCTGATGTTTTGAATGAACAGAGAGAAGTTCCCATTTCTAAAGTTCTTTCCGGCTTGCCGAAATTGAGAAGCGGACTTTCAAAATCAGAAAAAAAGAATGATGCGAAAACATGGTTAAGAATTGTTAAACAAACCGGAAACAATAAAATTATCGGGGAGGCTAATAACAGCGTGAAAAAAATAATCAGTCAATACCTGAAGGAATTAACTGTACCGCATAATAATATCGGTGCGGAATACATTGAATACAAAAATGTAAATGTAAAGCATGAAAAGGATTGGTTTCTTGATGAAAAAATAAAAGGTGTCTGCAATCACATTTCTCGCGGACACATGGAAAGCGATATATATCGTTATTTTTTTATTTCCTGTTTTGCAAAAGTGTTTGGCCGCTCGCCAAAGCTTGAAGACTTTCCTCAATCATTATGGCCGGCACATATAAATGTTGCAAATGCACAGGAAGGAATTGAAGATGCAAAATTTGTTGACCGTTTTAAAGTGCAGTTATGGGACGAACCTGCCAAAACTATAACAAGCCACATTTCAAAAGACGGGCATTATTATATTCATCCTGATCCTGTACAATGCAGAAGTTTTACTGTAAGAGAAGCGGCACGAATACAAACGTTTCCTGATAATTATTTTTTCATGGGACCAAGAACAGCGCAGTTTATTCAAGTTGGAAACGCAGTTCCACCGATATTAGCATTTAAAATTGCAAAAATCATTCAGCATTTGATTAGTGAAATGCTTATTAAAAAGCAACCTTCCATGAATTATATTCTTCAGGCAAGAGAGTAATTATTTCGGTACCATTCATTGAATTTAAATCATAAGTCATTTTAAATTGCCATATTGTCGAACCGGCAAATCTTCTCAATACTCCTGCACCTTCTTTATCTCTTGCGTTCTTTTTTATCCGTTTTTTCTCTTTATCCCAATATAATAGCGTAGCAGCTTCAATAATGCCTTTACATGAAGCGACCTCTTGACGAGCAGCAAGCTGTTCAAATAAGTCCCCATGAATGTCGGGACTACCTTGAAGATAAATTACTGAATATTCCTTTAATTCATGATACAGCCGCACTGGAGAAGCTAATAAATGTCTATAATACCTATTCCATTCTTCGCCATTTAAAATATGTCTAGAATCCTTGCCGGGTTTTCTAGTATCGTCTGTTCTCAAAGGGCATACACTATCAAAATAAAAAGCAGACAACCAAGTCCACATGCCTTCGTTATAAAAGATATTACCTTCTTTTATTTTATGAACTTTTTCGTGTAAATATTTAATGAGTTTTTCCTTTGAATCAAATACTCGAAAATCTAATGAAACATTTCCTTCTACAGGTTCACTATAAGTATCTGAATTGACAAATCCACTTGGAATGTCATTCATTCCACCATTACGTATTTCATTCAGATATTCTCTGAATTTTTCTATTCCTTCATTATTAAATTTTCTAATTAATTTCATATGGCGTACTATTGATAAGTGGATTATTATTTTCGAATTTTTTTCTTATTTTGTATTTTCTGCAAAATGCAGATACTACATCATTAATCCATTCTTCTTGTTCTTCTTGCGTTTCATCAGGCAAATAAGAAACAAATAAAGTTTTCCGAATAAATGAGAGCCACTTACTCTGCCAAGAGTCATCACCTTCTTCAAATGCACTCAGCTCATATATTATTTTTTTGGCAATTTCCCTTACAACTGAAGGATAAACTAAGGAAAAGAAAAGCTCATCTCTTTTCAGAACATGTCGGATATCCTTAATGTCTTTATTAACTTCAAGAGTTGGAAAATCCTGATCAAAAGACAATCTGAATATTTCCTGGCCTAAGGAACGAGAGTCATCAATCCATAGAATGGACTGTTTGTTTGCATTTGAATCTTGAAGATTTTTTGGTTTAATACGATCAGCTAAAGCCAAGAGACGACCAATTTTCTTTGATTCATCAACTATTTTTACTCTAAAAAGCAATACCTCTGATTGAGGAATATCAATTAAATACCTATCTTCTGGTAATGATATTTTTCCCACTGTACCAAGACAAAATCTCATAAAAGATGACTTGAAGTATGGTTCAATATAAACTTTTGCATGATCAGGTAAATTATACTCTGTAATGTCAACAGAGACATCAAAATACCTTATTAAATCATCATTAACAGATATTTTAATTGCTGCTTGGTTAATTTTTTTTCTTCCTGTGTAGTTAAATTTCCTGATCATTGTAGTCAGCTTTAATAAATAAATCTCTTTCCTGATCAAACCCTTCCAAATTAATTTCGAAAGATTGAGAGTTTTCAGTGTTAAACTTTAACTGGTTTTTGTTAGCACTTAAATTAGATATACCGGAGTACTGAATTTTTATGGGTGGTTTAGACAAATCAAAATCAAATCGGCTCCATTTAGCACTTCCCCTAGACACATTGTATGCGACAATAATTGTAACATCACTAGCTTTTCCAGTGTGTTTTGGATTTGGTATTATTGAAAGGCCAGACTGAATTCTTTTAATAATAATAGGAGGTGGTATTTTGGGCTCCACTTCAATATCATTTTCCTGTGTTTCTGGTCCCGTAGTATTTCCACCACCCAATCCAATACCAGAATCTTCCATCTCTACGAAAAAAATGTCTTTTAATAAATCTTTATCAATACCTTCAGGTGTTTTTATTAGGTAATAACATAAATTATCAATACATCTTGATATAAATCCTAAGACTTTTTCTCCCTCTTCATATTTGCCTCTGAAATGATCCGTTTTAGGTTGCCATTGGGTATGAGCTGGATTTTCTGCGTCTCCCAACAATTTGACAAGCACTTCATCCTGAATTTCCACAATAGCCCTTATTCCTTTTCTAGTTGTAAATTCTTTTCCAATGTCTGTTATTGTTATGCCTCCTCTTATAAAATGACAATCTGAATCTTTGATTGAATCATCATTTTCAAGATAAACATTAAACCATCGAATACTAGGTTCTGTGTTAGTTTCCTTCACCCTTACAGGCACTTTAAAAGAAATTCTTTTTCCCATTTCAAAAGCATCTGCTTTTTCTTTCAATAATGCAGTAAGTGCATCATCAAAATACCAATTATGCGACCATCGAGGTGCCTTGTCTATGTTAGGCGTTAAGAGTTTAATATAATCCTCTTCAGAATGTTTTAGTGCCCATAAACATAAATCATATAACTTTTTATAAGATTGCTTGTCAAATCCATCGTTTTCTTCAATAAGAATATTTTCAAGTAATTGAAAAATTGTTTCATCACTAATAATATGTTCCTCTCCAGTATCGCCATCTACGACTTCAACAATAAGGCTTCCAGAAATAATAGGATAAAAATATTGCATTAGCACACTTTTCAAAATTGATGAAGTCGTGATTTCTTCAAAAGGAAAGGGTACTACAATTGATAATCCAGGACCTGTCTTATGCGACCTTTTAATTGAAAATATTTTAATGAAATCATTTATTATTTCATTATCAATAGGAGATGCAAAATCCATATCTTGGCTATCATTGAAAACACCGAGATATCCATAAGGACAAAATTTTACTTCCAAATTATCTAAAGTATGAACTTTCAATACGCTTTGCCCCATTAAGTACATTTTATCCTCATTTTCTCTTAGGGTTAATCCAAAAAATGAGTTTATTCTAGAAGATGCAGGAAAAACAGTTTTACCTAACCCCCAGCGTCCTAATTCCGTCCCTCTTTTTCCTGTTCTTCCTATGTTTCTCCAAAACCAATAAAAATCATGGCCTGTCGCACCATCAATAGGATCATTAAATTCATTTACATCACCACAAAGTCCTGTCGTTTGAAAATCCTCAATTAAAAGAAAAGGGATATTATTATTCAAACTAGGGAAATTACTTTTATCAAGTCCATTATTCTTTGTTATTAAATGCGGATACAAACTTTTAAATAAAAGATGTTGAATATTGGCATTTGAACCAAATCTGGACAAATAAAATCTTACTGTAACAATTCTATCTTCAATCCCGTCATCATCACCATCATCGGTCTTAAGTCTTGCATCCAAGGAGTTTTGAATGCTCTCTCGAACCAAGGCCGTAGTACTTTCAACTGAGTACGTATTAAAAAACTGCCCTTGAAATGGATCAATACCTATTTCGCTTTTTGGCATTGATCTAAATTTCCATTCTGCCATATAAAAATTATTTAGAATTTAAATTCATTTTTCCCTTTTCCTCCTTGCTGTTTAAAAGCAAGTTCAAGTATAGCAACCTTCTCTCTTATCACTTTAATCATTTTTCTCACATCACTGTCATCATATTCATAATTGCCTCTGTGTGCACATTTAGAGAGGCTTTCAATGCTGTCAAGCACTTTTTGTACTCTTTTTGCCGCTACTGTTTCAAATCTTATTCTTTTTTCTTTACTCATATTATTCACTACATTATGTAATATATGTATGCAAATGTAGTAACATTTATTTAATATGCAAATTATTTTATAAATATTTTTATATTTGAACAAAAATTAACATAAGTATGGTAAATGCTTCTCTTATTAATGAGGATAATCTTTTGACGATTGATTTATATCATGGCACATCAACACTTTTCTTAGATAGTATTATTCAATATGGTTTAGGAGGAATTAATCCAGTTTTTGAATGGAACATTCTTGAATTAAGCAAAAAGGTTTATGAATTGAGTGAACAATATTTAAAAGAAACAAGGTTATTCAAAGTAAGTTCTTTTTCATTTAAAAAAATGACTGAACAATCAAACAATGGCACTTTTAATTTTCGGCATGGGGATTCTTATTTGTCCCCTTCACAAGAAACAGCCTGTAGATATGCAATCAATAAAGAATATGGCTCAGAAATATTAACTTATACTATTAACTTTTTGAAGGAATTATTAAACCAGGATATTCCTTATGTAAAAGGAGAATTGTTCAGAAAATTTCCTAAAATATTTGGGTTAATTGAGGCCAAACCATCACCGCTTCTTATTCAAATTAAAAATATAAATGCGGATTCATTATTAACTGAGCATGGAGACAAGCCCAAACATAACTTCAATCGATTACAGGAATATATGAGAGAGGGTAAAAATTTGTTCGATACTCTTTCGCAACAAATAAATTTTCGCTTAACAAAACCCATATCACCGGATAATTTAAAATTTTTGTTGATTAATGTTCAAAAATGGGACAATTATTCACCTGAATTTAATTTGTATGAAATCTCTGAAACCCACAACCGTGAATCCCACTCAGTATAGTTTCATAGTCTCTCATTTTTCATGAGGATTATGAAACACACCCCCTCCCGATTCTTTTCCATTCAAATTAACTTTTCAAAATTATTTCATTCATTTGCCCCCCCCTCTGGTCCGAGTCTTCCATTTTCTGTTTCAAGTCTGACGGGTTAGCCGTTGCATAGCGACTTGGAACAGGAAATCATTCCATTTCGCCAATCGTCCTCGTGTGAAGCGCTGCCTGCGCACCTGACACGAGGATGTTTTGATAAAATAAGCTTAATGTACTTTCATTCGGACTATGAAAGGCTTTCCGCTGATACGCTGGCATATTTTTATAATAGTTATTCTGTCATTTGTCATTCATTAATAAACTGTGTACGGCATAAAAAATATTTACCTGATCATCTGTGGAACAATCTTAGTATGCTTCGGTTTATTTTTAACCAGTTGCGACCCCCAGGTTTCTTTCGGAGACCCGCAGCCGGGAGATGTAAAAGAGATTTCCTCTTTTCCAAAAACCATACAGGGTAATTATTCAAACGAAGAAGACAGCTCCTTACTTACCATAATGGAAAAAGAAATTCGCAGAACATATTACTGGGATGCAAAAGGAAGTCTTAAAGACCTTGACACTAATCTGCATCTTGTGGATTCCAACCTTGTTAGTACGGACGGAACGGAGAAGATTCCGGTATTAGTAATAGGAGACAGCTTTGTGATGAACAGTAATTTTTATGTTGATACCCTTTTTAAAATTTCTGATAACAATGTTTTAAAAAAATATAAAGGTTATTATTTTCTGAATGTAAAAAACGAGGACAATAATTGGAATGTAACACGCCTCACCGTTAACAGAGGAATAGTTTCTACAGGGAAAGTAACATCATTTGAAAAAATTAAGGAATTACAGGAAATTACCGAAACCTCTGACTCAACCTCCTATGATTTTAACGTTACTCCCGGACAGTTCAAAAAATTTATGAAGAAGGGTTTCAGCGATGATGCAACCTTCAGGCGCATAAGGAAAAAATGAATGTAGTGTCAAAGTCTTTCATATTTCTTATCGCTCCCCTTTAGTCCCACCCCCCGTCCGAAGTCTTCCATCAAACGGGCTCTGGCATATTTATTTACAAATAAAAACGGGAGATAATTATTTATAAAAAAAACAAAATGGAAAAAACTATAGCAGACCAGTCGGCCACCACTTCGAAAACAGGCCGCAAAGTGCTTGCCGGTATTTTCAGGGACCGCATCGGTGCCGAACGCGCTTATAATTTATTGCTGGAGCGGGGATACTCGAATGATGATATCCATTTAATGATGTCGGAGGAAACACGCAGCAGGCATTTTTCAGGTGATGCACCGGGAAGTGAAGTTGAAAAGAAAGCGGCAGAATCGGGCAAAACCGGTGTTGTAATTGGAGGAGCTGCAGGCGCAGTTGCAGGGATTGCCGCTGTTGTCGCAGCAGGGTTAACCGGTCCGGGGGTGCTCATAGCAGGTCCGGTGGCAGCCGGAATTGCGGGAGCCGCAACAGGCGGTGTTATAGGCGTATTGACAGCAGCAGGAATACCTGAAGAGAAAGCGCCTGTTTATGAATCAGGAATAAAGGGTGGAAAAATTTTTATGAGCGTATATCCCAGGAATGATAAAGATGCAGCCTGGTTAGAGAATGACTGGCGCAACAATAATGTTGAGGAAATTCATCATTAATCGGTTTCCCTTCCCTTGAAATCCATTCCCCCTGCTCCATGTCTTTGCTTTTCGATGTAGTTTCATACTCTCTCATTTTTCATGAGGACTATAAAACAAGCACCCCTCCGGCTTCTTTTCCATTCAAATTAACTTTTCAAAATTATTTCATTCATTTGCTCTCATGTTAGTTCCCGGAATGCAGTTATCAGAAATAAGGAAAGAAATAGAAGCTGACCGTCCTGCCATTGTCCATAAACTGATAAGCCTTACTGATAAAGGATTAAAGCAGATGCGCAAAACCAATATGAGCCGCCTGCATAAATCCATGGATTATATTTCACCGCGCAAAAACAACTGGATCATCGGTTATACCTTTCGCGCCCCTTCTAAAGATAAATCAATCGTACATTACGTGGCAATCATGTACATCCCGGGGGGATTTACTGTCTTTTATCCACCTCCCAATGATCCTGTTATTATGCTATATACCTCTCATTTTTTTAAAAGATATAATGAACGCCTGCATCTGAATCTGACAGATCCTAAAGAAAAAATCAGGCATTTTATGCTTAACGGAAGCGAAACGCCCTATGAAAAACTGGAGGATGTTAATGAGAATGCATTTTCCTTTTTTGCCCGAAATCAAATGGGGGTACTGCTGGGAATGCATTACAAAAAAGAGAATATTGCAAAATTCAATACATTTCTTTCAGAAGATATGCTGAAAGGCAGCCAGGTGGCATTATCTGAAAAACTGAAGCAGGTTATTGATAAATATAAAAATCAGAACATCATTGATTAATGTAATTCCATCTTCCCTTTTTCATTCCTTTTATCAAACGATGATTAATGTAGTTTCTTGCCATCGTGAGTGAAGAAGCGCCATCGGGCTGTGGCGCCACAGCCGATGAAACAGGAGACGTAAATATTTTCGCTATCGGCCTGTGTACTTTCTTTGTCCCCTTTGCGGGAACAGTAGCTGTGCTGAGGTAAATAAAGTTTTTAATTTTAATTTACCTATATTTGAATTATCCGGGAAACTTCTGATTATGATCTTCAAAAACTAAAAGCATGAAAAACTCAATTTTAATTATATCCATAGCTATGTTCGCAAATTTTGCAACGGCACAATCCATACAGGTGACTGAGCATAAGGTAACATTCTCCACGGGTGAGCAAAATGCGTTGGTAACAACCATTTATCACAGTTCCAAAGACGCAGTGGCTGGTAAATGGAAAGATTATCTGAAAGATTTTAAAAATGAAAAAGTAAAATTTGATAACAATGAAATGTTCGGAGATAACGTGCTTTTTAAAGAATGGGGCAATAACCCTGTAGATGTGTACACTCTTTTTGAGGAGAACAAAGACGATAACTCTGTTACTATGAAAGCAGCTTTTGATTTAGGTGGCGCTTATTTAACAAAGGAAAAAGATGCGGCTAAATATACCATGGCAGAAAAGTTAATAAAAGATTTTGCTGTAAAAGCAACTAAGTTTCCTATTGAAGAAAAACTGAGAATCGCAGAAAAACTTTTAGCAGATATGGATAGCGACCAGAAAAATCTTGATAAGGAAAATAAAGATTTGCATAATGATATAGAAAATTATAAGAATAAAATAGCCCGGGCTGATGAAGAAATTAAAAAAAATGAAGAGAGCCAAATAAAAAAGAAAGCCCAGATAGAAGCACAAAAAACGGTTATTGATCAGATAAAAAGTGAGATAACAGGAGTAAAATAACTGCAATCTTCTTCGTGTGAAGCGCTACTGTGTCTGTCACGAGGATATTTTTAGTATAGCTTCACAGGTCATTTTTCCTGAGCCCTATGCAACACTTGTGTTTTCACAGGCAATTAAATCTACTTTTGTCCTGGTTGCAGCCCACCTGTGAATATGAGGCGCGATTACATTGATGTAGTTTCATAGTCTCTCATATTTCATGAGGACTATGAAACTGAATCCCCCCACCTGTCAGGTTAACGCAGTTTCTCCACAGGAGTCCTTCGGACCTGCCGGGTTTAACAAAAGTCTTTTGTAATTTCCTCCTCTCCTTTTTCCTCTTCATTACCAAAACCGATCCTTAAACCCCGCTCCTTCTTTCCACATTTTCCTGTTCATATCTTTCTCAAAATATCCAATCTATTGTATATAGTTTTTACCGGGTCATCAGGATTTTTGCCGGGTCATTTTAACATTCTAACCTATGAAAAACTGGCACAATTCCGAACTCATTAAATGCTTCGGTGCACACTTTAAAAAGCTGCGCACGGAGCTTCATCTCACACAAAAAGATATTTCAGTAAAGGCAAAAATTGAACAATCGCACCTGTCAGAAATCGAGGCGGGTTTGCGCAACCTTACGCTGGATATTATTTTCAATCTTGCCAATGCAATGGAAATAGAACCACAGCGGTTCTTTGATTTCATCGTTACGGAACCATATAATATAAGGCATGGTCAACAGGATGAAATTCAATTTCCGGAAATGGAAATGCTCCTCCAATAGATAGGAGAAAGATTGCAGAAAAAAACAATGCATCTCTAATCAATTGGAGGAGCATTGCAGAAAAAAACAATGCGTCTCCGGTCATTTGGAGAAGGATTGCAGAAAAAAACAATGCGTCTCCGGTCATTTGGAGAAGGGTTGCAGAAAAAAACAATGCGTCTCCAGTCAATTGGAGAAGGGTTGCATAAAAAAACAATGCGCCTCCGATCAATTGGAAGAGCATTGCAGAAAAATACAATACGTCTCCAATCTATTGGAGCAGCATTGAAGAAAAATACAAAACATCATTAAGTTATAATTCACATATTATTTAAACTCTAAATTAAAAAAACCATGATTGAATTAGTAAAGTATTTCCGCATCCTGTTTCTCAGCACGCGCCTGAGCCGCGAACGTTTTAAAGCATTCTGCGAAGACCACATCCAGCGCCTGAATGCCAATAATCCCGGGGGCGTATTTACGGCTATCCTCACAGCCGTTACTGACCTGTATAACGCTTATTTCGGTGACATGGCAAGCGAGAGCCTGAACCAGGCCGTGCAGGAAGGGAAAACCATCGCGATGAATGAAAGCCGTGAAGCGCTCGAAAAGAATATCAGCGAAAGCGAAAAGCTGGTTGCCTATACCTACAGGAATAGTAATGATACGTACCAGGAATTTTTTCCGCAGGGTGTTACAGAATATATTACGGCTGACCTGCCCACGTTCGGCACCATCACGTTGCGGCTGAAGGATGCGCTCACCGCCCACGCAGCAGATTTTCCGGCAGCATTCATAACAGAATATAACGACCTGCAGGCTACCTTTGTGGCCAACCGCAATGCCCAGCTTGCCGCAAAAGGGGAAGTGGCTGCTGAAACCAGCGACCTTGCCACCAGCAAGCCGGCACTGGCAAAACAAATGACTGCTAACCTGCTCACGATTGCGCTTCATTACGTGGGTGATGAAAGCAAAGCGGATGTATATTTTGACCAGTCTATCCTGAGTGCCGCATTTACCGCAAGCGATACAAGCGTGGAAAGTGATCTTGATCCCGGTGAAACGGAGAATATTTTTGACAATACAGAAAAACCTGAAACTACTTTTAAAATGGCTTTGTTCGGAAACGGAACGGCATTTTTCGGCTTTGCCGATAGTCCTGATGTTCCTATAACGGCTGCCTCCGGCAGGGAAATAAAAGGTGATGCCGATCCTGAATATATGACTGCTGCCGAGCTTGGGTTTACTTCTGAAAAGAAAAACCTCAATGTCACCAATGCGAATGGCGTGACAGTAAGCTATAGCGTGGAGAAAGTGTAAGGAGGAGGTTCCCGGTACGTTAGAATACTTTAAAAGAGTGTGAACTCCCTGTTGAAAAGCAGGGAGTTTTCTTGCCCCTTCTGGTCAAAACTCCTCCTCTGCCCCATGTCTTCCTTTTTCTGTTTCATCCCGATAGTTTTATCGGGAGAGGGATTAACCATTGCGTTGTGACTTGCCTACCGTTTTTTTCGTGAGAACAGGAAATCATTGACGCCATCGTGTGATCCGCACACACGATCCACCCGGAAGCGACTGCATTTTTAAATGCTGACAAAACAAAAAGGAGATAACACACTGGCTATCTCCTTTTTTATTTGTCGAATGATATTTTTTTTTATTCTTTCACAAGCTTCTGCGTGAATGATTGGTTGTTGATTTCAAAACGGACAAGATAAATTCCTTTATAAAGTTTTTCGAGTGAAAGCCCGGAAGTATTGATTCCTTCCATTGATTTGTTTTCGAAATGCACTAACTGCCTGCCTGTTAAATCATATATATATATGCTGTAAGCCAGCGCACCATCGGCATTGAAACGAAGCGACACGCTTTCTTTAGCGGGATTAGGCTGCAATGAAAACATAGTTTCAGCCATGCTGTTTTGCTGCACTGCAGCAGTGCTGCCATTACTTAAACGGAAGGGACTGCTGCTGATCTGCGCTCTAAGCGTGTAACAATCTGATGCATCATTGGCGCCATTCGTTCCAAAAACTTTTATCTTGTAAGTTCCGCCTAACGTGGTATTATAATTTATAGTTTCAGAAGTAGTGCCTCCGTTAAGAGAGCTTGCCACTTGAACTCCATTCCTGAACAGTCTTATGTTATAGTTTGCCGGGAGGCTTGTTAACGTGACCTGAATATTCCGCTGAGAGGCCGTGTTGTTGAATACAAACCAGTCAGCATCACCTGGAGGAGTAATCAAGCCGGAAAGATCGGTGTTAACGGGAATGGATGCGGCAGTAGCCTTGGTATTGTTAGGCTCATAATTGTCTGTACAGCCCACAGTGCAGTTCATGAGACAGCCGGCAGAATTGAATTCATCAAGGATGGCATCAGTGGGTTGCGGACCAAAGCCGTTATTAAAATCAATTCCGACTCCTGTACAGCCATGACAATAGCTCATAATAGTTCCGCTGGTTACAGAAGGGCCATTGGCGCAGCCGCCTTCAGTTCCCAAACCCCAGCAGGTGTTGCAATCGTCAATGGGTCCGCCATTCCATCCGCACCAGTGGGTATGATGCGAACCCATTAAATGTCCCTGCTCATGCGTTACTACCTCAACCGACCATGAATAGGTGGGAACACTTGAGTAAGTAGAATTAATATCACTGTAGCATTGCCTGCTGTCGGTGCTGGAACTGCAAAGGCTTCCAATGCTTGCGGCCACACCGCCATTGCCCTGGAACCCTAACAAATGTCCGAAATCTCCATTAAACGAATTGCGGGTTGTCTGAAACTGACCCAGAAGTGCCGAAGTGCTTGTTTGCGTATAAGGGCTTGGAGTATCCCATACGAATACCTGTGACAGCATTACAGGAATTGCATCATTAGAGTAAAGAATAGCGCTCTGGTTGAAGAGCCCGGTTACATAATTAGTTGCATTGGCAACGCTGCCTTTGTTTTGGAAAATATCATAGTTCACTTCCCAATACAGGCGGATGCAATTGGCAAGAGCTTTTGCAGAAGGCGTTTGCTTGTTTTTTGATGGCGCTGCATTGTCATCAGCAGTAAAACATTCAAAAGGCGTAACACCTTTGAGGTCTTTCATGTTATAAAGAATATGTCTTCCTGCATTGTCATTTTCTATTCTGCCGAGAACGAGATTTCCGACAGAAGCAGAGGAGATCATGCCCATTACTTCATTATTAAAAATGCTGATGGCTGCAATAGAAGCATTGTCTCCTTTAATGATTCCCCAATAATGCACACCACCGTTGTAGCTGACAGGTAAATTATTACTTGCGGTGACTACCGTAAAATCAGGAGTAAAAATAACGGATTGGAAAAGTTCCAGTTCAATGTTATTACCTGAGGATGGAATAATAAAATTTAAATTCTCCGCTCTGAGAGAAAGAAGGTTTTGTGCCGCTGTGTGATCGAAATCCATGATAACGGCATTACTCACGGTACCGGCCATTGCCGCACTTTGCTGGCGTGTGGAATTATTTACCGTAAAAATCTGCGCTGAACTGAACTTTGCATTTTGCTGTTTTCTTTCGCTGACCTTTTGCGCTACAGGTCGCAGGCTCTGACCAAACGAAAACGTTCCGGTCAAAACCAGTGAAAGAATAATAAACACTTTTTTCATTGGTATTTTAATTTAATTGGTTTTAATGCTTACTCTGTTTTAAAGGCTTTTCAGCTGCCGCCTTGAAAAGTAATACAAATATAACGAGCCGGAGGGTTATATACAAGGCCATGTAAGATCCTGTAAAGCGTTGACTGCACGTTTGCCACGGGGATGTTTTGATTAAAGAATTATCCTGCCCGGTCAGTTTTGGTTTCCCTCTGCTCCAAGTCTTCCTTTTTCTGTTTCCTTGTATCGCACAGGCTAAAAGTGTAAGCTCACTTGTGACAGGGGAATCATTAAAATTGTTTGTGGAACACAAACAATGGCGAATTGCATGTTTACTTCCTTATATAATACTTTAGCATTATTTAATCCTGTTCAATTTACCGTTCGTCAAATATTTTTACCGTTCATCAAATATTTTCTGCTTTTTGGACAGATTGGCAGGTACATTTGAAAGAATTAAACCCGCGAAAACCGAAAAGCGAAAAGAGTAGGTAAAAAATTTATTCCAAAAACCATGAAAATATTAAATTCACTCGCAGCTGCTGTTTTTATTAATTTATTCTTTAATGGCAGTAGCAATGCACAGTGCATTACTTCCAATGCAGGATTAAACAACATCTGCAACGGAAACAACGTAATTCTTACAATGAATTGTCCTCCTCCCGGGGGCTGTTCCTGGGATTGGTTTATAGGAGGAATATGCACTGGTTCTGCCATAGGCAATGGGAATTCAATAACGGTGACTCCGGCAAGTACAACGACCTATTCAGTAAAAGATAATTGCGCGGGATCATGTTATGCAACCATAACTATTAAAGTATCAACTCTTCCTCCAGTGGGAGGTACCTCCCCCGGTACGGGAACTTTTGCCCAATATGCCTGTCCGAATACAAATATTACAACAACCTGGAATATGGATCCCAAGACAGTTGCAATACGCGTATTTGATGATTATCACCTTGGTCTGACTTTTACTGCCGGTGCTAATTCCGGAACGGCATCATCTGGATCCAACTGGGAAATTTATCTTCCGGTAACAGTTCCCACCCAGGTTCTGGCAATTACATTACCTCCCAGTGTAAACGGTTCCAATGATTGGTTTTTCAGGATACGAACAGAAAATGCTTGTGGACAAAGTGTAACCAGCCCGCGAACAATTCACGCCAAACTACCCACTCCACAGGTAAGCGGCCCTGTCTGCCTTGGATGTGTTTCTTCTGCAACCTATACAGATGGCTCTTGTCTGTGCGGTGCATCATGTGCAACAACCGGTTGGCAAGTTAATAACGAAACGATAAATTATACCTGGACCTATCCAACCTCCTATATGACGCCATCAGGAGGGGCAAATACTTACTCAGAAACTTTTAATAACATCATCCATCCGATTTGCGGACAACAAATTAAAATTACGCAAGAGCTCGCAGCCTGTCCCACAACCAGCCTCAGCCAGGCTAAAGTTTTTACTGTTTGTGATAAACCCATTTTATCGAATATTACCGGAAATCATTATGCATGTCCATCTGATAATTGTACCTTAACAATGCCTGCCCCTTCCTGCGGGAGTTCTTTTACTTATTTTTGGTGGACAAGTGGGGGGGGCGTTACCGTTTCACCTACTAATACTGCGCAGGTAGTTGTAACTACCCCTGCCGGTTTCAATGCTGCTGCAACAATACATTGCCAGGTAAGCAATGGATGTAATATACAAACTAAATCCTTTACTATTTCTCCTTATGCCATAACTACACCCGGCCCCATCACTGGCCCGCTGTGGGGTCAGTGTGAACAGACGGGGATAACTTATTCCATAAGTCCAATTGCAGGAGTTTATGATTACTTATGGACATTAACTCCATCCACTGGCGTTGCAACAGTTAACGGCTCTTACAATTTAAGCGCTATCTCTATTGACATGCTCACCGGTCAGCCGGCACACCCGGCAACATTATTGTTGTCTGTGCAGGGAGAGTATTTAAGATGCAATAATATGGGCACATGTTTGTCTGCTCCAATACAAGTTATAATTAATGCTGATCCTGATGTGAATACTTATCCTATTACTATCTCCGGAACCAACTCAACATGTGCTGGCAATGCAGAAACATTCACAGTTAACTACAATGGAAATGGAGTAAATAATTTTAATTGGAATACCCCGGCCGGTTGGCAGATGCTTGGAGCAAACGGAGGTCTTACAGCAAACTATTTAGTTTTAGCACAGGGAAATGTAAATGTTACTGTCACCCCTTCTAACAATTGCTGGATGGGTCTTACATATCCCCATGCAGTCAGTGTTCCCTGCCGGCTGGCTATGGAAGATGAAATCTACAGTGATAAGGTCCGGCTGTTAAGCATCACTACCGGAAAAAATAAAATTTATCTCGAACTATTTTCAAAAATAGACTTTACAACTTCGCTGGAAGTAGTGGATCTTGCCGGTAAAATAATACTGCAAAATTCTCTGTCAATTGAAAAAGGAAATATGAAAAAGGAAATTCCTGTGGCTGATTTTAAATCAGGAATTTACCTTCTGAAAATTCATAATGATAATTTTTCTGTCGTGAAAAAAATTATAATGACGGATTAGCAAATTAATAAAAGCGGTTGGTCAGCGATCGTTACACGTAAGACCCCGCTGTCGAAAGTGTTTTGTGCAGGCACTTGTGATAGGAAATCATTAAAAAGGAGAATGGAGTGAGATCGTTACCCGGAAGACGTACTGATCGCTTACACTCAATTGTTAAAACCGCCCCGGTTATGCCGGGTCGGTTTTTTTGCTTCTTCAATAGAAGGTCATGCTGAACTTGTTTCAACATCTTTTCAAGTACAGGCAGACCCCCGCTGTCCTGGGTCTTGATTCTGTTTCCCATCTCTTGTTTAGTTCATTAAAATCACTGCATCTAACATTACATTAAAATGACATGTATTTTATTTCAATTGACATACCTTTGAAATAGATCTTTATATAAATTATAAATGATCTGCAGCTTATAAAAAAAGTTATTCGTCTTATTACATAAGTAAAAATTTAATACTAATATATTTTAAACATTTAATAAAATGAAAAAAATAAAACTCCTGGCCGCTTTATTTATTATTTTATTTTGTTCTGAAAACTCCGTTGCACAACCCTGTGAAGGCATACCCGACCTTTCAGAGAATTTTAATAACGGGATGCCCGGCTCATGGACCATTCTTGACCTGGATGGAAATACATTGTGGTGGTCCATGTACACCAAAGGGTTTACCGGAGCATGGCAATCTTTCGTGCATGACGGCCGGCAATGCGCGGCAGTGTGCGATTATTTTGACAGCGGAACGCTTCTTGCTGATGATTATTTAATTTCTCCTTCGATAACAATAGGCGCTGCCCCCGTTTGTCTTTCATGGAAAGCATCTGCATTGTACGATTTTTACACTAACTCTTACGCTGTTTTAATTTCAACGGGCGGAACCGACCCGGCTGATTTTTCAGCCAACCCTCCATTATTTGTTCAACCGGTTGAAAACTCTTACTGGACGCAATACAGCGTGGATCTTTCCGCTTATGCAGGACAAACAGTTCACATTGCTTTCTGGGATGACAATATCTCTCAAAACGGGTATGCACTGTATATTGATGATATTAAAATCACCCATCCGGTTGTGCTTGATATGACAGCTGCAGAAGCTTATTTCAATGAGGTGATCCTTACGGGCAGCCACCCGGTTACCGGTAAACTTTATAATGGCGGAACCGGGAACATTAACTCAATGGATATTAACTGGCAGGTTGATAATGGCGCAGTTAATACAATGAACGTGTCCGGACAAAATATAGCGCCTTCTTCTTATTTTGACTTTGCGCATCCGGTAAACTGGATGCCTTCTTCAAATGGCACTTATACTTTTAAATTATGGGCAAGTAATTTAAACGGACAAAGCGATCAATATTCAGGTAATGATACGTTGAATAAAATTGTTTTTGTAAATAATTTTCCCCGGAAAATTCTCATAGAAGAATACACGCAGGCAAGTTGTCCTCCATGCGCTACCCAAAATCCCTACTTTGATTCATTGATTTATGAAAACAGGCTTACTAATAAAGTAACTGCTGTTAAGTATCACACTGTCTGGCCCGGGTATGATCCGATGAATATTTTAAATCCAACGGAAGTAGAAGAAAGAGTAATTTATTACGGTGTGGTGGGTGTGCCATCAGCTTTATACAATGGAAGGCTTAATGAAACATGCCCTCTGTTGTACCAGGGATCTCCCGCATGTCTTTCACAAAATATAATAGACAGTGCATTTGCAATTCCCGGCATTTTTGAAATTCAGATAAACCCGGTTAATTACGGAAGTATTGCCAGTGTGAATGTGACCGTTACAGCGAAGACCGATTTTCCACTAACTACGTTTACTTTACATACCGTGGTTATTGAAGATACGATTGATTATGGCAGTCCACCGGGAACAAATGGTGAAATTATTTTTTACCAGGTAGTTCGTAAAATGCTTCCCGATTATAATGGACAATCATTGCCGGTAATGACTAACAATCAATCCTTAAATTTTAATTTCCAATTCCCTGTTTTGGTGGATTACAATCCTGACCAATTAAAAGTTGTTTGTTTCATCCAGGATGAAGTAACTAAAAAAGTTTACCAGTCGGAAATAACGGAAAACGCTATTCCCCTCGGGCTGAATGAGAATTTGTCAGTCAGCGATAACATATTAGTTTCTCCTAACCCTGCAAAAGACAAAATAACAATACGGATGCCTGAATCGGAAAGACAGAATTGGCTGGTAACCTTAAATGACATTGCCGGGGGAGAAATAAAATGCGAGAAACAAAATATTGAACGGGAACCATATGAAAAAAGCTTTAACTTAAAAAATCTTGCTAAAGGAATTTATTATTTCAAGCTGATTTCAGATAAAGCCGTTGTCTTGAAAAAATTTGTAAAGGAATGAAACACCTATATGCGGCCCTCCTGCTGGTCCTTGTCTCCGGGCGAGGGTCGCTTCATCCCAAACCATTTTCTCTTAATCCCCCGCTCCTTATTTATATAAGCTGATTAAAAGCGCATATTAGGAAACTATTCCCGGAAAAAGTTAATCGTTTCAAAAAAGCTCCGTCAATGGAAGTAAATAAAAAACGAGGAGGGCTTTAATAAGGCAAAGTAACTATGAACGTTGCAAATTCGTTCTCTATGCTTTCCGCCTTAATATCGCCTCCATGGGCTTTTAGGGTATCAAAACAAATGCTCAATCCTAAACCGGTTCCTTCGCCTGCCGGTTTTGTGGTGTAAAATGGTTCGAAAATTTTCTGAAGGATGCTTTTCGGAATACCCTCACCGTTATCTCTGACTGAAATCGTAATGCAACCGGAATGACACGCTGTGGAAATGGAAACTGAAGGCTGATATACAGGTTTTTTATTTCCGGGTTGAAGCTGCGCTGCCCGGGTACTTTTTTGCTTTACAGAATATAAAGCATTATTGACAAGATTAAGTATTACCCTGCTGATGTCCTGCCTTATAAGATTTATATGAGGTAATTCAATGTCAAATTCTTTTTTTATTTCTATATCAATATCGCCATTGTTAATCCGGAATGCCTGGTAAGCCAGTTCAGCAAATTCATTGCAAACAGCATTTATATCCGTAAGCTGTTTTTCAGCGGTGCTGCTGCGCGTATGCGGCATCATACTTTGAATAATGCTGTTGGCACGTAAGCTATGATGGTTTATTTTCTCAAGGTTTATCCTTATAATGCTGCCTAATTCCATCCTGTCTTTTTCAGATGCTGCTGAAAGATATTCGTCCAGCAGTTCACATGATAACACTGAAAAATTAGCAACAAAATTCAGGGGGTTTTTAATTTCGTGCGCAATGCCGGCAGTAAGTGCGCCAAGCGAAGCCAGTTTTTCCTGCTGCACCAGCTTATCCTGCGTATCTTTTAAATGGTCATAAGCCAATGTTAATTGCCTGGTATGTTTTTGCTTCAGCCGGAAACGGTTCAATACAACGAGTAATAATATGATAAGCAATACCGAAATAAACAGCATTGCATTTCTGAGGAGCTCTTGTTTTTCCAAATCAGTTTTTTGCTGCACTCTTACTTTCTCCTGTTCCGCTTTTTGACGCGAAAGTTGTTTTTCAAATTCAAACTTGCTTCTCAGATCAGCGGTGTTATTAATAATATTAGAGCTGTACACTGAATCATTCAGTATTTTTAATTTTCTCAGGTAAAAAAAAGCTTTCTCATAAATACCTTTTTTACCATATGCTTCGCCAAGTGAAGCCATTGCTTCTTTACTGGTCAGCCAGTCATTGTCTTTCACTGCTATTTCCCCGTAATAAATAGCCGAATCCAATTGCTGTATATGGAGATAAGCCGTTGATAAAAAAGAATACGTGCGATCAAGAGTGGACGGGTCTACTTTGTTTTGTTTCCCTAAATGGACCGCATCCATGAGCGATTTGACTGCTTCTCTGTTTTCACCTGTATTGATATACATTTTGCCTATGTAAGTAAAGCATTGAATAATTCCGGTAGTATCACGTTTAATTTTATATCCCCATAATGCAATGGTGAAATGACTGAGTGCAGCCTGTATGCTGTCGGTTTCTGAATAACATATTGCAAGCAGGTAATGCGCGATGGTTGAAGTATTGGGATTAACATTTTTGTCTGCTATGCACTTTTTAAAATGCCCAAGGGCTTCGGTATAGTTTTGAAGAGAATAACTTATAACACCTAATTGCAAATGGCAGTCAGCAATTCCGTTTATATCATTCAGTTTATCATAAATGGTTAAGCTTTGCAGCAGGAAGGATGTTGCTTTATCGAATGACCGGCTAACCAGGAATTTTCCTTTTAAAAAAAGAACCCTTGCGAGTCCATTTTGATAATTTATTTTTTTTGCAAGAGACAGTGCACTGTCAGTATATGGATTCGCGAGGTTATTAAGCTCCGTGTAATGGAGCTTCCAATACTCGTAAGAAATATTGTTCAGCAAATCAACTTTGGCGCTGTCGTTTTTGGAATTCGATAGCCAGATCAGAAGTGAATCTATTGAGCCGTCAGAAGCAATTGAACAGGCCGGAATAATAAAAAGCAGCCAGGCAAGGTGAAATCCAACCGACTGTTTTATCCTCTTCAAATGCAGCTTTTTGCTCAATATCATTTAAATAAAAAGCGATTCCAATAAATTAAAACACCTGCCTGAACATTCCGGCAAAAGCAAATCAATTGCTCACGGTAAAATGAGCTTTTGATTATACTGTTATGGTTGTTTGACCGCCTACTTGTCAGTAGAAATATATTTGTTCAATGCTGTGTTGCAGGTAGGAGGACAATAAGGTGTAACGGTCCTGAATTTAGGTGTGTCATCAAGGTTGTTAAAATCCGGGTTGTTAAAAAGCATAATAAGGTTTTTAGCATCATTGGTACGGCCGAAATAATAGTACACCATGGTATCAGCGGGATTGGACATTCTGCTCAAAAGAGCTTCAATTGTTGATTTGCCGATAAAACCTCCGCGTTCAGCAAAATCTATTTCAGGATATTTTCTTGAAAAGTTTTCATACAGTGCCCTTGCTTCAGCACGGTCAACAATAATTGCCGGGTTTTCTTCAGGCTGAATATTCCTAAAAGGACCAGGTTGGTTTTTTTCCGATTTGTTTTTAAACGATGACAATACAAAAAGGCTGATACACGCTGTTGTCATTAATGTTGTTGTAAATTTCCAGAATATTAAATTTGTTTTCATAAATGTTTTGTTTAAGAGATTAGGCAGTTAATATTATACGGGCAAATGTATATATTAAGAAGTTAATTTGAAAGACATTTTTTGCGACCCCCTGCAGCCTGCACAATCTCCCTCTTGTCCCCGTCTCCTGACGAAGATTCCCTTATCGTGTGAAGCGCTTATTCAGCATGGTTCGATTTTAAGTTCATTAAATTATTTTCGGTAAGTGGTAAATTTATCGGGTTCCGCAATTTATTGACCGGATTTCAAAACAACATTCGTAAACCCCTCCGTCCCGCTTCTGTATTGAAGCCGGAGCTGATTACTCTCAAGGGTGTTTCAGAAAAGCAAATTAATTTTTTACAATGATCAGCTTTTTGCTCACTGCCTGGTTATCAGAAAAAAGTCTGTACATATAAACTCCTTCAGGTATTTGAGCAGGCTTCCAGGTAAAGTACTTGTTGCCGTAACTGAAAAATTTATCAAACAATACAGCAATTTCTTTCCCCTGCAAGTCATATACAGCAAGTTTAAAGCGCGATGCCTTATAAACAAAAAATTCAAACGATGCACTGCCGGATGCGGGGTTAGGATAACTCTGCCCCAATACGGCATCTGATATAATTTCATGGATACCCGTTGCTGAAAAATGCATTTTATATATTTTTTGACCGGCAGCATAAGCAAGCGTATCAGACAAAAACCGGAAACGGTTCAGGTTGTTTCCCCACGTTTGCTGCGTCCAGCTGGTGCCCCCGTTTTGTGTAAAATAAATATATACGTCACCGCCTACCCAGCCGGTGGTATCGTTTATAAAACCCATTCCTTCTATGTTATACCCGCCCGAAGGTCCCCCAATGTAAGGTATTTCCTGCCACGTTAGTCCCCCGTCAGTTGTTTTAAGGAAATATTGAACAGGAGGAAAATTAAAAGACTGGAGCGAGCAATAACCTGTATTTCGTGACGGAAAGCTGATTTTCCATCCGAGCGTGCTGTAATGGGAAGAGGTATGAACAATGCTCCAGGTATTTCCGGCATCAGTGGTGTAAAGAATTCTTCCGTAACCGGTAGAGAACAGAGGTCCGGTGGTAGCACACACAAAACCTGTATCGGCATCAAAGAAAAAAATATCCACCGCACCGCTGGCGAGTAAATCCAGGCTGGTATAGTTCCAGGTAAGCCCGTTGTCAGTAGTTTTATAAAAGCCTGCATGTCCTTCATACCGCCCAACTCCATATATAGTAGTGCTGTTTATTACTCTCAACCCGCATATTCCTGAGCTGTCAGGTCCGGGTAAATTAGCGACACCTGTCCAATTCAGCCCTCCGTCAACCGTTTGGTAAAGAATATTGGTGTCAGCCCCGGTATTGCTATGTTCAAATGTGCCCGCCCATCCATGCAAAGCGTCAGTAAAGCCTATATCACGAAAAGTAGATTCGGAAGAATCCACTACTTTAATCCAACTGGTTCCCCCGTCAACAGTTTTTATAATATAGCCCGGAAGTCCTCCAAATGGTTCTTCGTTATAATGAACAGCAAAGCCTGTATCAGGATTTAAAAAATAAACATCTTCATAGCGCCATACTCCCGTTGGAGAATTGGTTGGCGCCCATTGGTAAACCTGTGAAAATGATTTGCAGCATATTAATACAAGTAATACCGGAAGGGATTTCATGTATCAAAAGTATTTAAATTTCCCGGATTAAATGTAGTTCATCACCTCTCATTTTTCACGAAGACTATGAAACGGTATCCCCCGCAAAATCCTCTTTTTTATTTACCTGCTTTAAACTTTTTCAAAACAATCAGGATGCATGATGAAAGATCTTCCAGCATAACTCTTTCGCCAAATGAGGAACAGTTGATCAACCTGAAATGAATTTTAAATTAATAACCTGCTGGCACAAGTTTTAGGTTTTTAACCTTTATCTTCTTTTTACGTCTTATCATCAAACTACAGAAAATGAATATCATCAAAAAAATAATTGCAGTGGCGTGTTGTATGGTTTTAGGTGCAAAAGTATTTGCAGTAAACAGCAATGATTCATTAGGTCTTGCAGGCGACCACCTTGATTTATATGCAACGCTTGATCTGTTTAAAAGATCAGAAAGTCCTGAAGCTTTTGAAAAAGCATTAAATGACAAAAGCAATGAAATAAATAACCTTGATCTGAATAATGACGGGGAAGTGGATTACATAAAAGTAATTGACAAGGGCGAAGGCGGTTCACATGCTTTTGTATTGCAGGATGCAGTCAATGAAAATGAATCGCAGGATGTGGCGGTTATCGAAGTGGAAAAATCCGGCAATGAAGAAGCACATATTCAGATAGTGGGTGACGAAGATCTTTACGGAAAGGATTATATCGTTGAGCCGGGCGATGAAAAACCTGCAGTTGCCGCAACACCCGTCCCTCCTCCTTCGCCTGAAGTGCATACTGCTGTATTTGTCAATGTCTGGCCATGGCGCCCGGTAAGATTTATTTACGGGCCGCATTACCATCCCTGGATTTCGCCATGGGGCTGGCGTCATTATCCTGTATACTGGAAACCATGGCATCCTGTTGTGTGGAGGGTATATTATAAAAGAGCCTATCGTTATCATTATCCTTATTATCACCGCACCGTGGTTTACCGGATAAATAATGTTCATAAAGTGTATTATGCGCACCGTACCACTTCCGCTACATATCATGAGCACAGGACATCTTATAACCGCACCGTGAATAAATCTGCTGACAGATCACAACCCGCAGGTAAAAAGCATGGAGGTAAAAATAAAAAGATACATAGAAAATAGCCGGGTTGAATGTAGTTTCATTGTCACTCATTTTACGTGAGGACTGCGATTGTTTGACAAGCTTTCTTCCCGGGCGACAATTACATTTCACCCTTTTACCCGCCCGCTTTCGAATTCAATGCCCCGTTAATAAGCCAGAAATTTAAAATAATATAAAGTAAAAGCAGGATGATGGCTGTTCGCATATTCACCTTTTTCGCCCTGTCTGCCTTACCTGCTTTAATCAGCTTTAACGTATATACAGAAGAGGCGATGGTGAGAAAAATGTAAAACAGGGTGATCCCGTGCAGCCAGTCAACCAGTGAAAAGGTGTTAGATTCGGGCAGGGTAGAATCAATGATGTATTTATTGCCGATCACTGCAAACAGTGATCCCACGCTGAGCGCCAGCCGCGAATCCATATTATCAGGATGAATGTAAAAACACACCATCGAAATGAGGAAAGAAATGTACATGCCGAGGAACAGCTTAAAAAATAATTCCCATGACTCGCGGTGCACCACAATCGTTACCCTGAAGGCGCTGTATTCCGAATGAGGTTGATCCAGTGCCGGATCGCCAAATGAAGTTTCATATTCTTTTATTTCCGTTTTAATATTAAAGCTGTCCTTTTCCCATGCGTTTAAAAAATATTTTCCGTAATGTTTTCCGAGAGTGTCTGCTTTAAAGACAAGTTCATTGGCATCGTACATCGAGTTTTCGATTGAAAATCGTAATCGCTGACGGTCGAAAGGAAATTCTGTTATCTTCCAGGTCCCTTTCATCACACATTGCAGCTTCATTAAAATATATATCCGGCCGTCATCTAACGTGTCCAGCGTTGCGTACGATTTTTCAAAGGTCTTTGCCATGGGCACTTCGAGATTTTTCATAAAATCAAATTCAGGCCTTTTGTATTTTAACCATAGCCATAGATTGATGGAGTACTCCTTCTCCCTGAAATCAACATCATGAACGCTGGTTACATATATACCGACCGTTACTGTGTCGGGGACATTTTTTGAATGAGCAGCTGAAGAGAACATCAATATGCCAGAAATGCATGCTGCAAAAAGAAACCGGTTTTTTTTCATATGGCAGAATATTTCAGGTTGGAAAGTTAGTTTATTTTCACCTCTTGCTCCTCCTGTCGGTGACACCTCTATCCTCCTTTGTGAAGTGTTGCCTCTGCGCCCGCCACAAGGACGTATTAATAAAAAAATCTCGTGTAATCTCAAGTTTTTTTTGATCAAAAATCTGTCCCGCCAGGCAGCCTGCATTTTCCGGAACCTCTTCCATTCGTTTCATTAAAAATTTCCGGCTTGCTTTCCATTAAAAGAAAACTACCTTTGTTCCGTACCAAAAACTAAAAAACAAACTATATGAAAAAAATTTTTTTGCTTGCAACGGCAGTAGCCGGTTGTACCGTTTCACTCCCGGCACAAACTGCGAAAGTGAAACCTTACCAGATGTATGAAACCAATTATATGATGCCAAAACACGGACAGGAGAATCAGTTTGAAGCAGGCATGAAAGCGCACAATGCAAAATTCCATGCTGCGGGTACTCCCAATGCAGCCCGTTGCGCCATGGTTACTGAAGGGACCGGCAGTGATGGCTGGTATATTTTTATAATGGGGCCGCTCATGTACTCCGATCTTGACAAACAACCCCAGGGAACCAAAGAGCATGATGAAGACTGGAATACTAACGTGGACACTCATGTTGAAAAATATGGCGAATCCAATTTATGGAAATTACAGGAAGACCTTTCATATACTCCGGCAAATTACAACCCTGACCGCCAGGATGTATGGAGCGTGGACATCAAACAGGGAATGCGCTACCAGTTTGCCGATCTGATGAAAAAATTGAAAGCCCTTTGGGAAGCTAAAAAATATGTTTTCTCACTCCGCGTTTTTTACAATGATTTGTTTGATTCAGACGGAAAAGATGCAGGCATAGTTTACAGTTTTAACAATTATGCGGATTTTGATCTCGACCTTAAATTTCGTGAAGATTACGAAGCCATGTACGGTCCCGGATCATGGGATAATTTCTGGAAATCATGGAATGAGTGCGTAGTATCTACCGATGAACAACTTCGGAAGTTTATTAAATAATGCGATAGTACCGCAGGGTTAAAAGAGTTTCATAGTTACAGATCCGGAAAGCCGAAATCAAAATTGAAAGATCCGGTTTTTTACCGGGTCTTTATTTTCTTGAATTGGAATCAGATGATATTATTCAGCGGGCAAAGCTTGTAAAACAATAGCAGATTTCCTGAAGCAGTTTCATAACCGCTCATTTTTCACGAGGGCTGTTATTTGCTGCACAACAAATTTCATTGAAAAAAATTTATGATGGATTTAATGGTCTATCTTTCAGAAATTATATTAACAAAACAAAACTCCGCAAAAATGTACAGAGAAAATATGGAAGCAAGCTGGCCCTCCATCTGTGAAAAGCTGATTGCTAAATTCCCAAAACTTAAGATAACCGACCTGGTTTTTCAAAAAGGTGATGAAGAACAGGTAATACGTAAAATTCAATTGCGGCTTTACAAATCAAAAAAAGACGTAGTGGAGCTAATTGCTTCCCTGTAGTTTCATGGCTTCTCATTTTTCGTGGGGAATGTTAAATTCACCTTGCCGAAAGTGTTGCGCGTCAGCCGGTGCAGGTTTGTAATTTCCGCAATGACAAAAAAAAACCAGCCTTTGGCCGGTTTTACCTTTTGAATAAAATAATTTATTTATGCTGCACGTTTTACGTTCACTGCATTTAAACCTTTTTTACCCTGCGCCACCTCAAAAGTTACATCATCTCCTTCACGCACCTGGTCCTGTAAACCTGATGAGTGAACAAAAATGTCTTCTCCTGATTGATTGTCGCAAATGAATCCAAATCCTTTGGACTCATTAAAAAATTTTACTTTACCTTGTTTCATTATTTGTTATTATTTAAATTAATATTTTCCAAAGGTAAGCATTAATTCTGATGTAGTTTCATAATCTCTCTTTTGTCTCTGAAACGGCCCCCTTTATGATGGTCTTCCCTTCTGGCCCTCCTTTTCAGGCAGGATCGCTCATTTTTATCCATCCCTGCGCAGCATAAGCAAAACGCTGGCATGTTCCGTTCTAAACCAAATTTAAATTGTTAATATATAATTGCAGCGCACTAACGGAGGAATGTAATTTAAAAATGTGAATGCGTTTTTCCTTGTCAAAAATCCGGCTTGCATACATTTGTTCTGCTGCAGCCTTGCCTGCGGCACTCTCATGTTCCCATACATCGAGATTGCCCTGCTTTGTTTTTACCATTTTATTTTTTTCCATATTCAAAGATACAACAGTTTAAGTTGCGGTCAATAATTAATTCTCTGCATCGTCACGCGAAGTGTTGCCTGTGAGTCTGCCATGAAGATATATTTTCATTCATTGGTTGTCACAAAGGGACAAGAATAAAAATTGTTTGGGAAACAGATGGCGAAGGAGCCGGTTTGGGAAAAAAATTTTTACATTTGAATAAGATAACCAATAAAACTAATTTCATTATGAATGAAGTATCACTCTTCCGGCTTTATGTTATGAGGGCATGTTACCTGCTGATTGTAGCGGGCCTTGTATTCACACAATGGCCGGCAATCATAAACCACAGCAGTTCAATGAAACTTATGCGCGGAGTGGTAGCCAGTATGCTTGGCACAGTGGCAGTGCTTTCAGCACTGGGAATCCGTTACCCGCTTAAGATGATACCTGTTCTTCTCTTTGAACTGATATGGAAGTCCATCTGGCTGGTTGCTTTCGCTCTCCCGCTGTGGACTAACGGGCTGATGGATGCAGACACCATGGAGTCAGTTAAAGAATGCCTGCCGGGGGTGATCATCACTATAATTGTTTTACCCTGGAAATATATGTGGTCGCATTATGTATTGGTGCCCGGAGACAGGTGGAAATAGCAAAACAAAATTTCAATTGATGTTAACCACTTTCTGTCGCAAGCGTTACATGTAAGCCACTGCGCAGTCGCTTGTAACAGGAAATCACTTCATGCGCAATAATCAATTCAGTTTGTTCTTCTCCATTTCCCTCAGTTTTAGGAGTGAACAAAGGACATTGGCAAAAACAGTTTTATTCGTTTTGACAAAATAATCTGTGGCGCCCTTTCGCAGTGTCTCCACTGCTTTTTCGAGGTTATCCTGCGCTGAAACAATAATCACGCTGGCAAGAGGATTCAGTGCTTTGATCTTTTCCAGGATAAACAAGCCGTCCGGTCCTTCCCTGAATTCATAATCGAGAATGATCTTACGGACATCATTGGCTTTATAATTTTTCAAAAAGTCATTCCCGTTTAAAAAGAGCTCGCATTTTAAGTTCTCTGAAGATAAAAGATAATCCTGCAGCATCATGCTGAATACAGGATCATCATCAACAATGACGATCTCAGTATCAACAGTTGCCTGATCTATTATTTCCTCAAGCTGGTACCCTGGTTGTGACATGATAATAAGACATTTGAAGAAGATGCAAATTTACGTTGAATAAAGAAAAAAGTTTACTCAGACCACCCGTCTTTTCTTTGACACCCGTATTCAAATATTTTTATCTTTGCCCGCTCAAAAAAAATCCGTCAGAAATGAAATTAATGCACTTAAAATTGAAGAGTGTATACGGCATTTTAGTATTCTCAGCCATCCTTACAGGCTGACTATTGGAAGCTAACCCTCCTGCCACTTCCGGAAACTGATAAATTAATCTTAAGGTAATTGCACAATCGTCTTTTCGATCCGCTTCATTGGTGGTTGAATGTATGACTACGTGTTAGAAGTTTTTTTATTTACCTTTGAGTTCCTAACTCATTTACATGCCCCTGTTTAAAGCATTCCTCCTCTATCTCCTTCTTTTTACAACTTCCCAGAACAGTAATGCTCAAATTCCTGCCATTGCTTACCAAAAAAATTTGGGTGGTTCCGATGGGGACGAGGCAAATGCAATTCACCCCACTTCTGACGGAGGGTTTATTACAATTGGACATTCAACGTCTTCAGATGGAGATTTTGCTGTAAATATGGGGTATGATGATATTTGGGTGACAAAGCTTGATAGCGCTCTGAATGTTCAATGGAAACGGAGTTACGGAGGTTCCAGTGCGGATATTGGAATGGAAATTTTGCAGACAAGTGGCGGTGGATACCTGTTTACCGGGCGTACTTTTTCTAATGATAATGACGTAACCGGGAATCATGGATTAAGTGACATCTGGGTTGTAAGGCTGGACGATGCAGGAAATATCCAGTGGCAAAGATGTTACGGGGGCAGCTATCATGAATTTACCTACAATGGTAATATTGCCATCAGCCTGACAAGTGACGGAGGTTTTGTTGTTGTGGGAGCTTCTTATTCCAGTGATGGTGATGTAACATTAAATCATGGACAAACCGATGTTTGGGTTTTTAAAGCTGATAATGCAGGTAATATTCAATGGCAAAAATCTTATGGAGGCAGTTCATGGGATGAAGCTCATGCTGTACAGCAGACAGCAGAAGGCGGATATATTGTTGCAGGTGATACAAAATCCGATGACGGGGATGTAACGGGCAGACCATTTCCTTTGAGTTTATATGAAGACATCTGGGTGTTGAAACTCGATTCAGCAGGCAACCTGGATTGGCAAAAATGCCTGGGTGGCTCCGATTATGATGAAGCAACTAAAGTAATTCAGTTAAATGATTTAAATTATATGGTAACCGGTTATACTGGTTCTTATGATGGAGATATTACGCAGTCTTTTGGCGGTTGGGACGGATGGATAGTAAAGCTGGATACTGCAGGCACCCTGGTAGGGCAGCAGAATTACGGAGGAAATTCTTATGATAAATTCTATAATTTGTTTCCCGTTTCGGATGGCTTTATTGCTGCAGGTACAATTGGTTCTACTGATGTGCCGGGGTTGCGTGGTTTAAATGATTTTTGGATTGTAAAGCTGGATTCAGCCTTTTCTGTGCAATGGCAGAAGTGCTATGGCGGTACTTCAACAGACCAGGCGTTTGATATTGATCTGTTGCCCACAGGTTACGTACTGTGCGGATATTCGTATTCAAAGGATATTGATCTGCTGAATAATAAGGGCTACCGCGATATGTGGCTGGTAAAACTTGTTTCACATTTCAACTTAATTACCGGGCAGGTTTACCTTGATACCCTTACTAATGGACTGCATGATGCCGGGGAACCTTTATTACCCAACAAGCTGATTTCTGAATCAACAACGGGCCGCATGGTGTTCACTGATTTGAATGGCAAGTATGATCTGCCGGTTCTTACAGCAGGTTCATATAGTGTGCAGGCGCCTGCCGTAAATTACTATACTGTTTCTCCATCTGCCTATCCTGTCACATTTGCTTCCATAGATGGGGTTGACTCATTAAATGATTTTCCTGCCGCACCCATCCCCGGTATGAATGATTTAAAAATTACCCTGGTTGCTTCAAGCGAATTTAATCCCGGTGGTTACGGCACCTATTGGCTCATTTGTAAAAATGTCGGAACTTCTTTCCTCTCGGGAACTGCAAAAATATTTCCGGGAAATTATCTCACCTACAGTAATTCTTCCGTTACACCAATATTAATAACTCCTGATTCTGTTATTTGGAATAATATTAATCTTGCTTCGCTGCAGGAAGAAATTATTACTGTTGAATTCAGCGTCAGTATTTCGGCACCGCTGGGTACAATTATCGGCACATCCTGCCTGATTGAACCCTTTGCAGGTGATCTTGATATTTCAAATAATACGGATGAATGGCGAGCTGCTGTAACGGGGTCCTATGATCCGAATGATAAGATTGTTTCTGATACGGTACTTACAACCACGCAGCTTTCATTACAACCTTATCTCGATTACTTTATCCGTTTTCAAAATACAGGAACCGATACAGCCGTGAATGTGATGATTACTGATAATATCAGGAATACGCTTGATATCTCAACTTTTGAATTTGAAAATGCAAGCCATCCTGTGCAACTGGAATACCAGCCGGCCTCACGTCTTGTTACTTTTCATTTTAATAACATTCAGTTACCTGACAGCAATGCGAACGAACCGGCAAGTCATGGTTTTGTTCATTACCGCATCAAACCTCTTGAAACGTTAGCCGCAGGGAACACCATAAAAAACCGCGCAGTAATTTTCTTTGATTTTAATTTGCCTGTTATCACTAATTCAGCGGTAACAGAAATTGTGGATCCGGTTTCGGTTGAAGAGAACAAAATTGTATTTACCGGTCTCACGCTTTATCCTGATCCTGCTTCTGAATACCTTACCGTCTTAAGCAAAGAAGAACTTACCGGTCTTTCAGTTTTTGATATTTCAGGCCGATTGCTTGTTGCATCCGATTTGAAAGAAAGAAAATTTTTATTGAATGTTTCATCTTTTAATGATGGCATTTATTTTCTACGCGCCTCTTCCGGAAAAAAGCTGGCTTATAAAAAATTTGCCGTAAGGCATTAAGAAATATTTTAATGATTGTAATTTCAAAGCTTTTTTATAGCTCAAATCATATTCCTGTTGCAATAAGTCGCTTTTTCAAACTCGCGAATATTGATGGATATAACCGGTACATCTGCAAACATGGATTTGAGCGTTGTAATAATTTTTTTTGACAAATCAGCCTTCTGTTCAGTGGTTCTGCCTTCCATAATATTTCCAAACACGTGTATAAAATCTGACCGGGTATTTCCAACTGTATAATCCTTAAACGCCCGGATTCTTACTTTGATATCACCTGTTGCAAACAGCCCCGTCAGGTCAGCGGTATCGTGTACCTCTTTTAAAATTTTCTCAGCAGGCTGCAGCGTTAAAACATTTTCTGAGCAATCAATTATAAAATGAGGCATGGTGAGCAGGAATTTAACACTGCCTGTAAAAATAAAATAATTTCATTACGGAATTATTATTCCGCATAAGCTCAGCAGAAAATGCCGTTAAAATGTTTTCAGAAGGCCTTACAAAACTCCCGCATCATACGCCACTTCACCGTGGAGTGATTCATCAAGCCCTTTGTCTTCTTCTACTTCCGAAACTTTTACTTTAGTAATGAAATTGATGAGAATAAGCATTACATAAGAGAAAATGAAAGCATACACGGATGCTCCAATAACTGCAATACATTGTTTGGCAAAAAAACCTGTTCCCCCGGCCAGGAGGCCGTCAGCCCCTGCGCTGTTCATTCCTTTCGAAGCAAACACTCCAAGCAGGATTACTCCAAGTGCACCTCCTACACCATGCACTCCCCATACATCGAGGGCATCATCCCATCCTAATTTATTTTTCAGGTGAACTGCAAAATAACAAACCAATCCTGCTGCAATTCCGATGATCACTGCTGAAGGAAGTGATACAAATCCGGCAGCCGGGGTGATGGTTGCAAGACCTGCAACTGCACCTGTTAACAGCCCTACAAATTTTGGTTTACGTTGCCTGCTCCATTCAACAACAAGCCAGGTTATTGCTGCAAACGAAGCTGCAACATCCGTGTTCAGAAATGCCAGGCCTGTGATAGCATTTACATCCAATTCACTTCCTGCATTAAAGCCATACCATCCGAACCACAATAATCCCGTTCCTATTGCAATAAGCGGGATGCTGTTAGGAGGAGATTCCCTGTCCCTGCGTTTACCGACATAAAATACAGAAGCAAGTGCAGCAAATCCTGCTATGGCATGAACTACTATCCCTCCTGCAAAATCAAGCACTCCCCATTTGGCAAGCAATCCGCCTCCCCATATCATGTGTGCAAAAGGATAATAAACGAACAACTGCCACACGACTAAGAAAATCAAATAGGATTTGAATGTAACACGATTGATAAATGCCCCGGTAATCAATGCCGGAGTGATGATAGCAAACATCATCTGGTAGGCCATAAAAACAAATTCAGGTAATTTATTGTTTCCGGGAAATGGTGAATTAAGATCAACCCCCTGCATGAATGCTTTGTCGAGATTGCCGATGATGCCTCCCATCGCATCACCGCTGAAGCAGAGTGAATAGCCGCAGATAAACCAGAGTATAGTGGTTATACCCATTGAAACAAAACTCTGGATCATAATTCCGAGAATGTTTCTTCTTCCGGCAAGTCCTCCATAAAAGAAGGCAAGTCCGGGTGTCATTAGCATTACGAGGCTTGTTGCCAGCAGCATGAAGCCTGTGGTACCGGTGTCGAACATGTGTAGTGAGTTTAAAGTTTAGAAGTCAGATGTCAGAAGTAAGAACTATTAACGATTAACTAATTTTTAAAATGAAACTCCGAGGTTAAGCAAAATTTCTGTCCGGTGATTGATGCTGATTCCGTCAAAGTAAAAAATTTCCTGGTCGGTGTCTGCAATTAATTGTCTTCCTTCAAGACGGACATAGGCATTGTCTACAGGCTTATATTCCACTCCGAATGTACCACCCATTATCTTCAAACCTGTCGGACTGTTTTTTTTATCTATCATGACTCCTGATAAAAAACCTTCAGAGTCATTAAAAATTTCGCCTCGGGCATATACAGCAAACATATTAGTAGCCTGGTATTTTAACCCCAGCACCCCGCTGTATGCCGATGCGCTTTTGTTTGAATTATGAAGGTCAGAATGTTGCTGTATGGCATAATCACCACCTAACTGAATTTTTATTTTATTGATTTGGTAGTTGATAAATAAATTCTGGAATATCCGCAAATGCGAAATACTGTCGGCATCACCTGGCGTATCATCACCTGTGTAATTACTGTAACCGATATTTCCTTTATCACCCAATGCATAAGTCACCAGCAAACCGGCAGACTTTTTTGAGTTATTATCCTGGTAAATATTAAAACCGTTAAGCACAAAAAGATTAATTGCAAGTTTACTATTCGGAATATAATTGAAGCGGACACCACTTTCAAAGTACGGTTCAAAAAAAGTAGGAACCGAAACGGAACTGGTAAAATTTTCTTTCGGCAGAAGCCCTTCAGTTCCCACATGTGTTCTGAAGAAACCTGCATCCACCCAAAGCTTTTTGCAAATGCGCACTCCCGCATGAGCTTCCATAATATTATTGAATGAGCCCGACCATGCGCTAACAGGTATGTCGCCATAGTGCAATGTGGCAATCCCTCTTACTTTCTCGGCATCGTATTGTGCAGTCAGGCAAATGGCATTCAGCCCGAATTGATCACTGCGCGGAGAAACAGATGGAAATTTCTGAAAATTTCCTGTACCCACGCTGTCCGTATAATAAGCGTAATAGACGTCTACATAACCGTTAAATGTAAGCTTTGAGGTGGAGTCACTCGTTTGTGAAAAGCTTTTAGTTGAAGCCATAACTTCAATGACACATAAAACAAATAAAATTTTTTTCATAAAATCAGCCGGTTTAGGATTTAAGAAGGGTTCAAACATATAATTAAAAAACTAAACCTCAAAATATTTCTTTTAGGTGTGTAAAGAAAGAAAATTCTTTGTCATGGAGTTGCCACAGATTCACAGATTTACCGTGTAATTTAAAAGCTAATCTGTGAATCTGTGGCTAACTTCTGTTTCAAATGGGGACTTAAATATTTGTTATTGAACAGAAAGTATAGGTAGTGGGTCAGTTTAGATTTTTTGTGCCTCTTAGTGTATTTGCGACTTTGTGGCAAAATAATTTTTAAAGTATAGCCACAAAGGCACTAAGCCAAAAAGTTTCATTAAAAGGTTTCAACGGGAGAGACTGCCTGAATCAAAATTGACCCCTACCCTTTTATAGCCTGCTGCAAATCCTATAGGTTCATTTTTGTAAAGGCCATGAAATGATCCGTCAAATGAAAATAACAGGGAAAAATGAAATGCATCTAAAACCAAAGTTCATTTTAAAATTATCCCTGGTCATTCGAATAAAAACGAAGAAGGGACGACAAACATGCAGTGCATGTTTGAGCGGAGAATGTGCGCAAGCGAAGTAAAAAAAAGAACTGGAAGCAATGACTGGCAGGCTTCACAACTGTTTGATGCCGGACATGATGCTTGTCCGTGTTGCAGCATCATTTGGTTGTCTCAGCGCCCATTTGTACACCTAATTTTTCATATTCAATGTCGTTTGGCTCCCACAATTCTATTTTGTTTCCTTCTATATCCATGATGTGAACAAACTTTCCGTAATCAAATGTTTGAATGGTGTCGGTTACGGTCACTGCTTCTTTTTTCAGTTCTTCAACCAGTGCTTCTAAATTTTCAACCCGGTAGTTTATCATAAACTCCTTTGCTGATGGTTCAAAATATTTTGTTTTTTCTGAAAACGGGCTCCATTGCGAAAACCCCTTTTTGGCAGAGTCAGAAGCTTGCCGCCATTCAAACACTGTCCCATACTGGTTAGTATTCAGGCCAAGGTGAGTTTGATACCATTCTCTTACCTTTTTGGGCTCTTTGCATTTGAAAAAAATGCCGCCAATACCTGTTACCCTTTTCATTTTTGTATTGTCGTTTAAATGGTTTGTTATAATTGATTTGAAAGCAAAACCAAAACAGAATGATGTTGCTATTGCCAGGGTTATTAAAGTTATTTTTTTCATTATCCGTCAATTTATTTTTAAGCAGTTCGTTTACTCACTTATGTCTATTTCTTAAAGGTGTTCCTGATGAAAAATCGTGACAAGCCCTGATGTGCTTCGCAGTAATTATTGCATACCGGTTACGGGTGTTTTTCTTTTAAGGATCAAAGCGCTGATCAGGGTGATTATAATTCCGACCGGAAGTATTTCCATATAGGTGTACATCGCAAAGAAAAACGGATTATGTTTATAATTGTAGCTTTCAGTTTCTATGCTTTTAAGGGCTTCGTCAAGCGCTGCACCGGTAATACCACTTTCATGCAATTGCTTCACCTGTATTGCGGAGTACTTGTCCATAAAATCAGGCATAAAGAAATGAAATTCTACCGCCCAGGTAATAACATAAAGGGTGGAGGCAACAAGACTGATCATAAAGCCGAGTAAAAACCCTTTGCCAAATGTTATTGTCCCTCCATTTTGTTTGTCACGGAAATTTTTTATACCCACAAATATAAAAGAGAATGCTACCGCCATGGCACTAAAGCCAATAATCATACTGCCGCTTCCACCGTCCATATCGCCACTGCCGCAGCCCATTATGGCCATGGAAATTCCCATGAACGTACTGATTATTACTCCTGAAATGATTCCGAATACTAAAATGTTCTTTTTCATCTATATTTTTTTTTAATAATTAATTTGCGGCAAAAGTAACCCCTGTTCCTTCATTTGCCTTCATACTTTCGGGCGATTTTGCAAAAAGACTAAGGTATTTCATACCAAAGTATGATTAGTTACGGAATAAGGGCCAGCCGTTTTGCTTTTTCTATTGCCTGGGTTCTGCGTCTGACATCAAGCTTTTCAAAAAG
>Ga0134123_10000012_pt1 | contig 106672 bp, 86 predicted proteins | sample KB303_FD_96460 | JGI IMG/M metagenome (GOLD analysis project Ga0134123, IMG submission 96460) | Terrestrial soil microbial communities without Nitrogen fertilizer from Kellogg Biological Station, Michigan, USA - KB3-0-3 | ecosystem: Environmental > Terrestrial > Soil > Unclassified ...
CGACATTGAAAAAATGTGGCAGGCCGCTCACAAGCTGAAGGGAAGCTGCCTGAATACGGGTGCAAAGAAGTTGGCGGACCTTTGCCTGCTGATCGAAAAGAAAGGCAAAAGCGGGGATATTAAAGATATTGGAAATTTAACTTCCCAGTTAAAAAGTGTTTTTCAAAAAACAGAAGCTGAATTAAAAAAACTGACTGTAAAAGTTTAAAATAGTTGGATTAATTTCAAAAATAAAACTGCCTACTTCACTTCTTCTTCCACCATTTTTTCTTTAATGGTTTCGATAGAAAAATCAATAGCATTTTTAACTTTTTCGTCCAGCAGGGCAATGTGCAGCACTTCGATCATTTCGTTCACATAATGAAAAGTGAGCCCTTTCAGGTAGTCAGGTTTTATTTCGTTAATATCTTTTTTGTTTTCAGTGCTCAGGATGATTTCGTGAATGCCTGCGCGTTTTGCCGCAAGGATTTTTTCCTTTATTCCGCCCACGGGCAATACTTTTCCACGCAGGGTGATTTCACCGGTCATCGCTAATTTATTTTTTACTTTCCGCTGAGTGAATGCCGATGCAAGAGAAGTGAGCATGGTAATTCCTGCAGATGGACCATCCTTGGGAGTGGCGCCTTCAGGCACGTGCAAATGAATATCCCACTGGTCAAAAATTTTATAATTAATATTTAATGATTCGGAATGTGCTTTCAGATAAGCCAGCGCAATGGCAGCTGATTCTTTCATCACTTCGCCCAGGTTGCCCGTGAGTGTAATCTTTCCTTTTCCACGGTTGAGGCTGGTTTCAATAAAAAGAATATCACCGCCCACGGGAGTCCAGGCAAGGCCTGTTACTACGCCAGCGTGTGAGTTGTCAAGAAATTTCTCCCGCATAAATTTAGGCGCTCCGAGAATTTTATACAATTGCTCTTTTGTGATTTTGGTTTCATACATTTCTTCCGAAACAACAGATTTGGCAAGCGAACGGATCACCGAAGCAATAGTCCGCTCTAAATTTCTCACACCGGATTCGCTGGTGTATTCTTCAATCATTGTTTCAAGAATGGCAGGAGTAAACTGGACATGTGTTTTTTTCATTCCATGCGCCTCCAATTGTTTCGGGATAAGATGCTTGATCGCAATCTGAATTTTTTCTTCGATGGTATACCCGCTGATCTCGATCACCTCCATGCGGTCGCGCAGTGCAGACTGAACAGTGCTTAATGTATTTGCTGTAGCAATGAAAAGAACATTTGAAAGGTCGTATTCTATTTCAACAAAGTTGTCGTAGAATGCATTGTTCTGCTCAGGGTCGAGCACCTCGAGCAATGCCGAAGAAGGATCGCCATGAAAATCATTGGTGAGCTTATCAATTTCATCGAGCACAAAAACGGGATTGGTTGATTTCGCTTTTTTTATATTCTGGATGATACGGCCCGGCATAGCGCCAATATATGTTTTGCGATGTCCCCTTATTTCGGCTTCATCACGTAATCCTCCGAGCGAAACGCGCACATATTTTCTTCCTAATGCCTTTGCAACCGATTTTCCAAGCGAAGTTTTACCTACCCCCGGTGGACCGTAAAGGCACATGATGGGAGATTTCATATTGCCTTTTAATTTCAAAACGGCAAGGTATTCAAGAATTCTTGTCTTTACTTTTTCCAAACCATAATGATCCTGGTCTAATATTTTTTGTGCACGTTTAATATCAAAATTATCTTTTGTGAACTCATTCCATGGAAGCTCAAGAATAAGCTCAAGATAATTCAAGGTAACCGAATATTCTGCCGCAGCAGGATTAATACGCCCAAGGCGCTCCAGCTCTTTATTAAAAATCTCTGCAACTTCCTTGCTCCATTTTTTCTTTGTTCCTTTTTCACGTAACGCTTTTATTTCTTTGTCCTGTGAGTTTCCTCCTAATTCTTCCTGGATGGTCTTCAGTTGCTGGTTCAAAAAATATTCACGTTGCTGTTTGTCTATATCTCCTTTTACCTTTGACTGGATCTGGTTTTTCAGCTCCAGCATTTGTAATTCCTTGGTGAGGTATTCAAGCACCTTATTGGCACGTTCCTTCACGTCAATCATTTCGAGCAATCGTTGTTTTCGTTCCACATCTGCATTCATGTTGGAAGAAATAAAATTGATGAGGAACGATGGGCTTTCAATGTTGCGTAGCGCAAAGCCGGCTTCAGACGGAATATTCGGTGATTGCTGTATGATCTGCAGAGAAATATCTTTGAGTGAATCCACAATTGCCAAAAATTCTTTTTCTTTTTTATCAGGCTTTTTATCGGCAAGCGGGGCGATTTTAGCTTTAATGTACGGTTCATTCTGCACCATCTCCATCATTTCGAACCTGCGTTTACCCTGTATAATCACCGTTGTATTTCCATCAGGCATCCGCAGCATTTTTAAAATATAAGCGACCGTTCCTATTTTATTCAGGTCATCAAAATTTGGATCTTCAATGCTTACATCTTTCTGCGCAACAACACCGATTATTTTATCGCTCTTATAAGCGTCCTTAATCAGGTTGATGGATTTATCCCTGCCCACCGTAATGGGTATTACCACCCCGGGAAACAACACCGTATTGCGCAACGGTAATATTGACAGCACATCGGGAATTTTTTCCGAATTTATCTGCTCTTCATCCTCGGACGACAGGAGGGGAATAAGATCGGTTTCGTCATCTGCAATACCGGCAAATCCAACTGATTCAAGTTTATCTTTTTGATCGAACATCTTTTTTTATTAAGTCAATTTGACAGGAATAAAGGGAAAAAAACCGAATTAACCCCTAAGTCAATAGCTATGCCACCTTCTTTATCTTCCCATCTCCTCGTATAAATGTTTCATAATTGAAATCTCTTTTTCATCGAATACCATATTTCTGCGTTTGTAAACTTCAGAGGCTAACTCGATTGCTTTATTGATTTTGAACATTTCAAAACCATTTGATCCGCCCCAGAAGAAGGACGGAATATCCTTCGGTGGAAAATCTCCTCCGAAAATATTACAGCATACTCCTGTTACGGTACCGGTGTTGAACATGGTATTGATTCCGCTTTTTGAATGATCACCCATAAAAAGGCCGCAGAATTGCAGCCCGCTGTCAACAAGTTTTTTCTGAGCAAAACTCCACACCTTTACGTGAGAGTAATTATTTTTCAGGTTGGAATTGTTGGTATCGGCTCCGAGGTTGCACCATTCGCCAATTACAGAGTTGCCCAGAAATCCATCATGTGCTTTATTGGAATATCCGAATATAACAGAGTTGCTCACTTCTCCACCTACTTTAGAATAGGGGCCAACTGTGGTTGCACCATAAATTTTTGCTCCCATTTTTATGGTAGAATGTTCGCACAATGCAAGCGGTCCGCGGATAATGCTTCCTTCCATTACTTCAGCGTCTTTACCTATATAAACCGGGCCGTTGGAGGCGTTGATGATTGAGCACTCAATCCTTGCTCCGGGTTCCACAAAAATTTCTGTTTCGCCAATCACCTTATTTGTTGAAGAAATTTTTTCCGATTTGCGATTTTTTGTGAGCATTTTAAAATCCTCTTTCAATGCTTTGTCATTTAATAAAAAGATATCCCAGATATTCTCAATTATTAATAATTCCTCTTCATAATTAATTGTTTCAAATCCCTCAAAATTTCCAGGTAAAGAAGTAAAATGAATTTCATCTTCCACGAGGTAAACGGCAATCATTTTCCCTTTGTAAATAATCTGTTGGGAGGGTTTCAATGATTTAATTTTTGAAGCGAGGTGTTCTGTCGGCAAAACGGATGCATTGATACAAATATTTTGTGATGCTGTTTTGAGCGGAAATTTTTGAGTTAAATAAGTATCCGAAAGTGTAGAAATTTTTTCGCCAATAACCTTTTCCCATTTTTCCCGGATCGTTAATATTCCTACACGAATATCAGCTATGGGCCGCATAAAAGTGAAGGGAAAAAGGTTCGCCCGGTTAAGGTCGCAAAGTATATAATTCATGGATGTAAATGAGCGTACGAAGTTAAGAATAAAAAAGTCCCCCGCTTTGCGGAGGACTCTAACCTCTAAAACTTAATTTAAAATGAAAATTATTTTTTTTCAACAGGCTCTTTCTTTCCATAGCGGCTGCGGAATTTATCCACGCGCCCTGCCGTATCCACCAGCTTCATTTTGCCTGTGTAGTAGGGATGCGAAGCCTGCGAAATTTCAAGCTTGATCAAGGGGTACTCTTTACCATCTTCCCAGGTTATTTTTTCTTTTGTTTCGGCACAGGAGCGGCTTAAGAATGCATAATCGCAGCTTATATCTTTAAACACTACCAGCCTGTAGCCTTTAGGATGAATATCTTGTTTCATTGTTGTGTTATTTTAACGGGGTGCAAATGTAATAAAATATTTTAAAGTGGCAATGCTAAAAGGCAGCACAACAACAAGTGTATAATTGAGTTATTAATGGATCAAAATCCCGATGATCAATAACCGGACGACAATAACCCTTAATGCTAAACCTTTCTATCTTTGCCCGCAATGAAAACATTTTTAAGAATCCTGCTTGTACTGTTTTTGATTTATAATTTTTCTTCGTGCAGGAAGGAAGATGATTTTAAAACAGATGCAATTACCCTCGACTTTTCTGAAGATACCATTATGTTCGATACCGTATTTACGACTATTGGTTCAACCACAGGGTATCTTACCGTTTATAATAATGAAAGCAAGGCTATAAAAATTTCCTCTATCCGTCTTGCAAAAGGGAATGCTTCAAGTTACCGGATGAATGTGGATGGGGTGGCAACACGCAATGCTACCGATGTGGAAATTGGCCCTAAAGACAGCCTCTTTATCTTTATTGAAATCACCATTGATCCCACCAATAGCAATACCCCTTTTCTTGTTACAGATTCAATTTTATTTGAAACTAATGGGAGCCTGCAGGATGTTGACCTGGTGGCTTTCGGGCAGAATGCTCATTTCTTTACCCCGACCGGCAATTTCGGTGGAATACAATATTCTGTAATTCCGTGCAACGCCAATGCTGCTGTTTGGGACAGCATTTTACCTTACGTAATCTACGGATACGCTGTCGTTGATTCAGGTTGTAAGCTGACAATTAATAAAGGAACAAAGGTTCATTTTTATCAAAATTCCGGGTTATGGGTTTTCCAGGGAGGGACATTAAAAGTGAAAGGCTCATACGATCAGCCGGTAATTTTCGAGGGAACGCGTTTGGAGCTTGCTTATGACGATGTGCCCGGCCAATGGGACAGGATCTGGATTAATGAAGGTTATGGCACGGATTCAAATGTAATTGACTGGGCCATCATAAAAAATGGTTTTATCGGGTTACAACCGGAAAATTTATTTACTGTTTTTGGACAAAATCTCCGAAAGCTGAGAGTTACCAATACGATCATTAAAAACATGAGCGGGTTTGGAATCCTTTCGCGCGATTACACTATTCATGGAGTTAACGATTTAATTTTTAATTGCGGCCAATACGCTGCTGCATTTACCATTGGCGGAAGCTATGATTTCCTGCATTGCACTTTTGCAAATTACTGGAACCAGGGGCAGCGCACAACACCTTCCATTTACATCAATAATTATTACACGGATGTGGGTGGAGATGTGGCCGTGCCTCTTTACCAGGCTGATTTTAAAAACTGTATTATTTATGGCAACATAGATGGCGAGTTGCAGCTTGATTTCAATTCGGGTGCCACATCAAATTATTTTTTCGGCAATTGTCTTTTACGGAATGATACAAGCATACACATCAATGATGCCGTTCATTTTGAAAATATTTTCAGCAATACCGATCCGGGTTTTACAAGCACATCTGACAATGATTACACGCTCGATTCGCTTTCGGCTGCTGTTGATCATGGAAATCCTCTTTATTTTTCCTTCGACTCGGAATTTGATTTAAACAACAAGGCGCGTCCTCTTGGCAGCGCTCCTGACCTGGGAGCTTATGAAAAGCAATAATTTTGGTAGCGTATCATTTTGGACTTTTCTCACAAAGTGATGGCTATGCCATTTGTGTTTATATGCCTTCTGTACACCCCTGATCCGCCTGAGGCGGAGAACCAAGAAAAAGTTTTTGATTAAGATTTTTAAAGATGCAAATAAATCGGGCTGTTGAGCTAAGAGCTTCTCAAATATTTATTAGCAGGTTCCTCTTTAGGGGTCAGGGGTACGAATAAAGCTTAACTTAATTCCAAACTGATACACTATCATAATCTCTGAAATTATTCAGCCAGGATAATTTTCTGTATACCCACCTTCTCTCCATGCATACTTAAAACTCCGAAATAAATTCCTTTTGAATTATTTCCGGCATTCCAGGTAAATAATGTTTGATTTGATTGCAGGACAGTATCCAAAACAGTGGTTCCCCTTGTATCAAAAATTTTAAGCTCAGCATTGCCTGATTTTTTCAAATCGAAATGAAAATTGAAAACAGATTTTGAAGGATTGGGTTGAACTGTAAAGGAATAATTTTTTGAAGCCGGAATTTCTGTTGTGCTTACTGAGTAATCATAATATCCGAGAACATACTCCCCGATTTTTAATGTATCAATAATGATCTGGCCTCTCTCATCATTCGGTGCGAAAATATTCAGGGTGCTGCCATTAACCAGTTGCCAATCGTCCCAGGTACCCTGCCTGTAAAGTAATACAAGGCTGTCTTCAACACCGGTAATGAGTGTATTATCCAGGTAACCGGTAGTGGTGTTATTGGTTGAACCATCATAAGAGAAGGTAGCTTTTGATAAAAAACCGGTTGAAAAAATGCCGTCCACTTTCCAGTAATGGTAATCTGATAAACGGATGCCTGGATTTGTTTGCTTGAAGCCATCGGGAAGCACGTAATTATTTTCAACGCGTACAGTGTTGGTTCCGGTTCCAAGATTTAAAACGTTTAGTGAAACATTTGTTTCCGTTATCACATTTGTGCCCAATGCAATAATGCTCATTTCATTATCAACAATAGCATCACTTATCTTTTCATCTCTGTCAAGAGCTACCCAGTTAAAAATCCCCACCAAAGGAATATGAAACATTTGTGTGGCAGAGTCAATTTGTATAGTAACAGTGGTATCCATAAAATCATTTGCAAACGTAATTTCAACAGGCATGCTGTAAATATGATTTGCATTTCCCCGGCTGCGCTGGCGGGTATAAACAAAGTAATGATCAAGGCCACCGGGGACGTAAACCACTGAATCAATTGAAAAATGAGGAAACCCCGGAGTAAAAACCCAGTCATCAAAAAAGCGTGTCATGTCTATTCCGCTTCCGGCCGTAAGTGCATCGCGCAGATCATAACTATTGGCATTGCTGTAAGCAAACTGGTTCATATAATAGTGCGAACCGGCAAAGAATGCAGAATCACCCATGTAGTTTCTCAGCGTATGGACAAGATCAGCACCTTTCTGGTAAACAGTAAACCCGTAAGTGTGTGATTCGGGAATATTGTTCATAGTAAAGTAAGCTCCGTCATTTTGCGGAACATGCGCAAACTGAACCACCTTATGATGATTCGGCCTGATCCAGTTCTTATAGGCTGCCAGTCCATAAATATTTTCAGTAGTGAACGCTTCATTAAAGGTGGCAAATCCTTCATTGAGCCACATGTCAGCAGCAGTTTTACAGGTTACCATATCACCCCACCACATATGTGATAGTTCGTGCGCCCACAAAGTTTCGTAATTAAGAGTACCATTGATAAAAGCTTTTGAAATAGTAATTGCAGATGCATGTTCCATTCCACCAAAGGTGACAGAAACTATGTTATAACCGACTTTATTCCATGGATAAGGCCCGTAAGCATTGGTATAGGCACTGAGGACCGTGTCAATATTTTGAAATGTATTTAAAGTGTTCACAGTATCAGTCGGGAGGCATGCCCACACTACAGGGATACCGTTAGATGTTCTCTCCAATGTATAATACGGTGCAACTGCCATGCAGGCAAGATAAGTTGGAATCGGGTGGTTGATTTCCCAATACCATGTCTTTGTACCGTTAGGGTTTAAAGTTTCGCTGATCAGTTCTCCATTGCAGAAAGCTTTATAAGTGGAAGGAGTATTTATGTAAAACTCATAGGTAGCCCTGTCAGTAAAATTATCAATGCATGGAAACCACACGCGCCCGAAATTATGCGGAATTGCATCAAACCCGACACCGAGATTAAAAGCATAGGTTCCCGAAAAATAAAACCCGCCCCATGTGGGGTCTTTTTTAGGGATACCGTTATAATAAATTCTCACATGAGCAGTATCACCGGTGTTTAAAGTTGTAATAGTTGAAATGGTAAGCGTGGTATCATCATACCCGTAAAACACCTGCAGGTTATTTACAACAATGGAGTCAATATTTAATTGAAGAAGGCTGAGGTAAATAGTATTGACGTTATTGACTTTGGCAACACAGGAAAGTTCAGTATGAGCTTTGATAAACTGGTTTGTATAATCAAGGGTATCGATATTTATTTTGTAATGAGCAATGTGAATGGTATCTCCGGGTTGGGATGCCACAGAGTGAGGAGCATTACCGGTTTGGAAAAATAAATTTTTCATTTCCCTGCAGGATGCAGGAGCCTCCATTGCTCTTTGAGAAAATGAATTTGCCGATATGAAAATTGAAATGAAAATGATAAATGTAACGGACGAACGCATAATTTGATGTTTATTTTTTTGGTTAACAAACTTACAAAAAAAAACTCCATTCAATTCAGGAGTTTGAAAAGTTTATACTTTTTAAGATGAAGATGTACCTCTGAATATTTCATTGTATCGGCTTTTGCCGTGTCAGGTAAAATTAAATATTGAAATTGATTTACTTCTTCAGGAACAAGTGAAATATTAAAATGCCTTGTAAAATAAAGCTGCAACGACCAGTTAACATTAAAGGATGAATGCATATTTATATCGGACCCTCCGGGAATTACTTTTCCCATTGCATACACGTCATGCAGCATTTCCTTATCTCTTCTTGTTTTTCCGATTTGCGTAACTGAAAAAATAAGCGCTCCGGCAAGCAAAACAAAAGAAACTTTTTTGAAAATCTTATAAAAATTACCATTGATATTTATTTGCTGGATCATCCAGGCAACCTGTGGCGCAATAAGTGAAGAAAGTGCGATTGCAAAAAAAGGCAATGAAAGGACAAGATAAAATCTTCTTTGTTCGAGCGTTACCATTAAAGGAAGTGAACCTGCCAGGCCGGTTAACAGGAAAAACCAAAAGATCTTCCATGCTTCCGAACCGGGTTTATGTTTTCTGAAAACTACTAAAATAATAATGCAAACAGCAACCGGAATCAATAGCTCGGTCAACAGCCTGACCAGGATTTCAAAATGGCTGTCAGTTGTAAATACTTCCGGAGAATTAAAGGCTTTATACAATCGTGTTTCATAATATGTTTTGAAGAAAAGATGGCTTGCGTCATTTTGTAAGAGGAGAAAATAAATTATGCAGGGCATGGCAACTAAAATGGCAGAATATAAAACCATCCTGCCAAAGGAGAAATCACGATAAACAATCCAATATATTGCTGCAATTGCGAGAGGGAACATTCCCTGTATGCCTTTGCAAAAACTGCTTAAAAAAATGCACAGGCTTGAAGCAATCAAAAACGGAACCGGGGATGTAATTTTAAATCCTTTTAAAATAAACCATGTTGCAAGTAAAATAAAAATGGACATGGTGCATTCTTCCATATTGTTTGAATACGTCCAGAAGCAAACGGGAAGGATAATCCAGAATAAAAAAGGAAGCCAGCTTATTTTTTTTACTTCAGTTTTATTCCCGTAAATCAGGTTCCAGATTTTTATAATTAACCATCCTGAAATACAGGCAGTGAAGAACGAATAAATTCTTTCTGTATAAATGCTGTCTCCGAAAATTTTTAAAAAAAAGGATTCGATCCATAAAGTTAATGGTGGCTGCTCGGAAAAAAAAGAATCAGTATAATTATTAATATGAAGGCTCCACCAGCCTCCAATTCCATGTGCAAGATTTTTTGCCGCTACCGTGTAAAGTATTCCATCCATAAACATTCCATCCTGCACGGTTGACGGAAGCAACAGTGCAGTAAAAACAGAAATTGAAAAAATACAGAATGGGAGATTTTTTTTATCAGGCATGAATTAAAGGCGCAATTTATCAATAAATTCAGGTTGGTAATTAATTGATTGACGCTTTCATTCCAGCATCGTTAATTTCTCTATTTTCGCACCCTGTTTTAAAAAAATTGAAATGGCTGTTCAAAGAAAAGAAAAAACAAATCCGTTTGAAGAAATGATTCAGCGGCTGGATGTGGCTGCTGAAATTATGGATCTTGATCCGGATGTTTATGAAGTAATGAAAACACCTTCCAGGCAGATCCAGGTAAGTTTGCCGGTTATGCTTGATAACGGAAAAGTAAAAGTATTTGAAGGATACCGCGTCATTCATTCCACCGCATTGGGCCCTTCAAAAGGCGGAATCCGCTATTCAATGGAAGTGAATGAAGACGAAGTAAAAGCGCTGGCTGCCTGGATGACTTTTAAGTGTGCCATTGCAGACATTCCTTATGGAGGCGCTAAGGGCGGGATCACCTGCGACCCGCTGAAAATGTCGAAAGCAGAATTGGAACGGCTTACGCGTGCTTATACAGGAGCCATGTCAGATATTTTCGGAGTGGATAAAGATATTCCTGCACCCGATATGAATACCGGGCCGCGTGAAATGGCGTGGATCGTGGATGAGTTTTCAAAAATAAAAGGCGGATTTACACCCGGCATCGTTACCGGAAAACCATTGCATTTGGGAGGATCGCTTGGACGGGTTGAAGCAACAGGCCGCGGAGTGATGACTGCTACCATTGAAGCATTGCAGAAAATGAAATTGAATCCTAAAAAATGCCTCGCAGCGGTCCAGGGGTTTGGAAATGTCGGATCCATAACAGCTCATCATTATTCATTACAGGGAATAAAAGTAGTCGGCATCTCGGACCACACGGGTGCATTTTATAATCCTAAAGGAATCAATATAGAAAAAGCCATAGCTTTCCGTGAAAAAAATAACGGCACCCTCAAGGGATTTAAAGGTGGCGATTCAATTACGAATGATGAGCTGATCGAATTGAAAGTAGATATACTGGCTCCATGTGCATTGGAAAACCAGGTAAGGGAAGACAATGCGAACAGGATAAAAGCTAAGCTTATTGCTGAAGGTGCAAACGGGCCTACTACCACCGCAGCCGATGAAATATTAGATAAGAAAGGAATGATTATCATTCCTGATATCCTGGCAAATGGAGGAGGCGTTACAGTTTCCTATTTTGAATGGGTTCAAAACCGGACAGGATATTATTATCATGAAGAAGAAGTTAACAAGCGTGCTGACCGCTGGATGAGACAAGCATTCAAAAATGTGTGGGATGTTTCAGTGAAATACAAAGTTTCATTAAGGACTGCAGCTTACATTTTTGCTCTTGAAAAAGTTGCCCTGGGAGTTAAATCGAGAGGTGCATTTTAAATTCACAAGAACAGCTCATTTCCTAATTTTAAAAAAATGAAAATCCATCGAGAAGGCAATACCATTCTTACGGTTACCGGCTTGGTACTAGCCTTTCTGAACTTTGGAATTTTTTTCTTTTTTGATGAAGGCTCCGATCTCCCAAGGTTTATAGTGCTGGGAATTTCACTCATCATTTTCTTTTTGTTTCTCCAGTTCTTTCGTTACCCCAAGCGCGATTATTCATTTAATGAGAATTATGCGATTGCTCCGGCAGATGGAAAAGTGGTAGCCATCGAACAGGTTGTTGATAAAGAGTATTTCAAGGAAAAACGCATACAGGTTTCCATTTTCATGTCACCGTTCAATGTGCATGCGAACTGGTATCCCATCAGCGGACGCATTAAATATCTCCGGTATCATTTCGGAAAATATTTAGTTGCATGGCATCCCAAATCGTCAACCGAGAATGAACGGACAAGTATCGTGATTGAAAAAGAAAATAAAACGGAAGTGCTGGTCAGGCAGATTGCAGGCGCCCTCGCAAAACGTATTGTTTATTATCCGCATGAAGGAGATATGGTAAGGCAGTGTTCGCAGATGGGTTTTATAAAATTTGGCTCCCGTGTGGATGTGTTATTGCCGCTTTCTGCAAAAATTTTTGTGAAGATCAATGATAAAGTGAAAGGCGGAGTAACTGTACTGGCTGACCTTGCCTGAAATTTTTTTCCTTATTGAGAACAAACAGCAGTGTAGGAATCAGTATCAACTGTATAATTCAGATTTAGTTTTCCGTTCGTATATGTTCCGTATCCGGATACATTAAAATTGCTGACGCTCTGTGACGGAATGACAATACTGTTTTCATTCGTTATAAAAATTGCCTTTTCATTGGTTCCGAGATTGTCAAAATTGTAAACATCCAAAGTATCTTCGCTGCCATGCTTTTGTATAGTGATGGTGAAAGTGGTGGAAACACTTCCCTGTGTTTCTTTGCATGACCATTGTCCGGTATATTTATCTGTGCCAATCGTAGTGTCATCTTTTGCACAACTGGAAATGAAAGCGATGAATGCTCCAAATAAAATAAATCTGAAAATATTTTTTTTGTTCATAAAATCCGAAACGCAAAATTCAGCCCAAAGATCAAAATATTTTTTTTGTTAATTCAAATTTCATATTGACTTTTGAACCAACCCAGGTACTGTTTTGAATTGACCAATGACCAATAACCACTTCCTACTTCCTACTTCCTGCTTCCTGCTTCCTACTTCCTACTTCCTGCTTCCTACTGATTTAAAATAACTTTGTTCAAAAATTTACGTTCAATGTAGCTAATGACCTTTTGGAAAAAATTAATTTTACATCAGTTAAAAACAACAGAATGGAAACGAAAACAAAAACCGGTTTGAAAGGCGGAGAATTTATTATTAAGGAATCAAACGCGCAGGATATTTTTATTCCTGAAGAATTTAATGAGGAACAGCAGATGATGATTGCTACGGCCCGCGATTTTCTGACCAAGGAAGTCAATTCCATTCATGACCGGATTGATGCCCAGGAACCCGGACTGATGGTGAGTTTGCTGGATAAAGCAGGTGAATTAGGTTTGCTCGGCATTGCAGTTCCTGAAGAATTTGGCGGGTTGGGTAAAGACTTTCTCACCGGCATGCTGATCACAGAAGTTCTTGGAGCGGGACATTCGTTTTCTGTTTCTATGGCTGCTCATACCGGGATCGGGACATTGCCGATTTTATATTTCGGAACGAAAGCGCAAAAGGATAAATATCTGCCGTTGCTCGCGAACGGAAAATGGAAAGCCTCTTATTGCCTTACTGAACCCGGTTCAGGATCGGATGCGCTGGCTGCAAAAACAAAAGCTGTGTTGTCTGACGATAAAAAATTTTATATCCTTAACGGGCAAAAAATGTGGATCACCAATGCAGGTTTTGCTGATTTATTTATCGTCTTTGCACAGGTGGATGGTGATAAATTTACAGGATTTATTATAGAAAAAACTGCACCGGGTTTATCTCTTGGTGAAGAAGAACATAAGATGGGAATTAAAGGTTCTTCAACAAGGCAGGTATTTTTTTCTGACTGCAAAGTTCCGGTTGAAAACGTGCTGGGTGAAATCGGCAAAGGACATCTCATTGCATTTAATATTTTAAATATCGGCCGCGCCAAACTGGCTGCTGCTACTTTAGGCGGATGTAAAAAAGTTTGCAGTCTTTCCATTAGTTATGCAAATCAAAGGGAACAATTCAAATTACCCATTTCAAAATTTGGCGCAATCCGTCATAAGCTGGCTGAACAGGCCATTAAAACATTTGTTCTTGAATCGGCATTGTATCGTGTAAGCAGCATGATTGACGATAAGGAAAAAGAAATGCTTGCTGCAGGAATGGATTTTTCAAGATCACTCTTAAAGGCAGCAGAAGAGTATGCCGTGGAATGCGCTATTTTAAAAGTGGCTGGTTCTGAAACGCTCGATTTTGTGGTGGATGAAGGGGTGCAGGTGTATGGAGGTTATGGTTACAGTTCAGAATTCCCGATGGACAGGGCTTACCGCGATTCCCGCATCAACAGGATTTTTGAAGGCACCAATGAAATAAACCGTTTGCTTGTGGTGGATATGATTTTGAAACGCGCCATGAAAGGTGAGCTTGATCTGATGACTGCTGCCACGAATGTTCAAAAAGAATTGATGGGTATTCCTGAATTCAGCAATGGAAATAATGAGCTGTTCACCGCTGAGAAAAAAGCGATTACTGAAATGAAGAAAGCTATACTGATGGTGGCGGGCGCTGCTGTACAAAAATTTATGATGACCCTTGCCAAAGAGCAGGAGATACTCATGAATATCGCAGACATGGCAATTGATATTTTCCTTTCGGAATCTGTTATGCTGCGTGTTCAAAAATTAGTAGACCCGCAGGGAGAGCCATCCTGCGCCACAAAGCTGGATATGATGCGCGTTTTTATTTCAAATGCAAACGAACGGGTTGCTTTTAACGGAAGAACCGCCATTAATTCTTTTGCCGAAGGTGATGAGCAGCGCATGATGCTGCTTGGCCTGAAACGTTTTACAAAGTATGGACCCATCAATACGAAAGAAGCAAGACGAAGAATTGCGAAAGAGCTGATAGATGCGAATGAGTATTGTTTTTAAATATTTTATTCTTTCACAATCTTCCTCACCATCGCTTCTTCATCTGAATTAACCTCAAGCAAATAAATTCCTTTTGAAAGAAACCTCAAGTCAATTGTTTTTGTGTAAGAGTTGCTGATATTATTTTCCTGTTCTGTAAAAACTGTTTGACCTAAAATATTTTTTATTGTAAAGATTGCGTGTTTTAAATTTTGTTTTTGAATTGTAATTGTAAAATTAGCAGTGAAAGGATTTGGAAAAATTGAAATTTCGTTATTATTAATATTTAAATCTTCGACACCAACGTTTAGGTCACAGAAATATGAAGTAAGAAAATTTGGAAGACCAATCATGCATGAATTTGCTCCTAATGTAATATAGTTCAGAGTAAAATTGCAAGCTGCTCCTAATTGGTTGGGATTTTTAATGCAGGCTACCTTATTCTGAAATGCCCTCGCAACATACATTTGTCCATCAGGTCCATTTTGCAAAGTTGCCGGAATAGCTCCTAAAGGAACATAATAAATAGTATCACAAGATGCTATTATGGCTGATGGCGAACCTGCTGTTAAATCGTATTGTGTAAGTAAATTCCCATTAGGATATGATGCATACAAACGGGAGCCATCCGGAGAAAATTCAACTCCAAAAACTGATGGTACGTTTCCTGAATAATTTCCTAAAAGAATAGGATTTGAAACTATACCGGTTGAATTATCAAAGTCATATAGTTCCAAGAAACCACCATATGAAACAGCAGCAGCTAATTTATCACCGCAAGGTGAGAATTTAAGACACCCAATATTTTGATCTGCGGGAGGTCCATGATATGATCCAACTGAAGATATTACCGGAGTCATATTAATTCCAGTATCAGTGATTAGATAAGCATAAAAAATAATTGAATGGAAAGTATGACCTAAAACCCAAATATCATTACCATTGCTGTGATATACAGCAGTAACTTTTTCTGTACTGTTGGCTAGCAGGGGCGTATTTTTATTTGTTACATCACCAAACCCATTATTCAGCGTTAAATCTACAAGAGAAAAGGAAAGAGAATTACCAGCCCCCATTTCAGGTGCTGTAAACACATAATATTTTGAATTATTTCCGGGATAAGGCACAATGAGACAAGATTGGGATGAAGAATAACTACCATACAAGCCGGTTCCATTTGGCATCGTATCATGATTGCTATCCCAAACTGTAACACCATCAGAACAAAACAAAAAATTACCAGAGCTATCAGAAATGCTAGAACAACCTTCATCAATAAAAATTGGTCCTGGTGGTAAAGACGAAGGGGGATTTGTATTAAATGTTATCCCCGCATTATATCCAAAATACCAGACATTGCTTTCCTTTTGGGCACATATTAGATTGATTAAGAAAACTAAAATCAATGTTAAGTTTATTTTTTTCATGATATTCATTGGTTAAAGATGTTTGAAAAGGGATTGATATTTTTTAATTAACGAAAGTAAACAAAAAAAGCTTCTTTAATTATTTATAAAGCAGGCTATAAAATGAAAATGCCGCGCTAAAAACCAGGTGCATTTTAAATCATAATTTTATTTTACGAATTAAAAATTATGCTCAAAATATCGCTCCGTTGTCCGATCTCCACTCATTAATTTTTTTTATTCCTCCGTAAACCTTTTCAATTTAATCCGTTAAAAGAAAAAAATCAGCCTGATGAAAAAACTTATACTACGGATTATTAAGTCTCATGACTAAAGGCGCTTAGGATTTTTCCATTATTACCCTGCCATAAATGGCGGAGTTAATTTGCAATTTTTTTCAAAACCGTTCACATACTTGGTCTGGTATTCGAATAACAATTGATAAACCCGAAAAAATTAATTATTATTGCAATTATTATTCTTTTGCTCTGCTCACGGAAACCCTGAAAGCCCAATACAACATAAGTTTTAAAGAATATTAAAATCGTTAAAATATAACCAATATTAATTTCCCCAATAATGAAACAACAATTATCTCCAGGAAAATTTTCTCACAAAACAATTTTCAGTTCGGTTAAAATTTCAAACCTTCTCCTCGTACCAATGATTACACTGTTTACTTTTTTCAGTAGTCAAAGTATTTCGCAGGGAATATGGACGCCTCTCACAAACCTTTGCCCTGACCTGAGCGGTGGCGGATTACTCCTGCTTTCAGACGGAACAGTTTTAGCAAAGACCGAGTCGGGGGGAACAGGTGGTATTGGAAACATCTGGAACAAGCTTACCCCCGACATTCATGGAAGTTACGTGAACGGAACATGGAGCGCAACGGCAGCTATGCACAATACAAGGCTTTATTTTTCGTCCCAGGTTCTTAAAGATGGCCGTGTATATGTTGCGGGAGGGGAGTATGGCACCGGGCTGTCTCAGGGAGAAACGTATGATCCGTTAACAAATGTCTGGACAAATAACCCCTCTCCCGGCCAGTCAGTGAGTGATGCAAACTCCGAAATTTTACCTGATGGCAGAATCCTCCAGGCATTAGTGGCAGGAAATTTAAAAGGGAATGTCATATACAATCCTGCCACCAATACATATAGTGCAGGGCCTTCCTGCATTGGAATTCACAACGAATCTGCATGGATGAAGCTGCCTGATAACAGTGTCCTGATGGTGGACAGGCTCAGTACGAATTCCGAGCGGTATATTCCATCATTGAATCAGTGGGTAGCCGATGGCACCGTTCCTGTTTCATTGTATGACCCATTCGGGCTTGAAACAGGCGGAGCGGTTTTGCTTCCTGACGGACGCGCTTTTTTTATCGGCTCACCAGGAACAACTGCGTTATATACGCCTTCAGGAAACAATAACCCCGGCACGTGGGCTGCCGGAGCTTCTGTCCCGGGTTCGCACGGCACACCGGATGCGGGTGTTGTGATGATGGTAAACGGAAAAGTTTTTTGCGCTGTTTCACCGGTTCCCACATCCGGCAATCATTTCCCTACACCGACTTCTTTTTACGAGTATGATTATATATCCAATAGTTTTACCCAGATCAATGCCCCGGGAGGAGGACTCACCAGGAACATTTCATGTTATGAAGCAACCATGTTGCAGTTGCCGGATGGTTCGGTGCTTTACACAGAGCAGGATAATGATCAGTATTACATATATACACCCTCCGGCTCACCTCTTGCCGCAGGCAAGCCAACCATTAATAACATTACATCAACCGATTGCAGCACTTACACCATTACCGGAACTAAATTCAACGGGATATCACAAGGCGCCAGTTATGGAGACGATTGGCAGATGTCAACTAACTATCCCGTCATTCGTCTTACATCGGGAAGCAATGTTTATTATGCACGAACATTTAACTGGAACAGCACGGGTGTGCAAAGAGGAAGCCTTCCGGATACAGCACAATTTACTTTGCCTGCCGGGCTGCCTGCCGGGACATATTCCCTGGTAGTTACAGCCAATGGAATTGCATCCAACCCTGTTTCGTTTTCCCCGGGAGCATTGCCATCAGCAACGATTACACCGGGAGGCCCGACCACATTTTGCTCAGGCGGAAGTGTTGTCCTCAATGCACCGGTTGCAGCTAACCGTTCTTATCAGTGGAAAAAAGGCGGTGCAGCAATTCCGGGAGCTACCTTATCATCTTATACTGCTTTATCGGGAGGGAATTATAAAGTTACGGTTACTAACACAAGCACAGGTTGTTCTAAAACAACCGGAACATCTACGTTAGTTACTGTAAATGCTCTGCCAACGGCTACTATAACACCACAGGGCCCCACAACTTTTTGTGCAGGAGGAAGTGTGGTGCTTGCTGCTAATACAGGAACAGGATTAACTTATCAATGGAAAAAAGGGAGTAACTTTATTTCAGGGGCAACTCAATCAAATTATACAGCGACTTTAGGCGGTAATTACAAGGTCCAGGTAACCAATAGCAATAGTTGCTCGAAAATGTCGGGCAAAGTTTCAGTGAGCGTACCCTGCAAGGGAGAAAATGAATGGATGGCCGGTAATGATTTTAATGTTTTGGTCCATCCTAATCCTTCATCGGGAGATTTTTCTCTGGAAATTCAAAATAACCCCAGGCGCGAAATCTCAATAAACATTTTTGATATGACAGGAAGATCAGTTATGTCGGATGTATTGAACAGCGCACATTTTACCATTGACGGATCTCAATTCGCGGTGGGAATTTACTCGGCTGTCATTACGAACGGGATGCAATCTAAGGTTTTGAAATTAGTTAAAACAGAATAATTTTATTTTGACATCCCTTTTAGGACATGGCAGGTAAATCTTTTTAAAATCAGTCAATAAACCTTTTTGTTTTTAATTCGTCAGATTAGAAAAATCAGCCTGATGAAAAAACTCGTACTTAATTTATTGTTTATTGGTGTATTAAATAAGGGATACAGCCAGCCTGTGATTTACTTTGATTTTGTGACCCATAACGAGGAAACATCTCAATGGGATTTAACACCATACTATACCTCTAACAGAACACGGCTTGTATCACTATCCGATTATTTTCAATTAAACGGCATTACCTGGAATATGCAATCGGACTGGAGATATTTAACCAATGTGCTCACACAGGAAACACCGGTGCTGATGGCAACTACTAACAATAAAAATATTTTATTATGGATGCAGGATGATAAAGGTGTGGAGATGGACCCTCATGCCCACGAGTCTCAATATATTTATCCGGATGTCGTGAAGTTGATGGATTCTATTGGTGTAACGGAAAGCAAACTGATGGGAGGAAGTATTTACAATGACAGCAATGGTGTAAATATCTGGACCAATTTAATTAATGGTCAATATGGTTTGGTTTTTCCAAATTTTTTCTGGCAGCCGGATTATATGATGGGTGGCGGCACGCCTAACCACGTAGCTGATTTAAAATATTATGGTTTTTGGAATCCGCAAAGCACAACCAATTATTTAACTCATGACACCACCAATCATCTGCGTCACATCGGGGTGGGATGTGAAATAAAAATAAAAGATACAACCTCTGTCGCTTATATAACAGATCAATTAAAGGATGTGGTGCAAAAAGTGCAAAGCGGACAATACCCCTCAAATGGATTTTATTTGCAAAGCATATTTTTTGAACAGGGAGATTTGAACAATCCTGCGTTTTACAATAAAGTTATTGAAATAGCCGATAGTGCAAATGCAATTGTTGCTACCGGTGCAGCTCAGTGGAAAACATTAAAGCAGGCATATACGCAGTGGGATTCGGCTTATAATGCGCAAATGTTTCAATGGGAATGCGGGGAAATAATTTCGGGAATTGAAAATAATCCGGAGAATAATTTCAAACTATACCCTAACCCGGCTTCAACTAAAATTAAGTTTGAAATGCACGGAATAAATTCATTTTATAATGCAGACCTGGAAGTTTATGATTTGATGGGAAATTTGGTTTACCATTCAATCATAAATAAAAAGAGCAATGAAATAGAAGTTGGAACCTGGATAAAAGGAATGTATTTTTGCCATCTGAAAACTCAACATTCAGTTTCAACTTCGAAATTTATTATTGAATAATTGCAGGCAGCGGAACGACATCAAAAAAGTAATTTTCAAAACTGTCTCAATAATCTTGCGCAAAATTTTCTTTACAAAATCCTTACAATTTTCATTTTATCATCAGGGTTGGTGCGTTAAATGATTTTATTTTTGTTATACTAAATCTGAATAAAATTATTCTTCTGCGGATATTCTGAATTTTATTATTTGACCGAAGACATATGAATCTGAGAATACTACTTGTTGAAGACGAACCCACACTTGCAGAAACGATCAGGCTTAATCTTGAATTGGAAGGTTATACTGTTAATGCAGTGAATGACGGCAAAAAAGCGCTGAAAGCTTTTAAGCAGGGTCGTTATAATCTTATCATACTCGATATAATGCTTCCTGAAATGGATGGATTTACCGTCTGCGAATCCATCCGTCTTGAAAATAATGATGTTCCCATTTTAATTCTCACAGCAAAAAGTACCGGGGCGGACCGGGTCAAAGGTTTGCGCATCGGAGCGGACGATTACCTGACCAAACCGTTTAACCTCGAAGAAATGCTGCTCCGGGTAAGAAAACTTATTAATAGAAGTTTAAAGAATTCAGAGGCGGGAAGCGAAAAGCTTAATCTATATACATTGAATGGACATAAAATTAATTTTTCACAGCATGAAGTAAAAACTTCATCGGGCACAATATTGCCGCTCACACGGAAAGAAACGGCTTTGCTTAAACTGCTGATCGAAAAGAAAAATGAAATCGTTTCACGGGAGTATATCCTCGAAACGGTTTGGGGCTACGATATTTATCCGTCCACGCGTACGATTGATAATTTTATGGTTTCGTTTCGCAAATATTTTGAAAGTGATCCTTCCAATCCGAGGTATTTCCATTCCGTAAGAGGAATCGGCTACAAATTCAAGGAATAAAAACCGTTGATAAATAGTGAAAGATTTTCTGAAAAAACAGTTGTGCAGTATTCAAAATACTGCTAAATTTGTGGCTTAAAACCAATAAAATCAAATAAATCTTATTAAAATGAAAAAAACTCTATTATTACTATGCGCTTTTGTTTGGATGACAGGGTCATCGTTAGTAGCGCAAAATTTTAACAGGTGCGGAACAATGGATTACCTTGCCGCACAAAAAGCTGCTGATCCGGGCCTTGAAGCAAGAATGGCTGATATTGAAAAACAAACCCAAAAATGGATCAGTGATCATCCTGATCAAAGAACTTCATCTGTAATTACAATCCCGGTCGTATTTCATATTTTATATAATAACTCATCTCAAAATGTTTCTGATACGAGAATTAATGAGCAGCTTCATGTGTTGAATATGGATTATTCGCGTACAAATGCCGATGCAGGAAATACTCCTTCAATCTGGCAGGGCATTGCGGCAAATACTCAAATTCAATTTTGTTTTGCACAAAGGGATCCGAATGGAAATGCAACCAATGGTATAATTCACAAATCAACTACGGTCAGCATTTTTTCGAGTTCAAGCAATAATATGAAGTTTAACTCTAGTGGCGGTGATGATGCTTGGCCTGCAGCAAGCTATCTCAATATCTGGGTTTGCAGTTTGAATAATAATACATTGGGTTTTGCTCAATTTCCGGGCGGAAGCGCATCAACTGATGGAGTCGTGGTTTTGTATTCGTCTGTTGGCGGCCCTGCCGCTCCGGGAACTCTGAATCCTTATCATTTGGGAAGAACATCAACGCATGAAGTCGGCCATTGGTTAAATCTTCGTCACATAAATGGAGATAGCAATTGCGGAAGCGACCTTGTTTCGGATACACCCACCCAGGATCAATTACACGGTGGTTGCCCTAATCATCCTTACCATGTAAATGTTTGCTCCGGCTCATCTAATGGAGAAATGTTTATGAACTATATGGATTATACCGATGACCCCTGTATGAATATGTTTACAGCAGGCCAGTCATCAAGAATGAACTCTACGTTAGCAGGAACAAGATCAAGTCTTCAGTCATCATTGGGTTGTACTCCTCCTTCAGGCGGATGCAATGTTGCTTCAGGGCTCAATGCTACCAGCATTACTTCAAGCTCCGCAACATTGAACTGGGGATCTGTTGCCGGTGCAACAAGCTATAATGTTCACTACAGGCCAACAGGAACTACCACCTGGACAAATACAACTTCTGCAACAAATTCAAAAGCAATTTCAGGACTCATTGCTTCGACTGGTTATGAATTCCAGGTGCAGACGGTTTGCGGAACCGGCTCCAGCAATTACAGTTCATCTGCAAACTTTACAACACTCGCTCCTCCCTGTACAGACAACTACGAACCGAATGAAACAAAAGCAACCGCAGCGACCATCGTGCTGAATACAACCATTACCGGTAAAATTTCTCCAAGCGGGGACATTGATTTTTTCAAATTCAACAATACTGCTGCGATGCCTAACATTAAAGTTACGCTGACTAATCTTCCGGCTGATTATGATTTAAGGCTTATTAAAAATACAACCCTGGCATCCTCAGTTCACGGAGGACTCACCAACGAGACAATTATTTATAATACATCTGTAACCGGTAATTATAAAGTAAAAGTAAATGGATCAGGCGGAGCTAACAATGCAAACGTGTGTTACTCGCTCGTGGTTCAGATCAGCAGCACTCCGTTCAGAACTTCACCTGATGACGTAACTGAATCTGAAGTTTCAGATATTTTATCAGTGTATCCTAATCCTGCGCAGGATGTATTGAATATAAAATTCATTTCATCTAAGGACGGAGCAGTTCAACTCCGGATTATTGATATGATTGGCAAGACCGTTTTAAGCTCAACCCGGAACAGTGTAAACGGATCGAACCTGTATCAGTTGAATCTTTCTGATTTGAATAAAGGAATTTATTTTATCGAAGTTAACAATGGAATAGAAAATAGAATCCAAAAAATAATTTTAAGCAAATAATTAAACGATGTTATAAGCAAAGAGGCGGGCGTTTTACCCGCCTCTTTCTTTTTAGCAGCAATGCAACATTAAAATTTTCCGATCTTTGAACCATCCAATTTTTATCCGGTATGGATTTTCAAAAAAGCATGACTGATATTCTTTTTTTTCTTGCCCCGGCATTACTGGTTTTCGGAACGGCATTCTTTCTTCTTAAACGTTTTTTTGATAGTCAGTACAGGCTAAAGCTTCTTGAAGCAAAACTTCAGACGCAAAAAGATATCGCCCCGCTGCGGCTCCAGGCCTATGAGCGGGTTATTGTTTTACTGGAACGTATTTCTCCCAACAATTTAATAGGCAGGGTTTATCAGCCGGGCTTAACAGTGCGCGAATTTCACATGGAATTATTAAGCAATATCAGATCTGAATTTGATCACAACATATCACAGCAAATTTATATTTCACAGGATGCTTGGAATCATGTTCGCAATACAAGAGAAGAAATAGTGAAAGTAATTAATGCAGCCGGTTCGTCCATTGATCCGAACGCAAAAGGTGCTGATCTGAGCAAAATTATATTTGAGAATTTAATGAAAGAAGATCATAACCCTGCGCAGCAGGCAATTGATTTCATTAAAAAGGAAGTGAATCAGCTTTATTAATAATAAAAGATCAGAAGCGGGATGTTTGAAGACAGAAAATTGACATTTGAAAATCGAAAGCAGTATTTATGAGCACTAAGATTCATTCCCGGTTTTGCACGGATTCCGGAATTGAAATAAAACGGGTGTATACAGAACCGTCACCAGCGAATGAATTGCCCGGTGAATTTCCTTTTACAAGAGGTATTCAGCCTGACATGTATCGTAATAAATTATGGACGATGCGGCAGTATGCCGGATTTTCCACAGCAGAAGAGTCGAACAAACGCTATCATTTTTTATTAAAGCAGGGCACCACTGGCTTATCCGTAGCCTTTGATCTTCCTACCCAAATAGGTTATAACAGTGATCATCCTCTTGCCGAAGGTGAAGTGGGCAAAGCGGGAGTGGCGATTGATTCATTGCGTGATATGGAAATTTTATTCGATGGAATAAAGCTGGAAGAAATCACCACTTCAATGACCATCAACGCAACTGCTTCTATTTTGCTTGCAATGTATATTGCTCTTGCAAAAAAACAAGGCGCTGATCTTAAAAATATTTCCGGTACGGTACAAAATGACATTCTTAAAGAATACGCTGCAAGAGGAACGTATATATATCCGCCTAAGCATTCGATGCGCATTATCACTGATATATTTGAATATTGCAGCAGGGAAGTTCCTAAGTGGAATACTATTTCTGTTTCCGGGTATCATATCCGTGAAGCAGGGGCCACCGCAGTTCAGGAGCTTGCCTTTACTTTAGCAGATGGTAAAGCATATTTAAAAGCCGCTCTTGAAAAAAAACTTGATATCAATGTTTTCGCTAAACGAATTTCTTTCTTCTTTAATGCGCATAATAATTTATTTGAAGAAGTTGCAAAGTTCAGGGCAGCGCGCAGGATGTGGGCACAGATCACCAAAGAATTGGGCGCAACTGATCCCCGTGCCCGGATGCTTCGTTTTCATACGCAGACAGGCGGTTCCACACTCACAGCGCAACAGCCCCACAATAATATAACCCGTGTTACTGTCCAGGCTTTATCTGCTGTTTTAGGCGGAACACAGTCATTGCATACGAATGGTTTTGATGAAGCGCTGGCATTACCCTCTGAACATGCAGCACAGATTGCATTGCGCACACAGCAAATTATCGCCTATGAAAGCGGAGTTGCACAAACGGTGGATCCGTTAGGGGGCTCTTACTTTATTGAACAGTTAACAAATGATGTTGAAGAAGCAGCCTGGAAATATATCCATACAATTGATCAAATGGGAGGGGCGGTAAATGCCATTGAATCCGGTTATATACAGCAGGAAATAGCGAGCTCAGGATATGAATACCAGCGGGCGATTGAAGCGGGAGAAAAAATAATTGTAGGTCAGAATAAATTTATAGTTGAGGAAACGCCTTTGGTTAATCTTTTAAAGGTTGATGATTCCATACGCCAGTTACAGATTGAAAAAATAAATAAAATAAAAGCGCAGAGGGATAACAATAATACAGTAAAGTGTCTACATGAACTTCACCAGGCTGCAAAAGAAGATACTAACCTGATGCCCCCGATTTTAAATGCTGTTGAAAGTTATATAACCCTGGGTGAAATTGCAGACGAACTGCGTAAAGTTTTCGGAGAATATTAAACTTTTTTTTACTTGTATGACATGTTAATGTGATTTTTTTTAATGGAAACTTGCAATCCAAAAAAAGTTTCCATAGTTTTGCACCCGGTTTTTTTAGTGGAGTATTAAAAAACAAAGTAATATTATTAAATGTCTGAATTAAGTACGAGAGAAAGAATTATGCAGGCGGCTCACAATCTGTTTTACCAATATGGTATCCGCAGCATTACCATGGACGATATAGCAAAGCATCTTTCTATTTCCAAAAAAACGATCTACCAGTTCTTTGAAGAAAAAGATGAAATTGTGGGAGCCTGTTGTACAGGTGATTTAAAAGATCACGGTTGCCGGATGGAAGACATTACTAAAAACTCAAAAGATGCAGTTCATGAAATAATTGAATGCATGAATTACCTGGGTGAGATGTTTTCGGGAATGAACCCCAATCTCTTTTATGATTTGCAGAAATTTCACCCTGATTCATGGAAATCATTCCGCAATTTTAAAGAGCAAAAATTAATGCAGATGGTGGAAAATAATTTACGGAGAGGTATTAAGGAGGAATTGTACCGGCCTGATATAAATATTAAAGTGCTTGCAAAGCTCAGAATTGAGCAGGTGGAACTGGCGATGAATCCCCATGTGTTTCCACCCGGTAAATTTAATCTTAAAGAAGTTCAGCTTGCTATACTCGATCATTTTATACATGGAATTACTACTATAAAAGGACATAAGCTTATCAATAAGTACAAAAAAATTAACGAAGAAGAATAAACCAATTCAGGGTTTTTAATTAAAATCATCATTACCTACTAAATCAAATTTATGCAACGATCTTTTAAAACAATAGCAAGGCTGCTGATTATACTGGTTCTTTTTTCTGTTGACAAACTTAAAGCACAGAACAAAGATGCTTCAACTTACTCAGTAACCCTGGAGCAGGCCATAGATTTTGCTATACAAAACCAGCCTTCTGTGCTCAATGCTTCCCTGGAGCAGGAAATTGCCAGGAAAAAAGTAAATGAATTAACGGGATTGGGCTTACCGCAGATCAGCGGGTCCGTGGATGCAAAGGATTATCTCAGGGTTCCAACGGTTGTTATTCCCGCTATTGCATTTGGCGGCCCGGAGGGCGTTATACAAACAGCCCAATTTGGTTTACAATATGAAGCAAGTGCCGGATTAAATGCATCACAGTTACTGTTTGATGGTTCTTATTTCGTGGGATTGAAAGCCTCAAAAACTTATGCAGAGCTTGCCCGGAAAAATTACCAGCAAACAAAAATTGAAACAGCTTTGCAGGTGAGTAAAGCTTATTATAATGTGTTAGTAAATGCTGAACGGATGGACCTGCTGAATGCCAATGTGGAGCGGATAAAAAAATTGCGGGATGATACCAAAGCTTTTTTTGATAACGGGTTTGTGGAAAAGATAGATTTTGACAGAATGGACATTACGTATAATAATATAGTAACCGAAAAAACAAAAACAGAAAAATTACTGGAGCTTGGAAAGTTGCTTCTCAAATACCAGATGGGAATGGACATGAATGCAAACCTCACATTAACAGATGATCTTAAAAATATAAAGTTTGATGAATCGCTTCCTGCCGATCAGCAAACGGATTATACAAAACGTATAGAATATTCCGTTTTGCAAACTACGCAGCGGCTGCAGGAATTGGATTTAAAGAAAAACCGTGTTGCGTATTTGCCTAACTTAGTTCTGTATGGCGGGTTAAGCACACACGCTTACCGTTTTGATTTTGATTTTTTTGATAGTGATAAGGCATGGTATCCTGCTGCAGTGGTGGGTGCTACTTTGTCCATTCCAATTTTTGATGGCTTTCAGAAAAATGCCCGTATTCAGCAATCAAAGCTTAACCTGAAAAAAATTGAAAATAATTTTAAATCACTTGAACAGGGAATTTCACTGGAAATTTCTACAGCAAAAGTGAATTTACAAAACAGTATTTTATCTCTTGAAACACAACGGAAAAATCGTGAGCTGGCTGAAGAAGTTTCCCGTGTATCTAAAATTAAATACGACCAGGGTGTTGGTTCCAACCTGGAAGTTACTACTGCTGAAACCTCTTTAAAAGAAGCCGAGACAAATTATTATTCCGCATTGTTTGATGCCCTTGTAGCCAAAGTTGACTATCAAAAAGCCACCGGTGCACTCATTAAAAATTAATACATAAAAATAAAATTTAAAATCTAAAATCTAAAATACAAAATAGTAACAAAAAATATGAAACGGATAACCTTCATCACAAAACAATTAATCGCTTTTGGACTCGCATCTGTGATTGTTTCCTGTTCATCAGGCGGCCCGGGTGATAAGCAAAAAGAACTTGAATCTCTCAAAAAGGAAGAAGCTGCATTAAAAGAAAAAATTGCGAAGCTTGAACAGGAGGTTGCATTAACAGACACTACCGAAAAGATAAAATCAAAAATGGTGACCGTCACCGACATGAAGCCTCAGCCTTTCAATCATTATATAGAAGTGCAGGCAAGGGTGGAAGGAGACGAAGATGTGCTTGTGAGCGCAGAGTCAATGGGTACTGTGACCGATATTATGGTAAAGGCCGGGGATAAAGTTTCAAAGGGCCAGGTAATGGCATCTATTGATGATCGGATGATCAGGCAGACTCTTGAATCTTTAAAATCTCAATTGGATTTATCCACTACGTTATATAACAAGCAGAAAAATCTATGGGATCAGAAAATTGGGAGCGAAGTACAGTATCTGAATGCAAAAACTCAGAAAGAGTCTCTCGAAAAACAGGTTGCTGGCCTGCAGGATCAATGGGATATGACGCGCATCAAATCACCGATTAACGGAACGGTTGATGAAGTAAAAATAAAAACAGGGCAGACGATGGCTCCCGGTATTCCGGCAATTCGTGTAGTGAACCTGTCAGCCTTAAAGGTAAGAGGTGAAGTGGCAGAAGCATACATCAATTCCGTAAACAAGGGCAACCCTGTTAAAATATTCTTCCCTGATGAGAATAAAGAAGTTGAAGCAATGGTTGACTATTCAGGTAAAGCCATTAATGCACTCAATCGCACATTTAATGTCGAGATCAGGTTAAATTCTAAATCAGGAGAGTTTCATCCCAACCAGGTTGCCGTCTTAAAAATTGCTGACTACTCATCTGGCAATGCAATGGTTGTTCCGGTGGGTGCTATCATGAAAAGTTCCGATGGTGAATACGTTTTTATTGCCTCCAATGAAAATGGAAAATTAAAAGCAAAAAGGAAAATTGTAAAATCAGGAAAAGCATATAACGGAAACGTTGAAATCACGGAAGGTATTTCTTCAGGAGACAAGGTAATCACATTCGGTTATCAGAATCTTGTAGAAGGAGATTATATTGCAATATAGAAGCAATTAGTAGTAGTAATTTGAAAATTTGAACTATGAAAGACACTAATAAAGAATTTGGACCAAGCAGTTGGGCAATTGAAAACCGCACTTCAATTTTTATTTTCACATTAATTCTCACTATTGCGGGAATCATAACCTATAATAACATCCCGAAAGAAAGTTTTCCTGACATCTCGCTGCCGAATGTGTATGTAAGTGTAACCTACCCCGGAACTTCTCCAAAAGATATGGAGAACCTGATCGTTCGTCATATCGAAACGGAATGCAAAAGCATAGCAGGTGTTAAAAAAATAAAAAGTAATTCATTACAGGACTATTGTAATGTTATTATAGAATTCAACAGCGATGAAAATATTACGGAGGCAAAACGAAAAGTAAAGGATGCTGTTGACCGTGCTAAAAAAGATCTGCCCACGGATCTTCCCAGTGATCCGAGTATAGATGAAATCAACTTTGCCGACCTTCCCATCATGTATGTAAACATCAGCGGTGATTATGAGTTGAGCAAGCTGAAGAAATATGCGGATGATACACAGGAAAAGCTGGAAGCGATGAAGGAGGTAAAGAAAGTGGATATGATCGGTGCGCTGGAAAGACAAATACAGGTTAATGTTGATATGAACAAGATGCAGGCTGCATCCATTTCAATGGGTGACATTGAACGTGCTATTCAATTTGAAAACATGACGGTGCCCGGAGGCTCTTTAAGCAGCAATGGAATCCGCAGATCGTTAAGTGTCAGCGGAGATTTTACGAATACCGAGCAAATAGGAAACCTTGTTGTTAATTCTATCGAAGGCAAACCGGTTTACCTGAAAGACATTGCAGAAGTAAAAGACGGGTTTAAAGAACAGGAAAGCTATGCGCGGCTTAATCATAAAAACGTAATTACACTTGCAGTTGTAAAACGTACAGGAGAAAATCTTATAGCTGCATCAGATAAGATTGTTGCCCTGATTGGAGATCTTCAAAAAAATTCTTTCCCGAGCGATCTTAAAGTTACATTAACAGGTGACCAGAGCGAGCAAACACGCACAACGCTTCATGACCTGATCAATACAATAGTTATTGGATTTATACTGGTGATGATATTGCTCATGTTTTTTATGGGGACTACTAATGCATTCTTTGTTGCATTGTCCGTTCCATTGTCTATGTTTATTGCGTTCCTGATTATGCCTGCAATAGGATTCACTATGAATTTTATCGTCTTGTTTTCTTTTCTTCTTGCCCTGGGTATAGTTGTTGACGATGCCATTGTAGTAATAGAAAATACGCACAGGATTTTTGCTAATGGAAAAGTACCTATAGTTAAAGCAGCAAAAATGGCAGCCGGAGAAGTATTTCTTCCTGTATTATCAGGTACACTCACTACGCTCGCGCCCTTTATTCCGCTTGCATTCTGGAAAGGTATTATCGGAAAGTTCATGTTCTTTCTCCCGATTACATTAATTGTAACGCTGATGGCTTCATTGGTTGTTGCATACATCATTAACCCAGCCTTTGCAGCCCAGTTTATGAAACCTCATGATCATGGTAAACATGATCCGAAAAAAGGTTTAAAAATATCATTGATAATATTCGGAGCTGTTATTTTACTGAGTTATATTTCAGGAAATATAGGTTTTGGAAATTTTGCCATCTTAATTTTATTGCTGAACCTGCTTCACAGGTTCTGGCTTCACAAGGTCATTCTCAACTTCCAGGATAAAGTGTGGCCTAAGATCAGGGATGGCTATTCAAGAGTGTTAACATGGTGCCTGCACCGTCCGTGGGCAATGATCGTTGCAACTATAGCGTTATTTTTTCTTTCGATTTTTATGCTGACGATCCGAAACGGTGGCGTGCGGTTTTTTCCAAATGCGGATCCTAATTTTATATTTGTTTATACCAGCCTTCCTATCGGAACAGACCAGGCATACACAGACAGCATTACACTGATAGTTGAAAAACGTGTATATAGTGTACTGGGTGAGAATAATGAGTTGGTAAAATCCGTTATCGCTAACGTTGGAGTGGGAGTGACCGATCCCCAGGATGAGGACCAGGGATATTATGCAAATAAAAGCAAGGTTCAGGTGGCATTTGTAAATTTCAGCAAGCGACATGGAAAAAGCACGGCAGATTACCTGAATAAAATACGTGATGCGGTTAAAGGAATTCCGGGTGCAGAAATAACCGTTGCACAGGAACAGGGCGGGCCTCCTGTCGGAAAACCGATTGTTATTGAAATAACAGGTGATGATTTTGAGCAGCTGACGTCTACCAGCAAATCCATCAAACGTTATCTTGATTCATTGCAGATAGCGGGAGTAGAAGAATTGAAATCTGACCTGCAGGATAATAAGCCGCAGATTGCATTTAACATAGACCGCGAGCGAGCTAACCGCGAAGGGATTTCCACAGGCCAGATAGGAAATGAAATTAACCTTGCAGTGCTTGGCAGGGATATTTCTAAATACAGGGATGTAAATGATGAATATGCTATTGTTATCAAATACAAAGACGAACAAAAAAATAATATTGATCAGCTGAAGAATCTCAAAATATTATACCGTGACATGGCCATGAATGGTGCGATTCGTAATGTACCGGTGTCTTCTTTTGCCGACATTAAATATTCCAACACATACGGGGCCATAAAAAGAAAAAATCAAAAGCGTATCGTTTCTGTTTCATCCAATGTTCTTTCAGGGGCTAACGAGCAGGCTGTTGTGGCTGAAGTCACCAATGCAGTAAATAATTTCAAAGTGCCTGACGGTGTTACTGTAAAAATGGGTGGAGCGCAGGAAGAGCAGACGGAAACCATGATCTTCCTTTTTGGCGCTTTGATGACATCCTTTTTGCTCATCATCATTATTCTTGTTACACAGTTTAACTCAGTAAGTAAGCCGCTGATTATTTTCACTGAAATTATTTTCAGCGTGATCGGAACATTGCTTGGTTTCTCTATCTGGAAAATGGAATTTTCAACCGTGATGTCGGGAATAGGAATCATTGCTTTGGCCGGTATCGTGGTGAGAAACGGAATTTTGCTTGTTGAATTTACTGATCTGTTAAAGGAGCAGGGCGTTTCGACTTTCGAAGCCATCGTGGAAGCAGGCAGAACCCGCATGACCCCGGTTATACTTACAGCCACTGCCACTATGCTTGGCTTAATTCCTCTTGCTGTAGGTTTAAATATTGACTTTGTAAAATTATTTACTGACCTGAACCCGCATATTTTCCTTGGCGGAGACAGCACCGCTTTCTGGGGGCCTTTATCATGGACAATGATCTTCGGGTTAGGCTTTGCCACATTCCTTACACTTATTCTTGTTCCTGTTATGTACCTGCTTGCAGAGCGCGCAAAAGCAAGAATTAAAAAGTGGAGAGGCAAACCTTATGAAGAACGTTTGTTCATTAAGAATTGGAAACTGGATGGAGTTAACCAGGAAATTGCAGCAGCAGAAATAAAATAATTCAAAAGTTATAAATTTGCATACCCCCGGACCATTTTAACCGGGGGTATTTTCATTTCGCGATTAAGATGATCAGTAAGCATACATTATTTTACCCGGCTTTTTCAGGCTGGTGTCTTTTCTTTCTGATATGTCCTTTTATTTCAACGGCCCAAAATGGTTTGTTGAAAAAGGATTTATTCACGCTTCCCACCAAAAGAATTATCGGTGAGGGACAATTTAATTTTAAAATAGCTGTGGACAAGGATGAAACCATCGCTATCGGGTCCTGCACTCAGCCGTTGATCTTCTTTGTTAATTCTTCAGGCTATGTATCCGACAGCTTAAAGCTTCCTTTTACAAGCTGTGTGCGGAATATGGAGTTTGATGAATATGACAACCTTCTCCTCATGGACAATGAAGAGGAGCATATCTATAAATATGACCGCAGAAAAAGAAAGCTGGAAAAATTACCATACACCGAGCCTGAAGACTGGTACACATTGCTGAACCACTACTACAAATATTTTGAGATCAGCTCTATTCCTACTTTTTATATTAATAAAGATTACCTGCAGGATTCTTACTATACCCGTTTTAACTATTGTTATAATCTCTGGCTCAATTACTCAAACGGTTTTATTTACCAGAGCGCCTATAACTTTATCCGCAAAGTGGGAAACCATAAAACGTATGTGGCATTAAAGAAAACTGATTTGTGGTTCTCTGAGCGGCTGAGCAATAAATCCAAGCTGCTGCTCATTGACCTTGAGAATGAAGTGGCCGTTTATTATAACCGCGCGCTGATCCTTATATACGAAGATTTTAAAAACAGTGCAATAAGAGAATATAATTGTCCTACTTATGGCGAAGCTGTGCAATATGATTTTTCAACCAACATACAGCAGCGGAAAATCTGGGGGGTATCATCCTATACTAAAGACAGGTTTACGGTTTCGGTGTGGGATTTGATTAAGTGAATTCCAGCAACTCGGTCCGTTCCTTTATTTTTATTAAAACATAAAAAAACCGGCTCTCACCGGTTTTCTGTATCAGGTGCAGATAGCCTTTCTATTCCATCATTATCTTTTTCACAAAAGTTTTTCCATTTACATCCGCCTGTAAAAAATAAATGCCTTTTGAAAAATTGCTCACATCAATTTTATAGCTCAGCAAATTGCTGACCGTTCCGGTTTGGCTTTCAAAAGCAATTCTGCCGGTTACATCTGAAATTTTAAGACGATTTATTTTTTCAGAACTGCTGACCGTAAGAATAGAATTGACAGGATTAGGAAAAACATTCATGAATTCATGTGAGCCTGTCAATGAAAAAATAGAAGTGGTATTAGGGCAGTTGCGAAACACATTGCAGCTTCCTATAGTGTTTACCCCGGCAGGCAGTATCACGGAGTTATCTATAAAAGTACATCCCATACCGGTTACATCCGGAAATTCGATTGTTCCCAGTTGCATTAGCGATTGTTCGGAAACATAAATTTTGCCGTCAGGCCCCAATACGAGAGATGCTTTCACATTTAATGCAGTTGCGACATTCGTCATGGTGGAAGCCGGGTTAGGGTCAGAGAGGTCAAACTGGAAGATGCCCGTTCCATTAAACTCGGTAACATATAGTTTAGTGTTATCCGGAGAAAATTCGCATCCGTACGCCATTGGTATTGCATTATAATCTGCAAGTGTAACGGCATGGCTGACCATTCCCGTTGTGTTATTAAAGTCACACACCTGCACCGTAGTATCAGGCATATTAAAAGCATCTCCTCCAACGACCGATACAATTTTATTGCATTGAGGGGATACTTTTAAATAACCGAACCGGTTCCAGCTTTCCCAAAAGGTTCCTGCTGGTGAAACCACGGGAGTCATGTTCAGTCCCTGTGACGTTAGCAGGTATGCCACAAAATTATTGTTACCGTATTCATGGCTCAGTATCCATATATCTTCTCCATTGGCATGATAAGCAGCAGTAAGATGCTCGCGGCAATTTGAATTGACCAGCACATTTTTTTGTGAGGTAATATCTCCGAATCCTCCGTTGAGTGTTTTATCTATCACACTATAGTTAAGCTCAGTGGCCGGATCAGACCAGTTATTAACAGTGAACAAATAAAACAGGGTGTTACTTCCGGGCATGGGCACCAGCAAACCTGATTGTGCCGACCAGAAATGCCCTTTTAAACCTGTGCCATTCGGCATTACCATATTGTTCCTGCCCCATGCCTGCTGGCCGTCAGTATAAAACAATATGTTGCCCGCTGAATCTGAAATAGCTGATGAGCCTTCATTGGCGCTCATGGTACTGGTAGCTACCGGAACCGGAGGCAGCGTTTGCGAGGTAAATTTAATGGCAACAGTACTGCCGAAATACCAGCTCCAGGTACGTTTGTCAATGACTTGCGCCTGCGCACAATTAAAAATTGCAATGGATGTAAGAAGGAGTATGTGTTTTTTCATAAAGACGGTTTTTGATTGTACAGGATAAGACACAGGAAAGGTATGAAAAGTTGCAGGGATGACAAAACTTTATTTAATATTATAAAAAAGAGAAGCTGTTCCAACCAATGGAACAGCTTCTTTCTCCAATTATCCCATTCGCCCGGGGCGAACAGGGACTTAAAAAACTAACCCCTTATGAAATTTTTATTTCACGGGCCGGTTTCGGTTTTGCTTCTTCCTTTTTGGGAAGTGTAAGCGTCATCACGCCATTTTCGTAAGCGGCATCGATGTGATCAGCGTCCACCATTTCCGGCAGGCTGAATGAACGTTTAAATGAAACATACGAAAACTCTTTGCGCGTGAAGCGGCTGTTTTTTTCATTTGTTTCGTTCTTTTTTTCTGCGCTGATGGATAACAAGTCATTATCCACATTGATCTTAAAATCCTCTTTGGTTAAACCGGGTGCAGCAACTTCAAGCGTAAAACTGTCGTCATTTTCCAGGATGTTTACTGCGGGTGTGGATGTTCTTCGGAAATCACTGGTGAGCATTCCGTCAAAGAAATCATTAAACAAATCTGAGAAGTAAGGTGTTCTTTCTGTATACTTCACAGGCTGATCGTTTTTAAATTTTAATAGTGTCATAATTTTTCCTCCTTTTATTTTTTATTTTTATTTTAAATTTTCTCACCACTGTTCAAATTGTATTCCAGCAGGTTTCTTCGGAAAATTTTTCAGGAAATTGTGAAATGAAAAGTCATTTTGACTTTAAAGGTTGTTATGAAAAGCCAACTTGTCAGACGGTAGAGGAAAAAACAATTTAACAATTTAACAATGTAACAATGTAACAATTTAATGCCGAAGTCATCCCTTCGGGACAGTTCACTTAATAATTTCAGTGCTTGAGGTATTTTCCTGTTTATTATTCCGCTGCTTATCCTTTCTCCTGAAAAGATCTCCAAGGTTATTAAAATCCTGTTTGTAATAGATGCCAATTCCCTGCGTGTACAGGGAATTAAAATAATTGAGAAAAGTATTATTGTTTGAACGGTTGAATGCTTTAAAATGGAAACGCCCGTTATTGCTTACCTGCACATCAGCATTAAAATCACCTACAATGCTGCCCGTTTGCTGAGTAGTTTCATTGGTAGCTGTTACACCCACCACGCCATCAAGTGTTAAGCGGTCATTAAAAAGTTTTGTTGAAAGAGCAACCTCCAGCTCATCTGAGCTGATCCTGTCAGCAGCCCTGTAATTAATTCCGATGTCAACCGTCTTGGTAATCTGTTGCGCCCAGTTGGTTAATTGATTTGAAATAAGCTGGCTGTAATTTGCTCCTAATTCTCCACCTGATGACTCAAAATCTTCCGGTGGTGTAAACCTGTTCAGCACGAGGAGACTAAATGTTTGCTTGTTAATATCCGCCTCTGTGCTGAGATATCGTTTCACCTGCGTTTCTGTTGTCGGATCAATATTCGGAATATCAATCCTGAAACTTACATCAGGATTCAAAAGTTTATTTTTAAGACTAAGATTAAGAATTACATCAGTCCGTTTTTTTAAGGTTGTATCTTTCGGCAAAAGATCAGACAGGCTGGCTCTTACTTTATAAGTTGCATTCAGATCAATAATCGCATCATAAGGCGAGCCATTCCATTTAATGATTCCTCCCTTTTCAACATCAAACCGCCTGTTTAAAATATTCTGAAGTGTAAATAAATAGTCACCTTTTTCAATCACATACTCTCCGTACATTGTAAACGTTCCGAACTGGTCAATTGACATATTAATATTTCCTGAACCGGATCCTTTCATAATATCCCCTATCTTTTCATCAAACACCAGCTCTATTTCAGCATCGGGAGTGGCTTCAAAGTTGAAATCCATGTTTATGCCGGAGAGATCCACCGGACCCGCTTCAATTTTTTTTGTGCTGCTCGAATCATACGAAATAAAAGTGATGAACCCGCTTTCGCCAACTTCCTCGGGATTAGAAAGAGGTATATATATATGCGTGCCTTTTTCTGAAACCAATGTTCCGGTAAAATTCAAATTGTCAAAATACCCGGATATAGCTACAACTCCTGAAGCAAAGGCGGTCCCATAGAACAATTCATTTTGTGTTTTTTTTGTGTTCAGGCACAGGAATTTTTCAGGGCGTATTTCAAGGTCTAACCCGAAATCCCTGAAATGATCATGATAGATTTTTCCACTTAAAATAGCTTTGTTTCCATTTGCATCATTCACAGTAATGTTCTTGAAATTAAAGCCATCTTCTGTAACTATAACATTATCCGAAAAACTGTAACGCGTATTCAGGTAATCAATCACCATGCTGGTCTTTTGTAATTTAACTGAACCCGTAAGCACCGGGTCTGAAGCAGTCCCTTTCAGTTTAAGATCAGCGCTCAGGTAACCTCTCAGATCAGAAGCAAAGCTGTTCAGGTAATGTCCGAATGGCTGCACATTTGTTTTGACAATACCGATGGTGAAATCCAATTCATCGTGAGGTTGTTTAATTAAATATTTTCCGCTTACGGTAATATTTTTTACTTCGCTTCTGCTGATAGTTGCATCAACATCTATATAACTGAGCCGGGTATTATATATTACTTTCATCAGCGCGGTTCCCAATGTGTCATCAAAAAAACGGAAGTCAGCAACAGCCAGGTCCGAAGAAATTTTCGGTACATTCGTAATACCGGCTATCGTAATATTACCGTCAGCCCTGCCGCCAATATCCACTCCATAAAGGTTCAGCACTTTATTTAATTTATGAAGATCGAATTTATCGAGAGCAAACTTCAGCTGATCGTTTTCATCAGCAGATATTTTTCCATCAATACCGAATTTCTGAATGCCCGATTGAAATATAAAATTATCCACTTCGGTAAAGGCTGAATCTATTGTGATCCGGTTCGCATCATGTATGTTCCATTGTTCTCCTTCAATAAAAATATCGGAAGAGTTCAAATGGACTGCGGTTTGATGAACGGCAGTAAAATCTAAATTCCCATTCAGATGGAGATGGTTATAAACAGAATCTTTCCCTGTAAAGCTCATATTAAAGAAAGCTGAATCCTTTCTTGTTTCACCTGACACAAGCAGGTCACGCACAGATATGCTGTCATGAAAAACGGTTTCATCCACATTCATATTCACATCAAATTTACCGGCATTTGTTTTTCCATAAACCGATATGTTATTAAATCTGAAATCTCCAAATTCCACCCGTTCTGAATTCAGCTGAAGCCCGAAATCATTTGCAAGCGAATTAAAGTTTCCTGTGAGGACAGTATTAGAATCAATCTTCAATGAAGGCAAAAACATTTCAAAAACAGGAGAGGTGTTTTTTAATTTTAAATTATAAGTAAAATTCTGGTTCTCGCTCACACTTACCGTTTTCGGTTCTGCACTTGGCAAATACTTGCTTAACAAATTTCCAAAAGCTTTAACTGCTGATGACCTCCTGTAATATCCGCGGATTCCAAGGTCAGCAAAATCAGAAGTAATTCGTATTGATTTCTCGTTTCCCTGTGCATCTGATTCAAGCTTTATTTCATCGGCATCAATAAAATGATTGCGCTCCGAATAGCTGAATTGTTTCAGCTTAATGTATCCGTCCATATCATCTATATTATTTCCTGCTATATGAAATTCCGTTATCACAGACAGGGAAGACGAAGAATCTCTTTTCAGCAAGTTCAGGTTGACAAGCCGGGCATCTTTTATAGCGGCATTAAAATCATACTGCGGAATTTTTTTTGATAAATCAACTTTTCCATCAAATTTAAGATGCAGGTCGTTTTGCTCAATGGCAAGCGATCCGTTGAAAAGTTTTTTTGCAAGGTTTGCATCCAGTATAATATTCTGGTACCTGTATTTAAATAAATCTATGCTGCTTACAGTTCCTTTCACCGAAGCTGCAATTTTATCAAGAGTGAAATTGGTCCCTTTACATGAAACATTCATGGACAATTTACCAAGAATGTTTTCAGCATTGACAAGTTTTCCAATATTAAAATCGTATGCCTTAAGATGCCCCGAGTAAGCAGGTGTTTTTTCAAACTTCAGGTTCAGGTCGGAGGTGAGATATCCTAAAGCCGTATTAATATTTCCATACGCAACAAAATCATTGTAGAAGCCTGTAAACTTGCCTTTAAAGTTAACAGTTCCAAGGCGTGCTATTTCCTGGGGAAGTTTTAAAGTAGCGTGCTCAATAAATTTTCCTGCCGGTATAGTGGCAAGGTCTTTAGCGTCAGTGGTAAAATTATCCACCACAAGATCAATAAATGTTTCATTCACATCAGGAAGTCCTTCAAGATTTACATTGCCTTTAAAAATTGATTTTTCTCCATAGTTCAGCACAAGGTTTTTTGCTTTTACTTTTTCGACCGTCCCGCGAATCAATCCTGACAACTTTATGCTGCGGTCAAAACCGTTAAGTTCAGATGTAAAACAGGCAATATCTTTTGATGAAACATCTGAATTTTCAAAGGTGGAATTGAAATTTACTTTCGTCAGGAAATGATTAAAGTCATCGAATTCTTTATAAGTAAAGACAAGATCAGTATGAATGATGCTGTTTGCAGTGAGAATTTTCAGGTTTGTAAAACGCATTTCATCTGAAGCGATTTTTGCGCGTGCATTAAACTTCTTTAATATAAAGCCGGCTTTTTCTTTGAATGAAATATTTTTTACATCTGTAAACAATGAGTCTCCGATAATATTAATGTCTGAAAACTGTGCATTCAGGCTGTCCACATCAATATCATCAAAGTTGGTCACAGGAATGCAATCGTTATACCGATGATCGTGATAAGAAAAGTGAACATCTGCTAACTTCAGGTTATCAGCGGCAACTCCCCATTTTTGAGAAGAAGTCGTATCATTTTCCGAAGAAGAAAAATAATCAATGAGGAACTGAAGGTTAAGCCCGTCATCGCTTTTATATCGCTGCAATTTTATTCTCGCACGCTGCAGGTCCAGGTTGCTGAAATCAATTGTGTGCACCTTCCTGTTCAGCATATTGATTTCCGCTTTTACCAGTGAAGCCATTAACAATGTATCATGATGCTGGTCTTCAATATAAATATCTTTCAACACCAGCTTTTTGACAAGTTCCAGGCGAACGGAACCAATGCTCACTTTAGTTTTGAGTTCGGAAGACATAAATGCAGATGCCTTCCTGACAAGAAAAGTCTGTACGGATGGTAAGCGTACCATCACAAACGCTGTCAGCAATAAAAACATGATTGCTGAAACAATTCCGACAAATATGTTGAGTGCTTTTTTAATAATTTTGGAGCAGGGAATCTTCCCTTGAACGAATGATTAACGCTGATTGTTTTGCATCTATTTTAACGACCGAAAATTAAACCTTTTTACCTGAAGAATGGCTGAAACAGAAGTAAAGATATTAGGCATTGAGTCATCCTGTGATGAGACGTCAGCGGCAGTTACCTGCAACAATAAAGTTCTTTCTAATATTATTGCCGGGCAAAAGGTACATGAGTTGTATGGCGGTGTTGTTCCTGAACTTGCTTCTCGTGCTCATCAGAAAAACATAATACCGGTTATTGACCTCGCGTTAAAGGAGGCAAATGTTTCAAAAAACGACCTTTCAGCAGTTGCATTTGCGAATGGTCCGGGGCTGATAGGATCATTAATGGTCGGATCATCTTTTGCAAAATCATTTGCCTTGGGAATGAACATCCCGGTTATTGAGGTGAACCATTTACAGGCGCATGTACATGCTCATTTTGCTGTAAAAGACAGTGCACTGGTTTCTTCGGCTCCGGCTTTCCCTTTTTTGTGCCTCACTGTTTCGGGGGGGCACACACAAATTGTGCTGGCGAAAGATTATTTTGATATGCATATTATCGGCCAGACAACGGATGACGCAGCGGGCGAAGCATTTGATAAAATCGCAAAGATCATCGGGTTGCCATATCCCGGTGGGCCGTTAGTTGATAAATTTGCTTCTTCGGGAAACCCGCTGGCATTTAAGTTTCCTCATCCGCGCATTCCCGGCCTGGATTTCAGCTTCAGCGGTTTGAAAACTTCAGTACTTTATTTCCTGAAAAAAGAAAAGGAAAAAAATCCCGGTTTTGTTGAACAGCATAAAAATGATTTGTGTGCCTCCGTTCAGCATACCATTGTTTCAATTCTTATCGAAAAATTAGAAAAAGCCTCCGTGCAAACCGGTATTAAAGAAATTGCCATAGCGGGAGGCGTTTCCGCTAACAGCGGTTTACGAAATGCATTACAGGAAATGAAAACGATAAAAGGATGGAATGTATTTATACCTCCTTTTGAATATTGTACCGACAATGCAGCTATGATTGCGGTGACCGGGTATTTTAAATACCTCCGCAGCGATTTCGCTTCCGCGGATACAGTGCCATATGCCCGCTTTAAAGGTTTTTAGTTTTTACCGGTTTCCAGGCTTTAGATTTCTTTTATATTAAGTTGTTAATTTCGCGTCAACACCAACCTTTATTCTATGGAAAATCAAAACACATCAAAAAGTGCAGGCAGAATTGCGTGGATACTGCTGATTCTTTCCCTTGCGGGAAATATTTATCAGTGGCAAAAAAACTCTTCAAACGTTGAAACATACCAGGTAAAAACTGATAGTCTTGTAACGGCCCGGGTGGATGTTGAAAGGGAGCTTGCTTCAGCTTATGAAGACCTGAATAAGTTTAAAGGGCAAAACGCAAGGATGGACAGCCTGGTGATGGAAGCAAATGCAAAAATTGATGAACAAAAAGCGAAGATCAAAGATTTGATTCGTAAAGAACAGAATTCTCGGGTGCTTAATCAAAAGCTTACGGCTGAAATTGAAGAAGTAAAAAAGCTTCGTGATCAGTACCTCGAAAAAATTGATCAGCTGATGGTTGAAAATGATAATCTGAAAAAAGAAAAAGCTGACCTGGAAAGTACGGTGGAAACGATCTCAAAAAACCTGGAAACAACCGTGAACACAGCTTCTGTTCTGAAAGCAGAATATGTAAAAGTTAAAGCATATAAAAAGAAGAGCAACGGAAAATATTCTGAAACTGCCTCAGCGAAAAAAACAAATAAAATGGAAGTATGTTTTAGTGTTCTTGAAAATAAAATTACAAAGGCCGGTGAGAAAATATTTTATTTGAGAATTGTGGAACCGGGCGGCAAAACAATGGGTGCCCGTTCATCAGGTTCAAGTACCTTTAAAAAGAATGGGAGCGAAGAAGATATTCAGTACACGGATATGAAAAAAATTGATTACGCCAACGAAAAACAGGATGTGTGCATGAATTGGGAAGAGAACCAGCGCATTTTTACCCCGGGAACCTATACCATCGAGATTTATGCTGACGGAAACCTTAGTGCGGCTGCTACCTGTATAATGAAGTGAAGTGGGTTGATTGTGTTGATTATGTCAATTGAGTTGATTGGTTAACTGGTTTTATTTATAAAATTATAAACTCCTGACCAAAAATTTTTTTTCGTAATTTTACACTCCGACCAACAAAAAAATTTAATCACCACAATGCAGGTAAAAACAAATTTTCATCAGTCTTTTGAAAAGGAACCTCACCGCGACCGCACTAAAAAAATCATTGCCGAACATCCTGAAGTAAGAGAGCTGATCGGTAAAAATCCGTTTACCATCATTGCCCTCTTATTCATGGTAGCAAGCATGGTTTTCATTTCTTACCTCCTTCGCGACAGTGCATGGTGGGTGATTCTCCTCGTGGCTTATTTTGTGGGCGCTTTTTTTAACCATTCGCTCTTTGTCATGATCCATGAGTGCACACATAACTTATTGTTTAAGAAAAAAGGGCCCAACATACTGGCAGGTATTGTTGCCAACTTCCCTCACGTGCTTCCAAGCAGCGTTTTATTTATGCGTTACCATATAAAGCATCATTCGTTCCAGGGAATTTATGAGCTCGATGGCGATATCCCCAACGTGTGGGAGGGAAGGCTTATTAATAATTCTACTATCGGTAAAGCATTCTGGCTCTTGATGTATCCTATCTTCCAGATCTTCCGCACATTTCGCTTAAAAGAAATCAAACCCATTGACGGCTGGGTGGTATTGAACTGGACACTCCAGTTTGCGTTTGACGTTGCCATCATTGTTTTCTTCGGCTGGAGCTCATTCTTCTTTTTATTCGCCAGCTTCTTCTTTTCGGTAGGCTTGCACCCGTTAGGCGCCCGCTGGATACAGGAGCATTACCTTACCATAGATGAAAACCAGGAAACATACAGCTATTACGGCCCATTAAACAAAGTTGCTTTTAATGTGGGTTATCATAACGAGCATCATGACTTCCCCTCCGTTCCATGGAACAGGCTCCCGCTGGTAAAAAAGACAGCTCCTTCTTATTATGATTCGCTTCATTCGCATACATCATGGACCATGCTTTTCTTCAGGTTTCTTTTTGACAAAAAGCTTTCTATTTTTGACCGCACCATCCGCCAGGACCGCGGCAAGGTAGCTTTAACCGATCAATCCATTCCGGATGTCGAAATTTTTGAAAAGCACCGCGAAGAAGTTGAAGCCTAACCGCATAAAGCAGAATTTCCGAAACGTTTTTTGATGGCCACGATGGCATGTTTGATGGACATGATGGCAGTTTTGATGCGTACTGATGCAATCTCCATGCGTACTTTTAAAGACAGTATGTGTACGAAAGCCGTTAACAAATGCACTTTTAAAATCTGAAAGTTCACGAAAGAAATCTTCATCCTTACTTTTAAAGTGTTCATGCCTGCGAAAGCCTTCACCATGTTCGCTTTTGAAATGTTTATGGCTGGGAAAGGCGATGCGATGTGTGCGAAAGAAGATGTTATCTCCGCTAAAGCAATCTTTATGTGAAGTATTAACGCTTTTATGTGAAAAACCGGTATTATTATCATTAAAACCGCATGTTTTATTTTAAGGAAGGGTTTTATTGTGGCTTTAAAAGAAAGGGTTGTTTATGGTTTTGAAAATTTTAAAAATACGTTTGAATGACAAAGTAGAAGAGTCAGAAATTTTAATTAATTGCAGTAGTTAAAGTAAAAGTTGAAGGTGCAGAATATTTACAAGTAAGGTGCAGAATATTTTTTACATTTGTTGATTGTGAATACCTTAGATAGAACTAAGGTGCAGACAATAACTTTATCAGCCATTTTAACGCACAGAACAAACCGTAGTGCAACTTAAAACAATACGCCATGAAAAAACGATTCACCTCTGCATATTGTTATTTGTTTGTTTTTGCAAATATTCAAATGCACAAGTACTTTGCATTTATTGTTATAATCAAATTGATTCAATTAGTTCAGGTGTAAATAATCTTTTATTGAATGGAAGCTTTGAAAATGGATGTGCTGGGGGCGGTTACTTTTGCCCCAACTCTTCTCAATATTCATGTAATTTAACACATTGGGTATGCACAGGAGGAGGTGATAGCACATATGCTCAGATTTGGAACAACATTCTCACAATAGTTCCGGAAGGAAACATAGCTCTTTATTTTGGCAACCAATTGTGCAGGGCTTGTTCACCTTTACTCAATGACACTTCTTGTTTAATCAAAGACAGTTGTACCATTGCAGGAATTCCGGCAGGCTATCCTTTAAATACACCGGGCTATGGAGGAATTAATGGAGTTAACTTAAAACAAACTGTTACAGGATTAATTATAGGCAATATTTATGTGCTCGAGTTTTGGGCCGGAGGTGAATTCTTAGGTGGCAATCCTTATGAAGGATTATTTGCGTTAGATGTGGGTTTTGGCAATACTTTTTTAAAAGATAAATCTTCTCCTCCTGCAACAGGTACGGGTACAAGGTATATTGTGGAATTTATCGCAACATCTTCATCTCATACTATAAAGTTTACAAATTGGGGACATATTTGCCAGGGCTGTACAGAACTTGTTCTTGATGATGTTCGCTTATACACTTTGGCAGAATTATCACCTATTGTTCCGCCCTGTCCCACCACAATAAATGAGAATCATGAAAATGCTTTTGTAAGTATTTATCCTAATCCTATCACAAATAATTTAACTATAAAGGCAAAAAATAGTGAACTTTCGGAAATTATTCTTTATGACATTGCTTCAAGAAAAATTTTGCAAGAGAAATTTACAAACTCTGTTTCAATAAACACCGAACAACTTGCAAAGGGTTTGTATCTTTACGAGGTGCGTAACCAAGATGGTTCGTGCAAGAAAGGAAAAGTTGTGAAAAATTGAGGCGGTACATCTTTGCACCGAGAGAAAAACGGCTGATAACACTAAGATTAAAAGAAATAAAAAAAAGAAGGGCTTTGAGAGGTAAACGAAGTGAGTGCAAGTAACAAACAGAGTAGCGTAAACAAACATGAGAGCATTAAAACCCTTCTTTTTTTTACTTCTTTAATCCCTTCTTCGTTATCGGATATGCTTTCGCTTTGAACAGACGGCAGTGCTAATTATTAACATATGAAAAAAAACACAAATTTAATTTGCATCATCTTGATTATTTTTAATGTAGCTTCCTTTGGACAAATTACTTTTCAGAAAAGTTTTGGCAGATACAATGCAACTTCCATTTGCGATACAATTTTCTCATTTCCTTCCATTGATATTTATCCTGCAGGAATAACTTTTGATGGAAATTTTATTTGGTGTATCAATACGGATAATCCTTATATTTATAAATATACTTTATCAGGATTATTAATTGACTCTATTTTGAATCCCGCAGGGCCATTAACTAATGGAGATATTGATTTTGATGGTAGCAATTTGTTGTTTATGTCGGAAGAAGCAGATACATTATATAAAATAAATCCTGTTTCCGGTGCCGTTATATCCCGGGTTAAAGTGGTTCCATGCACAATGGATTGTTACGGAGTAGCATTTGATGGTACATATATTTGGATTTCCAATTACAATCCTTATTATCTTTATAAATTGGATGCTTCAACCGGGGCTGTTCTAAACACTTTCCCGATTTCACCTCCCACATCAATTGTTCCAATAAAATTTATTAATAACAAGCTTTATGGTATAAGCGAATGGCCCGGAATGCTTCATGAAATTGATACCTCAAATGGAAATATTCTATCAACAGTACCCTGGTGTCTTGTCTATCCTTTGGGATTCTGTGAAGCAAATAATCATTTCTGGGGTGTAAGCTCAGGAATATTTGCAGGAGGCACTCAACGAATTTACCAATTCGACAGTTTGCTGGCGACTAATATTTTATTTAATTCTTCTGAAAATAATTCATTTGAAATATTTCCAAATCCATCCACAGGAAATTTTACCATTTCATTTTCTGATTATATAAATAAAGGCGTAATGGAAGTTTTTAATGTTTTTGGAGAAAAAATTTTGCAGGAATGGTTGTTCAATGAATCAAAAAAGGAAATAAGTTTAAAAAATATTTCGCAAGGAATTTATTTTGTAGAAGTGTCTGATGGAGTAAAGCGATACTGCCAGAAATTAATTATTGAGCATAATTGAAAGACACAATTTCAAATGAGCAGTATCACATCCGATAACATTAAAATTAAAAGAAATAAAAAAAAGAAGGGCTTTGAGAGGTAAACAAAGTGAGTGCAAGTAACAAACAGTGTAGCGTAAATAAACATGAGAGCATTGAAACCCTTCTTTTTTTTACTTCTTTAATCCCTTCTTCGTTATCGGAAACTCGTGGCGGCACAGCAACTTCAAACATTTGGAATTCTAATCAGCACTTAATCAATGTCGGAAAAAGAAAAGTATTTTGATAGTCTGCGTGAGTTTGAAACAACAGAACTGTTTCTTACAAATACAACCGATTTGGTGAATGATGAGATTGAGAACAACTGCGTATTAATTTCTATTTCTGCTGAACTTGCAAAGCAAACTTCTTCAACCGACTTTATTACTTTTCTTAACCGAGTTAAAACAAACAGGCGACAACAACTGCAAGAAAGCAGTTTGGATGTTAACCTCATTTATTATTTATGGTTTGACGAACAAGCGGGACATTTACGATTTAACTTTATCAACTCCAACCATGATAAACTTCCATTTGGTTGCGAACTTGTTTTTGTGAACAATGAGAAAGAAATCCTTGATAGTTTTTTAAACTCCAACTATCTTGAAGGTATTCCCTGGAACGAACTTGAAACAATTGACACTACTCAACAATCAAATAAGATAACAGAAGATAAAACGGAAGAAACATTTACTCTTAATGTTTATAGAGAGATAATTTATCGCATTTAATAACTTTACAATGAAATTTGAGCGGCATGAATTCTAACGGGCAGTCGAGTATTCCGATAACATCAAGATTAAAAGAAATAAAAAAAAGAAGGGCTTTGAGAGGTAAACAAAGAGTTGAGCTTCTAATAAACAGTGCAGGTAAACGAACAGTAGTGGTTCTAAACCCTTCTTTTTTTTACTTCTTTAATCCCTTCTTCGTTATCGGAAACTCGTGCGCTCCGAACAAACGGTATCGCGACTTCAAACATTTGAAACCCTAATGAACTTTTTTTTTCGCTAATTCAAACAGATGAACAAGAAATTAACGGGACAATTAATATCCATTAAGTTCACGGACAGGAAAGAACCGATTTATGGTTTTGTGATTGATTACAACGAGGACTGGACGTTGATGAAATATAATCCAGTTGATTACATTATTGACGGCTACATTATTTTGCGACACAAAAACATTGAGGGTTATCGTCAGAAGCAAGGATTAAATGGAAGTGAAAAAATTCCGATTGACAACTTGCAAACAATTCTTTCCTTCTTGACGAAGAAGTTTGGAGTGTTTCAGTTCTACACCAAATCAGAAACTGCTTGCTATTTAGGGCGACTAAAATCACTTGACAGTAAACTACTCGTAATTGATTTTCTTGATACTGACGGAAAGTGGAATGGACAAATGAAGTTCAGACCGAATGATATAAGAACAATAGAGTTTAAAACGGATTACATAAATTCGCTTAAACTTATTGCGGATACTGCAAGAAAGAAGCGGTAGCGCGAAACTCGAACGACACGAATTCTAATGAGCAGTCGAGTATTCCGATAACAGCAAGATTAAAAGAAATAAAAAAAAGAAGGGCTTTGAGGAGTAAACAAAGAGTTGTGCTTCTAATAAACAGTGCAGGTAAACGAACAGTCGTGCTTCTAAACCCTTCTTTTTTTTACTTCTTTAATACCTACTTCGTTACCACCAATGCTAAAAAGACAGACGACTCAGCAAGACAATGACTAAAATGGCCTCGACATACAGACCATATCGACCAAGCGGACAGACTTAAAAACTGACCGTGTTTTGCTATTTGGAACAACAACGTGAGTTTTGCGTCAGACGGTCTGACTGCATTCCAAGACGACAAATAATGACAAAATCAGAGTCAAGAAAAGTAGGTAAAAAAATCGAAATAAAATTTGAGGAAAAAGTAAGCAATAAACGTTCTTTTTGGGGGCGATATTGGTTACAAGGAGAATTTTATTTTAATAATGACAAGCGAGTAGCAACTGTAACCGATGTTAAGTTTATTAGTTCCGACCTTCTGGTAATCGCACACCGAGAAGCGGCAAAGCTTTATCTGGTCAAATTATCCGGGAGTGATTATGAAATTATACGCGAAAAGCCTATTCGCATTACGTGGTTGCCAAGTCAGAATAGATTTTTTCATCCCGATTTAATAGCAGTGAAAGACAACCTGATCTATATGACAGATTACTCTAATAGGTGTGCGGTTTTTAAACTTGAAGGTGACAAATTCTTTTTCACCAATGAACTCAAAGTAGGCGGGCATAGATACCATGGGTGTTATCTGGAAAACGATTCTCTACTTTTGGGTTCGGTGAGTGATGGTATTGTCCAAATAATTGATATAAAAACTCATTGTACATCTCAAATTCAGTTTGATTCACAAAGTGCTCCAATTAACGAAAGAAATGTCAGAATTAAGACCATTGGTAAGCATGAAGATTATCTAGTACTTGGCTTGGATAAACGCAAAGGAAAGCCTGGCCGTCCTAATAACGGAGGTGATAGTTGGGTTGGGCTATTTGAACGAAATGATCATCTTTTAAAATGCGTTAGCATTATCAAATTCGAAAACTCTCAACTGGATGGGCACACAACGAATATGGGCTATCATTTTTTTACGACATACGATGGTCATCGAAAAAAAGGGGTAATTCAGATTATTAAAGAAGAAAACGCTGAACTTAAAGTAGTACATAGTATAGTTTGTAAGTCTTTTCCACATGGAATTGATATTTTGGATGGAAAGATTGCCTATACAAGTTACAAGGAATGCTCTGTCAATGTATATGATCTAGACTATGTGTTTCAGACTGATGAACTTGATTAGAAATTAGGTTTAATTGCTCCAAAAGACGATTTTCTTTAAGTTATGATTGAGAAAAACGAGAATTCAATTAAAGCCAAATGCTCGGACAGCCGAAATGTAGATTGTAATACTCTATCTAAATTATTAGAGACGAATAATTTCCCAAAAGAATTAATTGTTAAGTTGAAGCTCCATTTGGGAGAGGACCTATATTTCAGGAGAATAGACTCACACAGAAACCGAACGAGCAAATGGATTTGCAACGGACCCGATTGTAGTCAACGGCTTGTAATAAAACACCTAGGGTTGAAAGAATCACGAGAGGCGTATATATATGAGCGAGTGCTCCAACCTGGCAACTTGCCAGCCCCCCGCTTTTGGGGGGCGGTTGAGGAGGATACGGGCACATGGCTCATCATAGATTACATTGATGGAGAAATTCCTGTGTCGGAACGCGACTTTTCAGACATAGCAATTGCACTCTCAGCGTTACACAAAAATCAAAGAGCCTTGGATCTTTCAGTTAATGAACTGCAGGTTCCTGCGGCATCTTTTCGGTACGCGGCTATAGTAGAGAGGTCGCTACAATCTCTGAAGGCATTATGCAATTCACAAATTGTTAATAGTTCCATTCGCTTGAAGTCCCAACGCTTGATTCGTCTTGCCGACTGGCGACTGGAGGGAGAGTGGCTAGCCAAGGGGCCTATGGTTCCGGTTCACGGCAATTTCCACTTAGGAAACATACTATTACAATGGATGAACTCTGTAGGATACTCGAAGGTTTTGATGATTGACTGGCCCGACATGATGATTGGCTCGCCTTTAGAGGACCTTGGAACTCTTGTTGCAGACGTGCCTGCTCGAATGGATTTGATACGAATTGCCTATGGCGAAGCAAGCGGTAGTACAATTGATGCGAGAGACTTACTAAGAGCATTTCATTTCCAATTGTTTGTAGAGGTTGCATGGCGGGCGGGGTTAGTTTTAGAATATCCTGAGTCAAAAGAGATCGGAGAATTCTATAGGCGAGTCAGTCTTTTCGGAATATAACAAATATAGAATAATCTTCTATGTCAACAGATTTAAATCCACAACTTTCAGTCATTATTCCCGTTTCAGATGACCCTGATATCGTAGACTGTGTTAAGAGCTTAGTCCTTCCTAATGAACTAAGAGTAGAATTGATTATTATATTAAACGGGGCAACGAAAGTCTATACAAAGAATGTCAAGAAGAAACTTGAGTCATATAATTATGTAAGAATTATTGAGATGACAGAGTCCAGTATTCCTGGTGCCAGGAATCTCGGGGTGCGAAATGCGTTAGCTACGAAAATACTCATGTTTGACTCTGATTGTCGTCCTTTGTCGCAAGGATATCTTTCCTCCGTTGCCAAGTCGTTGGATCATTCTCAAATTGTTTTGGGAGTCGTAAGATTCAAATCCTCTAGCAATAGCCTTATTAGCACTGGATATGCCGCACTTCGACAACTTGATTATAATCTGCATCAGTTGAGTCGTGTTTATTCACCTAATCTAGCTTATCAATCCTCAGTTTATGACACTGTTGGCCCCTACCTCGAACATCTCGTTACAGGCGAAGATGCCGAATGGGGGAGTCGAGTCTTAGCTGCTGGATATCAAGTTCAACGAATTGATGCAACAGTGATACATTTGCAAAATGCATCTCTCAGTTGTGCAGTGCGAACTTGGTTCCAATATGGGCGAGCAAAAGGTGTACAAATCCGAGGAAAGCATTCTGGTTGGACCTCCCCAATACGCGACTTGGTGTACGTCATTGCACCAATAGGAAGCTACTTTTCACAAGCAGGAGGAAATTTGACAATACTCTGGTTGCGGATGGCATTGTCATGTGCATTTCAAACTGGTTTTCTCATGGGACTGCTGTTCAAAAAGGAGGATAAAAAATGAATGTTGCATTGATATTGTTCGAGTTAGCCCGAAATTCCTTCATACGCAGAGAAGTATGGGGAGAGGAGATTGATGCTGAAGGTATACGTAAGGCATTCTTAAGACGAACAGAGGTGGAGACCTGCGATATCCATACCGTCAATACATATATAGCATTACGAGATGCTGGTGTATTGCCAAGTTATGATCTAGCGATCCATTTTTTTGAGCCAACCATTGTTATTCCGGGCGCCATTAATTTTCTTTATTTCCAGCAATTCTATGACTTGGCTCGACATGACCTTGTCCAGTTGTGCAAAACCTTCGATCGCGTATTTACCCCTTCACAAAAAATTGCAGCCCGCCATACTCAAATTGATTATCTCCCTTTGGCTGTTGACAGTGAACTGTATTACCCTTTGGAAAGTAATCAGGCTGTCGAATTTAGCAGTGATATACTCTTTATCGGAAATGCACATATTCGCGAAACTGATATTTACGAAGAGCTTTTGAGCCCTCTTCTTACCAATAGACTTGCAATTTTCGGAGCGAGATGGAATCAAGCTGAGTACCAAAAATGGGGTAAGAGTTGGCGAGGCATCCTCCCAGTTGACCAAGCACGGAACGCTTATGCGGGGACGAAGGTCGCACTAAGTATTCATAACCAGAGTTATCTCCGAGACCTTGGGTTTGTAACTGCGCGGCCCTTCCATAGCCTCGCTTGTGGAAAGGCTACTGTCTCTGACACCAACTCTGCTCTAGTTGAACTCCTTCCATCGGAGTCAAGTGGACTTCAGCACGCATCAACATCGAGAGACTTCGTCAAATATGTGACTGAGTTGTTAGAAGAAACCGAGATGCGTAAAGAGCTTGGAGCAAAGGGGCGAGATTTTGTTATCCGAAATCACAATTGGGATCTCCGCATTGATCAACTACTCGCTACACTCTAAAATATGCATTTTTCCGCAATCGAAGTTAGATTTGAACTTTGCCTTTTCATCGAGAGAAGCATCAGGACAATCTTCACAAATCAAGGGTGTTTTAATCTCAGTAAGTTGCCTCAATCAGGATTTGCAGGCTTTTACAGATTTGATTCTCCTGGATTGAATGTATTAACCTAGAAAATAGATGAAGAAAAACACTGGTCCGACACCTAGGCAATCTTACTCTGTGCTTGCATTATGTCCCAGTCTCTCAGCGGGTGGATCAGAGCGCAATGCGGTGAACCTAATGAGGCATCTACCTCATTTTGGGATTAATTTACAACTTGGGTTATACGTTAAGAGAGGAAGTCTATTCGACTGGGTTCCGAATTGTTCGGTTATCACAGAGTTCGGGGATGGCATACACAAGACATTTGATAGACTATCTGAAGAATTACAATTCTATGCAATTCGTATGGCACGAATTGTAGAGCGAACAAATCCCGACCTTGTGCTAACATTTCTTCCATTTGCTAGCCTCGCATGGAAAACTGCTCTAAATCTTAAGCTTAGCCCTTCAAGACCTTGGATTGCACTTGATGGACACAATCCATTACAGTGGATTGAGGACGAAATAACCACTGAGTTTCAAAAAGATTCGCAACAACTGATTCGAGAAGCCTATCTCTCTGCAGATCGGGTTGTGTCAGCAAGCGCGGAACTCCGGACCGCGATTCTTGATTCCTATGGTCTTAGTAAGCAAAAAGTCGTACACATCTACAATCCTGTAGAAGTCAGAGAAATTCAAAAAGCATGTGCGAAAGGTTTGAGAGACAGACCTAGTGTTCCAGTTATCATGACTGCCGCGCGTCTAGTTCGCCAGAAAGGCATAGACACGCTTTTACATGCGTTTAGGATAGTATGTCATCATATTGACGCCCGCCTGGTCATCCTTGGTACAGGCCCCTTGAGAGAGGATTTGCAAGCTTTGGCGAACAAGTTAGGTATTAGCGAGAAGGTTGAGTTTCGTGGATTCCATCCAGAGCCTTGGCTCTTGTTCGCAGAGGCTGATTATTACGTTTTAGCTTCAAGATGGGAAGGTTTCGGACATACATTGGTTGAAGCTATGGCTGCTGGAGTACCTGTTATCGCAACAAATTGCGATTTTGGTCCGCGGGAAATTATTTCCGACTGCACAGGGATTCTTGTTGAGCCGGAGAATGAGTCGCACATTGCTACGGCACTGCTTAAATTGTTCAATGATGCAGATTTAAGAGCAAGTCTTGTTGAGAGAGGATATGTACGAGCGAGAGATTTTGATACTTCAATTATTTTACCATCATTTGTGAAGCTGATTCGAGAAGTGTTAGAGGTCTCACCAAGTTGTAGGAACAACAAATTATGATTTATTCCAACCTAGGAGATAATATGGTGCAAAATAAAGAGCAACCAATTCAGATATTAGTTCATGCCATCAATGGTGGTCTTGGGCACCTTTCTCGTTTGATTGCAGTTGTTGAGCAACTGCGATCTCTCTCGACAATTCCAGTGCTACCGCTATTCCTCTGCGAAGCCGACACACGACTGTTGGATGCTTACAGTCTTAAATACCTTCCCATTGCTAATCGAGATAAGTCTTTGAGGCAAGGTTGGCCTTATGCAGTTCCAACTTTAAACGAACTTCTCATCGATAGTATTGAGACAATAGTAAGCAAGTGGAGTCCTGTGATGGTACTTCACGATACACATTTGTGGGAACCGTTAGTCAGAGTCGCGACCTCAGTAAGGGCAAAGCAAGTAGCCATTGTAAGAAACACTCCAACAACTGGACACTTCATCGCAAAAAACATCAGCCTCCTAAATGAGATGGATTTGGTTTTGTTCCCACAAGATGAAAATGATGTGCCAGAGTGTGATACTGGCGGATTGATATCTAGATTCGAATATGTGGGAGCGATTTGTCGGTCGTCACCACTTGGATTCGCATCGGATATAGGTACTTCACACGGCATGCGTGTTCTTGTAACTGCTGGAGGGGGTGGGATTAATTCAACGGAATCATTTCTCCTTGAAGCTGCTACTGTTCTTAAGGAGTTGCGAGACCCTCAGCTGGAGGTCACTTTCGTACCAGGGCCGCAGTTCACTGGTGAGTTGTTGTTCTCGGGTCTCCAAACCGTTCGTGTTTTACCCTTTGTCGAAGATATGCGTTCACTCGTAATGCAACACGATATAATAATCTGTCAGGGGGGATACAACACGCTGACTGAATTGAGTTACACAGGCCGCCCTTTAATTTGTATGCCACAGCACTTGCAATGGGATGACCAGACAGAACGAATCGAAAAGTTTGCTGCAAGGTATCCACAATTTCATGTGGCATACACGCGTGAGGAACTGTTTACAAATCTTCGAAAACTACTGAGTTTGGGGAAAACAACTAATGACGCTATCGCAGAATCAGAATTAATGTTTACCGGTGCTCAACGAGCTGCAAGAAGTATTTTGAGAACCTTAATTGATAAGAAACACTAAAATTGTTAGACAATTTCTATTAATATTTAAAGTCTTTTGAAAAAAATGAGAAGCGACATAATATTTGTAACATACGGTGAACACAATGCAGAACAGAATTGGGAACAACTGGTTTCAAGGATTCCAAACGCTAAACGAGTAATTAATGTAAAAGGAATTTATAATGCTTATAAGAGTGCGGCTGACAAATCTGGAACGGAATACTTCTTTGTAATAGATGCAGACAACATTATTATGGACGACTTCAATTTCGACTATATTCCAATGGACGATTCAATTGGCACTTTTATCTGGCAAGCCAAAAATCCTGTAAATCCACTTACGTATGGTTATGGTGGCCTAAAACTGTATAAAAAATCTGATTTCTACTCAATTGATATTTTACCAAAAACTCAATCTAGTACGTTCGATTTTATTAGTCATTGCGATTTTCCAGCAACAAGTAAAATAAAGTTCATTAAAAAAATCGCAAGTGTAACTCATTTTAATAGTTCCCCTTTTGATGCTTGGAAAGCTGCATTTAGAGAATGTTGTAAATTAGCTTCATTCGGTACTCATCTTGGTTTGAATGAAATACAGTTATCTGAAAATAAAAGTAGATTAGTTATTTGGTGCTCTGTTGGAAAAGACAAACCATTTGGCAAATGGGTAATTTTAGGGGCTGAGGAAGGTAAATTATTTGGACTTGCAAACATTAATAATATTTCTGAACTTGTAAAAATCAATGATTACAATTGGTTGAAGCACTACTTTATAAAAAAATACAAATATGTTTTCTCGTAACGACACAGCCTTAAATTGTAAGCTCATTGTCAAAGCCACACAATCAAACGCTGCAACCAAAGTTTTGCCAAAGAGCTTGCAAAGACGTCCCAAGAAAAAAGAAATTTTCAAAAATGCCTAACCGCACGACTTAAAGACAAATGGGAGCTAACAAAACAAGACATAAAAACCACAGCAGACAGAAAGCACTGGTGGTAACAGCACATTTGCAATAGGCGGGGTTTCGTGCTCCGCTGACAGTTTTGTGATAGCAGAAAGTTTTGTTTTCCGCATCAGCATTCGTGGTAGAAAGCCCGCCCATCGCAAATCTGCAAAACGTTATCGGCAACCAATTGGCGGCACAGCGAGATTGAACGTTATTGCAAGAAACAAACATGAGCGACATAATTGACAGAGTAGAAAGTAAACGAACTGAAAAGCTAAGAAAAGTATTATTGTTATGTGGAATTGGGATGCTGGTTATTTCAGCATTGCAAATCTTCGTCCTAAACCATGAATCAAAGGGAGTCGGTTGGTCTCTTGACCGATTAGTTCTAATTGGTGGTGGTGTTGCATCGCTAACTGCTTATAGAAAATTAACAAGCAACACTGGACAATTTATCGAATGGAAATCAGATAGTATCATTTATAAACTAAAAGGAAACTCTGACCCTTTGACAATTGAAAAAGCAAGCATTAGAGAAATTATTTTCAACATTAATACAATCGAAATAAAAGAACAAAACGGAAACATCTCAAAGCTTGACATTTCTGATTTTACAGACTACGCTACAAGAGCTAAAATCAGAGACAACTTTGGAAGAATTCCAATTCAAAGTGCACAGACAGCTAAATAATCTTGATGCCACGAATAAATATTTTTGCAAATTTGAACCGACACATCTTCGAGGACAAAGTTTGGCTGCCGATAACACAAAGATTAAAAGAAATAAAAAAAAGAAGGGCTTTGAGAGGTAAACAAAGAGTTGAGCTTCTAATGAACAGTGCAGGTAAACGAACGGTAGTGCTTCTAAACCCTTCTTTTTTTTACTTCTTTAATCCCTTCTTCGTTATCCGTCATTCGTGGCGGCATCGCGACTTCAAACATTTGGAATTCTAATGAACTTTACTTTTGTGCAAATTCAAAACTGGTGAGCAAAGAACAAACAGATGACTTATTAAAATTTCTGAATCCATTCCCAACCGACATTCAGGAAACTGCGTTGTGGTTACGAGAATTTGTTTGGGGCTTGTATCCGAAATCAAACGAGTTGATTTATGACAGTTACAATGCTGTTGTTTTTAGCTGGAGTACAACGGATAAATTAAGACAGGTGTTTTGCGGTGTTGGAGTTTACCGCAGTAACTATAATATTCACTTCAGTTTTTATTGGGGTTCTGAACTTTCAGACCCTGACAAAATTTTACTTGGGGAAGGTAAGCAGTACAGATACATACTTGTAAAACGTAAAGAAGATTTTCCGAAAGCATACATTAAGAAACTAATTAAAGAGGCGTATGCTAATTCTCTTGCAAAAATGAAAGACCAAAAACAAATTATTAGCGGAGCAACAATTACAAAAGCCATTTATGAAAAGAAACGAAAACACACAGAGAAAAAGAAATGACGACAGAGCAAATGCAAACAGGCGACATCTCCTTTAAGAAATATTTGTGAGAACTTTGAGCGACACAAATTCTAATGAGCAATCGAACGAACGAATAACATCCTGATTAAAAGAAATAAAAAAAAGAAGGGCTTTGAGAGGTAAACGAACGGTTGTGCTTCCCCGCCCGACTGAACGATGTCAGTCGTTCGGGCGGGTAAACCCTTCTTTTTTTTACTTCGCTTGCACACATGCTCCGCTCAAACATGCACTGCATGTTTGCCGTCCCTTCTTCGTTATCCGTAATTATTTCGCTCAGATTGAACGTTAGTGCAAACTTGAAACTGACAACAAAAAATAAATAACAATGACAACAACGAAAAGAATTTTGACAAGCGTGTTACTCATTGCAATTGTAGTAACACTTTTCTCCTTTGACTTACCGACAGGTTGGTTCAAAGCGGGAAGCAAACCAAAAAGCTATGATATGGGTATTGACAAAGCTGCGGGTCAAGACGGTAAGGACGTAGCTACCATTAAGTCCATTGGTAAAAAGATTGACGGTTTCGGAACTTTAATGCAAACCAGTTCTCCTCAAAAGTATTTGGGGCAACGAGTTCGTATGACTGGATTTGTGAAATCAAAAGATGTAAAGGAAAAAGCGGGACTTTGGTTTAGAGTTGACCAGGCAGATTCAAAAAAGTCACTTGCATTTGATAATATGTACGACAGACCAGTTACAGGTACTACTGACTGGAAGAAGTATGAAATTGTTTTAGATGTTCCACTCAATGCGTCAAAACTTGCTTATGGCGGATTGCTTGCAGGCACCGGGCAAATCTGGTTTGATAATTTGAATTTTGAAATTGTTGACTCAACAATTACAACAACAGGGCGGAAGGAAAATAAAGAACCAGTCAATCTTAATTTTGAGAAGTGACATTGTATGAAGTGTGTGCGGACTTCTCTTGCGCGCAAGCTGGCTCATCCACCTCAGGCGGATACCCTCCCTTCTTCGTTATCCGTCATTCGTGGCGGCATCGCGACTTCAACCGTTTGGAATTCTAATGAGCTTTTGTTTTGTGCACGTCAAACTTAACAACAACCATGAACAGACATGCATTTGTCCTGATAACTATTATTTTTATTTTGACTTCGACAAGTTGCATGGTGAATTATCCAATGACAACTTTTTATGTAAAAAACAATACTGACAGGACATTAAACTTCAAAGCAAGTATCATGAAACATACTTCTATGGGACTGATGGAAATGACTTTGCCTTTTTCAGTTCCGCCTCACGACAGTATTGTTGCACGAAAAGTGAATCGTAAAATTGATGCTCCTCCTACAACCTGGTTTACAAAATTTATTATTTTCCCGACTGACAGCGTTTGGTTTAATGACCCGAAAAGCCAGGAGAATTGGATTAAATCCATTAATGCAAAGGGAAAACCTGATTATACTTTTATAATGACAAAATGAAAAGAAGAACGAAACTACTCGCATTATCATGCCTCTTGACTTTCGGTTCTGTTTCCGGACAGGACAATGACAGTTTGTTTTCACGGATGCAGGCAATTTCAAACAGTGGAATTGATTTTTTTAATGTTGATGGTTTTGAAATAACCACACAAAAAGTTGCAGCGGACTTTACGCCCAAAAGTATTTCCAGGAAGTTTAAGAACTTATCGGTAAAAGAAAAGGAAATTACTTCTTCTGACAGTACCTTAGGCTTTTCAAACTTTTATGTTTCTAAATCAAAAGAAGAATCGGCCGGGATAACAGTAAATATGTCATACTACTTTTTTCTGGATACAGACAATAAAGTTGCAGGCATTTCATTTGTCGCAATGAATAAAAAGGACCGTGAACTTGAAAAAAAGTTTGTTAAGTTGGTAAAAAATAATTCCATCCCGCAATATGTTTATACTTCATTGCAAATTGATAGTATAAATTTTGCCGGCAGAAAAATACCATTAGGCAGTAGTTGCAGATGGATGGGGATAAATAATGTTCAGTGTCCATATTTTGGACAAATGAATTGGAGTGTTCACCAAACCCTGGAAGATGCTAATCTAAGTGTGGATAATCAGTTTAAAAGTATCAAGGCAAAAAGGAATGGGAAAATTGTTGCGGACACACTTGTTGATGTTATCTTTGAAGGAGCAGAAGTAAAAGCAAAAAGAGTTGTTTACGATTTTACGGGAGTAGCTTCTGCTTTAGTAGGAATGAGTGGCGGTAAAACGTTAACAATTTACTTTGTATCAGCACCGGTGAGAAATAATTTTGTAAGTTGTGTTATGAGTTTCTGGAACAACGACCAGATTAATCCAGGCGGGCTATCACCGTTGTTGGAACAAGTAATGAAATTGAAATAATGAAACAGCGAAATGGCCTTGAAGAAACAGTTGTGCTTACTTTGAATGACACGAATTCTAATGAGCAGCCGGGTATTGCGATAACACAAAGCTTAAAAGAAATAAATTTTTTTGGGGCTTTGATTGCAATATATGCCATAGGCATCCCTTCGGGAAAAGTGAGTGTACCAATTCATTTACACAAAAAAATAATTTACCGGTCCTTGTGAGAGTGCCTGGTGCTTTTGTTATAAACGGTAAATAAAAATCATCCCTTTTGAGTATTGCCCGATGATTTTAATCGCCCGACCTTTGCCGGAATATTGATACAATTTAAAACCCAACTTAATGAAAAACATTCTCTTTCTCACCTGCCTTACTTTATTTGGAATTACTGCCCAGGCACAAAACACCTCCGAGCTATGGGCCACGAGCGAACACGGAGGCCCTGATGCCATTGGCTCTATCGTCAAAATGAATTTAGATGGTACCGGGGATACAGTCGTTTATGATTTTTTTACACCATATCCGGGTTCTTCGCCATTAAATTTAATTCAGGCATCGAACGGTAAGTTATACGGAACAACTCAATCAGGTGGATTTTATGCCGGAGTTCTATATAGTTTCGATCCTTCTTCCGCTTCTTATGCAAGACTTCATGATTTTGATGGAAGTCCCCAGAGTAATCTAGTAGAGGCCTCAAACGGAAAACTTTATGGAGTTACATATAATGGAGGAGTAAATAATCTCGGTACATTTTTCAGCTTCGACCCCAATTCAGGTACCTACAGCAAAATTTTTGATTTTGGCGGTGCAGACGGAACATTCCCTTCATGCAACCTTCTTCTGGCATCTGACGGAAAAATTTATGGTACTACCGGTCAGGGCGGGTCGAATGGTGCCGGTGTGTTGTTCAGTATGGATCCTTCTACCGACAGTTATACTAAACTATTTGATTATGGCGGCACGAATGGAATTAATCAAGCTGGTGTTCATCCGCGCACATTGATGCAAGGATCAAACGGAAAGCTATACGGAACTATTGTAGGAGGCGGGACTAATGGTGTAGGTGTACTGTTCAGCTTTGATCTGTCTTCAAACTCGTACAGCAAACTATTTGATTTCAGCACAGCCAATGGAGCATCTCCTGATGGTATTATCATGCAGGCATCTAATGGAAAGTTATATGGAAAAACTAAATTAGGAGGAACTACCAACGGGGGTGTATTCTACAGTTTTGATCCTTCCACCAATGTTTACAGTAATATTTTTGGTTCTTACGTTGTTTCTCCATACGGTAGCGGGAACATTCTGTGTGGATTAATCGAGGGATCCGGTGGCAAATTATATGGAACGTCTAATGAACATGGTAATGGAGGCGGAGGATGGGGAGTTTTCTTCAGCTACAACCTTTCAACAAATACGTATAGTACTTTGCACAATTTTTCCGTCAATGTGAGTGAACAGATCATTCAACTCCCAAACGGAAAAGTATATGGAATTTCTATAAATGTGGATTGGGAACCGAACGGAGGATCTATTTTCAGCTTCGATCCTTCTACAGTAACTTATAACGATGTTCACGTTTTTGACAAAGGTGCATTTCCTAGATCCATTATTCAATCATCTAATGGAATGTTGTACGGTTTAACCAGACTTGGCGGAGCGGCACATAATGGTGCGCTTTTCAGCTTCGATCCAACATCAAATACCTATGTCGATCAGATTAGTTTTAATTCTACCTTAAACGGAAAACAACCCAGGGGCATTTTGCTCCCTGCAGCTGATGGAAAACTGTATGGAACAACAGTGATCGGAGGAACTAATGATGCAGGAGTTCTTTATAGTTTTGATCCGTCTTCCAATACATTTCAAAAGCTGGTTAGCTTTGACATAAATAATGGATACTTACCCGTGGCAGGTTTAATGCAGGCATCCAATGGAAAGCTTTATGGAATGACTTCCAGTGGAGGAAATGCCGGAGGAGCATACCCGCATGATGGCGGTGTAATTTACAGTTTCGATCCTTCTACCAGCAGCTTCAGCAAAGTCTTTGATTTTAAGTTTGATTATTATTCACCAACTTCAACAGGAAGTCTCCCTAATGGCAGTTTAATACAGGCAACAAACGGAAAGTTGTATGGAATGACTGAATGTGGAGGAGTTAATGCCGGTAATATTGGATTTGGAGGCGGAGTTATATTCAGTTTTGATCCTGCTGCAAACACGTATGCTAAAATACTCGATTTGGGTGGTGTGATAGGGGAACGCCCTTTGAGCGATTTAATGCAGGCATCTGATGGCAAGCTGTATGGAATGACTTCCGAAGGAGGAGTTAATACCGTTCAGGGCCTTGCACCCGGTGTTTTGTTCAGTTTAGATCCTTCTACAAATACTTATACTAAGCTTTATGATTTTAAAAGAGACGGAACGGGTTGCTGGCCTATTGGCAATCTAATCGAAGCACCCGATGGAAAGTTGTATGGAACGACATTTTTTACAAATGACTTAGATAATGGTGCTGGCGTAATTTTCAGTTTCGATCGTTCCACAAGCACCTATAGCGTTGTGTATGACTTTAACCAGGGAAACGGTGCTAATCCTTTAGGCAAGCTATGCCTGGGTTCTGACGGAAAAATTTACGGAAAAACAAGGAATGGAGGAACAACCATGGGCGTGGTCTATAGCTTTGATCCTTCAACCAGCACCTACACCGAGTTGAGTGCAAATGGAAGAATGATAAATCCTCATCCTGGTTTAAAACAGACCGCTCTTGCACAGAATAATAATTATTTACCGGGAGCAAATGAATCTGCAACACAAGTTGATGAGCCGGGAGGTGGCATATTGGAAGTGCCGGCAACAGGTATTGTTGCCAGTGTAATAGCTCATTCTTTTTGCCCGGGACCGTCATTTACCGTTTCATATAAAGTTGGTTATTCCTCTGTATTTAATCCGGGAAACACTTTTACAGCTCAATTAAGCGATGCCAATGGCAGCTTTGCATCACCCGCAAATATCGGTACCGTAACTTCTGTTGCCTCCGGAAACATCCAGGCAACCATACCTTCTAACACTCCCACGGGTAGCGGCTATCGAATCAGGATTGTCAGCACCAATCCTGTCCTGGCAGGGGATGATAACGGAATAAATCTCAGCATTGGAACCGCTGTCATTACGGCAAGCGGTTCTACCACTTTTTGTCCCGGCAAATCGGTTGTTTTAAAAGCAACAAGCGGCAATAGCTATGTGTGGAGCACCGGGGCTACAACCCAAAGTATTACAGCATCCGCAGAAGGTACATACACCGTTACAGTTGCTGCATGCGGAACAAGCGCACCTGTATCAGTTACTTTTATTCCGGGTGCGACAATTACCGGTCAGCCTGTTTCGCAAACAGTGTCAGCAGGAACTACTGCTACATTCAGTGTGGCTGCAACTGGTACGGGTCTTACTTACCAATGGAAGAAGGTAAATGCAAACCTGGTAAATGGCACCAGGATTTCAGGTGTCACCACAAATACGCTTACCATCAATTTTGTTTCTTCAGCAGATGCTTCTTCACAATACAGGTGTGTAGTAACAGCTTCAACAGGATGTTCTTCTTCTACTTCCTATGCTGCATTGACTGTGCTCAATGCCGCCCCGGTAATCTGGACACAACCCGTCCTGCCTGCCACTCCTTCATGCAATGGTGGCAGTGTTTCCTTTACTGTAGCCGCTACCGGTTCAGGTTTAACGTATCAATGGTATAAGGGTATTAATCCATTGTCGAACGGAGGAAATATTACAGGCGCCACTGCAGTTACACTTACAATTAGTTCTTTAAGCAGCAGCGATGCTGCCGATTATAGTGTGGTTGTTACCAACTCGCTTGGTTCTGCTACTTCCAACACAGTAAGCCTGGCTGTTAATGCCCAGGTGGTTATCACTTCACAACCGCAGGCCTCACAATTAGTTTGCCTTAACAACACGGTTTCTTTAACAGTGGGTGCAACAGGCAGTGGCTTAACTTATAAATGGCGCAAAAGCACTACAGTCTTAACTGACCATACAAATTCTTCCGGATCTGTTATTTCAGGTTCGCAAACGGCTACACTTACCATCAGCAATATTAAGACAACAGATGCCGCAACAAACTATAATTGCCAGGTAATTGGTTCCTGTAACACCGTTACTTCAGCAAACGCTGCTATCACTGTAGGAGCTCCTGCAACTCCGGGTACTATCACTGTAAGCGGAGGTGTGAATGTTGGAAACACCATATGTCCTTCAGGAGATACCAAGACTTGTTCAATTAATGCCGTCCCGGGAGCAACATTCTATACATGGTCTGTGCCTTCTGCAACAACAGGCGTGAGCATCAACGGTGGCGGAACCACATCAACAGGAACGGCACAAAGTGTTACGGTATCATTTAATTCAAACTTCGTAGCTGCATCCGTTGTGCTTAGTGTAGTGTCAGGTAACACCTGCGCTACCAGTGCAGCAAAGACGGTGACATTCACCAACGGCCGCCCTGCCCAACCTTCAACCATCACTGGCGGCAGCACTTCTGTCTGCCCCGGTGCTTCCATAACGGGTTATCAAATTACCAATGCGGGATTGCCTTACAATTGGACAGTAACAGGCGATGCTGTGGTTACCGGATCAGGCAGCACGGCTTCGGTTACATTCGGTTCTGTATTTCCTGTAACACTGAGTGTGACAGGAAGCAACACCTGCGGAACCAGCCTTGCACGTACCCTTGTCATTAATCAGAACTCCGCAGCGCCTTCAACGCCTTCCGCTATTGCAGGTTCTACCTATGGAATCTGCGCTAACAGCACCTACAGTTATTCTGTACCTGTTGTTGCCAATGTCACTTATGTGTGGGCATTCAAAAACGGGGTGGATACGGTTCCTGTTCCGGGTAATACGAATGCAGTGAATGTAACCTTCCCGTCTAACTTTATAGCAGCCAGCGGAACATTGTTAGTGAAAGCTATAAGCGTTTGCGGCAAACCTTCAGCATATAGAACATTAACGATCTATCGCGCACCTTCTACTCCTGCATTCATCAGCCCCGTTACTTCGGGTTGCGTGGGAACTGTTTATAGTTACACCATCCATACAGTGAAGGGAGCGACTTCCTACCAGTGGTATAGCACTTCAACAACGGGTGCAGTGAGCATAACGGTTACGAGCGATACAACAGCTAATGTCGTATTTAATTCTACCGGATCGCGCAATGTCACTGTCAAAGCATTGAGCAATTGCTCAAATGTAACCAAGTCTGTCACCGTTACAGTAGCAAGCTGTCCCAGGGAAGGCAATGCGATTGGTGAGGTTACTGATTTTAATATATATCCCAATCCTGCAAGCAATTACGTTACGCTGATGTATTCCGCTTCATCTCCGGCAACATACTACGTATTGCTGAAAGATGTAACAGGCCGTGAAGTTCTTGTAAAGGAAGGCACTTCAACAGAAGGTGGCAACAACATCCATCTCAGCCTCGACAATCTCGCCCACGGTGCTTACACAATCATCCTCGTTTCTGGCGATAATCGTTACCAGAGGAAGCTGATAGTGAAGTAAAAAAGGATTTGCTGCTGTGCGCTTAAATCCCGTATTTAATATTCCGCACCCGCTCCTGAGTCAGCGCCTCAGTGCACAGTTATAATTAAAAGAATTTCTTTTTCCATATCCCGTTCAGGCATCAAACCGGAACGGGGTTTTTATTTCTTATATTTTATTACTTTTGAGAGCATGATTTCATTCCGAAAAAAACTATGAATTCTCCTGGCAGGTGTAAATAAACAGGATAGCGAAATTAAACATGAGAGCATCCTTCGACATCGCTCAGGACAGGTTTAAAATCCCCTTCAATAAACTCAGGACAGGCTTTCTTTTTTTTCACTTCGCTTGCACACAATGTTGGCTCATCCGCCTCAGGCGGATGCCCTCCCTTCTTCATTATGCCTAGCGTTTTAAACTGTCCCCTATGCTAATTGAAACCAAACTTGAATTTAATAAATATTTAAGATTAATGTTTGTTCTGACATACAGAAAGCCAATAATGGTTTTTGTGACTTTTGCTGGTCTGACCATGCTCTTTAGTTCTATTTTCTATTTCATTGGTTTCAAAATTCCAATGGATAATCCGCCATATTACCAGCTTGCAACGGGATTTGGAACAGTCATCCTGGTACCATTTTCCATTTACAGGTCTGCAAAAAAGAATTTTACAACATACGGAAGACTGCAGGAAAAAATTTTTTATGAATTTACGCAAGACCAGATCAAAATTAGCGGTGAAACATTTAATTCTGAATTTAGTTGGGATAAGACGTATAAAATTCTGGAACTAAATAATTGGATTTTAATTTATCAAAATAGAATCGCAGCTAATATAATTCCTAAAGAATCATTTGGAGAAAATCTTGACGAATTCAAGCGATATGTTAAAAATAAACCGCGTATAAAAAATAATTTTTCGCCTGTAAAAAAAATTATAAGGATCTTACTTATTTCACTTGGTATTCTTCCTTTTTTACTAATTGGTATTGTTTACTTTTTTTCAAAAGCAGAACCGGAAGAATTTATAATTCCAAACGATTATCAGGGTGAGGTCCTGGTGTTTTTCGAGCAGCATGATGGAGCACCCATAAAATATAGTGATGGAAAAAGAATTTATGAAATACCTGATGATGGAATTTTATTTACACAATTTAAATGGAATGTGGGTTTCTCTAATCGAAGGTTTTACTTCTTAACTGATGGGAAAGAAATAAACATTGATGAAGTAGGGCAGAACTATTCTTATGAGCAGGGAAAGCCAGATAGCGATATGGTAAGTGTAATGAATAAAGGGCCTTATTTTTATAAGAGTGCTGACGGAATAAATTATTTATTTCGGGCACACGAATTTATTGTTGCTAATCGGAAAAGTCTTAATAATTATTCTATGGAAACCAAAATGGACTCAATAATTGAAACGAATTTTAATTGATGGGAGCAGTAACACTGCGGAATGTGTAAATCTTTTTTCTTCGTTAGCGGTCCTGGTAACATTGAAAACAAAAAACTAAAATGTATGAAATCAAAGATTCAAGAACACCATAATATTCAATTCAAAAATGTGAGTAATAAAATCATTTTTTTATTCCTGGTGGCTGCCTTATTCCTGGTGAAGAAATCTTCTTTCGGGCAGGAACTTCCTCGTTCCGCTTCGTTTGGCGCATTAGTTAGTGACCTTAACGATAGTACAAAAGCAGTGCTGAAACTTTCTTCCTTGGCGGGGACCCTGATAAAACAAGTGGTCCCGGGTTCCTCTGCTCAAAACGCTGGTTTTACTGTGAATGATGTTCTTACTTCATTGGATGGAGAGAAAATTGAAAACACCAACGATTTTTTAAAGCTTCTCAAAAAACATCATGGAGGAGATAAAGTTAAAATAAGCTACTACAGAAAATCGAAACTCAAACAAACAACAATGATTTTGTTACCCAAACAAATGGAAACAAGTGATGATTATGATATCATTTATTCATCTGTATTGTCGGGAAGCAACCATTTGAGAACTATTATTACCAAACCTAAGGGCGGCAGTAGTTATCCTGCTGTGCTTATAGTGGGCGGGGTGGGTTGTTATAGCATTGACAACTCTTCAATAACTGAAATTCTTTCGATAAAAATGTGGGCTGATTCATTAACAAAGAATGGTTTTGTTACCATCCGGGTAGAGAAAACAGGTATGGGTGACAGCAAAGGTATACCCTGCAATGAATGCGACTTCAATACTGAAAAGCAGGGATTTCTTGATGGCCTGAAAAAACTGAAATCACTTCCCTATGTTGATAAAGAAAATATCTTCATAGCCGGATTCAGCATAGGTGGAGTTATCGCCCCGATCATTGCACAACAGGAACCGGTTAAAGGAATAATTGTGTATGGCACCGTTGGAAGAAACTGGCTGGAATATGAATTGGACAACTCCCTGCGGCAACAATTGCTGGAAAACCGGCCTGCCGATTCTCTCGACCTGTATATGAGAGCAGAATATATCCGGCTTTACGGATTGTTCGTTGAGAAAAAACTACCGCAGCAAATTATGAAAGAACACCCCGAAACCGCAGCAAATTTCTTTGACTATCCAATGCGGATAGAATACTTTCAGCAGGTTGCTGATGTAAACATTCGGGAACTATGGATGAATACAAAAGCCAAAGTCCTGGCCATGCATGGATCTTCCGACTTTGTATCTTCAGCTGCAGAGCATAAGCTGATTGCCGAAACAGTAAATCATTATAACCCGGGAAATGCTGCTTATATTGAGATCCCCAACGCTGACCATTGGAGCTTATTTACTGAAAGTGATATGGTAAGCTATTCCCATCAACAAACGGAATTAAATCCTTTACCTCTGACAACTTCTATTAAGTGGTTAAAAGACATTTTGTAAAATTGATCTTACAATAATTAAGGGGCAAATAGTTAGAAAATGGAATTCAATCCAAACAACAATGTCATTAAACTCTGTATTCAAGGTATGGGCCTGGAAGAAAAAGGCAAACCCGGAGAGGCAAGCAGATTATTTCTTCAAGCCTGGAACGAAGCGACAAACGACTTTGAAAAATTTACTGCTGCTTATTATGTGGCCCGGCATCAAAAAAATGTTTCCGACAAATTAAAATGGCTCGAAACAGCTTTGCAGTTTGCATTAAAAATAAATAACGACAGTGTTAAGGGGGCTTTTCCTTCTCTGTATTTAAACATTGCCAAATGCTATGAGGACGTAAGTGACCCTGGCAATGCAAAAAAGAATCATGAGTTAGCAATTTCGTTCACGGACAAACTGTCTGACAAAGGTCCCTTTTATCACGGGACGAAAGCAGATTTGCAGGTTGGCGATTTACTGACAGCAGGCGGCAAGTCTAATTACAAACCGGAACTCATAATGAATCACATTTATTTTACGGCCCTCGTTAACGGGGCGGGGCTTGCTGCAGCATTAGCTAAAGGTGATGGACGTGAACGTGTTTATATAGTTGAACCTACAGGGAGCTTTGAAAATGACCCGAACGTTACAGACAAAAAATTTCCGGGCAATCCGACACGTTCATATCGCACCCGGGCACCGTTGAAAATCGTTGGCGAAATAACAGATTGGGGGAGACAAACACCTGAAGAACTCCAAAAATGGCGCGAAAAGTTGGCCAACAACAAAGGAGATATTATTAATTAATTTTCGTTGAGGTCACCTGACAGGTCGTTCCGCCATTTCGCGAAACCCCGGTCAGGTTATAATAGTGCACATTAAACCGTGATAGTATCCACATATTTTCTGACGCTTGCTTCCGCCTGAATTAAAACAAATATACTTTAGTTTCTTTTTTAAACTATTCCAGGCAGAACGGTTTTTTTTATTTTTTATATTTTATTACTTTTGATAGGATGATTTCATTGCGAAAAAACTATGACTGAATTACAACGCCTTAAAAAACTCCTCAGCGACCATTTTGACGGCTCTCCCTGGCTGGATGTAAATATCATGGATACTTTAAAGGACATCTCTGCATCAAAAGCTGCCGGGAAAACAGGTAACCATAATTCCATCTGGCAAATCGTAAATCACATGATTGCATGGCGCGAAGCAAATTTGAAACGGGTAAAAGACGAAGTTCTTCCTGCTCCCGACAATAATTTTATAGAAGAAATAAAAGATACTTCCGAAGAAGCATGGAAGGCAACATTAAAAAAACTCGAGCGGTCACAGCATAATATTTTATCGTTTCTCGAATCAGCAGATGATTCTGTACTTGAAAAAATTTACATTCCCAATAATCTAACCTACTATGAGCATTTGCAGGGAATTCTTCAGCATGATGCTTACCACCTCGGGCAGATTGTGTTGCTGAAAAAAATTACTTAAGAGCTTTTAGATTTCTTAAAATAAGAATGCTTAGCCACTAATTACATGAATTTACACGAATCATTAGGTTATTGTCTCAATTTGAAATGACCCCTGGACCCCTAAAGGGGAACCCCGTTAACAAGATTCTTGCAAAACTCTTACCTGGAATCGAATTGATTTATTTGGTCTGCTCAAAATCTTAAACAAAAACTATTTCGTTGGTTCCCCTTTAGGGGTCAGGGGGTGTACAGAAGGCATGTAAACACAAGAATAATCCAACCTGAGACACTATCAATTATTCTTTTATTTTTTGGTGAAAATTAGCGTAATTCATAGCAGTAAAAAATCTAAGTCATTTCTTCCTCGCAATCATCAACCCATCCCTTACAGGAAGCAGCACATTTTCCACTCTTCCATCAGCATGAACTTTTTTAGAGTAGCTGACCAATGCTTTGGTTTCTTCATCCATTTCATTTTCGGGTTTGATCACGTTACCGCTCCACAGCACATTGTCGGCAATGATATAACCGCCTTTGCGCACGTTGTCAAAAACAAGGTCATAGTAATTCGAATAATTTTCTTTATCAGCATCAATAAACACAATGTCATAAGGTCCGGCCATCGCAGGAATAATTTTGGTTGCATTACCGATATGAAGTTTGATGATGTTCTCCAAACCTGCCTTATGAAAATATTTTTTAATCATGTCCTCAAGCTCCTCATTGATATCAATGGTATGCAGCACACCTCCGGGTTCAAGTCCTTGTGCAAGGCAAATGGCGGAGTAACCCGTATACGTTCCGATTTCAAGAATTATTTTCGGTCGTATCATTTTACTGAGCATGGCCAGCACCTGCCCCTGCAAGTGCCCTGAGAGCATACGCGGGGTAAGGACATTCGCATTCGTATCACGGTTAAGTTCTTTTAATACTTCTGATTCTTGTTGCGTATGCGCTTCAACATACATTTCTATTTCAGTCGGGAGAAAATCCATTTGATGTTAATTTAGATTTTTTGTTTAATTGCCACAGATTCACAGATCACAGACATTAAATTTATAAATTTAATCTGAGCATCTGTGGCAACTTATCAATGTTTACAAAGTTTAAATAGCTGTTTAATTCTAATCTTTAACACCTAATCTGTTTAATCCCGCCTCCGCTTTCTGATCAATACTGTTTTGATACTCATGATGTCGCAGTGAGAGGCATTTGCGATAACTTTTTACAGCGTTCATCGTGTCGGGTACATTTTCATAAAGTAATCCGAGGTACAACGCAGAATTAGCCGCAAAATAAAAAGGTTTTGTTTCTCCTAATGTAATAGTGCGCTGATAATTGTCAATGGCCTTATCCTTTTTTCCCTGCCTGTCATAAATGCGTGCCAGGCGGTAAACTACTTCAAGCTGATCCTTGTATTTCGGAAAATAATTGACGTGCTTACCTGCAATTTCTGAAATAGCCCGTTCGTAATATCCCCCGTCAAACAAAAGACGGGCGCGCAGCAAATAAATGTTCGGCAGTTCACTATCCGATGCAGCTTTCATGGCCTGCTTGTCTTCATCGGTAAATTCATTGCCGTTTATTTTGGCAAGCTTAATTTGCCGGTAATAACCGGCAGTGTCTCCATCCAGCAGCTTAATCCATGCAAGCTTCTGGTAAGCTGATTTTACGAAACTATTGCCTTTAAAATTCTTCAGGTAAAAATTAAAATTATTTTCAGCAGTGAAATCAAGCTTATTTATTTTAGCCGAACCAAGCATATATTCCAGGTAATGCAAAGGATAACGCTGGACAGATGTATCCCGGTTTGAAAGCATCTCAATCATTTTTTCATTATCGCCACTGTACAGGTATATGCTATTAACGGCAAACAATTCCAGTGGCCCGGGTTTTTGATTTTTTTCTTCAGGGTCAGTATTCGTAATTCTCTGTGCCAGCTCCAGCGCTGATTTCCCGTTTTTCAAAAGATGGTATTCAAAAAACATGAGCATGATCAATGATTCGTCATACATGTATTTATAATCAGCATTTTTTTCAGAGACCGAAAGCAAATCTCTGAGTTCGCCAATGCCTTGGGGTATACTTCCGTGAAAACCTAATATGTCTGTGAGCCACCTGTAATTCGATGGAACTGCCCCGATAAGGGCATGAAGAATACCGAGACATTTTTTATTGGGAACAAAACCCGGAAATTTTTTTTCATTTTCTTCCAGCAGCTTGTATCCTTTGCGAAATTCGTAAGCGGCTGTAATGTATTCCTCATACTTAATTTTTATAACGGCTGCCTGGAGATTTATTTCCGCTGCGCACAACAAATAATAAGGAGAGCTTTCATCATCATTTTCAAAAAAATCAAGCCTTTCAGCGCGTTTATTTTTGAGGTTATCAAAATCTTTTTGTTCTTCTGAAATGAAAGCGGTAAGAAAATCTATATAGCTTTCAATGTATTCCGGGATTAAATTTTTGGGATTCGCTTTTCGTTCGGCTGCAAGAACCTGGCGGGCCTGGGAAAAATTAAGACGGATAACATGATGGTAAGCATCAGCACAGCGCGGAGTAAAAACAAATTCAGCCTGTAAGGAGGCTGAAAAAAACAGAAAAAGAAGAAATAACAGGAAGAAACGTTGCATATACTGAAAGCACTAAATCAAAGGTCAAAAAAAAAGGACTTCTTTTCAGAAATCCTTTTCAAAATTTATAAACTTTTTTATTTTAATAAATCAAGAAGGTGAACATCCACAAGAATGCGTCCGCAATGCTCACAAACAATAACTTTTTTTCGCTGACGAATATCTAACTGCCTTTGCGGAGGGATCTTATTGAAACAACCGCCACACGCATCGCGCTCAATAGTGACCACAGCAAGTCCGTTAATGGCATTGGCTCTTACTTTTTTATAAGCTGTAAGCAACCGCTCTTCAATAATGGATGCAGCTTTGGCTGAATTTTTCATCAGGTGCGCTTCTTCCTTTTCGGTTTCAGCAATAATATTATCCAGCTCGCCTTTCTTATTTTTCAAGTCGTTCACACGCTCTTCCAAAGTTTGCTTGGAGGCATCAATGATGGCAATTTTTGCGTTGTACTCACCGGTATATTCTTTAATCCTTTTTTCAGAAAGCTGAATTTCCAACTGCTGGTATTCGATTTCTTTATTCAGTGATTCAAATTCACGGTTGTTTTTTACATTGTTCTGCTGTGTTCCGTACTTTTTTAACAGCGAATTACTGTCCTTAATGGCCTGTTTTTTTGCTGCAATTTGTTCGGTGAGCTGCCTCGCTTCTTCAATGTAATTGTTAATGCGCGTTTGCAGGCCAAGCACCTCATCTTCAAGGTCGGCAACCTCCATAGGCAATTCGCCTCTTATCACACGGATTTTGTCAACCTGTGAATCAATCTGCTGGAGCTGATATAACGCAAGAAGCTTTTGCTCAATGGTTGCTTCCCCCTTTTCAGGAGAAAACATTTTGATTTCAAAAGTCAGCTTCGGAATTTCAGTATAATCAGAAGTTTTATGAACGGGCGCTGCTGCCGCTTTTTCAGCAATTTTCTTTAAAGTTCTTTTTGATGGTGCTTTTACCGGGGACATATTTTAAGATGTTCTTTTTTTGATTTTCTGGCTTTGTTTAAAAATAAGAAACAGGATTTGTGACCGTTTCCGCAAAATGGAGTGCAAATTTAGGGAATTTTTCATTAAGCAGGTCATAAAAGATATTTTTGGTAAACTGTTCACTTTCATAGTGCCCGATATCAGCAATAACGATTTTATTATCCGCATCAAAGAACTGGTGGTATTTAAAATCTGCTGAAATAAAGAATTGGGCGCCCTGCCTGGTTGCATCATTGAGCAAAAAACTGCCTGCCCCTCCGCAAACTGCTGCCTTTCGAACTTTTTGGCCGGTTAGCTTCGTATGCCGGATGCAATCCGTTTTCATGTTGGTTTTCACCAGCGAAAGGAAATCTTTTTCATCCATTGCATTCTCAAGATCACCTATCATACCTGATCCGACATTCTGATGGTTGTTATCTAACGGATAAATGTCATACGCAACCTCTTCATAAGGATGGGATTCGATCAGCGCACGGATGAGTTGTGTTTGATGAACGGCTTCAAAAATCGTTTCAATCCTTACTTCGTTCTCGGCATGGCGCTCACCGATTTTACCGACAAAAGGATCGGTTCCTTTTCCGGCCCTGAATGTTCCGGTGCCGTCAATATTAAAGCTGCATTCATCATAATTCCCGATTTTTCCGGCTCCAGCCGAAAAAATCGCTGCCCGAACTTTTTCTGCCTGGTCTTTCGGACAAAAGGTAACAAGCTTTTTAAGCAGGGATGTTTTTGGAGAAAGAATTTTGCATTTGATCAATCCCAGCTTTTCACAAATTTTTTTATTTACACCCTGCTGAACATTGTCAAGATTGGTGTGGGCAGCATAAATGGCAATGTTATTTTGAATCGCTTTGATAATAGTTCTTCCCACATAATCTGAATGGCTGATTTTTTTTACGCCTGAAAAGATGATCGGGTGATGCGCCAAAACAAGGTTGCAATTCTTTCGGATCGCTTCATCAATAATTTCTTCGGTACTGTCAAGACAAATTAAAACTCCTGTTGCATCCGTACCCGGATCGCCTGTTATCAGCCCTGCATTATCGCAGCTTTCCTGGTAAGAGAGCGGGGCAAATTGTTCAATAACCTGTATGACCTCGGCAATTTTCATAATGAATTTGATTATTGCGTCAATGTTAATAAAAAAAGCAATATGTACATTTGGCGGATCAGAGTTATGCACTTCAGAAAATTTTTGCTTCCCGTTTCATGGCTTTATGGAATGATAATGAGCATGCGAAACTTTTTTTATGATAAACGAATTTTTTCGTCAAAGGAATTTGAGGTGCCTGTAATTTGTGTGGGGAATTTATCAGTAGGTGGAACTGGAAAAACTCCCCACGTGGAATATATTATTCAGCTTTTGAATGACAGGGTCATTGCCACTTTAAGCAGGGGTTATGGAAGAAAGTCAAAAGGGTACCTGATTGCAGGACCCAATATGACCAGTGAAACCATTGGTGACGAACCGGCACAGTATGCTTTAAAGTTTCCTCATATTATTGTGGCAGTCGGAGAAGAAAGAGTGCATGCAATCGAGAACCTTCAATCACAATTTCCCGGACTTGATGCGATAATAATGGATGATGGATTTCAACATCGTTCGGTTAAACCCGGCTTATCTGTTTTATTGACGGACTATTCCTTATTGTTTACGAAAGATTTTTTGCTTCCTGCAGGAAATCTGAGGGAAGGAAGGAACGGTTATAAAAGAGCAGACTTAATCATTGTTACCAAATGCCCCGCACTATCCGAAAATGAAAAACAAAATATTATCCCGGAGATTTCTCCGGTGAAAACGCAGAAGGTTTTGTTTTCACGCATGGTATATGATGCACTCGTTCCTTTCAGAAACGAAAATCACGGGATAGACATTCAGCAATTAAAAGAGTATGATGTTTTTCTGCTGACCGGAATTGCAAATCCAAAAAACCTTGTTGAGTTTTTAAAGCAGAAATCGTATCATTTATATGAAATAAAATTTCCGGATCATCATGTTTTTTCGAAAAATGATTTGCAGATGGTGAAAAGAAAATTTGATAATATTGTCGCGCAGAAAAAAATTATTGTAACAACTTTCAAGGATTTCACAAGGTTGAAGAAAGAAAACCTGCAGGAATTGATTCATGATCTTCCTTTTTATTACCTTCCCGTGAAAGTTGAATTTGATGAAATGGATAAAAAAATATTTGAAGAAAAAATTTTAAATTATGTTGGAAAAAATTAAAGAAACCGCAACGTTCATCTCCGGGAAAGTAAATTTTAATCCGGAAGCCGGGATTATTCTCGGAAGCGGGCTGGGAGGTTTAGTAAATAAAATAAGCGTGGCGCATTCACTTTCTTATTCAGAAATAAAAAATTTCCCGGTTTCGACTGTCCAGGGACATGGGAGTAAACTTATCTTCGGAACATTGAACGGAGTAAGAATTGTTGCCATGCAGGGCAGGTTCCATTTTTATGAAGGATATTCCATGCAGGATGTAACGTTTCCCGTGAGAGTAATGAAACTTCTCGGAATAAAAAAACTCATCTTATCAAATGCCAGCGGTGGAATGAATTCAAAATTTAAAGTGGGCGATTTAATGATCATTGATGATCACATCAATTTAATGGGAGTAAATCCGCTCATCGGAAAAAATATAGATGAACTGGGTCCGCGCTTTCCTGATATGAGCGAACCATACAGCAAAACAATGATTAAACAGGCAAAGGAAATTGCAGAAAGAAATAATTTCAGATGTCATGTCGGAGTATATGCTGCCGTCACAGGCCCTACCTATGAAACACGTGCGGAATACAAATACATTCATACAATAGGAGCGGATGCAGTGGGAATGTCAACGGTTCCCGAAGCTATTGTTGCGCGTCACATGAACCTTCCCTGTTTTGCTATTTCAATTATTACAGACATGGGAGGAAGTGATACTCCTGAAATAATTACGCATGATGAAGTATTAAAAGTTGCATCGGCCGCAGAAGAAAAAATGACACAATTGATCAGTGAGCTTATCGCAATGTGACAATTATATTACAGTCATCAAACTATGATAAAAAAAAATATACTAATTTAGTTGTCAGATTTTACCACTAAAACTTTAAATAATATATCATGAAAAAAACCTCTACAAAAATTATTTTATTTCTTTGTTTAGCGGGCTGTTTATTCAGCTCCCAGAAAATAAATGCGCAAACGTATGATGCATTGAACATTTCCTTATTAGGGCGTTTCGATGACACCACGTATGTAGCCAACAATTGGGTGAACTCCAAGTATGCCGGTTGCTGGGGATGGTATAATCCTGTTGACGGAAAGGAATATGCGATCGTAGGCGGAAGCAATGGTACTTATTTTATTGAAATCACAATTCCGGCCACGCCTGTTCTACGTGATTATGTGCCGGGTATCCAGGTCAATTGCGTATGGCGCGAAATAAAAACATACCAGAATTATTGTTACATGGTCAGTGATGACTCTCCTCCAAATGGTTTGCAGATTGTTGACATGTCTTATTTGCCTGATTCTGTTCATGTGGTGCATAGCGGCAACAGCATTATTGAACAATGTCACACAATTTTTGTTGATGGCAATAAATTATATGGAGGATATGTTCGCGGAGGAGTAGTAGGGCCGGGTACTGCAATGGCTGTTTTTAGTCTTGCAAATCCTGCGGTCCCTTCCTTGCTTCGGAAACTGAACCAGGATGATCCTACGATCGGGCTGGTGCATGATATGTATGTCAGGAATGATACCGTTTATGCTTCCTGCGGTAACCAGGGCTTATTCATGTATAAATTCAATTCGAACAATACTTTTTCAGCGATCTCTAACCTCACGTTTTATACTGAGCAGGGGTATAATCATTCCGGGTCACTTACCGATGATGGTAATACATTTATATTCATGGATGAATATCCTGCACAGCTTGCCATAAAATCTCTGGATGTTTCTGATATTACGAACCCTTCAGTAGTGGCTACATTCAGAAGCAGCATAGGTGATACACCTCATAATCCGTTTGTGATCGGAAATAATTATGTAGTGTGTGCCAATTACCAGGACGGGATACAGATCTATGATATCAGCGACCCTGTAAACCCTGTGAGAACAGGATATTTTGACACGCATTGGCAAACAACTATCAGTGACACTTCATGGGGGTATGTTGGTTGCTGGGGCGCTTATCCGTATCTCCCGAGCCATAATGTGCTTGCCATAGATATGCAAACCGGCCTGTATGTTTTGAATGCGAATTCAGCGCTGGGAATTCCGCAAAATACTCCGGCAGTTCAAAACGCAATGAATGTATATTATAATGGAAACACGGATAATTTTAATGTGATGATCAATTCAGCCGTAAAGCAGAGAATAACTATCCAATTGGTTGACATCCCTGGACAGATAGTTTATTCGGCAGATAATTCTTTTATGGCCGGCTCCACTCCGTTAACTATTGGTGCAGGAAGATTGGCAAACGGAATTTATACGCTGAATCTGAAAGGAGAAAATTTCAGTTTTGCAAAGAAGGTTTGTAAGGTAAAATAGCCCGGAGTGATCCGTACCGGTTTCAAAATTGGTACGGATCATTTCACATCAATATTTCCACTTTTTCTTCCAGCCATTTTAAATCCGCAACATTTTTTTCTGCGCTGATTTCTTTTTTTACTTTTAATAATTTGGATTGACGGGTTCCTGCGCGAACAATTTTTGTAAGGAATTTTATAAGGTTCCTGTTTATCGTTTTTTGATATTCTGATATTCTCCTGTTACGCAATAAAAAAAGCCGGAACGCTGAAGCATGATAAAAAAAAGTTTCAATGTCATCCAATTCATAATATGATTTTAAAAGTATGACACGGGCATCCAATTGGTAAACCACATCCGTAAACTCCACTTCCCGCAGTTTCCTGATAGCACCCTTAAAATCACCCGAAATGAAATTGAGATAAGCAGAATTGTATATCAATGCATTTTTTCTTTCCTCTGGCTTGAGGTAATTAATATATTTTGAAATAAAACTCTTACACCATACTTTTTCATCCAGGCGCAAACTGATGCTTACTATATTCTTAAACTCAAATTGCGAAAGATAATCATGATACATCAAAGGCCTGTTGGCAAGCATGGTCTTATAAATTTCAAACAGCCTTCGCTGGTAGGCTGCATCTCCCTGGTTTATTTTTTTTACACAATAATTTTTTACATATTGGTACATGTCGCTTAATTCCGGGGGAGGAAAAAGGTTTGCATGATTTTTTAACAGCGCTTCAAGCTGCTCAAGATGTTTTTCCTTTCCGGGTTCGGTAAGCGTAAGTAAAATATGGTAATAGATTTGAATAACTGGAATTTCAGAAAAAGGAAGTTTTGCAGAAAGATTTTTTATTTCATCCAGCAAATGCAATTCATATTCTCCTGTGAGAACGTTCTTAAGGTTAATAACCTCGCAAAACAATTGAAGCTTTTTAGCAAGATAAAAAATTTCAATGTTGGTTAATGTTTCCGAATAATCAAACTTTAATTTTCTGGATTGTTTTTTACCTGAATAATTCAGGTGATTTTCTGCCGAATCATAAAGATGAAAATAAAAAGCCGCATTCCTGTAATGCTGCGAGGATAAGATTGAATCGTGCATAAAATCATAAGCTTTTTCACAATCGCGCATGGACAGGGCCCTGGCGCATATATTCCGGTAAATAAGCTTATTGGCATCGAGCAACCGCAGTGATAAAAAATATTCAATGTGGCGGCAAAGATCCGTTAAGAGATACCGGATCTTCTGATCACTGAATTTTTTTTGCGGAAATAATTCTTTGTGCAGATCTTTCCTGCTCCATGCTTTCTTTTCATTATTAAATCCCAGTATGCGATCAAAAGTATTTCTTAAACGTTTATCGGAGTTAAAATAGGCAGACGATATGTAGGCAGTGAAAGCTTTTACTTCATGCTGGTTAAAAGACTTAATAAGCTCAGTAACCTTAGAATTTTCCATTTTTGTTTACGCTACAAAAATAAATATATTTTGACAAAGTGTATAAATATTCCTGAAAATATGATATTTACCTTTAAAACAATTAATATTTTATTAAAACATATCATGACAAATGTAAAAAAGTGAACTTTTTTCCCCCTGTATGTCAGTGTATATTTGTATCGTGAAGAAGTGTCTTAACTGAAATAGCTAACTTTATAAACTGATTGTCATGAAAAATGTTCAAAGCTCAGCGAACCCCGCATCTTTAAAAAGATACCTGCTGATTATTTTCATTTTACCCGTTCTTTGGGTTTTTTTGCTTTCCTCCATCACTGTTCATGCACAAGTGCTGGTTTCTATGAACCCGGACACCGCGCAACAGGGTCAAACGCTTACCACCCTTATAACAGGATCAGGTACACAGTTTCAATCTTCATCTCCCAATGGCAATGTACTTGATATTCAATTGAGGAAATTAGGATATGATACCATTTTTCCCGATACAAGCACCATCAATATTATTGATAACACACATTTTGATGTGGAGGTTTCCGTTCCGCCTGCAGCCCAGAAAGGCTTGTATGACCTGTATGTGAAGCTTGGTACGGGTTCAAATCTAATATTGCCGCAGGTTTTCAGAGTGGGAACGCCTAACGGGATGATAAACGGAATCGTTTATTATGACACCAATGGCAATGGTGTAAAAGATACCGGTGAACCGCCCCTGGCAAACGAAAGATTTTGGGTAACACCTGACAGCAATTATGTTTACAGTGATGCGCTTGGAAATTATTCCTTTGAAACCTATAACGGGACACGCACTATTGAATGGCGGCCCACCAATGCGCATTATTATCTCTTGTCTTCCGCTATCCCGTCTTATACTGTACTAATCAATAATAACAATTCCTCGGGAAATGATTTCGGGCTCATAACAGCTATTGCTTCCATTACGCCCAACCAGTCGAATGCAGGGGAAGCATTAACAACTACACTCACAGGTGATAATATTTTTTACCAGACCTCATCCCCTCCCGGAAATCTTTTAAATTTTAACTTGCCCGGAGTATTTAATTTCACGATCCCTCCTGACGGTTATGTCGTCCTTGATCAGGATACCGCCACAGTAACTTTTACAGTTCATGGAAATGCAGTGCCCGGAATTTATGATGTGGCTATAACTGTTGTCAGCAACATTTTCCCTTTTGACTACATCACGTACATACGTCCTGATGCGTTTACAATAGGACCGCCTGACGGTTATGTTGACGGCACTATTTATTTTGATGCAGATACAAACGGTGTGATGGGCCCTGGTGAGTTTGGCGTTCACTACACGAATTTATTTATGACACCTGACAGCGTTACCATCTCTCCTGACGCATCAGGTAATTTCCATTTCGGTGTTATTAACGGTTCACATACTGTTGAAATAGCAAACCTGGGTGAATTTATGCTTTCCTCTGCCGATACGGCTTACACCGTCACCATTAATAATAATACTGCCCCGGGGCTTGATTTCGGTATTAAATCGCACCTGTATTCCATTTCACCGCATGAGGCTTACCAGGGACAGGCACTCACTACCAATATAACCGGCTTTGAAACACAATTCCAGTCCTCATCCCCGCAGGGAAATATATTTGAGATGCAGCTGATTAAATTGGACGGAGGCTATACAATAACGGTTCCGCTTGCCAATATTACACAGCCTGTGGACAGCACACATTTTGACGCTCTTATCACGGTCCCTTCCAATGCCAGTACCGGTTATTACGATGTTACGGTCGTTGTGAAACAGCAGGGCGCCCCGTGGATTCTTCATACCTATACCCTTCCTCATGGATTTCATATTACCAGTGGGGATGTCTGGCCGGGTGATGCAAATTATGATTTGACTGCTAACAACAACGATGTCCTGAACATAGGTCTTGCTTATGGGGAAACGGGTCCCGTGCGTACCGGGGCATCTTTAAACTGGGTTGCGCAACCTGCTACAGACTGGAGCAGTACTTTTCAGAGCGGAGTAAATAAAAAACATGCAGACTGCGATGGCAACGGGGTGGTGGATAATAATGACACACTTGCCATTTCACTCAATTATGGTTTAACGCATCCTGCCCGTCTTACTGGTCCGGATCAAAATCAATCAACATCTCCGCTGCTTTATCTTGTTGCGAATCCTCAGGCAGTTAATGAAGGAGATACTGTGGAAGTAGATTTTTTTCTCGGCAATTCAACCCTTCCTGTGGACAGCATTTACGGAATTGCTTTCACCATGAATTTTGATACTTCTTTGGTTAATACCTCTTACATGCCTTTTGATTTCACAGGCAGCTGGATGGGAATTCCGGGAGTTGATTTGCTTACCTATACCCATAAATTATTTTCCCAGGGAAAAGCAGATATCACCTTAACGAGAACCGATCATCAGAACATCGGGGGTTATGGTTTCCTTGGAAGAGCAGGTGTGGTTATTGTTGACAATATTGGCGCAAAACTGGGCCATTCAGCTTCGAATACAATCCTGTCCTTATCCGTCAGCAATGTGATGGCATTGACTGCCAGTGAATTTTATTTAACAATTTCCGCCAATGGTGACAATGTGGTAGTGGATAGTTCAGGAGTTGATAATTTGAATGAAACGATTTCGATTTATCCGAATCCTGTAAAAGATTTGCTGGTGGTCTATGCCGGAAAAGCAAAAATAAAATCACTGAAAATTTATAATGATATAGGCGGATTGATGAGAACAGCAGAAATAACAACTGATAGAATAGCAATCAATATTAAAAATTTCAACCAGGGAATTTACTTTATAAAGGCCGAGACGGATTCAGGGATATTGAATAAAAAATTCTCCGTTATTAAATAAGGGTGCAGGTAAAGATGAAAGTGCGCAATTAACTATTTAAATTCAATCGTCCAGGGACCCATTCCATTTATCTGCACAGTGGCTCCGTCTTTTTCAATTGCTACAAAGTGTTTTGACTTTGCCGGGTTAACATAAAAGCTTCCTGCCGTAAAAGTTTTGGCTTTTGAAAGCTGGATGCGTTCCCCGAACCCTACCATAACAGAACCCTCCATTACGGTTACAACTTCATCCACCGGGTGAGTATGCAATTTGATCACCTGGTTTGCAGGTAATTTAAGACGGATTGCAAAAGGCCCTTCTGCTTTCGGATCACCATACATCACACACATGAGCGTACCTTTCGGTAAAGTTTCGGGGCCAACGGTCCATAACATTTTATCGGGGGTAAACTGAACAGTTCCTTTCGGTAAAACAATTGATGTATCTTTTGTATGCGGAATGGACTTCACTAATGAATCTTTCGATTGCACAGCAGGTTTGGATAACGTATCCGTTGTCTGGGAAAATGATTTAAAAGACAAAAAGGATACAATAATAAGCAGGCTGATTTTAGTTTTCATGCGTTTAATTTTTTTCCAAAAATATAAAATCAAATGTGTATACAGGCCGAAGGCTCAAAACCATTCAATAATTTTCGGAATAAAAATTATCAATCCTATGGCCGCAGCCGCCATTGAGCAGATCAAAACACCTGCTGCAGAAAGATCTTTTACTTTTCCTGCAATGATATTGTGCTGCGGTGAAACAAGGTTGGTAAGGTATTCCAAAGCAGTATTAAAACATTCAGCCGCTGTAACCATTCCTATTGCGATGAATACAAGCGACCATTCAGCAGTGTTTATTTTAAAAAACAGTCCTCCTGCAATGACAAGAACTGCAGAGACAATGTGAAATTTAAAATTTGGCTGCGTGCCTGTTGCTTCTTTCAATCCATTGAAAGCATACACAAAACTTTTCACATTGAAATTTGATCCATTGTTCATAGTGTTAATTTTTTTCCCGCTGGGTGGAAATATTTTTTGAATGAATGAGAATGAATAAAGTGAGATAGGCAAGGATAAGAAAACAGGAAAAGAAAAAAGTCATGGCATACATTTGAGAATGATGAAGCGGATTGATCAGCATGGCGAGTATATCGCGCGATAACTCGAAGGGGTTTGCAATCACATCCCAGCTGTTGAATCCGCCATATCTTCCGAGATACACACCAAAGCTTCCGAGCACCAGCGCTACTATCGTTAAAAACCAGCTCACCGCTTTTCCAAATTTTTCAGTGAAAAAATGCTGGATTTCAATAAGCGAAACAAACCCTGTCAGCAGCCCTGTCCAGGCAAAAGATAATATCATGATAAGATCATACCATAACGGAATGCGTTGCCGGTTCAGTAAATGAACAAGATCAGTGAGCATGTAAGGCGCATTCGGAAAAAACAACAGCCATGAGATTAATAACAGGGAAGAACGAATGGTTGATTTGTGAATGCCTTCATTTTTCCGGAGCAATAAAACAAAGAACAGAGGAATCCATCCGAGAAATAAATTCCAGATGAGAAAAGAATATTTGAAATTGCCTGTATAGCCGATGCGCATAATTACCATGATAATGCACAGCAATGAAAATGCGCTCAGCACTTTTAAAACGGGGTGTTTGAAAGAAAGACCGGGTGTCATTTGCAGATCTGTTAATTGTTAATTGTCAATTGTAAGAATAGAATCTGTAATATGATAATTCATTCCCGGTTTGCTTCTTCTGAAAATAAACAGAAGTGTAACAATAAGAATGCATTCGCCAAAAATAAAAATCCACCAGTGATAGGTTCCGGGAATATAATTGTTCATTTCAGAGAGCAGCGCTTCACTGTTTCCGGAATCGGTTTGTGAAAGCAGGATGCTAATGTAATCGAAAATAAATGAAAAGATAATGATGAGGCTGCCGGCTGAAAGCATCAGCCAGTCGGTAGTTTTTATTTTGAGATGCCGTTCAAAACTCGTCAGCACAATTGCAAATGAAATCATTGTCAGGGAAAGAATGCACGGGGCAATAACCGGCCCCACCCACGGAACAGGAATTAAAAAAAGTATATCCCAATCAAATAAATTGCGCGGCCAGTCGAGCAGCACTTTTAAAAACACGTAATAAAAAATGTCCCAGATGCCAAAGCAAAAGATAAAGAATGAAAAGCGCTGCAGCTTTGTTTTTCCTGCAACAATCCCGATTGTAATTAACATGATAAGAGTTGCTGCTTCACGCAAAATTTCTGTGACCCCGATGTTGGTTTCAATAGGAGTGAGCGGAAACCTGAATCCATCCGGGTAGTATATTTTACGGAGATAAACTACGATGGCGCTTTCCATATAGCCCATGGCAATGCTGAAAAATGCCAGCCACAAGAATGTTTTAAAAAGTTTTTTTTCTTCTGTCATGTTACCTTGCTGTGATGATAAAATTTTCTGTTATTGAATACCCGGATAAAATAAAAATGTTTACCGCGCTGAAAATAATGATGGCAAGATTTACTGCCATTGGACGAAAACGAAAGACGGTGACCCATTCTTCTGCTTCCCGATAAATATGGAAACGGGCTATGTAAAATAAATTTACGAGCAATGCGATCAATGGAAAAACAATGAAAAGCAAAATAGATAATAATGATGACGCATGATCAATTTTCATAATGAGGTTTTCCTGCAGGAACCCGTTATGAAATAGTTGTTCTGAAAACACCGCTGTCCAGAACAGGACAGGGAAAGTGAGGAGTGCGAAACCGGTCAATGCCGGCCTGTTGTGTGAGGATGTGAATAAAGTTTGCATGATATTTAAAATTTAAATTTAGTTAATATTTTTTTTATTTATTGGAAGAGGCTGAAGAATTAAATGGTCGGGCTGTGAATTTTCGCCTGATAATCTTGAGAGGGTGATATGAATTGATTTTGAAAATTCGATTAAGCATTCTTTCCTGAATTTGAAAAAATCATAACCTGCTCCATGAAGGACTTTGTGGTGTCCCTGCCATACTACCATCATGGTTCCTTCAAGAAAAATTCGTTTGGTATAATTAATTAATTTATTAATGAAAACAGAACGATCTGCATAAAACTGGCTGATGGCTTCTGATTGAAAACGGATATGCATTTCTTCGTCAGATAAAATCTGGTCGCACAGTTGCTGAAGCACCACCGAGTCAGTGGAAAGCTTTAATGCCTTATAATATACAGCAGCAATAATTTCTGCAGTAAGCAAAACGGAAATAGACTGTTCCAATCCTCCAAACCTTCTCAGCTGGCGAAACACGCTGTCCGACCAATGTTGTTTTAAACATGGAATATCCTGGAGGTTCATAAATCTTTTTAATTCAAAAGCATGACGGTGCTCTTCATTAATGAACAATGTCAGCGCTTCAAGGTAAGTCTGGTCAGGCTGGCCGGAGAGAAATTGCTTCGCAGTTTTAAAAATATGTTTGGCTTCAGAACTTTCGCCTTTCTGAAAAATCCGGATGGATTCAAAAATTGTTTCAAATTCTTTTTTGTTCAGCTTATAAATCTCCGTCCATGAAATTGCTTTGAGATTTCTTTTGTTGAGGATGAAGTAATCCATCCAATTGCTGAAATTAAAATGCTGTGCCATTTTGATATGTTATTAGAAGTTCTTTGTAATACAAAGTAAAAACTCAAAAAAAATTGTGCCGGTTAATAAATTATTTTTCGGCAATCTTTCCGGTGGTATTGTGCGCAATCCAGAAAAGGATGGTAAATGCCGAGACGAAGTAGGGGAAGATGCCGTACAACGTATCGGTATTCGAATGCGAATGCCTGTCAACAGCAGTAAATACCGTGATGCAGAACCCGATCGTCAGCAGGTACATGATGACCCCGGTTACAGATACAGGAATATAAACGATTCCTGCTTTTTTAAACCAGTTTGTTTCCATTTTTTTTAATTTCAGATGTATGATTTTTATTTGGAATTTGTGCCGAAGGGATCCCTCCGGGAGAATTTAGAATTTGGAATTTTTATTTCTTCCTCTTGATCAAAGCTTCCAACACCTTAAGGTGATCTTCAAAAGCTTTTTTTCCCTGTTTTGTCGCACTGTAGCTGGTACTCGGTTTTCTGTCAATAAATTGTTTTTTAACCTGTATGTAACCGACTCTTTCCAAAGCGTTCAGATGACTGGCAAGATTTCCGTCCGTTGCGTCCAGCAATTCCTTAAATGTTTTGAACTCCACTTTATCATTCACCGCCAGGATGGACATTATTCCCAACCTCACCCGGCTCTCGAATTCCTGGTCGAGGGCATAAATGATCTCTTTCATTTCAGTCTTCATCGTTCGTATTTATTATACATTAATGTTCCGTAAATAATATGCAGCGCACCGAAACCAATCCCCCAGAAAATTAATCCCAGGCCCGGTAAAAAGGAAGCAGTGATACCTAAAATAATTTCTAAAATGCCGAGATAACGTATATCATCAAATGTATATTTGGAGGCATTCAATAAAGTGAGCCCGTAAAAAATAAGCATGCAGGGAGCTAACAGGTGAGGTAAGTGGTATTTCACCAGCATGAGAATGAACAGGCCCCCGCAAATAAGAGGAATCAGCAGGTTAATGACCAGCCGTTTTGCTGATGCATCCCAAAGCTCCAGCTGCTTTCTTTTTGATTTATATTGCGTAAGAATGAAAGCGGTAACGAGAGAAATTACCAATACCATTAATGCAACCGAAAAATAAAATATATAAAATGGTTTGTTTATTTTGCCTTCTCGTGTGAATGCCAGCCTGTAATAATCATTTAATGAATAACCGTTATCAGAAGTATATTTCCATGCTGCGCAAAAACCCATCAATGCAAAGATGCCGAGGAAAACTCCGGATAAACCGCTCAATGATAAAAACCTGGATGAGCGTTCCATCAGGCTCCTGATATCGGTCAGTGTTTTTAAGTGGTCTTCTTCATTCATTTGGAAAGCACTTTGAAATGCAAAGTAAATGCAAATTTTTGAGGTTTACAAGGGAATTATGAAATATTTTTTAAAGCTGCGGGAAAACAGCTTAAGCTGGTTAAGCAAATCAGGCAGCGGGTTGGCAGATCTTAAATCTGCGCAAACAAAAAAACCGGCTTCTTTTGAAAGCCGGTGAATCCTTTATTGTCAGGTATATTTCTACGAATGGATGTGCTTTGCTTTATGAGCGGCTTTCCCGTATGCAGGGCATTTTTCTTTTGGTTTGCATGAACCCATGAAACCAATAACAGCAGCGATAAGCAGGAGGGAAGCTAATTTTTTCATTAAAAATTTTTTGTTTTAAATGTAAGTTTTAGAAACGAAGTTGCAAATAAACGAATTCCTTTTTAATAACCGTAAAAACAAGTTAAAATTGTTGTTAACAGAGTTGTACACATACGCAGATATTTCAAAAAAGGTACGCATTTTTGCAAAAAAATCTGGCAAATTTTAATTTTACTTACAAAATCAGCATTGCATGTCCGTGGTTGAACCCCAAATAGAAGAAAGCTGGAAGATCATGATGGCTGAAGAATTTCAGAAACCGTATTTTTCGGCATTGAAGAATTTCATTCTTGAAGAAAAGAATAAACGGCAGGTGATCTATCCTCCCGGCCGGCAGATTTTCAGCGCGTTTAATCATACTCCTTTTGATAAAGTAAAAGTGGTGATCGTAGGGCAGGATCCCTATCACGGAAAGGGACAGGCAAATGGCCTTTGTTTTTCAGTAAGTCCCGGCATACATCCGCCTCCCTCGCTGGTGAATATTTTTAAAGAACTGAACAGCGACCTTGGTATTCCCATTCCTTCCCATGGCAACCTGGAAAAGTGGGCGGATAACGGAGTGCTTCTTTTAAATGCTTCTCTCACTGTTCGCGCAAATCAGCCTAATTCACATGCAGGTAAAGGATGGGAAAATTTTACGGACTCTGTTATTATGAAATTGTCAGAAGAACGGGAAGGCTTAATTTTTCTCCTGTGGGGAAAGTATGCACAGGCAAAAGAAATTTTAATTGATAAAACAAAACATCATATTCTGAAAGCACCTCATCCTTCTCCGTATTCTGCATCTTACGGTTTTTTTGGCTGTAAGCATTTTTCAAAGGCAAATGAAATTTTAAAACAGCAGGGAAAAGAACCGGTGGATTGGAGTATTTGAATACAGTTTCAAAAATGGCGGACTTTTCCGCTTTCAAAGTGTATTTCTAATAAAACCCGGTTATAAACCGGGAAATGCCGATTATAATTAAAAATAGTTGCACGGTATTCGAAAATTGTCTTACTTTGTAATGTCAACGAAATCCGTTGTACATTTTTCATAAGGATTTAAAACAACAAGCAATTACTTCATCCCATCAACCCTATAATCAGGTTGAACAAAATATTAAATTAATTTCTAAGGCGTGCCGCAGAATGCCTGTGCATGTCCCTGATATTTATATGAAAAAATCTGTCTGAAATAAACAAATCTTAAGCAACAAATAAATGAAACAAAATCAGTACTCAAAAACCACATCAAACAGTTTGGTGAAAATTAAAATTTTAACTTTAGCATTCCTCTTATGTTTGACGAACATACGTGTAAATGCGCAGACCGAAAATGGCGTAACTTACTGCGCTGCTACTTTTGCTTTTTGCGCCTGTTCAAGCTGCAGCCAGAGTTTTCCTTTTGGCGTATCTCAATGTACAATAGGAACATTAAACTCAACAGGACTTGCTTGCGGTGCACCGTTTTATGTAAGCACGTCTTCTGGTAATGTTACTGCGGGTAGCACTTATACGCTAACGGTAGGAAGGAATACTACAGGTTATTCGGTTTTTGTAACCGTATTTGCTGACTGGAACCATAACGGATTGTTCACTGATGCCGGAGAAACAATACTTGCATCCGGAACCTATGGTAGTTCTACCACACGAAGCGGAAGTGTAACTGTCCCTGCGGGAGCCTATATTGGCACTACATCCATCAGGGTATTAAACAGATTCAATGCCGGAGCTACCAACCCATGTCAAACCACCGGCCAGGGAGAATATAAAGATTTTAATATTACTATAGGAGCAAGTTGCTCTGCTCCAACAACCCAGGCAACGATGGGTTCTTTCAGCGGACTTACTACCTCATCAGTGGGAGTTAACTGGACAAGAGGAAATGGCACGGGCGGAGTGGTGGTGGTAGCGCATGCTACTACCGCTGTGAGTGCGTTTCCAGTAAGCGGAACCGATTATACAGCTACCCAGAATGCAGCTTTTGCAAGTGGTGCTAACTTAGGTTCGGCTAATTATGTGGTCTATGCCGGAACCGGAACTTCAGTAAATGTGACCGCGCTAACTGGCGGCACTACTTATTATTTCTCTGTATTCGAATACAACACAGTTGCTCTTTGTTATAATCTTACCGGAAGTTCAGGCAATGTTGCAATACCTACATGTACCCCGCCTACAATTCCTGCAAGCGGGCAGAGCAGCGCAAACATAACCACCAGCCAGGCTGATATTAACTGGACGGCTAATGGGGACGGAAATGGCGGAGTCATCGTATTCCTGAAACAGGGTTCTGCCATTACAACAGATCCGACTCAAACAACAAACTATAATGCAAATTCTGTTTTTGGAAGTGGCGATCAAATAGGTGCAACAGGCGCACGTGCTGTTTATAAGGGTACAGGTTCAACCGTAACCGTAACCGGGTTAACAACTAACCTTACATATTATTATGCAATATATGCTTTTCATTCAACAACAAACTGCTATGCTTCTGCTGCCACGGGAAATTTTACTACAACTAACAGCCAGATGACAACAACCGCACAAGTGGTTACCCAGGTGTCAGTAGCTGCAGTAACTCCAAGCAGCACCAACAATCAAATTCTTCAATTAAGAATGGATTGCGGAACAGGTACAGCTCCTTCTCTTGTAATGAACCAGTTATTCTTTACCACTGCTGCGACAAACGGGGGGACTACGAATCCTGCTGATATAGCTAATGCAAAAGTCTATTATACCGGCACAAGCGCAACATTCGCAACTACCACGCAATATGGCAGCACAGTTGTAAGCCCTAACGGTGCATTTATTGTATCCGGGGCAACCACGCTGGTTCCGGGCAGCAATTATTTCTGGTTAACTTATGATATCACTGCTTCGCCAACCATTGGTGATTTTGTAGATGCTAAATTATCCACCATTGATGTAGGAGCCATTCTTACTCCTTCCGGTGACCCGGCAGGAAACAGGCAAATCACTTTAACCTACTGTACGCCTACCGCAATGGGTGGTTCTCCATGTGGTGCAGCCGGAAATATATACTTTAGCTCTGCGACATTGAGCGGAACAACTTTCTATTCGGGAGGAACATGCGTCAGCACAAGTCCTTATTATGCAAACCTTAGCGGATCAGTCATTGCGTCTGCATTGACTGGAACATCTTATACATTAACTGTAAATTCTGCAGCGGCAACCAGTGGATATATTTCAACTTATGCCGCCTGGGTAGATTGGGATAACAATGGGACGTTTGGCAACAATGCAAATGAAATTATTATTCCAACAAATACGAATATTGCAGCCGGTGCTCCTTTAACGTTTACTTCTACTTCATTTGTACCACCTTCAGCAGGAAACTTCCGTATGCGGGTTGCCGTATGGGGTGGGGAGTTCAGTAATGTCACTATTACAGGTCCCTGTACTGGAAGCAGTTCGTACTATGGGGAATGGAAAGATTTTACTATAAGTGTGGCAGCAGGTTCCACACCCATGACCTATAGCTCCAGCACTACTACTCAAAATACCTCGCCTGCTCCTCCCAATATTAATAACCAGCAGATAGTCGGTTTGCAAGTAGTAACTTCAGGAGCATTAACTCCCATATCGTTAACTTCTCTTACGTTTAATACCAATGGTAGCACCAATATAACAGGCGATGCCACTAATGCAAGAGTCTTTTATACAGGTAATAACGGAACCTACTCAGCAGTCGGACAATTCGGTTCAACGATTGCCAATCCGAATGGTTCTTATACGGTAACCGGAAGCCAGATACTTTCACCGGGAACGAATTTCTTCTGGATTGCTTATGATGTTCCGTCATCCGCAACAATCGGGAATAACCTCGATGCGGAATGTACTTCCATTATAGTCGGAGGCACCACTTATACTCCTTCTATTACTGCACCAACCGGGGCACGTCCCATCGGACTTGTATATTGTATTCCAAGTGCGGGCGCAACAGCATGTAGTTTGGGAGGGGATGATGTAATAACCACAGTCACTTTAACAGGCACAGGTTCAACATTTAATTTTACAGGAGGAACTTGTCTTACTCCATATCCGAATAACTATCAAATCAATCCTTATTCAGGAAATGTAAACCAGGGCGGATCCTATACAACTACCATGATTAAAAGCGGTTCCTCTTATGGCGCGCGCTTCATGGCTTGGGTAGATTGGGATAATGACGGGAATTTTACGGGAGTCAATGATAAGATTATGGATGTTACACAATCTGCTGCTTCCGCAACAGGTTCTGCTTTTACTGTACCCGCATTAGCTCCTGCAGGCGCTCACAGAATGAGAACTTGGATCGGGTATACAGGAACTATCGTTACCAGTGATATCACAGGCGTAGTTACGGCTTGTGAAGTATTGAGCGGATCAAATAACCAGGGCGAAGTAAGGGATTTTACTGTTATTGTTGTTGCGGGTTGCTCAGCTCCTGTATTCACTACCTGCCCCGGAAATATTTCACTTAACACTGCACCCGGATTGTGCACTGCTGTTGGTACTTATACCACTGCTGTTTCAGGAACAACCCCGACAGTGACATATGCATTCACAGGTGCAACAACAGCCAGCGGAAGCGGTGATGGCAGCGGTTCTGCATTTAATATAGGTACAACAGTTGTTACTGTAACAGCAACTAACGGTTGCGGAACTGCACCATGTACATATAATGTGGTTGTCACTGATAATCAAAACCCGGTTCCGAATGTTGCTTCGTTACCCAACATAACCGGTGAATGCTCGGCAAGCGCAACTGCACCGACAGCGACAGATAATTGTGCAGGAACAGTAACAGTCACAACCGTTGATCCAACATCATATAGTTCACAGGGAACTTTTACTATTCACTGGAATTACAGCGATGGAAATGGAAATACGGCAACGCAAAATCAAATTGTAATTGTTGATGATGTAACGAACCCTGTACCTTCTTTAGCAACATTGCCTGATATTACAGGCGAATGTTCTGCATCGGTTTCAACTGCTCCGGCAGCAACCGATAATTGTTCGGGAACAATAACTGCAACAACTACAGATCCCACTTCTTACAGCACACAAGGGACTTTTGTAATTCACTGGACGTATGATGATGGCAATGGAAATGTCGTTACGCAAAACCAGAATGTAATTGTGGATGATGTTTCAAATCCGGTTCCTGTTATTGCTGTTTTACCTGATATTACAGGAGAATGTTCAGCCACTGCTTCAACAGCCCCTACTGCTACAGATGGCTGTTCACCAACTACCATAACCGGAACAACAACAGATCCGCTGACCTATAATACACAAGGGGCTTTTGTAATTCACTGGACGTATGATGATGGCAATGGAAATGTCGTTACCCAAAACCAGAATGTAATTGTGGATGACGTAACGAATCCTGTACCGGTCATTGCTTCTTTACCGGATGTAACCGGGGAGTGCTCAGCAACCGCAACGGCACCGACTGCAACTGATAATTGTGCAGGAACAGTTACTGCAACTACAACTGATCCTACTTCTTACAGTACACAGGGAAGTTTTGTGATTCAGTGGACCTACGATGATGGAAACGGAAATGTTATAACTCAAAATCAAAATGTAATTATTGATGATGTCACGAACCCGACTATCAATGGATGCCCGGGTAACATATCATCCTGTAACCCTGTTGTGAGCTGGACAGCTCCAACTGCAAACGATAATTGCGGAACAGCATCACTTAGCAGCACTCATAACCCCGGGGCTACATTTCCATTAGGCAATACGACTGTAACCTATACCGCTGATGATGGCAACGGCAACACGGCTGTGTGCAGCTTTATTGTAACTGTAAAAGAAAATCCAACAGTTGTTATCAGCAATAATTCCAGTATTTGTTTAGGACAGTCTGCCACAGTTCATTTGGTATTCACAGGAACGGGACCATGGAATTATACGATTTCGGACGGAACACAAAATGTAAGTGGTTCCACCTCTTCTAACCCCTTTAACGTCCTCATAACTCCAGCAACAGCAGGTGTGCATAATTATACGGTGACGGTTCTTTCGGATGTGAATTGCCCGGGCTCCGGTTCAGGTACAGCTGTTGTTGCGGTAAGTTCAGCGCTGCCTGCAAATTCAATCGGAAACGTGAATGGACCGACAGAAGCCTGTAACGGAACGGTCGTATCTATGAGCACTAACGTTGTGACCGGTCAGAATATAACCTATTCATGGAATACCGGTACCAATTCATCCGTGGTGAAATTCAGTACTAATGCGGGCGGCCCTTTTGTGACCGGGCCGTTTTCAACTACATCACCTTCAGTGTACGCGCAATTTGGAGTTCTGTCAGGATCGTCAGGATATAATGTTTGTGTGCAGGCTGTCAATGGTTGCGGAAGCACTAATAATAAATGTACATGGATCAGGGGTGTGGTGGGTGTACCCGGTACTATCGTGGGTTCGACTGTAGCCTGCCCGAATGATATAAAAAGTTATAGCTGCGGACTTTCAGGTGGTGCAACAGTTTATTCCTGGACATTAGCCGGTTCCTCAAGCCCTGTTACCAGTGGCCAGGGCACTCCGAGTGTCGGAGTAACATTCCCGGTGGGATTTGTATCAGGGCAATTATGTGTTACAGCGGCACTCTCCTGCGGAGGTTCTTCTATCAGCGCCCCAAGATGTATGACTATTTCAAATGCGCCTGCTGTACCCGGATCAATGACAGGACCTTCAAAAGTTTGTCCCGGAGCAACAGGAGTGGTTTTTTCAATCGCTGCTGTTACGAATGCAACCGGTTATAACTGGACCACACCTGCAGGAACCACTATAACATCCGGCCAAAATACAACTTCCATAACCGTGAACTTCCCGGCTTCTTATACAGGAGCCCCACCGGTTTGTGTATCTGCGCTGAGCCCATGCGCTTCAAGTGTGGCAAGGTGCAAGACAGTTGGTACCAATCTGCCGGGACAGCCCGGAAGTATTACCGGGCCCACCACAGGAGTTTGTAATTCGACCGTACAATATTCCATTTCCAACGTTACCCTCGCAACCAGTTACACATGGACAATCCCGGCAGGATCTACCAGTTTTGTTGGACAAGGTTCAACATCAATTCAGTTTACAGTGCCTACTCCGTTCACAAGCGGCCAGGTAACCGTGGTGGCTAATACGACTGCCTGTACTCCCGGGACAAGTGTCCCCAGAACCATAACGATAAATGGTGCACCCGGTCAGCCAGGTGTTATTGCTGCTTTCCCGTCTGCGTGGTGTGACGGAGGATTTGTAAATTTCAGTATCACACCCGCTTCTCCGTTGCCGGTTTATCAATGGGTTGTTACTAACGGCAGCATTGATGCCGGGCAAAACAGCAATAACATTGATGTGACATGGGGAACAGGAGCAGGAACAGTTAAAGTAAGAGCCACTAATACATGCGGTGTGAGCAGTTACAGAACACTGAATACTTCATCTGTTTGCAGAATTGAACAGAATCAATCAGCAGATGATCTTCAGCAGTTATCAATTTATCCCAATCCTGCACATGATAAAGTAATGGTAGAAATTAAGAATAACACAGAGCAGCAGACCATTATTAAAATTACAGATCTTGCGGGTAAATTAATTTTTTCTGAGAAGGTTCAGTTAAATGAGGGAATCTCAACTTTGGAAATTGATATTACTCATTTCGCAAAAGGGGCTTACGTATTTTCTGCAGAAAGCAGGAATGGCACAGAAAGGCAGAGAATCATGATTCAATAATTCTTTTCTCCTGTAAAAAAACCGTCCGCCTCAGGCGGACGGTTTTTTTTATTTTAATAAGTGTCCCGTCCTGAAATAACGATACAAAAAAAAACATCGTTAGGGAAAAACAAAGAGTTGGTATGTAAAACATACCCGGAAGGACTACAGCATCAAGGGTGTTCGAAAATCACAAAAATCAATAGTAACCAGGGTTTTGCAAAATAATGCCGAAGGCATTAAAGGTTTATAGAATTAATTTCAATGAGAATTCTTCGACTCCTTCGGAGTCGCACATTGCCGGATTGTATCATTTCTATAAACATGCAATCCTTTCAGGATTGTTTTTTCCAGAGGGAAAATCGTTTTTCGGACACCCTTGACTACAGCATGTTTTTGAAACTGCAAATTGTGCAAGAGATTGAACGGGGAGAATTATCTGCATCGTTATTTCAGGACGACACATAAGCAGAATTAATAATTCAGTTTCACGAGTTTTTTATTGCCGCTGATCTTATCATTTGAGTAATTTAAAAAGTAAATCCCATCTGTTAAGTGATTTGTGACCGGTAAGCTAACGTGTCCGTTCTTATTTACTGAAATGGAATTCCAATTAAACAACATGTTTCCTGTGACAGAATAAAGTGTAAGTGTAAGATTCTTTATTTCTTTTTCCGATGATAAAATTATGGTTTGATTAAACGGATTGATTACGGAAATGAATTCGCCAGATGAATTTTCAGAATTATTTATTCCTGTTGATGTATTCATGATGCAAGTGGAAGGTAAGGGATTAATCTCAATAGGATCTCCCGGAGTTAATGTCTGACCTGAAAATCCACTGTAAGAAAGGGGATAAAATACACTGCGATAAGCAAGATTGCCCATTGGAATGGTTCCCTGTGTAATTGCTCCAAGATTATTTACCGGGTTAACATAGCGCCAAACTATGTTGTTAGTAGAATCTATTTCAAAGAAATTACCTTTTGTGGATTCACAAATTATTGTATTGCCATTTTGCAGACGTGATGAACCTCCCATAATACCTGAAAAGAAATCAGCAGGAATGCCGGCTGAATAACTCCAATCAGGATTAACAGGATCATACGGCAGTCCCGGAGCAATCGAATAATTTCCCGCACTATCCACGGGTGGTGAAATAATATCTACCGATGACCAATTACCACTCGGGCGGTTTACCCCATTATTAAATATCATAATTTTATTTTCACCGGGAAATCCCGCAGGAATCCATTCAGGACTGTGTTGTGAAAATAATTTCTGGTCATTGGGAGTACCCCTGTCATAAGCGGCAGGATTGCCCCAGCGGTATAATAAGTCTCCGCCTTTTCCCTGCACTCCCCCGGAATGGCCGGATGATTCTGTTATGGTAGTACTATGATCAACAATATAAATTTCACTTAGCGTGTGCAGGCTGAACATAACCTGGTCTAACGCCTCATTGTAAATTACGGCATTCAGGTGCGTCCAATCAATCATCCCGGGATTGCCGTTTGTAAAATTAATATTGAGCAATTCAGGATGGTCTTCAACCACTCCATAATTCGCTTTGGATGCGTCATAATCCTGGATTAAATGATCCCACAGACGCCATTCCCATACGATATTCGCATGGATACTGTCAACAGGTTGTATTTCTATAATTTTCGCACTTAACAACCCATTACCAAGTATGGAAGGATTTCTGCCGGCAGCAATTGCTTCGGCAACTGTTTTCTTTTCCCATATTGCTACCAATATATTTCCGTTAGGCATCGGGTACACATCGTGATTTTGTGTTTCCACTGAATCACAAAGAACATAGGACCATAACAGGTTATTATTCCAGTCGTATATTTCAATTACTCCGCCCGGTCCGTTGAAATTTGAATTAGGATAAAAACCGGAGCGCAGCAAATTACCGTCAGGAAGCAAATAAACAGAAAGGCCGGGAGTATAATTGCTGTGCCACCGATGAATCTCTTTTCCGCATTTGTCTATCAGGTAGGTTGTATCTGAACGGGTTGGTGCAAACAAAACATAACCGTCTGTTGAACCGGGATCCTGCGTGAACAAACCTACAGTCTGCTGGGCAAACACGGTATTCACATAAAATAATAATGAGAGTAATGTAATTTTTTTCATAATTTTTTTTTTATATGGAGTTAACTAAAAAATTGGTTGCTTAATAAATGATCAAAGTGGTATTTCAAACATTGGCCAACTTCAGACAATGACATTTGTCACTATCCCGGCTAAATGTTTTCGGCTCCGTATCTTAAATACAAAAACTGAGAAAAGACGCGGACAACTACAGCAATAATGGCGATAAAGGAATGCTCTTCATGTTTGGTTAATAATAAACTTGGAGTTAACTAAAAAAATTGGTTATAATGAAAGGCAAACATAATAAATTTTTTATTATGAAAAAAATAAATTACATGCAATTTTTTTAAATAAAAAAAGTAATACAAAAGTGGGTAGTGGGTCAATTTAAATTTCAAATAGGTTCTCCCTTTCAAACTTTTAAATGAAACTTTGTGGCTTAGTGCCTTTGTGGCAAAAAAATCTAAACTGACCCACTACCCAAAAGTGTGATTTCGCTTCTTAATCCTAAGTGTTAAGAAATGTTCTTTCTATTGCCCAGTAAAATGCAATGCATCCTATACAAACAGAAACCGGGATGACAATACGTTTCCTGTACCATTTTTTTTCCGAAAACCATTTTCCTGCAATGAGCCAGGCTGAAAGTATAACGGCTATTTGCCCCAACTCCACTCCTGCATTGAAAGTAATTAAGGCAAGAAGGTAATTTTTTTCAGGTAACCCGGCTTGTGTAAGCGCAGATGCGAAACCACATCCGTGAATTAATCCGAAACCAAAAACTGTCAATACACGCCACCATTTTAATTCATTATAAAAAATGTTTTCTATGGCTAAGAAGAGTATAGACAATGCGATAACCGGTTCAATAACAGAACTGACAGGATGAATGAATCCATACATTGCAAGCCCGAGAGTAATGCTGTGTGCAACTGTAAATGCTGTTGCCTGCCGGATAACAGTTTTTAATTTTGGATTAAGAAAAAATAATCCTAAAACAAAAAGTACATGATCAAAACCAAGAGGAAGAATGTGGGTGAAACCCATTTGTATATAAATAAACCCTACTTCAGATTTTGACAGAGAGCTGAAATCATAATTTACAGTATGTGCGATACATTCTGAAACAGGAAGCAAAAGGAGAATAAAGAAGGTGATAAATGAATTTATCTTCCCTGGTTTTCTTCTGTTTGGAAAATAATAAAACATAACAATTGTTTAAAGTCTTTCAGTGATCAGGTTGTTTCTACCTGTTACTTTTTCAATTTCAAATTTCATAAGAGGATCACAAGGTGGTGTGATCGCAAGAGATTGGCTGATTAATTTTTTTCCTTCTCTTGTATTTCCGGCTTTGACTTTTATTAAACCTGCCTGCAATAACAGCGTGGGGTTTTTTGAACCTGTACTTAATGCAACGTCAATTTTTTTGTTTGCATCAGCATATTCTCCTCTCCAATATCTAACCCAGGCGAGGGTTTGGTTCACATCAATGTTATCCGGTCTCCGGTTATATTCTGTCAATGCATGTTGCAAAGCGAGATCATAGCGGTATGCTTTAAGATAAAGCAAAGCAAGCTCGCGGTCAGAATAATGCCCGTGCGCTGAAGCGCTTTCATCATCATTGTTTACTTTGAGCATATCGATAGCTTCCTGCAATTCTTTTCGTGAATCCCGGGTTTTTATTGTCACTCTGTAAATATCAGTGAGCTCATCATTAAAAGAATAATCCTGCATTCCGGCTTTGGCAGAATTAAAATATTTAATTGCCTCTTCATAATTTTTTTTCATTTTGGCAATTCTTCCCAGACCTGCGTAAGCAAAAGCATAGCGGGGACGATGCATCAATGCTGACTGGTATTGTATTTTCGCGGAATCAAATTTGCCGGTTACTTCATATAAATGCCCGGTATAAACACGTGCCCATTCTGTTTGCTCTGCTCCCGGAACTCCTGCATCCACCGCCATTTTCATTGCATCTATAGCACCATTTAAATCTCCGAAAATTTCACGCAGGTAAGATACGCGCGAATAGGAACGTATATCGGGACGCAGCGAAACCATTTTATCAGCATACTTAATAGCTTCATCATATTTTCCAAGCTCGACATTTGCATCAGTTATTATTCCGAATCCATAAGAACCATAAGGATTTAGTTTAGTCACTTTCTTCCCTGTTTCAAGTGCATCGGCAAAATGATGCTGTGAAAGCTGAATGGTCGCTTTTGCGCACAATGCCTGGTAATCATCCGGATCACCATTCAGCAAGTCATCAATTAACTCCATAGCTGCAGCATCATAGTAATTGTGATCCCCGGTTACGCGCGACTCCTGAATATATGCAAGAGCAAGATTTATTTTTGCTTTCTTATTGTGTGAGTTACTCCTCACATCTGCGAGCAGTTTTTGAATTGCAGCTTTTGTGTTTAACCATTCTGCAGAGTTGGCTATATAACCTTTTCTTTCAACTAAAGTCAACTCTGTTTTTGGTTTCTGCTTTGAAGTATTATATAAAATGATAGTTCCCGCAAAGACTATGAACAGAAGGTAAAAATATTTTATTTTCATTTTGCCGGGTGGTTTTTGAAATATGAAAGAGCAGATTAAAATTCAACCTGCTCTTCCATTTATATTTAAATTATTTTGTCACATTAATTTTAAGCGATTGAATGGTCTCATTGTTGTTTGACAACACAGCATAGTAATTCCCGTTTGCGTAGTTTGACAGATTTACTCTTATCTCGTACGTTCCTTTTTCCTTAAACTCATTATTTACCGGGATGGAAACTATTTTTGATTCGTTGTTATAAATCTTGATCAGCACTTTTGTTCTGTCCGTTACGCGATAGCGGATCGTCATGACATCCGTTGCCGGATTTGGAAATGATTCCATTACTAACTGTGGCGAACCAATGTTTAAGCTGCCTCCCGGATTAATTGCTGAGACAATTGAACCGCCTGTACACAGGCCATACCCGCTCCATGGAGCCTGAACATAAGGAAACGAAGTTTTAAATGCAGTATCGTTACTTTCGATTCCGGTAGTATAACCAAGCACGCCAAGTAATTTAGGAGTTAACGGGCTTTGACCGATTACATAATCATCGTACCATAAACCCACAGCGGCAAGAGCAGCTCCGCTTACTGCCTGCAATTCAATTCGTGTAACATCATCTTCCAAACGTCTTCCGTTAGGGAATCCATCCATGTTTGGAATAAATTGCAGTGCAGTTGTGGTATTATATGCAGGGTCAGTTAATCCGAGAACAGCAGCTGCAATAATTCCTTCGGAGCTGAATTGCGGATCAGTACGGGGAGTTACGGGTACAGCCATGTTTAAGCGAAGCATGTCGCCAAACGTTGGCAGGAAATTATGTATGAATGGTTTTCCTGCTGTTAAAGGATTGCCAGGAGTTTTACCGGTGAACAACTGGTAAGGAGCAAGATTGGGAACTCCTGTATAGAAGATGGGAAGCAAATCGGCAGAGCGCGGCTGGTTGTCGCGCAGCAAATAATTTCCAAACAATGCGGTGTCTAACGCAGTACCTGTAGTGGCTGCGTTTCCATAAAGAACATACAAACCATCATTTCCGTTTCCGAAATTAACATTTCCCAAAAGTGTCGGGGAAGCTTTTTGAATACGCAGTGCGCTTAAGGCGGGAACAGCAGTTCCGAATAAAGCATCATCCATGTACAGGCCTAATTCAGGGTTGCAGAATAAGCTGTCAAAATAATTTCCATCCTGGTAAGGAGTTAAAGAATTCCAGAAATCCTTTTGGCCGATCGGAATTACTGCTTCATTTGTAAGCGGCATTCCAAGGCGTGAAACCTGTATCCATGGGCCGCTGTGTGTTTCAGTTCCGTTACCGTTAATAGTTCTGATCTGCTGGCGGCTTGCACTTGCCCAGACACCAATTACAAAATCAGGGTCAAGAATGTTGACAGCCTGTGTAACATCTTTATTATCTTTTTGCAGAGTAGAAATAGGAACCTTAATACAGATGGCATGCGTGTTCTTGCATTTCAATCCATCCTTCGGTGCATCCACACCTGTTCCGCCTGCGCGCGTCTGACCGAGATCAAATATTCCTCCAAGGTCCACAAAAAACGGATCATCTGCCGGGCCGCAAAAAATTGTTTCTCCTGTGCTGGCGGTTGTAATCGCATTTGCCATCAACGTGGAATAAGGGGTATTCAAACCAACCGGTCCATCAATAGAGCGCGGACCTATATTCGTTGGAGGGACAACTCCATTGTTGACAATAGTAGTGAAGGTGGCACCGCCATCCGTGCTGCGTTTGCAGTCATAAGTTGTTTTTAAATTCTGCTGGCCTAAACGGATATTGAAAAAAGTTGTTGGATCTTCATTAACCTGCGAGAACGTAAAACGGTAAATTATCTGATCTTGAGTTAAGTCGGTTCCATTGTTAACGTGAATTTCGTAACGCACATTCGGACCAAAAGAATAATAGTTAGGGCCACCCTGGGGTAACTCTGCCGGGACATAACATGCAATCAGGGTAACCGTGTTAGTGTCATCCGGGCTTCGGAATGCATACAGGTCGGTATTATCCGCCAACGGATCATTTGCGATAAGTGGTGCTTCGCGATGGCTCGAAGCATCCATGTAAGAATTGGATAACATAATTGCGGATGCTGCAACGGTGACTACCGCGAGTGAAATCCACATTGATTTTTTTGATAATTTGATTTTCATTTTTTTTGATTTTAATGTTTAGTAGAATTTGAATTTTGTATAATTAACCGATTTGTAAACACACTTACGCATTAAAAAATGTTTTGGATTTTTCTATTGAACTTTTTTTCTTATGGGAAAGAAAAAGCCCTCCTTACAGGGAGGGCTGACCTAACCTAACCTGAACAAATGAAAATTAATTTGGCATCAGCACAGTGTCCATAATATTAATTACACCATTATACATACGCATTAAAATAAAATATGGATTTTGGAAAATGATTTTTATTTTAAAAAACAGAAAAAAATTAATTCGTATCTATTTAACAGATGGTAGTGTATCAGTTAGATTTTTCTTTGGGTTGCATCTCTTCCGCATACCCCTGACCCCTAAAGGGGGACCCGTTAACAGATTCTTGCAAAACTCTTGCTTGAATCGAATTGATTTATTTGATCTGCTAAAAATCTTAAACAAAAACTATTTTGTTGGTTCCCCTTTAGGGGTCAGGGGTCAGAATAAAGTTTAACTTAATTCCAAACTGAGACACTACCAAACAGATAAAAACCTTAAATTTTAAAATGGAATTATTAATCAGATAAAAAATCAGATGTTACCTGCAACGTACATCTGGTCGAGGGTAGGAGTGGGACTGCCTCCGGCTTTTTCAAGCGTAACTGCAAAAGTTGCTGCACCTTCTACCGGTTTCATTTTATGGAGCATTGAATCACCGGGCGATGGCATATCAAAAACACCGAGATCAACGGGCTTGCCATTTACAATTCCCCATAATTGATATTGCATACCGGCAGGAGGCTGTGGTAATGAATTAACTGCCATGAAAACTTCTTTTGATTCTTTATTCCAGTAAATCGAAGCAACAGACTGAGGAGAAACGGCAGTTCCCTTCATGATCACATGTGTCGAGTTTGGATTGCTCATCACAGCGAATTGTTCATTCATCTTACCAAAACGGTTATTTAGTTCATCATACTTTGCATTTGCTGTTTGCTGATCATTTTGCAATGCATTTATCTGCGCTGTGAGTGCATCATTCTTTTGTAAAAGATTATAAGCAATAAATCCGCTGATGATCAATAACGCAATACAAGCAGCGGCAAGCATTTTCACTCCCCGGCCCGAATCAACTTTCGGGCGGCTTTCTATGCTGATGATTTTTGCTTCAGGTTTTGCAGAAGATTTTTCATCTTTTTCTATTTCTTCAAAAATCTTTGATTTAACAGATGCAGGCGGGCTGACCTTATTAGCGAGAACATATTGTTCAAAAGACAGGCGAATGGATTCAAGCTCTTTCTTCACCTCAGGGAAAATACGCGCCATGCATTCCACTTCCTGTTTTTCGTCAGTACTGCAAATGCCAAGCACGTAATTTTCGAGCTTACCTGATTCTATATATTCGCGTGTATCCAAATCAGTTTATTATTTTACGTAATTCAATTAAAGCAGTTCGCGCTCTTGTTTTGACTGTACCCAATGGTAATTTTAATTGTTCGGAAATTTCTTCCTGCGTAAACCCGCCAAAATATGCAAGGTCAATTATTGCCTTATATTCCGGCTTTAATTTATTTATCACTTCTTTCAATCCTATTTTATCAACACTCGATGAGGTGCTGTATTGTGAATCAACCAAATGTACGTTCTTCTCGAGAGATTGGATTGAATGGCGTTTCAGCGACCTCACTTTATCAATGGCCGTATTTCGCGCTATGTTCAGTATCCAGGTAAATAATGTTCCTTTTGAATCATCATAGGATTCGAAGCTTTTCCATATTTTAACAAATGCATCCTGCAGAACATCCTGCGCAGTTTCCTCGTCATTGTTCAAAACGCGAAGTATCACACCGTATAACGCACCGGAATAGCTATCATACAAATCACTGAATGCAGCTTTGTCCTTTTGCTTCAGCAAACGGACCAAATCACTTTCGGTTAATTTGTTTTGTGACACCTGTAATTTTTTACACTCGAATGAGAAGTGCAAATATGTGAATTAGTTTTTTATTGCTCCCGGTTGGCAGACCCGATAAGTACGAAAGAAAAAATCCCCCGGATTTCTCCAGGGGATGTAGTTCACTTTTTTGTAAACGTAAAAGTTAATTCTCCACTTTTTCCTTATTCACTGCCGGAACATTGAAAGCCGGTGACATTTCAGCCTTAATCGTGTTTGATCCTTTTTCGACCGTGACTTCACGGATCATGGTAATATAATTCTCCATCGAAATTTCAAGGTGATAAGTTCCTTCATCGAGGTAAATTGTGCTTAATCCTTTGGAATTAGAAACTCCCTGCTTGCCGGTCTCCTGTACCAATACCAGCATACCCGCGCCAAGCGATTTTCCCGTTGTATCATCAAAACCTTCCACCCTGATCTTGGTATGGGTACTTCTTTCCATCAGTTTCGCAGCCTGGTTCACCTCTATATAAAATTCAGGATACTGATCCTTCAGTTGTTCTGACAGCTTAAGGATTTTATCTCTCATAATTACATTGCCTTCATTTACTAACGTAACCAGTGTTCTGGTAAGAGCCGTCTTATTCACGATCACTTTTCGTGTGCTCGGAGAACCTTTTGTTTCAAAATCGTCTGTCGCGTTCTTAAAGTTCAGCAATACGACATCCGTTGCACCTACGGCATTTCTGTCTGCATCGGGTATCGCTGAAACCAGAGTGTAAATCGTGCGGCATGCGCTGATGGCTGTATTATCATCTCCTTTAAGGTAAGCTGCCTTCGGGAATCGCATTTGTTCATACATCCCCGGGTCGTTATCCCTTGCATAAGCCTGTATGGCCGATGCAATCCCGCCTCCCAGGTTCACCATCCGGTTCTTCAGGTTCCTCTTCGAGATGGTCACACCTTTATTATTTAACTGCTGTTTTCCTTCGGTGCTGATGATAGATTGAATTTTCAGGCCTAATGCGATAACGGCATTATCTAAGGCTAAGAGCAAAACAATGACCAGTGGATACTCGAGGCAGACCGCTAAAACTGCTTCCATGGCCGATACTTGGGTTTTGAGTTTTTTTAACATAATTTATTTGTTTTATCGCGGCTGTTATTTGACACAGCCAAACTTTACTGAAGAACTTAAAATTCGGGGCTTATTGTTTGAAGCCTTATGTTCTAAATTCTTTTGGCAATCATTTACGATTTCACTAAGCTGAGGTTATACCCGGGCAGCCGGGAAAAAAATGACCTGCCTGCTTTTTTCCTGCATGTTTCAGAGGGGGAAAAAATATTTTGCCTGAAAAATCTACTCATTTATAGGTAGTGCAGTTTACCATTAAAAGTTTAAAAAAAATTATGTTCCTGCTTTGGTTTTTGTAAAAAGGCGTATCTTGTGAAAACTTATCTGGCCGATTTAACCCGGTAGTTATTTTTTTACTCAATGCATAGTTATACAACACCACTGACTATTGTGGCGGCTGACGATCATGCCATGTTCCGCAATGGGTTTGTATTGCTCGTAAAAAAGCACATAGCGGTAAAAGAAGTGTTCCATGCCGCCAACGGCATTGAAGCGCTCGAAGCATTGCATAAAAACCCTGTTGACCTTGTGTTCCTCGACCACCAGATGCCGCTCATGGATGGCGTGGAATGCATGCATATAATAAGGAAACAGTTTCCCAAAGTGAAAGTGATAGTGGTTTCCATGCTGACTGCTGTAAGCGATATTAAAAAAATGATAAAAGCAGGGGCGCACGGCTACATGGTTAAAAGCATGGACGGGGCCGACCTGGGCGAAGCCGTAAAAACCGTAATGACGAACAAGCATTATTACGACCGCCACACGCTGCAGGCGCTGCTGGATGAAAAGATAAAACCCTCCGACCTTAAAGAAGACGAACACCCCGCTGACCTTACCGCCCGCGAAATAGAAGTGCTCAGGGAAATTACCAATGGCAAGTCATCAAAAGAAATTGGTGAGGAATTGCACATGGCAAAAGTAACAGTGGATGTGCACCGAAAAAACATCCTCAAAAAAAGCAACTCCAGCGGCATTGCCGATGCCATAAGGTTTGCGCTGCGGAATGGGATTGTGAGTATAAAGGAGTTTTTGGAGGGGTAGGGGTAAATGCAGAACTATAAATAAAAACGGGTAAAGGTAAAATCTAAATATGCAATTGGAATTTAGTAGTTTGTTTAGCAAAATTTGTTCTTTTATTATCTGTTATGCGCAACCAATGGGCGGCAGTGCTAATTCAATCATTCGGAATTCTAATTAGTTTTACTCTAACAAAAAACTAACTATTATGAAAAAATGTACTATTTATTTTAGTTTTATTTTAATTTTTTTTAGTGCTTGTGTATCACAAAAAAAATACGAACTAGCAATGGCCTCTAAAGATAAAGCAATAGAAAAGCAAATAATAGCAGAGGACTTACTTAAAAAAGAAAAGTCAAAATCTGGTTCAATGCTTTCAAACTATGCTGATTCAATTAAATTGTATCTAGAACAAGCCCAAAATTATAAAATTGAAGCGGAAAATAAATTATCAGCAATGCAAATGAGTTTTACGAATAAATTAAAAGAAAATGCTTTAATTTATACTAAAGATACCGATACCGATGGAATACCTGATTACATGGATAAAGAATCAAATACACACAAAGGAAACTTAGTTGATAAACAAGGGAAAACAATTCATCCTGTTAAATCTGGAAAAGACGAATCTGGAAAACTTACTGACATTCCGATTGGGCATGCAATTCAAAGTTATTGTGCCGTTTCTCATTGCCCAGATTCAATTGAGGTTAATACACCGGGCTACATTGAAGTATTAATTGATTTCACAACTAATCAAGATTCAATTGACATTGATATACTCGAAGTGGCAATTAATCACACTGATACTACTGATACAAGACTCATAAAAAAAAGAATTTTTAAAAAAGATATTTGTTCGCTTGCTAAATATTTAAAAATAGTTGTAAGCTCGGATGCCGGAAGTCCTTTGCTTATCACACCTGAACCATCGTCAGACGAATATGTTAAAGTAAGTGAATTATTTAGTTCAAAAAGAATTTACAAATGGAAAGTAAGATGTGCTATAGTTGGAACTTATGGTTATACAATCCATGTAATTTGGTATAACACAAACAAAGGGCAACCCACTACTTTGAGACAGGACGAAATTACTTCTTGCCCTAATAAAATTACAGTTTATGAAATTCCTAAAACAAATTGGGCAAAGTTTACTGATATATTCACTGATAATATTTGGAAAGGTATTTCTGCTGCAATTGCTTTTTTCCTCGGATTTATTGGGAAAGAAGCATGGGCAAAAATTGCAAGAAAGAAAACGGAGACCGCATAACCAGAACAACTTGGTATGCGCATATCAGTAAGATTAAAAGAAATAAAAAAAAGAAGGGCATTGAGAGGTAAACAAAGAGTTGAGCTTCTAATGAACAGTGCAGGTAAACGAACAGTA
>Ga0134123_10000013_pt1 | contig 105642 bp, 90 predicted proteins | sample KB303_FD_96460 | JGI IMG/M metagenome (GOLD analysis project Ga0134123, IMG submission 96460) | Terrestrial soil microbial communities without Nitrogen fertilizer from Kellogg Biological Station, Michigan, USA - KB3-0-3 | ecosystem: Environmental > Terrestrial > Soil > Unclassified ...
CTTGCCTTCGGGCCTCGTCCCTTCGAACCGCTTCCCCTCGGGTCTCTTCCCTTCGAACCGCTTCCCTTCGAACCGGTTCCCTGCAGGCCTGTCGCCCTCTCGGTTGTTCCCTTGACCCTGCCTGAAACCTGATCCCTGGCCCCTGCCGCCTTCCGTGTTCTTCCGCTGCCATCGCTCCTGCCTCATGGCGGCGTTGCGCTGCTTCTTGGCGTCGATGAACTTCTGCCGCGGGTCGCGATGCTCGCCGCCCGGCCGCCAGTCCCGGCTTCGCCGCTCTCTCTCGCCGCCGGGCTGGTCGGGGCGAGCGCCCGTTCCCCGGGGTCTCTCACGACCGGCGTGGTCGGGGCGAGCGCCCGTTCCCCGGGGTCTCTCACGACCGCCGTGGTCGGGGCGAGTGCCCGTTCCCCGGGGTCTCTCGCCGCCGGGCTGGTCGGGGCGAGTGCCCGTTCGGCGATCTCTCTCGCGACCGCCTTCGCCGGGCCGACCGTGTCGCTCACCGCCGCGGTTCCAGGCGCCGCCTCGCGTCTGCGCGGCGCGCGCAGCGTCCTGTGATTCCCACAGCTTCCCGCGCGCGAAATATTTCATCTGCGCGTCGGGATGCTTTTCCTTGATGCGCTGAAACGTGGGCAGCAGCTCGTCGCGGTCCGCCGCGCGAAACGCGGTCGGCAGTCCGCCCGCGATGATGGTCCAGTAGGCGTAGCGCGGTGGCATGTGTCGTTCAGTCCTCGCCGATCCGTTTCAATTTCTCGACCAGGGTCGTCCGCTTGATTTTCAGGAGCTCGGCCGCCTTGTTGCGGTTGCCGCCGGTCCGCTCGAGCGATCGGCGAATGAGGTCGCGCTCGATGGACGACAGATACGCGGGCAGGTCGAGTCCCTCCTCGGGGAAATCGACGAACGGCGTCGAGGCCGTCTGCGGCAGCGCCTGGATCTCGGGCGGCAGATCCGCGATGTCGATCTCGTTGCGGCCGACGCCGAGCGCGACGGCGCGTTCGACGGCGTTCTCGAGCTGCCGCACGTTGCCCGGCCATCCGTAGGCCATCAGTGCGCGCATCGCCGCCTGCGCCACGTGCATCCCCGTGCCCGGGGCGAACTTCTCGAGGAAGTGCGTAACGAGCAGCGGAATGTCGTCGCGACGGTCGCGCAGCGGCGGCAGTTGCATCGGGATGACGTTGAGCCGGTAGTACAGGTCTTCACGGAAGGTACCTTCCGCCACCATCTTCGCGAGATCGGAGTTGGTCGCTGCGATGAACCGCACGTCCACCTTCACCGTCTGGCTGTCGCCGACGCGCTCGAACTCGCGCTCCTGCAGCGCGCGCAGCAGCTTCATCTGCAGCGCCGTGCTCATCGTCCCGACTTCGTCGAGAAACAGCGTGCCCTTGTGCGCCTGCTCCATGCGGCCCTGCCGTGTGCCGACGGCGCCCGTGAAGGCGCCGCGCACGTGGCCGAAGAGCTCGGCCTCGAGCAGTGTTTCCGGAATCGCGCTGCAGTTGAGCGCCACGAAGCGGTGCGCGCGCCGCGGGCTGCCGTGATGGATCGCCCGCGCGACCACCTCCTTGCCGGTGCCCGTTTCACCCGTGATCAGGATCGTGCTCGCCGATCGCGACACCGTTTCGAGCAGCGTGAACAGCTCGCGCATCGGGCGGCTGCGGCCGAGGATGCCGCCGAACTGGTACCGCTCCTCGAGCTGCGATCGCAGGTAGGCGTTCTCCGACTTGAGTCGCCGCTGCTCGATCGCCTTCTGCAGCACGTGCATCAGCTCGTCGAACTGAAACGGCTTGGCGATGAAATCCGACGCCCCACGCTTGATCGCATCCACCGCGTCCTTCATCGTCCCGTAGCCGGTGATGACGATGCCGACGATGCCCGGGTAGCGTTCGAGTGCAGTTTCGATCACCTTGGTGCCGTCGACGCCGGGGAGCCGCAGGTCGGTGATCACCACGTCGAACGCGAACTGCTCGAGGAACTGAATCGCCTTTTCGCCGTTGTCGGCCTCGACGACCTCGAAGCCCCGCTCGCTCAGCCGCTCGGCCATGAGCGACCGTAAGGCAGGCTCGTCGTCGACAAACAGCAGGTGGAGCACCGCCAATAGTTTGACACACCCTGGAAGCGGGCGAAGAATGGGCTTAGGATTCAGCCATTTAGGCCGGCTAAGGCTTTGGGCCCATCCGCCCGATACACGCTTGTGAAGCCGTCAGGGCCTGATTCCGGGACCATCCCTGAATCCTGAGACCTGACACCTGAAACCTTATGGACAGACAAACTCTTTCGATCATGAAGGCCTGCGAAGCGGTTGGTGTGAGCCGACGCACGATTTACAACTGGATCTCGGCGGGGAAGGTCGAATACGTCCGGACGGCCGGCGGCTCGATTCGCATCTTCGCAGATTCGCTGTGGCGGGACGCCAACGCCCGTCCGGCAGCCGCGAACTCTGTGGCGCACGCTGCGACGACCGGGCAATCCGCCTAAGCCCGGTCGGCGCGGAACGATGCGAATGGAACCCCCCATCCAGGATCCGCAGCTTCGCCAGCTTTTTCATCAGCTGAACAACCAGCTGGGAATCGTGCTGGCGCACGCGGAGTTGCTCGAAGCCAAGGCTCCGGACATGGCGCACCGCGCGCGCGCGGAGCAGGTCGTGAAGAGCGTGCTCGACGCGATGGGCACGGCTAAAGAGATCAGGCGCCGTTCTGAGCCACAGACGCCGGCCGAAGTCTCATCACGAAACACGAAGCCCGCCGTTCAGTGAAGCCTGTTTCAATCAGGCACGACATCCTCTTTTTGTAATTCAAGTCGTCAACGAATTGGCGAGCAAGACCGCCAAAACCGTCGATTCGTTGACGATTCGGTCGTTTCCGACCGATTCCCCAGACGTCCGCAACTTCACAAAAAACAACGCTAAGACCCAGTAATTCCAAAGCCTTACGGGGTGAGCGCGACTCGTGATCCGCATCACTTTCCCACCGGCTGAGCTTATTGGTATACCCGTTGCCTATTGGAGGTCCGGAGGTCACACACATGCGCCCGCGCCAGCGTTCGGTCAAAGAGAATCCCCGCGTCGTTGCCAGCCTTCCGTTTGTCGAGCAGCTTGCTCGCCGAGTAGCGGCGACCATGCCCCACTCGATCGACATCGGCGATCTCGTCCAGGACGGGGTCATTGGATTGATTGACGCAGCGCATCGTTTCGACGAGTCGCGCGGGATCAAGTTCGAAACCTTTGCCGAACGCCGCATCCGCGGCGCCATGATCGACGCGCTGCGCAAGGACGCGTGGCCGCGCGGCGTCCGCCGCCAGCGGCGTGAGCTCGAAGCGGCGCGCGAGCAGCTGCGGCGCGAGCTCGGATGCGAGCCGTCGCTCGCCGACCTCGCCGCCAAGATGGGATCGGACGAGAAGCGCCTCGGCCGCACCATCGTCCGCATCAACGCGATTGAATCGACCTCCCCACTCGCGAGCGGAGAAAACCTCGACGAGTCGACGCTGCCGGCGGCGCTCATTCCGTCCGAGCCCGAGCAGCCCGACACCGCCTACGAAAAATCCGAAACCAAAGATCGCATCCGCGCGGCCATCGAATCGCTGCCCGCGCGCGAGCAGAAGGTCATCGGGCTCTACTACTACCAGGAAGCCACGATGAAGCAGATCGGCGCCGAGATCGGCGTCAACGAATCTCGGGTATCGCAGCTCCACGCGCGGGCCATCCGCCGACTTCGCGATGCGCTGGCCGGATCAATGCCGGCGGCTGAAGCCGCGAAGGCGATGCGGACTGCGATACTTGAGTTCCAGCAGAAGCCGCGGATGGCGAAGGCGACGCTCGACAGCGCGGCCCCGCAGGCCGACGCCGTCGCGGAAATGCCCGCGGCCAGGCAGACGGCCGTCGTCGTCGACTACGCGAGCGTTTCGCGCACCGCGCGCAGCAAGTCGGACAGCCTGAACGGCTTGGCGAGCCAGCGGCAGCCGCTTTCCTCGAGGAAGCGCTCCGCGTCGGTTCCCGCGACGTCGCCGGTGACGAAGATCACGCGGCGCGCCAGCGACGGCGTCGCCGCGGCGATGGCGCGGTAAAGCGTCATCCCGTCGACGCGCGGCATCTTCAGGTCGCAGATCACCACGTCGTAGTTCGTATTCCTCAAGCAGGCGAGGGCCTCCTGGCCGTCGCCTGCATGATCCACTTCCAGTCCAGCATCCGTCAGCGCTTCGGCGACAGCCGCCGCCAGCGCGCGCTCGTCCTCGACGATGAGCACCGAGGAGCCACGTACCGCGTCCATCGGCGGCAGCGTCTGCCGTGGCGCCCGTATCGGCACGTCCGCGCCGTTGACGGGCAGTTCCACCGCGAAGGTGGCGCCGCCGCCGGGCGTCGTCCCGACGCGAATGCGGCCCCCATGCTCCTGCACGATCGCGTAGGCGACCGTCAGGCCGAGCCCCGTCCCCTTGCCGACCTCCTTGGTGGTGAAGAACGGGTCGAAGATCCGCGTCTGGACCTCGCTCGGCACGCCGGGGCCGTCGTCGGCGACCTCGAGGATGGCGATGTCGCGACCGATGTCGTGCCGCGTGCGGACGGTCATGGCGCCGCCGCCGTTGGCGCCGAGCATCGCCTGTTCGGCGTTGATCAGCAGGTTGAGCAGCACCTGCTGAATCTGGTGGCCGTCGGCGAAGACGCGAGGAAGGGCGGGCGCCAGTTCTTCGCGAACCGTGAGCGAGGGCGTCTGCTCGTAGGCGCGCAGGGCGAGCGTGCCCTTGACGACCGTATTGACGTCGATCATCGCGCGCGTCGACTGCCGCTTCCGCGCGAACGTCAGCAGGTTGCGGACGATACGCGCGGCACGCTCGGCTTCGCCGAGAATGACGGACGCGCCGCGCTTGGACGTGTCGTCGAGCGGCTTCTCCGACAGCCGCTCGGCCCAGCTGAGGATCGTCGCCAGCGGGTTGTTCAGTTCGTGCGCGACGCCCGAAATTGTCTGGCCGAGGGCGGCCATCTTCTCGGACTGGAGGATCTGCTGATAGATGTCCTTCGACTGATCGTCGAGGCGTTTCCGCTCGCTGACGTCGCGGACGAGCGCCTCGACGCGCAGCAGGCCGCCATGCCGCGCCGGACGCGCGCGCGCGGTCACCTCGACCCAGACGGGCGACCCGGTGACGCGGCGCATGCGCAGCAGGTAATCGGTGACGCTGCCGCCCTCGACGAGACGGGACAGCAGCGCCTCCCTGGCGTCGGCGTCGACGAACCGCTCGCGCGCGAATGGCGCCACGTCGGTTTCGGGCGTCTCCGCCGCGTAGCCGAACAGCTGCTTGAGATAGGGATTGGCCGCGAGCGTCGTTTCCGCCGCGTCGACGCCAGGAGGGGCGAGCGCGCCCATGAATACGCCTTCGCGTACGGCTTCGAACAGGCGCGCGAACGCGTCCGCACGGGTCTGCGCAGTCACGGGACGGGGAGACTTCGCGATACGGCAATGCTACGCCGCGAAAAAGCCGCGACACAAGGCGGACCGTGAGCTCCGCCTTTTGTCACCCGCACAACGTGTTCGGGGTTGTCGGGTAGTCTGTACGGATGACGCCGACGACGGACGCCGCGCAGCGGCACGCCTCCGCAGAGGCTTCGGCGCGCTCGCGCACCGCGTACGTGGCGTGGCTCACCGTCTGCGTCCTGTGGGGTACCACGTACCTCGGCATTCGCATCGCGCTCGAGACCATTCCACCCGCGCTGCTGGGCGGTCTTCGGTTCACGGTAGCCGGCCTCCTGCTGATCGCCGTGCTCCGCGCCCGCGGCGAAGCGCTGATCGCGCCCACTCAATGGCGCGGCCTCGCGCTCATCGGGTTTCTCACGATCTGCGTCGGCAACGGCGGCGTCATCTGGGCCGAGCAGTCGGTCCCGAGCGGCATCGCCGCCGTAACGGTTGCCACCACGCCGTTCTGGATGATTGGAATGGATGCCCTGGCGCATGACGGCGATCCGCTGTCGACGCGTCTCGTCATCGGGCTGCTCGTCGGCTTCGCCGGCATCCTGCTGCTCGTGTGGCCCGACATCGCGACCGACACCGCCGAAGGGCACCGGTTCCTGCTCGGCATCCTCGCGCTGCAGGTTGCGTGCGTCGGTTGGGCGCTCGGCTCGGCGATCTCGCGGCGTCACGCGCGCTCGGAGAACGTGCTGTCCGCGGCCGCGATGCAGATGGCGTTCGGAGGCCTGTTCATGCTGGTCGCCGCGACGCTGCGCGGCGAGTGGAGTCACCTGGCGTTCACCTCCCGCACGCTCGCCGCGGAAATCTACCTGACGGTGGCGGGATCGATCGTCGGCTACTCCGCCTACACGTATGCGCTGCGGCACCTGCCGACGGCGACGGTGTCGTTGTATGCGTACGCCAACCCGGTGATCGCGATGGTGCTCGGCGCGGTCGTCGCCGGCGAGCCGTTCGGACCGCGCGTCGTCCTCGCGTCATTGATGGTGCTGACGGGGTCGGCGCTCGTCCAGTGGAGGGAAAAGAAAGCGGCGGCCGCGGACGGGCGGCACGCCGCTGCGTGACTCAGACGCGCAACTCAGACGACGCGGCGACCGCTCACGAGCCGCACCAGGAACAGCACTACGGCGATCACGAGCAGAACCCAGATGAAGTTACCGAGCGTGTAGCCACTGACCATTCCCAACAGCCAGAGAACGATCAGAATAATCGCAATGGTCTCGAGCACGTTCAAACCCTCCTCACAGCAGTTGCTGTGCCTCGATCCCGAGGCTGCAACATGAGTACCGCGACCCGCCGGATCGCTGCCGCAGCCGTGCTCTGCTGTTTAACGGCGCCCGCGCAAGCGCAGCAAACGGGCGCTGTCGCGCAGTTTTTCGCCGGCGCTGCGCTTGGGCTCGGCCTACACGAGTCGGGGCACCTCGTCTTCGATGGCGCCTTCGGCGCGCACCCAGGAGTACGGAAAGTTTCAGCCGGATTCATCCCCTTCTTTGCCATCACGCATGAGCCGGTGACGCCGCTGAAGGAATTTACGATTTCGTCAGCCGGCTTCTGGGTGCAGCACGCCGGGAGCGAATATCTGCTGTCGCGCCGGCCCAACCTGCGGGAGGAACACGGGCCGGTCGCAAAGGGGCTCCTGGCCTTCAACGTCCTGACGTCGGTGATGTATGCGGGCGCCGCGTTCGTCCAGCACGGCCCGCTCGAGCGCGACACGCGCGGGATGGCGATATCAGCGGATATTCCCGAGCCGTGGATCGGGGTCTCGATTCTGGCGCCGGCGCTGCTCGACGGTGCGCGATACTACCGGCCGCGTTCGCGCGCGCTGCAGTGGACGAGCCGCGCCGCGAAGGTCGCGGGGGTGATGTTGATTTTCAAAGCGGCAGGGGACCGGCGGCAGGCCGCAGGCGGTGCCCGCTAGCCGGGCAGCGGGCCCAGCGCGAACGTCATGGTGCCGTCGACGACGATGCGGCCGTCGACGCGCGCCACGCCTTGGAGCTGTCCCATGCGGCTGCGGAGCCGCTTCACGCGCGCCTCGATCTCCACGACGTCGCCAGGGTGGACGGGGAGGCGGTAACGGACGCGGTCGATGCCCATGAAGAAGATGAGCTTTTCCCGGTTCTCGGGCTTCGACAGGATGAGAATCGCCCCCACCTGTGCCACCGCTTCGGTCAGAATCGTCGGCGGCAGCGCGGGCGACATGCCGGGCTGGCGCGACAGGTACCGCTCGTTGAGCGAAACGTTCTTGATTCCGACGATCCGCTTGTCGGGTTCGAGCTCGGTGATGCGATCTACAAGCAGGAACGGGTACCGGTGGGGAATGATGCGCTCGATCGCGCTGTAGTCGAGCGGCAACGTCAGCGGGTCCATCGGGGACCGTTCAGTATAATCCGCGTCAAAGAGACATGAGCGAGCTCATCCAGCCCGCGGCACCGCCGCCTCGCCCGGCGACCGACACCGAACTGCTCTCCACGCTGTTCGAGCTCGGTCGCGAGGTGACGTCGGTCCTCGACCTCGCCGACCTGCTCGAGAAGATCCCGCAGCTGATCGCGCGGCTCACGCGATTCAGCGCGTTCGCGGTCTACCTGCTCGACGAGGGCAGGCAGGAACTGCACATCGCCTACGCCGTCGGGTATCCGCAGGACGTCGTGCGTACGCTGCGCCTGAAGGTCGGGCAGGGCGTGGTCGGCGCCGCAGTGGAGCAGGGGCGGCCCATCCTCGTCAACGACATCGGCAACGAGCCGCGCTTCGTCGGGCCGCTGCGCACCATGGCGTCGCAGCTCGCGGTGCCGATGCGGCGCAAGGGTCGCGTCATCGGGGCGCTCAACCTCCTGAGCGAACACGCGGGCGCGTTCACGGATCAGGACGAGGCGCTGCTGCGGCAGTTCGCCGCGCACGTGGCGGTCGCGATCGAGAACGCGCGGTTGTTCCGCTCGGAGCGGCACTACACCGAGACGCTCGAGACGCTCGCCGAGATCGGGCGCGAGATGTCGTCCATCCTCGACCTCGAGGTGCTCCTCACGCGCATCGCGAGCCTGACCAAGCGCGTGATCGACTACCGGACGTTCGGCATCCTGCTGCTCAACGAGACGACCAACGTGCTCGAGATGAAGCTCGCCGTGCGCTATGGCGAGGAGAACGCGGCGAAGAACATCAAGCTCGGCGAAGGCCTGGTCGGCTGGGCGGCGCTGCACAAGGAACCCGTGCTGGTCGCGGACGTGTCGAAGGACCCGCGCTACGTCAACCTGGTCGAAGACGTCCGGTCCGAGCTGGTCATCCCGATGCTGATCAAGGAGCGGTGCATCGGCGTGTTCGACCTCGAAAGCCCCGAGCTGAACGCCTTCACGAAGGACAACAAGGAGCTGCTGACGCTGCTCGCCAGCCAGGCGGCGGTCGCCATCGAAAACGCGCGGCTCTACGAGCAGGTGCGGCGCAACGAAGAGCGCATCGAGAAGGAATTGCGGTTCGCGCAGCGCGTGCAGGCGGCGCTGCTGCCGTCGGAACCGCCGACGCGGCTGCGCAACACCGACGTGGCCGGACGGTTCGCGCCGGCGCACGAGCTCGGGGGCGACCTGCACGACTTCATCGCGCCCGAGCCGAACAGCCTCGTCATCGCCGTCGGCGACGTGTCGGGAAAGGGCGCGCCCGCGGCGCTCTACAGCGCCTTCGCCGCCGAGCTCGTGCGCTCGCGCACGGTGCGGCGCCGCTACACGCCCGAGAAGTTCAGCGTCGCCGGGGTCCTGCAGTCGATGAACACCATCCTGCACGACCGGCAGCTCGAGGAGTACTACTGCACGCTGTGCTATGCGTTTTTCGACTTCAAGCGGCGCGTGGTGACGATCTCGAATTCCGGACTGCCCTACCCGGTCCGGTGCACCGAGACCGAGTGCGGCCAGATCGAGCTGCCGGGCGTGCCGCTCGGCTCGTTCTCGGGCGTCACCTACGACGAGGTGACCATTCCGCTCCACGCCGGTGACGTGTTCGTCTTCTGCACCGACGGCATCTTCGAGGCCGCGCCGGCCGACGGCAGGGATTTCGGCGCGAAGCGGATTTGCGACGTGGTGAACCAGAACAGGAAGGGGACCGCGCGCGAGATCGTGGACGCGATCTTCGACGCGGTCATCATCTACAGAGGCACGGCGCCGCAGGTCGACGACATGACCGCGGTCGCCGTGAAAATTACCGCGTAGGCGTCAGTTCAAGTTCCAAGCTCCAATTCGCGGTCTTGTTTTTGAGCTTGGAGCTTGGATCTTTTCAGTATTTGATCTTCCGCTTCTCTTCGTCGAGGTGCAGCCCCAGCGACTGACCGCCGAACGCCGCCAGCTCCTGCACGCGTCCCTTGACGTTCACGCGCGTCCCCGTGGAGGGCACGCGGCCCGAGTGGCCGATCACCGTGATCTGCCCTGTCCCGTCATCGACGCTGTAGAACTGGAACGGCACGAGCGGCAGCCCCCAGCTGCGGGTGACCACGCCGTTCACCGTAACGGACTTGTTGTAGTACTTCGTGGGCCGATCCTTCAATTCGGCGACATGAACGGTGCGCAGGGCGCAACCTGAAATCAGCAGCGCGCCGAGCAATGCGAGAACGAAGCGCGGAGCCTTGGCCATTTCGTCAGTCCCCCTCAAAGAGAAACGGTCGCAACCGGATCGTGAAAAATCGGCCGGGATGCGGCGATGCCAGCGCCTGCCTGAAGTGACGCATCCCGGTGATCCGGCGCGACCGGTCAGGGGGTGTTCAAAAGGTATGCCCGCGATAGAGCCGCGTGGATCGGCCGGTAACAGGCGATTTCGCCCGTAGAGTGTCCACGCGAGGCGGCAATCCCGGCACCTGAAGAGGTGCCAGGAAAAGGGTCAGAAAGCCTGCACCAGCCCCACATTGATCCGCCACATCCGCTGGTCGGGGATGGAGGGAGCGGTAACCAGGCTTACGGCGTTGTTGCGCCACTGGTAGTCGTAGTTGGCGACGATGGCGGTCAGCGACGGCAGCAGCACCTGCACGCCGACGGTGGCGGTCTTCGCGCGGAACTCACCGATCTGATCGATGGAATACAGGTCGAAGTTGTCGACGCCGCGCACGTAGCCGCCGCGGAGCCAGATGCGCGGCCGGAGCTCGTGAGCGGCCCGCAGGTCGAGCGTGTGACCCTGGATGCCGGTCACCGTCGCGGTGTCGGTGGAGGTGAACGCGTAGCGCCCTCCGACCGTCCAGCGCGGCGTCAGCGACACGGTGGCCGCCGGCGCGAACATCACGACGGTGGCGCCGAAGAAATCGAAGTAGCGGAGCGTTCCGGTATAGGTCGCGCGGTGATAGCCGTACTCGACGCGGCCGAGGTAATCGTTCTGCGGCATCACGCGGTTGTCGCCGCCGACAAGCACCTGGCCCGTCATCGTGCCCCACGGCGTGAAGCGCCACTCGACGCCGCCACCGCCGCGGTTTTCACGGCGATCGGCCTTGGTCTGCAGCTGCGCGCGCCCGATGAGGCGCACCGGCTCCGACAGCCTGTAGTTCAGCGCGAGGTCCGAGCCGCGCGTGGCCGGCGTGACGCCGTTGTAGTCCTCGCCGTACGTCTGGCTCTCGAAACGGTGCTCGTGCTGGCGGCGGGCGTTCTCCAGCGTGATGCGGTTCATGGTCGTCGGCGCCAGCACCGTCAGCCGCTGGTAGTAACTGATCGACTGCGTGTTCTCGCCGGCGAGCCGGTACGCGTCGGCCAGCGACGCGACGACCTTCGGGTTCTCGGGCGAAAGCTCCTCGGCGTGACGCAGCGCGTCGAGCCCCTCGACGACCCGATCCTGCTGCAGCATCACGTTCCCGAGACCGACCCACGCGTCGACGTTGCGCGGATCCTCGAGGACCACGCTGTGGTACACCGCCTCGGCCACGTCCGGATGACCCATGCGGGCGTGCACGCTGGCGATCCAGAGACGCGCCGTGTGATCCTCGGGATTGGCTGCCACGATTTTCTGCAGGGCGGCGAGCGCCTCGGTGTTGCGGCCCTCCTGCGCCAGCTGAATGGCAGCGGGGAGATCCGGCGGGGCGGTCGGCGACGGCTGCGCGACGTTCTGCGCAAGCGCGAGCACAAGAAGAGAAAACAGCATACCTCTGGTTTCGGATGGTGCTGCTGCGGGCAACAGGCAGGGTTGCAGGCAGATATCAGGTCGGTGGATCAGGGATCAGGGATCAGGGATCAGGGATCAGGCGTGGTCCAGGTGTCGGAGGAGGTATGAAGCGTACCGCAGGCGGGTGTCAGCCGCGGGAGGCCGTGACGGCCGTGGAATGCGCGCGCTCGGGGACGCTGCTGGCCGCAGGCCACGCCGGGACGATGCCGGCCAGTTGCGCCGCGAACATCGCGGCCACCGCCTGGGTCGCGGCGTCCCCCTCGCGTCCGTTGCGCACTTCTGCCGTCAGCACGCCGACGCAGCCGTTGACCCCCGAAACGGGCGCCGCCAGCGCGCCGTCGAACATCTGATTGGAGGCGACCGTGCGCATGTGTGCAGTTCGCCACGCGTCGGCGGTCGCGTTGGCCGCGTTGCGCGGAATCGGACCGAGACGCTCGACGACCCGCTCGTCGTAGCCGTGCCAGAGCGCCGGGAACAGCTCCTCGCCGGCACCCATCCAGACGATGATGCCGCGCGCGTCGAGCACGGAGGCCGCGCGCGCGAGCGCCTCGCGCAAGCTGGCGGTGTCGATGGTGCGGGCGAACGCGCCGCAGATGTCCGCCGCCTCGGCGAGGTCGACGGACGGACGCGAGACCGGCGAAGCCGACGCGGCCGGGCCGGGGTGCGGCACCCGGGCTTCGCGATTCGACAGCCGCAAGCCCTCGAATCCGGGATCCCCGACTCCGGATCCCCGCAGCGGCACCAGCACCAGCAGCCCCACGACCCACACGATCGCGACCGCGCCGACGGTTCCCCACTGCTGCCTCTCGAGCGAGGCACGCTGCCCCGCGAGCGCCTGACGTGACGATGTCTCGAGCGCGTGCAGTGCCGCCGCCAGCCCGCCCGCCGTGGTGCGTCCCGAACTGAAGATCAGGTCTGCAGCGAGCAGGCCCTGATCCTCCTGCAGGCTCTCGCGCACCTTCCCGTCGAGCGTCACGATCGCCTTGAAGGCCACGTCGACTTCATCGAGTGCCGCCGCGGCGCTCCCCGGCGGCAGCAGGGGACGAATGGCGACGGCATCCTGGCCGAACTGCTGGAGGAGCATCGCCCCGCGCTCCAGCCACGGTTGCGCCGGCTGCCCGGGCGCGACATAGGCGTGCTCCGCCGAGGCGATGTCGCTCGCGGTCGTGATCATCCGTTCGATGCGCGCGGCCACGTCGCCCGATGCGGCGTCGATCGCCGCCGCGCGCCGATGCGCCGTCAAAACAAAAAAGCCGCCGGTGACGCCGGCGGCCATGAGCACAATCGCCACGATGGTTCGGTTGGCGTGCTTCCGCATCGCCGACAGGATAACAGCAAACGATCAGAACTCCACGTGCGTTTGAACGAGGAGCCTGTTCTCCTCCGGCCTCGCGGCGCCGGCGCGGTAGTGCACCTGCTCGTTGGTGACGACGAGGCCGACGCGGCTGCGCGGCCAGACGAACCAGTAGGCGCCTCCCCCGATGACGCGGCGCTGCGCGTTGTCCCCGAGCGCCTCGTCGGGATCGAAGAGATCGATGCGCGCGATCGCCGCCCAGCCGCTCATCCCCTCGCGCAGCTCGACGAAAGCCGACGACCCGCTGCGATCGATGTCGCGCGGCGCCGTCGCGCTCGGATTCTCCGTCGCCTTCACGGCTTCCAGCGTCGCGACGAGGTTCGTGTGCTCGAAGCTGCCCATCACGATGCCGAGCCGCCGCGGCCGGCCCGCCGCGTACCAGCCTTCGTTGTAGAAGCCCGAGAGGCGGAAGCCGTTCGCGATGCCGCGGCCGGCAAGCGGCCGCAGCGTCACGCGCGCTTGCGCGCTCTTGTACCTGTTCGTATCCGTCTGCGCGTAGCCTTCGCCGTTGTAGACGCCCGCCTGGACGTCGATGTACTTGCCGACCGGTGTGAACAGGCCGACACCAAAGTCGGACGATCCCGGGATGAGGTTCTCGCGCTCGGCAAAGACGGTCCCCTGCACGCGATACCGGTTGATGCTCTCCTCGAAGTCGAGCCAGGGCGTCTGATGCGCCCCGAATCGCACCCACGACCGTGCGCCCGTGAGGTTGTCGAGCTCGACGAACGCGTACTTGATGCGCAGCACCAGCGTCCCGGCGAGGCTGCTGTCCGTGATCCGCCGCACGTCGGGCGTGATGCGGAACCGGACGTTGCGCGCGAGCTGCCCGTTGATGTTGATGTAGCCGCGTGTCAGGTCGAACGCGTTGAACGAGTCGCGGTTCTTCAGCTCGGCGTCGTACTGGACGAAAGACACCACGCCGACGCGCACGATGGGATAGTCGGGTTCGGCTGCCGGAGCTGGCGCGGGCGCGGTCTGCGCCCGCGACGTGGCCGCCGGGGCGAGCAGGATTGCGAGGATCAGGAGGAGACGCGTCGTCATACGTCCGTCATGTGTACGTCGCCGACGTTTCTGATCGGTGTCGGCGCGGTTACGTGTGTGTAAAACAGGCGTTCGGTAGAGTCCGCCGGCGGCGGATGGCGATCAGTAGACCGGAAGGCCGAGATCCTGCAGCGAGCGCGCGAGGATGGTGAACCGGTTGGTGAAGATGAGGATGCCAATCACCACCAGCAGCGCGCCAGAGGTCAGCTCGATCAGGTGGTAGTGCTTGCGAATGCGCGCAAAGGCGGCGAAGAACCCGTTGATCGCCAGCGCGGCGGCAAAGAACGGAATCGCGAGGCCGAGGGAGTACGCCGCCAGCAGCTGCACGCCTTGACCGACCGATTTCTGCGCGCCCGCAATCGCGAGAATGCCGGCCAGGATCGGCCCGATGCATGGCGTCCACCCGAACGCGAACGCGATCCCGACCAGCGTCGCGCCGACGAACCCCGCCGGCCGGCGGTTGGTCTGCACCCGTTTCTCCTGGTAGAGCCAGTCGATCCGCAGCAGCCCCATGGTGTGCAGGCCGAAGAGGACGATGATGGCGCCGGCGATGCGGCCGAGAATGGTGAGCCGCGTCATCAGGAACTGGCCGACCGCGCTCGCCGACGCGCCGAGCGCGACGAAGACCAGCGAGAAACCGAGGATGAACGCGAGCGACGACATGATGACGCGGCTGCGCGCCGGTGATGCGACCGCGACGGCGCCCGTCCCGCGCATTTCGTCGAGCGAGAGGCCCGAGATGTAGGAGAGGTAGCCGGGAATCAGCGGCAGGACGCAGGGCGAGATGAACGAGAGCAGCCCCGCTCCGAACGCCGCCAGCAGCGTGACGTTTTCGATCACTTGCTACCGACAGGCATCAGGGGGATCGCGCCGTGCGGCATCGCGGCCTCCATCTGCACGTTGTGCCCCTTCACCGGCGGCAGGTCCTGGTACATGAAATCCCACTTCCATCGTTCCGACGGGTTCGATGCCTGCAGCCAGCTGCGCGCCGACATCGGCCGCGCGAACGGCACCGCGGCGGCCTGCGCGTAGGGCGTGCCGGGCATCGCCGCCGCGATGGCGCGACGCACATCTTCCGAGCTTTTGTGCGGCAACGTCAACCCCAGCGCCGCAGCCAGGTTCACCAGGATCTGCCAGTCTTCGCGCGCCTCGCCCGGCGGCGCGATCGCCCGCGCCGCGCCCTGCACCCGCCCCGCGTCGTTGGTGTAGAGCGCGTCCTTCTCCACATAGGCAGCCCCCGGCAGCACGACATCCGCCGCGGCCGCCAGTTCCGTCATCACGACCCCCTGGACGACGAGCAGCGGGAGCTTCCCGCCGCGGCGGGCCGCCGCGATCCAGGAAACGTCGCCCATCGAGCCGTCCGGGCCCGGATCGAGCACGTACAGCGCTTTGACGCGCCCGGCGTCGATCGCGGTTCGCAGGTCCTTCAGGTCCGGCGCGCGGTCGTTGCCGTCTCCGACGCGGTATCCGAGGTCCCTGGCGCCGTTGACGTTGGGGGCGTTGGTGGCCGGCACCTTGAATTTCGTGTTGGGAGGCTGGGGCTTCTCCGTCCGCGTCCATGCAAGCGAGACCGCCTTGAGGCCGTCGGCGCCCAGCAGCCCTTCCGTGAGCTGTTTCAGGACGAAGAGCTCCTCGGTCGACGCATGCGCCGAAACGAGGAAGCGGACGGACGCGGCATCGGCCGAGCCGGCGGCCTGGAGCGCGTCGCGCAGCCGCGGCTCGACGTCGTGCCAGGCGGCGTTCTCGAGCGCGTCGCCGCGCCGCTGCATCGGCCTGCGGATTCTCGTCTCGCCCTCGACCCAGTGGTAGTCGAACCGCCCGATGTCGCACATCCAGTAGCTGTTGACCTCGGGGTTGAAGCGCGGTGTCATCCGGATCAGCCGCGACCCCTTCGCCCATTCGGGCTTCGCCTTCAGCCACGCGCTCGTGTTGCACCCCTTCGAGCAGAGCGTGCACGTCGTGTCGACGACGTTGGGGTTATCCCACGGCCGGCTCTTGAAGCGGTAATCGCGCGTCGTGATGGCGCCGACCGGGCAGACGTCCATCAGGTTGCCGGAGAGGAGCGAGTGGACCCCCTCCTCCTGGAACGTGGCGATCTCGCTGCCGTAGCCGCGATCGACGATGTTGATCTGGGCGTCGCCGTCGATGTCGCGCATGAACCGGACGCATCGCGTGCAGAGGATGCAGCGGTTGCGGTTGAGCATCAGCGTCGGGCCGAAGTCGACGTCGGCCTTCACGCCCTCGCCGTCGAAGACGCGCCGCGGGAAGTCCATCCGGCTTTCCGCCGGGCCGAACGTGTAGGAGAAATCCTGCAGCGGACACTCGCCGCCCTTGTCGCACACGGGGCAGTCGAGCGGGTGGTTGACGAGCAGGAACTCGAAGACGCCCTCGCGCGCGGCGATGACCTCCGGGTCGCGCGTGCTCACCACCATCCCGTCGGTGCACGCCATCGAGCACGACGTCTGGAGCTTCGGCATCTTCTCGATCTTGACGACGCAGACGCGGCACGAACCGTCGACGGAGATGCCGGGGTGGTAGCAGTAGTAGGGGACGGAGATGCCGGCTTCGATGCTCGCCTGCAACACCGTTTTCCCTTTCTCCACCGTGACTTGCCGACCATCAATCGTCAGCGTGACCGTGTCCATATCCTCGCGATCATATCCCACAAGACTTGAGCTTGACTGGGATGGAACGACGCCCTACAGTCACCGATGCAGAGGCCGAGATGGATGCCAAGCGCGCCGGCGTGATCTCGCTGCTCGAATGGCTCGTCGCCGCCGCCGGCATGGTCGCGGTCCTGGCAATTGGATCGGTCCTCGTGCGGGACCTCCGCACGGTCAGCGCGGTGATGCCCGTCATCGCGCACGAAGAGGTCATTCCCGACCCGCCGTCCACGGTGCCGGCACGTTCGGTGGCGGTCCCGGTGCTGCTGCTCGCTGACGGCGCCGAGCTGCGCGTCGGCGACACCGAGGACGTGGTGACGACGCGACTCCGTCGCGATGCCGAGGTGGCCCCGCCGACAATCGATCGGACGCCGGCCGGGGATCGCGTGACGCGGTTCTATGCGTTGAACGGTCAGCGGTTTGCCATCGTGCTGCAGCCGTTTGCAGGCGATGGGCAGGTGAGGGTCGCCGCGATCTACCTTCCTAGCTTTCGTTGAAGCGCGCCAGCGCGGCTGAATCCCTGTTGATCTGCACCTCGCGCACGGTGCCCCACGCCGGAATCCGCTGCTCGACGTGTGCGTCGGAGACGGGGACGAGAACGTCCTGGACGCGGCCGTCGCCGTACTGCAGCGTCACCGTGACCGGCACGTCGAAGACCGCCTTCGGGTCCTGATCGAACTGCACGAATACCTCGCCGGGCCGGATGGTCGACGAATAGTGCAGCACCGGCACCTCCGCCCCGTGGATCCAGCGGTCGAAGAAGCGCTGGAGCGATCGCCCCGACGCGCTCTCCATCGCCCGCTGGAGGTCATCCGTCCCCGCCTTCCTGAACTTCTGCTCGCCGTAGAAGCGGCGCAGGCCGTTGAAGAACGCTTCGTCGCCGATGAAGCGGCGAAGCATGTGCAGGACGGAGGCACCCTTGTTGTAGATGATGGCGCGGAAGATGCGCCCCTGTCCCTGGATCAGCCCGAGCCGGTAGCCGAGATCGATCGGTCCCTGGTCCGACTCGGAGAGGCTCCAGCGCCGGAACTGGCGCAGCATCGCGAAGAAGGACTGGTCGCCGTGCGCGCGCTGCGCGTAGAGCGCCGAGAAGTACTGCGCGAAGCCTTCGCTGATCCACTGCTCGTGATAGTTCTTCCAGCCGACTGCCTGTCCCCACCACTGGTGGGCGAGCTCGTGCGCGAGGAAGAACTCGGGCACGCCGGCAAACGCCGACGGATCGTTGCCCCAATACAGCTTCGAGAACGGCGCCGCGTTGTTGATGATGGCGAAGTAGGCGGGACTGTGGCCGCCGGGCAGGTCGTGCTCGAGCATCGCCACCGTCAGCGACTCGTACGGCGTGTCGTCCATGACGGTTCCGTAGAACTTCATGATGTCGGCCGCCACGGGCGCGATCTCGCGGCCGTGCCCAAGCTGCCGCGGGTTCGCCTCGACGTTGATCGTGATGTGGTCGTAGCGGCGCATGCCGGCGCCCGCATGTCCGGGCGACTCGAACGTCGCGGGCACCCCAATCGCCGCGTCGCGCGCGGGGATCACCGCGTCGAACACGTGCATCAGGCGGCTGATGACGACGGCGAAATAGCGGACCGGCTCGTTCGCGTTGAAGACGTACGCCCGTCCGCCCGTCGTCAACGCCGCGTCCCGCAGGGAGACTTCCCCGGGCGAGAGCTGGCCGCTTCCCACGCACCCGTACGCTTCCGGCACGGTGACGCGGATGCGCGCGCGCGCGTAGTCGGTGACGACGTTCTGCGGGTACCAGGCGGAGCGGCTGCTGAGCAGGAAATTCGGCTCGGAACGAATCAACTGATCGGTGTCGTCATCCTGCTCCTGCGCCTCCACGGCGACGGTCTCGCGGTCGAGCGCCTGCGAGGGGAGCCGCCCGCTGTAGACGATGTCGAAGGTCATCATCGCGCCGCGCTGCGCCGACACCGGCAGGTTGATGATGAGGCTGTCGTCGTTGCGGATGCGGAAGAAGAGCAGCCGTCCGAACTCGGGGCTGACGACGCTGCTGACGGCGAGCGGCTCCGCGAGCCGCATGGTCAGCGTCGCGACGGCGTCGGCCTGGACGCGCAGCGTGACGCGCGTCCGTCCCTCGATGAACTGACGGTCGGGGGAGACCACCGTGTCCACGTTGTAGTCGATGACGTCGTAGCTGCGCAGCTCGTCTTCGTTGTACGACGCGCCTCGGTAGGCGAGCGTCGTCGGCGAGGCGTAGAGCGCGATTGCGCGCTTGCGCGAGCGGTCGAACAGCGTGACGTCCTCGGCGTTGCCGCCGCTGCGCGAATACGTCAGCGTCCCGAACTTGTTCGTGCGCACCTCCGCGAGGAAGTCGCCGGACTGCGGAAGGATGTACCAGGTCTCGCGGCTCAGGTCGCGCAGGTCGATGTTGAACGACTTCGGCGACTCGGCGGCGAACACGTCCTGCGCGCGCCGGGCCTGCCGCGGAGCGGCCGGCATCGCCCGCAGCCCCGAGACGTCGACGCGCGTCTCGAAGTCGGCCGGGTGCATGCGCACGAAGGCGGCGCTGAACAGCGCCGTCAGCGTCTCGTTGCCGCCGAAGATGCGCAGCTGCCCGCGCTCGGTCGGCGGGCCGGGCGAGAACTGCATTTCGCCGCGGCCGAGCAGCACGAGGCCCGTGACCCCTTCGCCGCTGATGACTTCGAACACGGAGCCGGTGTGGAGGACGAACTGGACGTCCTGCGCGCGGATGGTGAACTCGCGCGCGACGTACTGCGTCGCGGCGTCGAGGCGCAGGCGGTACAGCCCCTGTACGTAAGTGAGCCGCGTGATGGCGATGATGCGCCACGAGTCCAGGGCGCCGCCAGCCGGGCGGCGGACGTCGAAGCGCGCGGTGAGCACGCGCGCGCGCGCGGCCGTCTCGGTAAGGATCTCGACGATGACGTGATAACCGTCGCCGGGCAGCGCGGTTTCGAGCTGCGTCCGGTCACGCTCGCGCACCGTTGCGCGAGTGGTTTCGTACGAAAAGAGGTCGTCGGTCGCCTGTTCGGCTTCCTCGCCGGTGATGTCAGGCGTCGAGATGAGGGACGGAAAGTCGTCGCGGTTGTTCTGCTCCAGCAGCTGCTCGAGCCGGTTGAGCAGCACCGCCACGCCGTCCGGCGGCGCGGCGGGCGGCTGCGGCTGAGCCTGCGCGTACGACGGCCGCGCGCAGAGCGCCAGCGCGAGCGGGAGCGCACATCGAACGAACAGGAAAGCCAAGCGGTCCCGCATCGCCGTCACGCGTATTAAACCTCAAATCACCCCCAGCGATCGCCCCACTTTGCCGAAGCATTCGAGCGCGAAGTGCAGCTCGCCGGGGGTATGCGTGGCCGTGACGATCGTGCGCACGCGCGCCTTGTCGCGTGCAACCGTGGGAAAGCCGATGCCCTGCGCGAAGACGCCTTCCCGGAACAGCGCATCCGAGAGCTGCATCGCCAGCGACGCGTCGCCAACAATGACCGGCGTGATCGGACTCTCGCTCGTGCCCGTGTTGAAGCCGAGCGCCTGCAGACCGCTCTTGAAGACGCGCGTGTTCTCCCAGAGGCGCTCGATGAGCTGCGGCTCGCCTTCGAGCACGTCGATCGCGGCGAGGCAGGCGGCGGGCACGGCCGGCGGATGCGACGTGGAAAACAGGAACGGCCGCCCGCGATGGTAAAGGAACTCGATGAGCGCGCGCGAGCCGGCGACGTAGCCGCCGAGCGCGCCGATCGCCTTCGACAGGGTGCCGACCTGGATGTCCACCCGGCCGTGCAGCTTGAAATGATCGACGGTGCCGCGGCCGTTGCTGCCGAACACGCCGCTCGCGTGCGCGTCGTCGACCATCATGATGCAGCCGAACTCGTCGGCGACGTCGCACAGCTCCGGCAGCGCGCCCAGGTCGCCGTCCATGCTGAAGACACCGTCCGTGATGATCAGGCGCTGGCGTTCGCGCGGCAACGCCGCGACGATGGCGCGCGCCGCCTTCGCGTCGCGGTGCGGGAAGACCTTGATGGTGGCGCGGCTCAGACGCGCGCCGTCGATGATGCTGGCGTGATTGAGCTCGTCGGAGATGATGAAGTCGTCCTTGCTCAACACCGAGGCCACGGTTCCCGCGTTCGCCGTGAAGCCGCTCTGGAAGACGACGGTGGCTTCGGTCCGCTTGAACTCGGCCAGGCGCCGTTCGAGCTCCATGTGGATGGCCATCGTCCCGGCGATCGTCCGCACGGATCCGGATCCCACGCCGAGCGCGCGCGTCGCCTCGAGCGCCGCCTCGCGCAGCTTCGGATGCGTCGTCAGACCGAGGTAGTTGTTCGAGGAGAGGTTGACGACGGGGCGCTCGTCGAAGGTGGCGTGAGCTTTCTGCTCACCGTCGAGCACCCGCAGGCGGCGGTACAGGCCCTGCGCCTTGAGGGCGTCGAGCTCCTCCGAGAGATAGCGAAGCGGGTCGGCGCGCATCGCGCCATTTTTTCAGAAAAACAGGATCAGCGCCCACGGCAGAACAGCCGCCGCGACGTAGAAGGCGGCGAGCAGCGCGACCGCGCCGTGCGTCCCGCGAAGGTGCAGGCCGATGCCGAGCACGGCCGCGACCACCTTCGCCATCATCAGGGCGGTCCCATGGCCGAGATGGAGCATGAGCGAGGCGATGACGGGGTTGGCCTCGGCGGCTGTTCCAAATGTCAACACACCCAGGTAGGTGAACGCGCCGTCGAGGACCTGGGCGAGGAGGAACGCGACCAGGACGACGTCGCCGAACAGCGAGCGGTGGGGTGCAACGCTCCATACTTTCGGAACCGTGGTTCCAAGAAGAGCTCGTGGATCGGCGTAGCCGTTTGCCGCGACATCCATCGCGGCACATCACGGTCAAACTGCGTGCCGGACAGGGCTTAATGCAGGGCGAGCAGCACGTCGGCTCCGTCACGAAATACTTCAACCGCGCCGACGGCCCGCAGAGATGCGGTGGTGTCCCGTCCCTCCGCGTCGAGATACGCCCCTTCGTGGACGATGACGTGCGTGGCGCCAAGTGCGCGGAGCATGGCGACCGAGTCTCCGACATGACGCGGAACCTCGCCGAGCATCACGGTCGCGCGCGCGTAATGCGGCGGGAAGAAGCCGCTGTAGCCGTTCAGGACCGGCCGCCAGCGGTCGATCGAGTAGTACATCGCGCGCAGGTCGTAGTCGGGTTGACCGAGCGGCAGATCGGCGAGCACGGCATCCGCCGGCAGGCGGCCGACGGCCTTGTAGATCTCGGGCGCCCGCTGCGGACGCTGGAGCCGCGCCGGCGGCGTCACGAAGCCGCGGACAGGCGTCATGCCGTTGACCACGAAGGGGGCCGCGCCCGCCTCGAACAGAAACGCCGCCGCGAGGAACGCCAGGACGATCGCGCCATGACGCAGACGCGCGAGCACGGACGCCCCCAGCGCCCCGAGCACGGCGAGCATGAGGGTGGCCACCATGGCGAAGCGCGCCGGGACGCGAAGGCCATCGAACCCGGGGACGTAATTCCACAGGAAGCGATACGGCGAGGCGAGGTCGAACGGCCTTCCCAACGCCTGCGGCGACGGGCCGAGCGAAAGCCACATCGCTGCCAGCAACGCGGCGACGAAGAATCCCCGCGACCGCATGAAGGCGGCCGCGTGCGCCCGATGCGTGCGTGAGAGCGCAAGCGCGAGCGCGCAGCCGAGAGCCGCCCGAAGCAGCAGCTGGGTCGCATTGCCGAGTCGCACGTCGAACAACCACAGATCCACCGTCAACCGGCGGTAGAGGATGACGCTCGCGAGCGCGACGACGTGCACGGCCGCGGCGGCCCACAGCAGCCACGCGGCGCGCGTTCGCCAGCTCGCAGGCTCTCGCTCGACGCGGGCGCGCCCGCTCCAGAGCAGGCCGATCGATGCGAGCAGGAGCGGAACGGCACCCGGGAACAATTCGCCCTCCGGTTTCTGAAAGACATCGGAGAGGCGCGATCCCCAGAAGCGTTCGGCGACCGACGCCGTGGCGTAGGAATACACGTCGGCCGACAACCGGGTCGTCTCGCCGAGCGTTCGCGACAGCTCCAGGCCCTGGCTGACGCGCACGTACGGCAGCACGAACGGGGCAAGGACGAGCGCCGCGGTCGCCGCGGCGGCCGTCAACGACAGCCACGTGCGCCGATCCCGCAGCCGGCCTGTCCGCCACATCTCCCACGCCGCGTAGAGCGCGGCAAACGGGGAAAAGTAGAGGAGGTAGTAGCCGCACGACAACGCCTGCAGGACGATCGCCGCGGTGGCGCCGGCGAGCGCACGCGTGCGTCCGCCCTCGAAGTAGCGGCGGAACCCGTACAACGCGAACGGCATCCACTGCGAGGACAGCACCTGCAGGTGCGACGCCTGCGGGACGCGGTAGGGTGCGAACGCGAACAGCAGCCCGCCGACGAACGCGGCGACGGTGCTGCCGGTCAGCTCGCGGGCGAACAGGAACATGCCGAGGCCCGACAGCACGAACGTCGAGAGGAACAGCAGGTTGTAGCAGAGGATCGGATTGCCCGTCAGCGCGTAGACCGGGAAGATCTGCACCGCCTGCGGCACGAGATGCTCCGAGTAGGCGAGCGTCAGCGGCGCCGGGTGGAAGATGTTGGCATCGAAGAAATGGCGGAGATGCGAGGAGTAGCCCGCGAGGATGCCGCGCAGCTGCTCGCAGTCCCACGACAGGATCCAGATGTTGAGGACCGGGTCGCCCAGGTCCCAGGCGACGTCGCGCGCGAGCCCTTTCGCGAGCGGCCACGTCATGCCGAGGGCGATGACGGTGTACGCCGCTGCCGCGTACCACGCGCGCGCGTGCGCCGAGCGGAGTCGAAAGATCATTCCTCCGACGTGTCGTTCATCAGCTCTTCGAACACCACCTGCAGGATGGCGGCGGTCGGCACCGCGAGGATCGCGCCGATCACGCCGAGCAGCGAGCCGCCAATCAGCAGCGCGCTGATCACGACCACCGGGCTGATGCCGACCTGGCGCTGCATGATGTTCGGCACCAGCAGATGGTTTTCGAGCTGCTGCTGCGCGAAGAAGAACGCGATGACGCCAAGCGCCAGCGTCGGCTTCACCGACAGCGCGACGGCAATCGCCGGGACCGCCGACAGGATCGGCCCCACGATCGGGATCATCTCACCGAGGCCGGCGATGAGCGCCAGCACGTAGAAGAACGGCACGCCCATCAGGAACAGGCCGAGCGCCGCGGTGCCGCCGATGATGCCGCCCAGCAGCAGCTGGCCGGCGAGCCATGCGCTGACCTTGTTGGTGACGCGGCGGCATGCGTCCTGGACCTGCGCGCGCTTCTCGCGCGGAAACAACCGCACGAAGACCGTCACCAGCCCGCTGCTGTCGTTGAGCAGGTAGAAGGCGAGCACGAGCATCGTGATGAAGCCGAAGATGCCGCCGACAAAGCCTCCCACCGCGCCGATCACGAGCCCGGCCGTGTCCTGCGCCCTCGAGCCGGTCGTCTGCTGCACCGCCTCCTGCGCCGTGATCTCGTGCGAGAGCAGGCCGTGGGTGATGAGCCACTGCTGCCCCTGGTGCAGCAGCCGCGGCAGCTCCATCGCGAGGTCGCGCGCCTGCGTCACGAGCGGCGGGATGATCAGCATCGCGACCGTGACGATGACGCCGATGATGCCGACATAGATGACGAGAATCGCCGCCCAGCGCGGCACGCGCTGCCGCATGAGGCGCTTGCGCTCGATGGCGTTGACGACCGGCGACAGGCCGATGGCGACGAGCGCGCTGATGTAGAGGAGCATCAGCGCGTCGCGCACCTCCCAGAGCGCCCACGCGACGAAGACCGTCAGCGCGAGGCCGACCAGCGTGTAGCGGATTAACGCGCGCGGAGAGTCCGGCGAAGCGGTCACGTCTGCTGCAGGTAGCGGCGCGTGAAGGCGCCGATATCCGCGTAGACCGATCGGAGCTCGCTCGGTTCCGCAAGATAGACGATGCGGAACGAGCCGGCCTCGGGCGGCATGCCGAAGCCGGAGCCGTAGACGCAGAGGATGCCGGTCTCGCGCAGCAGCGCGAGCACGTAGTCTTCGTCGGTGCGCCCCGGCGGCAGCGACACCATCGGCATCGCGTAGAACGCCGCGCGCGGCGCCACGCACCGGATGCCCGGGATGGCGTTCAGCGCGTCCGTCGTCAGCCGTGCCCGCTCCGCGAGCGCGTGGCGGAAGCTGACCTGGTGCGACCGGTCGCCGGTCAGTGCCGAGACCACCGCGTACTGCATCGGGCCTGGGCTGCAGAGGCGGCCGTCGGCCAGCTTCTTCATGGCGGCGAGCGCCTCGTCCAGCCGCGGCGTCGCGCCGACGACGAGCCAGCCGGCGCGCCACCCTGGCGCCAGGTACGCCTTCGACAGGCTCGAGAGCGACACCACCGCCGCGTCCCGGTCGAGCGTGCCGAGCAGCGGCACGGCGCCGTCGAAGCCGAGCTCGCCGTACACTTCGTCCGCGAGAATCGTCAGGCCGTGTTCGTCGGCAACCTCGAGCAGTGCGCGGCGGACGGCGGGTGGATATACCGCGCCGGTCGGGTTGTTCGGATCGATCGTGACGAGCACGCGCGTGTGCGGCGAGATGAGGCTGCGGAGATGATCGACGTCGGGCTGCCAGTCGCGGTGCGGATCGGTCCGGTAGTAGCGTGCTTTCGCGCCAATCCGCGCAATCACCGCCGTGTACAGCGGATAGGTCGGCAGCGGCACCAGCACTTCGTCGCCTTCGTCGACGAGCGCGTTGAGCACGATGTCGATCGCTTCCGACGTGCCGGTGGTGATGAGCACGCGATCGGCCGTGGTCGGAACGCCCTTCGCCGTATAGTCCGCGGCGACCGCTTCGCGTGCCGGCATGATGCCCGCCGACGGAAGGTACCCGTTGTGTCCGTCGCGCATCGCGCGCGAGGCGGCCTCGATGAGGTGCGCCGGCGTCTGAAACCCGAAGGCGACCGGGTCGCCGATATTGAGGTAGCGGACGCGCGTACCCCTCGCCTCGACGGCCTGCGCCTCGGCGACGATATTCCGAATGGCGTAGGAGAAGCGGTTGACTCGGGATGCAACCGGAATGGGCCTGGCGGCCCGCGAAATCGGCATTCGTCCTCATCTTACGCTGTTACACGGACTCAGCAGTAAGTCATGTAACAATTACACCTCGTGCTGTCGCTATCGTAGACAAGCCCAGCGATTTCGTCGAATTGTTTGGAATTTCCTCGATCGCACGCTGGCAAGCGCATTGATTAATAACGGCGCGTGACGCGCCTCCCGGCAGCAACTCTTCTCATCACGACCGTTGTGGCGTTCGGGCAGCTGGACCTGTTCGCGCAGGGGTCATCTGCGGCCCCGGTTTCACAGGAGCCCGCCGCGACGTTCAAGTCCGGCGTCGAGGTCGTCACGGTGACCGCCGCCGTGCGCGACGCCAAGGGCCGCGTGGTACGCAACCTGACCAAGTCCGATTTCCTCGTCGTGGATTCGGGCTACACGCGTCCCATCCAGGATTTCTATTTCGGCGAGTCGCCGGTGAGCCTCGCGATCCTGCTCGACATCAGCGGCAGCATGGGCGTTGGCGGCAACATGGATCGCGCCCGCGATGCCGTGCGCGTCGTCCTCTCGCACCTGCAGTCGAGCGGCGACGAGGCCGCGCTCTACACCTTCGACTCGAAGCTGCAGGAAGTGGTGCCGTTCACCAGCGACCTCAATCGCATCCGATCGCTGACCCTGGCGGGCCGGCCCTGGGGACAGACGTCGCTCTTCGACGCGATTGCCGCGACCGCGAAGTCGGCGGCCGAGCGCGAGAACCGCCATCGCGCCGTCCTCGTCATCACCGATGGCGTGGACACGGCGAGCAAGATGAAAGCGCCAGAGGTGTCGGGCCTCGCCAGCTCTATCGACGTGCCCGTCTATCTCCTTGCCGTCGTCAACCCGCTCGATCACCCGGGCGGCGAACAGTCGGTGGTCGAGGCCGCCGGCGAGAACGCGAAAGTCGTGACACTGGCCGACCTCGCGCGCTGGACGGGAGGAGACATGCGGATCTCCAGCATGCCGCAGCACACGGTCGCGGCCGTCGACGACCTGTTCGGTGAGCTGCGGTACCAGTACCTCATCACTTTCGAGCCGGGGGAAGTACCTGGTTGGCACCCGCTCGAGATTCGCGTACTTCGGAAGAAAGACCTTGTTGTACACGCGCGGGGCGGGTACATGGCCGCTGCGCGTTCGTTGGTCCGTTAGGGAGGAAAGTCAAACATGAGTAAGACTCTCATTGCAGCATCGTTGCTGTCGCTCGCAGTGGCCATGACCCCCGCGTGCGCCACCAAAAAGTACGTCCGCACGGAAGTTGGAGGCGTCAACTCGAAGGTCGACACGCTGAGTGGCACCCTCGAGCAGACGCAGGGCCGGATCCAGCAGGACGAGGCGCGTATCGGCCAGGTCGATCAGAAGGCCGAAGCGGCTGGCAAGTCGGCTGAAGCGGCGCAGAACAGCGCGAACCAGGCGCAGAACGCGGCCTCTGCCGCGCAGCAGGCCGCGCGCCAGGTCGACACCAAGGTCGATCGCGTCAGTCAGGACCTCATCGCGGGCCGCAAGCTCGTCTACGAGGTGACCCTGAGCGAAGACCAGGGCAACTTCCGGTTCGGCAAGACCGACCTGCCCGATGAAGCCAAGTCGCGCATCGACCAGATGGTCGGGCAGCTGAAAGGCGAAGCGGGCAAGGACATCTATATCGAGGTCGAAGGCCACACCGACAACGTCGGCGGCAAGGAGTTGAACTACCAGCTGGGTATGGAGCGCGCGGAAGCCGTGAAGAAGTACCTCTACGCGCAGCACCAGATCCCGCTCCACAAGATCAACGTGGTCAGCTACGGCGAGGACAAGCCGGTCGCACCGAACAACACGAAGGACGGTCGCGCCATGAACCGTCGCGTGGTCATCCGCGTTCTTTCGTAAACGCGCTCGGGCCGCCGGGTCTGAAAAGACCCGGCCTGCCCTGCCTGTCTCTATCTCGTGCGGCGGGTCCTGCGGGGCCCGCCTTATCGAAGCCGCTCGAAATTCACCGTCGCTCTCGTCACGTCCTTCGCGCCTTCCCGTATCAGCACGACGTAGGTTCCGTTCGGATCGAGCGCCCTGCCGTCGAACCCCGCCACCACGAGCCCTCCCGCGAGCGACGTGCCGTTCTGCGGCCCGGCCCCGCCGGTGAGGTACGGATAGGGAAGCGACGTCGAGAGCCGCGGCCCGAACCGCGGCGCGCGGCTGATGGCCGACGGCTCGATGCGCGCGCCTCGCGGCGCGAGGAGCGTCACGGTGAACTCCGGCACGCCGATGTAGTTGTTCAACGGATGAAACGTCAGATCGACGACGACGTCGACGCGCGCGGGGTTGTCGCCGAGCGCGGCGAGCGCTTCGCGCTGGCCGTAGAGGCGCCCGCCGGCGCGCGCTTGCGCTTCCGCGTCGAGCGCGATCCGCCTGAACGGCGTGACGACGTCGATGTAATCGACGGGCGGTTGCGTGACGGCGGTGCGGTAGGGCGCGTGAAAGCGCGATCGCATGTCGTCGATGCGGCTTTGGCCGAGCTCGATGGCCTGGGCGAGGCTGCCGGGGTCGAGCGCCTGCTCGAACGCGGAGACGGCGGCGCCGAACGCGAGCAGAGCGGCGAGAAGCAGGCCCGTGCGCGCCATGACTGCATGGTAGCGCACGGAGGAGTCGCGGCCGTACGCCAGTCGAAAAGGTTTTCGCGGCTGGCAATCGAGAACCGCCGAGGGCCCGACCGGCCTTCCGCTAGACTGGCGCCGTGGACCTCACCGACAAAGTCGCGTTGATTACCGGCGGCCGGCGCATCGGCGCCGTGGTCGCGACCGAGCTCGCACGCAGGGGAGCGCACGCCGCGATCGTCTACCGCGCGTCGCGCGCGGAAGCCGAGGAGACGGCGACGGCGGTCAGCGCGCTGAAGCGCCGCGCCGTTGTCGTCCAGGCCGACCTGCAGCAGCCGGACGCCTGCCAGCGGGCCGTCGAGGAGACGGTGGCCGAATTCGGCCGCCTCGACGTGCTCGTGAACATGGCGTCGATTTACCGCGCGAAAGCGCTCGACGACCTGACCGTGCAGGACTGGGACGAACAGATGGCGATCGATCTGCGAGCCGCCTGGCTCTGTTCGCACGCCGCCGTTCCGCACATGCGGCGCGCCCGCGGAGGCCGCATCATCAACTTTTCGGATTGGGTGGCGCGAAGCGGACGGCCCCGCTACGCGGGCTACCTGCCGTATTACGTGGCGAAGGCGGGCATCATCGCCCTGACCGAGGCCCTCGCCCTCGAACTGGCTGCGGACCAGATCCTCGTCAATGCGGTGGCGCCGGGTCCGATCGTCGCGCCGCCTGGCACGTCCGCGGCCGATTCCGCCGCTGTCGAACGCGCGACACCTCTCGGCCGGTGGGGTGGCGAGATGGAGGTCGCCAAGGCGGTGCTCGCGCTCGTCGAAAGCGACTTCATCACCGGCGAAACCGTTCGCGTCGACGGAGGGCGGCATGTCAAGTAAGGAGCTGGATCACGCCCCGACTTTCTTGCGCGCCGTTTGCACGTCGTAGGTCTCGATGTCTTTCTCCGCCGGTCCGGCCTTCACCTCGCCGGTGTGGACGTCGAATTGAGACCCGTGCCACGGGCACTGCACGGTGCCGCACATCAGCGTCCCGTCCGACAGCGGGCCGCCCCTGTGCGTGCAGCGATCCTGGAACGCGACGTATCCCTTGCCCGTGCGTCCGACCGCGACTCGTCTGGCGCCCAGGTGAACCAGCTTCATCTGGTTGACGGAGAGACCGTGCGCGGTTTCCTCGAGCCCCTTTGCATCATCATCGGGGCCGACACGCTCCTCCTGCCACTTGCCGGCGTTGGCGTAGCGGTGATCGACGCCAATCTGATTGCGGTACGCGAGCGTGCCGCCCATCCAGCTTCCCACGCACAGCGATGCGGCGCCGGCGCCCTGTACGGCGAGCGCCGCCGTGTTGTCGCGCTTCCGGCCGGCGAGCCAGCCAGCCGCCAGGAGCGCGAGCGAGGCGACGTTGATGAGCGCATGTTTCGTCGCGCGTTCCTTGGCGGAGCTCTGCGGCGGCACGCTGACGAGGTAATCGACGATCCCAGGTACCGCCGCGACGAGCCCTGCCACGAGACCCGCCGGGACCAGATATCTGGAAACTGTTTTCAAGTCTTCGTTGCCCGAGACGGCTCCGGCGACACCGAACCCCCATCCGCCCGTGAGGAATGCAAAGGGAAACGGGATCAGCATCGGGTGGATCGGGTGCGACTTGATCGAAGCTGTGCTTTTCATGCACGGGCGCGGGTGCAAGAAGCGTAGCGGGGAGCCGGAGCGGAGAGAGAGAGACGATTACTACCGGCCGCCGGCGGCCTGCTGCCAGCTGACCCCGATCCGATCGAGGATTTCGGCCAGCGTGGAGGCGGCGGTGTCGAGCGGCAGGTTGCTGATGTAGAAGTGACGGGCGCCCACGTCCATCATCGCGCGCAGCGTCCGCGCGCAGACGTCGATTGCCGTCACGCCGGCGGCGAACTCGCGCGACAGGCCTTCCACCGGCACGGGCAGGAACTGGCTCAGCGCGGCGAGCGTTTTCGCGTTGGCGCTTCGATAGTAGAAGACGCCGAACATGCCCGGCTTGGCGATGCCGCGGCGCACGGTCTCGTTGACGAAGCGCTCCACCGGGGCGACGTTCAGGTGGCTGACGATCTGCGTGAGGTAGTACTCCGCGTTGAAGGACTCGTCGGCCATGTACTCGACCTGCCGTGCCGGGTCGCCGTAGGGATTGGCCCAGCCGCCCATGCTCAGCCGCGGCTCGCGCGCGCGGATGCGTGCGCGCAGCTCCCACGCGTGCTCCACGCAGCGCGCGCGCCCGACGCTCTTGTCGCCGCCGAGGACGACGAGCGAGGGGAAGCCGTGCTGCCAGGCCTGCTCCGCGTACGAGAGGCAGAACTCGAGCGAGTGTTTTGACGTCAGAAACGGGATGACATGGTCGCGCGCGACGTCGCGTCCGAGATTTGTCACCAGGTGCCGGAGGTTGTTCTCCTCCTGCGTTCCCACCGCGCTGTCGGTGAGGAAGACACGTACATCGCGCCGGGCAAGGCTGCGGATCGCGTGGTACATGTCTATCCAGGCATCCATCCCCTCGCGCGATCCCAGCTCGGCCCGGGGCGGCCGCAGCTCCGCCGCGATCACCGTGCCCTGGGAGTTCAGCGCAACCGCGAGGGACATCGCGAAGTATTGTATTGGGAGTGACCTACACCCGGCAGTATCTCCTCGAGCGCATCGATGACGCGGCGGTGATCCAGATCTACGCGGACGGTTTCTCGGCTCTGCCGCTGCGCGACAAGATTCTCGTCTGGCACCTCTACCTCGCCGCGCTCGCCGGACGCGACATCTTCTACGACCAGCGCCACGCGCTGAACCTCGAGATTCGCGACCTGCTCGAGGCAATCCTGCGGCACAGCGCACAGGTGGATCCGGCGGTGCTCGCGGAGATTCGCCGCTACACCAAGCTGTTCTGGATCAACACCGGTCCGTTCAACAACCTCACCGCGCGCAAGTTCGTGCTCAACCTGACGCGCGAGCAGCTCGCCGCCGCGATGCAGGCCGCGGCCCGGTCGGGCGCGGCGTTGGCGGCCAAGCCCGAGGCGCTGCTCGACCGGCTGGCGCCGATGCTGTTCGATCCGGCCTTCGACGCGGTGGTCACGAACAAGACGCCCGGCGGCGGGCGCGACATCCTCGAGGCGAGCAGCAACAACCTGTACGTCGGCGTGCGGATGTCGGACGTCGCCGGCTTCGACGAGCGCTACGGGCTGAACTCCCGGCTGGTGAAGCGCGACGGCGCCATCGTCGAGGAGGTCTACCGCGTCGGCGGCCGCTACGACCGCGAGATTCGCGCCATCGCCGGGCACCTCGAGCGCGCCGTCGCCTACGCGCCGCCCGCGCTCGCGGCGTCGCTGCGCGCGCTGATCAACTTCTACCGCAGCGGCGAGGAGACCGATCGCATCGCCTACGACATCGCGTGGGTGAGCGACCAGGAATCGCGTGTCGACACGATCAACGGCTTCGTCGAGGTCTACATGGATCCGCGCGGCGTGAAGGGCTCCTGGGAAGCGCTCGTCTACATCGTCAACGAGGACAAGACGCGGAAGATCCAGAAGCTGGCCGAGCACGCGCAGTGGTTCGAGGATCACATGCCGTTCGATCCGCGCTACCGCAAGGCCAGCGTGCTCGGCATCACCGCGAAGGCCATCGAGGTCGTCGTCGAGACCGGCGACTCGGGTCCCTTGACGCCGGTCGGCATCAACCTGCCGAACGACCAGGCCATCCGCGAGCAGTACGGGAGCAAGTCGGTCTCGCTCTTCAACGTCAACGAGGCGTACGAAGAGTCGACTCCCGAAGGGATGCGGACCGAGTTCGCGTGGACGGCGGAAGAGGCGGCTCGTGCCAAGAAGTGGGGCGCGTTCTCGCAGGAGCTGGCGACGGAGATTCACGAGGTGATCGGCCACGGCTCGGGGAGGATGGCCGACGGCGTCGCCTCGCCACATCTCCTGCTGAAGGAGCAGTACTCGGCCGTCGAAGAATCGCGCGCGGACCTCATCGCGCTCTACTTCCTGGCGGACCCGAAAATCGTCGAGCTCGGCATCCTGAGCGCCGCCGACCACCCGGAGATCATCCAGACGGCGTACGAGTATTACGCGCGGAACGCGTTAGTGCAGCTCCGGCGCATCCGCCAGGGGACGACGATCGAGGAAGACCACATGCGGAACCGGCAGCTGATCGTCGCGTGGCTCATCGCCCACACGCGGGCGATCGACGTCCGCCGGCGCGACGGCAAGACGTACTACGTCATGGTCGACGCCGCGGCGTTCCGCGAAGGGATCGGGCGCCTGCTCGCCGAGGTGCAGCGCATCAAGAGTGAAGGCGACTACCAGGCCGCGCGCGCGATGTTCGACACCTACGGCATCCACTTCGACCCGGCGCTCAGGGACGAGGTCGTCGCGCGCGTCGACGCGCTGCACCTCCCCTCCTACAGCGCCATCGTCATGCCCCGGTTGACGCCGAAGTACCGCGACGGCGAGATCGTCGATGTCGAGGTCACCTATCCGTGCGACCTGGAGGCGCAGATGCTCGAGTATTCCGCGTTCGCGCGCTCCACCGATGCTGTCGCGACGCCTGCCGCCGCACGCTGACCTCAACGCGCTGACCCGTGCGCTGGCGACGCGGCGCGAGGAGGGACGGCCGGTCGTGGATCTCACCGAATCGAACCCGACGCGCGCCGGGTTCAGCTATCCCACCGATCTGCTCGCGGAGCTTTCCTCAGTCCGGGCGCTTCGCTACGAGCCGCAGCCCTTCGGCAGCGTCGCCGCGCGCGAGGCGGTTGCGCGCGACCACGCCCGCCGCGGGGTCACGATCGATCCCGCCTCCGTGGTGCTGACGGCGAGCACGAGCGAAGCCTATGCGTGGCTGTTCAAGCTGCTGTGCGACCCAGGCGACACGGTGCTGGTGCCGCGTCCGAGCTACCCGTTGTTCGAGCACCTGACCCGTCTCGAAGGCATCTGCACGGTGCCGTTTCACCTCGAGTACCACGGCCGATGGGAGATCGACTTCGAGACGATGGCTGCGGCGCCCGCGCGGACGCGAGCGATTGTCATCGTCTCGCCGAACAACCCCACCGGCTCGTTCGTCGGCGCGCGCGAGCTCGAACGGCTGTTCGCGAGCTGCCGCGATCATGGCTGGGCGCTCGTCGCCGACGAAGTCTTCGCCGACTATCCGCTCGACGCGGACGCGCCCGTCACCGACATCGCGGCGCGGGCCGACGTGCCGTGCTTCACGCTCGGCGGGCTGTCGAAGACCGCGGGCCTGCCGCAGGTGAAGCTTGGCTGGATCGTCATCGGCGGGCCGCAGGCCGCCCGCACGGCGGCGCTCGCCGGCCTCGAGTTGATTGCGGACAGCTTTCTGTCGGTCGGCACGCCGGTACAGGTGGCGGCCGGTGATCTGCTCGAACGTGGGGCGGCGATCCGCGCGCAGATTCACCAACGCACGCGTACGAATCTTGCGGCTCTCCGAGCGGTCGCGACGTCTTTTCCGGCATGCGAGGCGCTGAAGGCGGAAGGCGGCTGGTCGGCGGTCGTTCGCGTGCCAGCCACGCGGAGCGAAGAGCAGCTCATCCTCGAGCTCCTCGATCGCGAAGGCGTCCTCGTTCATCCCGGGTATTTCTTCGACTTTCCGCGGGAGGCGTTCGTCGTCGTGAGCCTGCTGCCGCCGCCCGAAGTTTTTTCCGATGCGGTCGCGCGGCTGCTGCGGTTCGCGGTTTCGTGACGGCAATGATGCGCCTGCCGCGGCACCACGATTGCACCCGGGCTGAGTCCGCCGTATGACGCCTCCGCGACCCCTGAACGCCGAAGCGCATCGCGCGAAGGCGGGACGCTCGCGCCGCGCCGGGGCGCTGGTCCCGCTCTTTTCCATCCCCTCGTCGCGCAGCTGGGGCATCGGCGAGATCGGCGATATCGAAGCGATCGTCCGCTGGCTCGACGCCGCGGGCATCCACATCCTGCAACTGCTGCCGATCAACGAAATGCCGCCGGGCGAGACGTCGCCCTACTCGGCGCTGAGCGCGATGGCGATCGACCCGCAGTTCATCACGCTCGATCGCGTCGAAGATTTCGTGGAGATCGGCGGCGAGGAGGCGCTCGAGCCCGCGCTGCGCGCGCGCCTCGACGCCGTGCGTATCGCCGCGCGCATTCAGTACGGCGAGGTCCGGGCGTTGAAGGACATCGCGCTGCGGCGGTGCTTCGCCCGGTTCCGGGACGTCGACCTCGCGGGCGGCACACGGCGGTGCGACGCGTTTCGCGCCTACGTCGCGGCAGAAGGGTGGTGGCTCGACGACTACGCGCTGTTCCGCGCGCTGCACGCGCAGCACGGCGAGCACGCCTGGTTCGAGTGGCCCGAGCCGCTGCGGTGCCGGCGCGCGGACGCGATCGAGCAGGCGCGGACGGAGCTGGCGGACGAAATCCTGTTCCGCCAGTACCTGCAGTGGCTCGCCGGCGACCAGTGGAGCGCGGCGCGGCGACGCGCCGGCGACGTCGCCCTCTTCGGCGACCTGCCGTTCATGGTGAGCGGCGACAGCGCGGACGTCTGGGCGCGCCAGGACGAATTCCGGATGGACGCGTCGGTGGGCGTGCCGCCCGACGCGTTCAGCGAGACGGGCCAGGACTGGGGACTTCCGGTCTACCGGTGGGACGTGCTCGCGGAGCGCGACTTCGACTGGCTCCGCGACCGCGCGCACCGCAACGCGGACCTCTTCGACGGCTACCGCGTCGACCATCTCGTCGGCTTCTTCCGCACCTACTTCCGGCCGCACGACGGCAGCCCCGCGCAATTCATTCCGGAGGAGCAGGACGCGCAGCTGGCGCTCGGCGAGCGCGTGCTGAGCGTCTTCCGGGAGCCGGGGTCGGAAATCATCGCCGAGGATCTCGGCGTCGTCCCCGACTTCGTGCGCGCGGCGCTCGCGCGGCTGTCGATCGCCGGATACAAGGTGTTCCGCTGGGAGCGTCACTGGCACGCCGAGGGCCAGCCGTTCCGGGATCCGGTCGAATACCCGGGCGTGTCGGTGGCCACGTCGGGCACGCACGACACCGAGCCGATGGAAATCTGGTGGGAAGACATCCCGCGGGAGGAGCGCGAGGCGGTGCTGGCGATTCCGTCGGTGCGCGCGTTGCTCACCGACGACGATCTTGCGTCGGTCGACGCGCCGACGCTGCCGCACGCCGTGCACGAAGCGCTGCTCGAAACGCTGTTCGCGTCCGGCTCCGACACGCTCATCCTGCCGATCGGCGACATCTTCGGCTGGCGCGATCGCATCAACCAGCCGGCGACGGTGAACGACGGAAACTGGACGTGGCGGCTGCCGTGGCCATCGGATCGGATGTCGACGGAGCCGGTGGCGATGGAGGCCGGCAAGCAGCTGGCCGAGTGGTGTGCCCGCCACAACCGAACGTAGCGGCGGACCGTCAGGTCCGCCTTTCTATGTCCGCTTCTGGATCTTCGCCCAGGAATCCTTCAGCGTGACGGTGCGGTTGAAGACCGGTCGGCCGGGCCGTGAATCCGGATCGACGCAGAAGTACCCCTGCCGCTCGAACTGGTAGCGGGTACCGGCGGGCGCTGCCGCGAGCGCCGGTTCGATCTTGGCGCCCGCGATCGTCTCCAGCGAAGTCGGGTTCAGCTCCTCGATGAGATCGCGGCCGCCCTCTCCCGGATCCTCCGAGACGAACAGCCGGTCGTAGAGGCGCACATCGGCATCGACAGCATGGTCGGCCGAGACCCAATGAACGGTCCCCTTCACGCGCCGTGACGCGGTCGCGCCGGTGAGCGACTCCGGATCGTACGAGCAGCGCAGCTCGACGACGGCGCCTGACGCGTCCTTCACGACGCGCTCGCATTTCAGGATGTAGGCATAGCGCAGGCGCACCTCGCTGCCCGGAGACAGCCTGAAGAACTTCTTCGGCGGGGTCTCCATGAAGTCGTCGTGCTCGATGTAGAGCACGCGCGAGAACGGGATGCGGCGGGTCCCGGCGGAGGCGTCCTCCGGGTTGTTCACCGCCTCGACCTCCTCCGCGCGCCCTTCCGGATAGTTCTCGATGACGACCTTGAGCGGCCGCAGCACCGCGAGCGCGCGCAGCGCCCGGCGGTTGAGATCCTCGCGCACGGTGTGCTCGAGCAGCGCGATGTCGATGACGTTCTCTTTCTTGGCGACGCCGATGCGCGCGCAGAAGTCGCGCACCGCTTCCGGCGTGTAGCCGCGCCGGCGGAGGCCGGCAATCGTCGGCAGGCGCGGATCGTCCCACCCCGACACGAGCTGCTGCTGCACGAGCGCCAGCAGCTTGCGCTTGCTCATGATCGTGTAGTTCAGGTTCAGGCGCGCGAACTCGATCTGCTGCGGGCGCGACCTGAACTCGCGCGCCGTGCCCGCCAGCGAGTCGACGCACCACTCGTAGAGCGGCCGGTGATCCTCGAACTCCAGCGTGCAGAGCGAGTGCGTGATGCCCTCGATCGCGTCCGACAGCGGGTGCGCGAAGTCGTAGGTCGGATAGATGCACCAGGCGTCGCCGGTGCGGTGATGCGACGCGTGGCGGATGCGGTACAGCGTCGGGTCGCGCATGTTGATGTTCGGCGACGCCATGTCGATCTTCGCGCGCAGGACGTGCGCGCCGTCGGGAAACTCGCCCGCGCGCATGCGGCGGAACAGGTCGAGGTTCTCCGCCACCGGCCGGTCGCGGTACGGGCTGTTGGTGCCCGGCTCCGTCAGCGTCCCGCGGTGCGCGCGGATCTCGTCGGCGCTGAGCGTGTCCACGTACGCCTTGCCGTCGCGAACGAGCTGCTCCGCATAGGTGTACAGCAGCTCGAAGTAGTCCGAGGCGTAGAGCATCGCCGCCCACTCGAACCCGAGCCAGCGCACGTCTGCCTGGATCGACTCGACGTACTCGACGTCTTCCTTGGTGGGGTTGGTGTCGTCGAAGCGGAGGTTGCAGCGGCCGCCGAACTCGCTGGCCACGCCGAAGTCGAGGCAGATCGCCTTCGCGTGCCCGATGTGGAGGTAGCCGTTCGGCTCGGGCGGAAAGCGGGTGTGCACACGCCCGCCGTGCCGTCCGCTGCGGGCGTCTTCCGCCACGATTTCGCGCACGAAATCGAGGGGCGCCGCCGGCGCCGATGTCCCGGCGTCAAACTCCATCAGACGATTATATGTTTTGAGCTTTTACTGCCTGCTGCCAGCAGCCCGCTGCCCGCTCGTTACACGGGCTCGACGTCTTCGGTCGTCGCGCCGTCGGGCAGTCCCATCAGCCCCATTTGCTTGAGAACGCGCGGAACCGTGTCGATCGACTCCGCCGGCGGCAGCTCCTCGGCGGTCGTCACCTTGAGGTCCTTCAGGCGCCGCGCCGTCACCAGCACGCGCCCTTCGAACGAGCCGGCCGCCTGGTTGTAGGACTGGACCGCGCCGTCGAGCCGCTTTCGCACCTCGTTCAAGTGCCCGGCGAAGGTGGCCAGGCGGTCGTACAGGTCGCGGCCGAGAGCGGCGACCTCGCGGAAATTCTCGGTGAGCGCCTCCTGCCGCCAGGAATGGGCGACGGTGGTGAGCAGGGCGATCAGTGTGATCGGACTGGCCAACAGCACGCGCTGGCTCAACCCATGTTCGATCAGCCCGAGATCGTTCTGCAGCGCGGCGCTGAACAGCGTTTCACCCGGCAGGAACATCACGACGAACTCCGGCGCGCTGGCGAGCGCTTCCCAGTACGCCTTGCTGCCGAGCCTGTCCATGTGGTCGCGCACCTGGCGCGCGTGCGCCTGCAGCTTGATGGTGCGCCCCTCCTCGTCGGCTGCCTCCTGCGCGTCGAGAAACGCCTCGAGCGGCGTCTTCGCGTCGACGACGACCTGCGTGCCGCCGGGGAGGTGCACCACCAGGTCGGGCCTGAGGCGACCATTGTCGCCGGCCAGCGCGGGCTGCTCGTCGAAGTCGCAGCGGCGCAGCATCCCCGCGATCTCGACGACCCGACGCAGCTGCATCTCGCCCCACCGGCCGCGGACCGCCGGCGTGCGCAGCGCGCGCGAGAGCGTGTCGGCCGTCGAGCCGAGCGCGCTGACTTTCTCGGTCAGCCGCGCGTACGCCTCGAGCCGCTCGCGTTCGGCGTCGGCGAGCTTGACGTCGACCTTCTGCAGCGTCTCGGCAATCGGCTGCACGAGCTGGTTGAACGCGTGGTGACGTGATTCGAGGGCGTCGAGAAAGGCGCCGCGGTTGCTGGCGATCGCATCGGCAGCGAGCGACTGGAATGCTTCGCGCATCGAGCCGAGCGCCTGCCGTTCGCGCTCGACCTGCCCCGTCAGCCACTCGTTGTCGCGCCGGGCCGCGGCCAGGTCCGCGGCCAGCGCCGCGCGCTGTTCGGCGAGCTGACGCTGCCCCGATGCCCTGGCCAGCCAGTAGGCCAGCACCGCTGCGACCGTCGCCGCGGCGATGCCGAGAAGGAGAACCATGGGCACCGGCTCGAAGTGTAACAGGTGTGACCAATCTGTAAGCCGGGCCCGAAACCGCACACGAAGACTGGCAAATTCGCGGGCGATTTCGCCCACTGCGCCTCGGTGCGCCGGTTGCAATCCGCACGGCCGTGGTCAGACGAGCCGCACCGGGGGAACCCTATTCGCTGGACGACGGGCTGGGTGTTCGCAGGATAGAGACCGACGGCCGGACCACCACCGAAATCCTCGAACTGGCGCCGGCCCTGGCGTCCCAACCGGTCTTCGAGCAGGCGATTTGCGGCCGCGCGTCGCGCTACGCCGACCTCGACATCCGCTCGTTTGCGCCGGTCCGCCGCGTCGATCGCGTCGGCTCCGTCCTGCAGGCCGTCAGCGAGATCCCGTCAGGCGGCGTCCGCCTCTCGGATCTCCTCGCGCACCTCGAATCGACAGGCGAAGTCGTCCCCGAATCGGCGATGCTCGAGCTCGCCTCGCTCGTCGTCAACGCGGTGGCGTCGCTGCACGCGTGGCCCGGCGGCCTCGCGCATGGGGCGATCAACACGGCGCACGTGCTGCTCACCAACGACGGCCGCGTCATGCTCACCGACTGCATCTTTGGCGCGGGTCTCGAGGTGCTGCAGCGCAATCGCGAAGTACTCTGGAAGGAATTCGGCCTCGCGATGCCGCCCGCGGCGAGCCTCGCACGATTCGATCAGCAGGCGGACGTCACCCAGATGGGCGCGCTCATCCTGTCGATCATCCTGCAGCGCCCGATGCGCGCGCACGAGTATCCGCGCGGCGTCTCGGACCTCGTGGTGACCGCCACGGAGTCCTCGTCGGTCCCCGGCGCGCCGGGCTCCGCGTCCGCGCTGCGCATGTGGCTCCAGGAAGCGCTGCAGATTCATCCGCGGCTGGCGTTCAGGTCGGCGGTGGAAGCGCAGCGGTCGTTCGCGGACATCAACAGCCGGCCGGGCAGCCGCCGCGCGGGCGCGATGGCGCTGCAGGTGCTGCTGCGCACGACGTGCGGTGAGCCGCTGGATCAGCCGCGGGTGGTGATGAGCCCGCCGATGCAGGCTCCGGCCGCGCAGGCACCGTCACAGGCGTCGCCGTCCCCGCAGGAGCGGCCGAGCGCGTTCGACTCCATTCTCCGGTCAGTACTCCCCAAACACTAAGCGCGGAACATGGAGGCCTGACGGCCCACACACGAAGACCGCGAAGGTGTCGTGGTCAGGCCGTCAGAACGTCAGCCGCGCGGCGAGCTGCATGACGCGGCCGTCGGCCTGCGCTGTCGCGCGTCCGAACAACGGGTTCGGCGTCAGCGTCGATCCATTCAGCCACAACCGCGTGTTATCGGCCGCCGTCATGTTCGGCCGGTTCATCAGGTTGAACGCTTCCCAGATCACGTGCAGCTGCCGTGAACCGCCGACCCGGAAGCGCCGCGCCACGCGCGGGTCGAACGACCCCTGATACGGCAGGCGGTACTGGTTCCTCGTCGTATCCGGCGCGAGGTCGTTGAACGCGTTGCCGTCGCCGTTGATGTCGCCGTTGACGAACGCGCTGTACGGCAGGCCGGTCTGCCACGTGTAGACGATCCCGTACTCCCAGTTCTCGAGCAGCCGCTTCGACAGTCCCCGGCGATCAACGACGAGCAGCGACGTGTCGTACATCGCGGAGACGGTGAGGTGCTGGTGCCGGTCGTTGTTGCCCGGCGCGCGCGTATCCAGCATCTGGCCCTGCATGGCGAGCGACCGCCGGCCGTTCAAGCCGCCGAACACCATCGCGATCGGCTCCTGCGGCGCGTCGTCGGAGCGGGCGAACGTGTAGGCGATGGTATAGAACAACTGCTGCAGGACGCGCGCGCGCGCGTGCAGCGTGACGCCGTTGTAGAGCGACTGGCCGGTGCTCTGGAACGACACCACCCGGTTCGCTCCGGGGAATGCGCCGCCGATGTTGACGTCCACCGCACGAGGCAGCCGCTCGCCGCGCGCGAACAGGTAATCGATGCCGAGCGAACCGGCGCGGTACTTCTCGACCTCCCAGCCGGCGCTTGCCTGGTGTACGCGCGGCGTCCTGAACGTCGGATCGACGAACGTGTTGTCGAACGCACGCGCGAAGGCGGGAATCAAGGCGGGCGTCGAGCCGTAGAACAGCCCGTATGCCGCGCGGAACACGTTCTTGCGCTCGCCCGGCGCATAGGCGAAGCCGACGCGTGGCGCCCAGTTGTTGCGGTCGCGCGCGAGGACGCCGTCGAAATCCTGCCGGTCGTAGCGGACGCCGACGTCGATGGTGAGCGCGCCGCTCGCGCGCCAGGCGTCCTGCACGAACGCGGCGTACTGCGTCGTGTCGGCGTTGACCGTCGCGGTGGCGGGTATCTGCGTCACCGCGTCGGGACCGCCCGTCGCGAACGCTGCGATCGTCTGGAAGACCGCGGTTGTGCTGCGGCCGAACCGTGTCTGATTCCGGTCCCGCAACATGTCTCCGCCCGCCTTCACCGAGTGGCCGCCGGTCACCCACGAGAGTGAATCGCCAGCCTCGAGCCGTCTTGTTCCGAACGCGTGCGGGCCGTACAGGCTCGATCCGGTTTGCGCCACGAGACTGCCACCCTGCCAGACGACGGTCGCAGGCGCGAGCAATGGATTCTCCTGGTCGCGGACGGTCGCGTACTGCGCGCGCGCCTCGTTGACCAGCGCGGATCCGAGAGCGCTTCCGAGCGAAGCGCCCGCCGCGCGCGTCCGGAGCAGCGACAGCGCGTCGCTCGAGATGGCCGGCTGGGCCGTCGCCATGTCGATCGGCTGGCCGTCGAACTGCTGATCGATGAAGCGAAGCATCACGTGCTGGCGCGCGTACTCGTGATCGGTGCGTGCCAGCACCAGGTCCTGATGCTGGTCGCGCGCGGCCCTCGGCAACGCCGCGTCGAGCCGTGACAAGGCGCTGGCGCCCACGGCGGAGAACAGGCCCAGGTTCGGGGACGCCGACGTGCCGGTCGTCTGCTGCAGGCCGTCGTAGCCGAGAAGAAAGAAATTGTGCTCGCGGACGATGGGTCCGCCGAGAACCGCGCCGAACTGGTTGTTGCGGTAGGGCGGCTTGTGCAGCCCCGCCTTCTCATCGAGTTGCTTCTTGCCGTTGAGCGCGCGGTCGCCGAAATACTCGTAGCCCGATCCGTGAAACGCGTTCGCGCCCGCTCGCGTCACCACGTTGAACACCGCCGCGCCGGCGCGCCCGTTCACGGCGGGCGCGCCGTTGGTCTCGATGCGATAGGAGTCCACCGTGGCCTGACTGAGTTGATACGGCACGCGGGACGGCCCCTCGCGCCCGATCGGCTCGCCGGTGACGCTGCTCGTGTGATCGAAGCCGTCGATGAGGAGGCGGTTCTGCGCGCTCGGCAGATCCATCACGCTGACGCCGCCCGTCCTCCCATCCTGCGTGACCGCCGGCGTCAGTTCCGCGAGCCGCACGTACCGCCGCCCGGCCACCGGGAGATCCCGGATCTCCGTCTCGGCGACGGTCGCGCTCGCGTGCGTGCGGCCCGATTCCGCGATCGGTGGATACGGGTTCACGGCGATCGTTTCCGGTAACGGGGCGCGGCGCAGCGGCAAGTCGATCTGCATCCGCTGGCCCGGCAGCAGGATGATGTCGTCCTGGCGGCGGCCGGCGAAGCCGTCGTGCGTCGCGGTGACCTGGTAGCGTCCCGCCGCGAGCGCGGCGAACCCGAAGCGGCCGCTGCCGTCGGTCTGCGTCTCGCGGTCGGCGCCGGTGTTGACGTCTGTGACCGTGACGGTGGCGCGCTCGACGGTCTCGCCGGTCGTCGCCGTCACCCGTCCCCAGATTTCACCGGTCCCGCTTTGGGCGTACGCGGGCATGCAGCTGAAGAGTGCGACGAGGAAGAGCAGAACGGTAGTCATCGCGTCTCCTGATCTGTGCTCATCTAATCAATACGCGTGCCACGCTATAATTTTTTGTTCTCATGGCACTCATTGCTCCGTTTCGTGCGCTCCGACCCACGCCCGCGGCCGCTGAACGTGTCGCGGCCGTTCCCTACGACGTCGTCAACGCTCAGGAAGCCCATGCGTTGGCCAATGGCAACGCCTTGAGCTTTCTGCACGTCTCGCGTGCTGAAATCGACCTTCCGCCGAACACCGATCCCTACTCGGACGCGGTGTACCGCAAGGCCGTCGAGAATTTCGCGGCGCTCAAGGCGAAGGCGCCGCTCGTGGCCGAGCAGGCGCCAAGCCTGTACGCTTACCGCCTCAAAATGGGGAATCACGTCCAGATCGGCATTGCCGGGGCGTTCTCCATTGATGAGTACGACCGGGGCGTCATCAAGAAGCACGAGCACACGCGGCGCGACAAGGAAGACGACCGGACGCGCCACATGATCGATTTGCGCGCGCAGACGGGACCGGTGTTTCTCACCTACCGCGCATCGCCCGCGGTGGATCGCGTCGTCCGCCGGACGACCGGCGAGCCGCCGCTGTTCGACTTCACCGCGGCCGATGGCGTGCAGCACACGATCTGGCGCGTCGCGGATGCCGACGTCAAGGAGCTCGTCGCGGCCTTCGATGCGATTCCGCGGCTGTACATCGCGGACGGGCATCATCGCGCGGCCAGCGCCGCCCGGGCGCGTCAGCAGCTGCGCGGCAGCCGCGAAGCGCGCGGCGAGTGGGACACGCTGCTGGCGGTCGCGTTCCCCGATAATCAGGCGCAGGTCCTTCCCTACAACCGCGTCGTCAAGGATCTCGGCTCTCATACGCCGCAGTCACTGCTGGCGAAGCTGCGGGAGCAGTTTGTCGTCAAGGCAGGACCGGCCACTCCCGCGCAGAAGGGAGAGGTCGCGATGTTTCTCGATGGCGCGTGGCACACGATCGTCCTCGGCGAGGCACCGCGCGATCTCGCGCCCTCCGACCGGCTCGACGTGAGCCGCCTGCAGCAGACCGTGCTGACACCGCTGCTCGGCATCGGCGACATACGCACCGACAAGCGGATCGACTTTGTCGGGGGCGCGCGCGGCACATCCGAGCTCGAGACGCTGGTGAACTCCGGCAAGTTCGCCGTGGCATTCTCGCTCTACCCGGTCAGCGTGGACGACTTGATGCAGGTCTGCGATGCCGGCGGCATCATGCCGCCGAAATCGACCTGGTTCGAGCCGAAGCTGCGCGACGGCTTGTTGTCGCACGAGATTTAGTCCGCCTTGTTACGCGGACTCCACCACTACGCGGTGGGGTCCGGCTTCAGCCGGACCACCTGATGAAAGTCCTCATCGCCGATCAGTTCGAGCAGGTGGGCATCGACGGCATCACCGCCGCCGGCTGCGAGGTGATCTACCAGCCGGCGCTGGCCGACGAACAGCTCGCCGGGGCACTGGCGTCAACGAAGGCCGACGTGCTCGTCGTACGCAGCACGAAGGTGACCGACGCAATGCTCGCCAACGGCTCGCTGTCGCTGATCGTCCGCGCCGGCGCGGGCGTCAACACCATCGACGTGAACGCCGCGTCGCGCCGCGGCATCTACGTCTCGAACTGCCCCGGCAAGAACGCCATCGCGGTCGCCGAGCTGACACTCGCCCTGATCCTCGCGCTCGACCGCCGCATCGCGGAGAACGTCATCGACCTGCGCGCCGGGAGATGGAACAAGAAGGAGTACTCGAAGGCGAAGGGGCTGTTCGGCCGGACGCTCGGCATCATCGGCTACGGGAGCATCGGGCAGGAAGTCGCCCGGCGCGCGCGGGCGTTCGGCATGCCCGTCGTCATATGGAGCCGGCGGTTTGAAGCGGATCCCGCATCCCGGGGCCCGGATCCAGGCCTGAGCGTCGCGCGCTCCGCTGAGGAAGTTGCGGAGCGCGCCGACGTCCTCAGCATCCACCTGGCGCTCGCGAGCGGCACGCGGCATTTCATCGGCGCGTCGATCCTCAATCGCCTGCAGCCCGGCTCGTACTTCATCAACACGTCGCGCGGCGAGATCGTCGATCACGCGGCGCTCGCCGACGCCATCCGCACCCGCGGCATCCGCGCCGCGCTCGACGTCTTCGCGCAGGAGCCAGCGGAATCGACCGGCGCGTTCGCCGATCCCATCGTCACGCTGCCGAATGTCATCGGCACCCATCACATCGGCGCCTCGACGGAGCAGGCGCAGGAAGCGATTGCCGCGGAAGCCGTGCGCATCGTGCGCACTTACAAGGAGACGGGCAAGGTGCCCAACGTCGTCAACCTGGCGACGAAGACGCCGGCCACGCACCTGCTGGTCGTGCGGCACCGCGACCGGCCGGGCGTGCTGGCGCACGTCTTCGATCGGCTCCGCGCGGGCAACCTCAACGTGCAGGAGACGGAAAACGTCATCTTCGAGGGGGCGGAAGCCGCCATCGCGCGCATCAACCTCGACGGCGAGCCGCCCGCGGCGCTGCTGAGCACAATCGCCGGCGGCAACCAGGACATTTTGAGTCTGTACGTCGTTAAGATCTGAACCATGCCCACAGCTACACGCGTGTTCAACTTTTCCGCCGGTCCCGCGGTGCTGCCGCTGCCGGTTCTCGAGGAGGCGCAGCGCGACCTCATCGCCCTGCCGGGCGTCGGCATGTCGGTGATGGAGATCAGCCATCGCTCGAAGACGTTCGAGGACCTGATGCACCGGGCGCAGGACGACATCCGCGCGCTCGCGGGCGTGCCGGCCAATTACAAGATCCTGATGCTGCAGGGCGGCGCGAGCCTGCAGTTCGCGATGGTGCCGATGAACCTCCTCGGCGCCGGCCAGACGGCGGATTACATCGACAGCGGGTCGTGGGCCGACAAGGCCGCCAAGGAAGCGAAGAAGGTCGGCAAGGTGAACGTCGCCGCGACGACCAAGGGCGAGAACTACTCGCGGCTGCCGGACGCGTCCGAGATCAAGCTGACGCCGGGCGCGGCGTACGTCCACATGACCAGCAACAACACCATCGAAGGCACCCAGTGGAAGTCGCTGCCGCGGGTCGGCGACGCGCCGCTCGTCAGCGACACCTCGTCCGACATGTTCAGCGGCCCGATTGACGTCGGCCGCCACGCGCTCATCTACGCCGGCGCGCAGAAGAACCTGGGGCCGTCGGGCGTGACGCTCGTGATCGTCCGCGACGACCTGCTCGCGCGCTCCGCCGACACGCTGCCCACCATGCTGAACTACAAGGTGCAGGCGGAGAACGACTCGCTCTACAACACGCCGAACACGTTCGGCATCTACATCCTCGGCCTGACGATGAAGTGGCTGCGGTCGCAGGGCGGCCTCGACGCGGTCGCGAAGGTCAACCAGCGGAAGGCGGGGAAGCTCTACGCCGAGATCGATCGGACGGGGTTCTATCGGGGCACCGCGCGCAAGGACGACCGGTCGCTGATGAACGTGACTTTCCGTCTCGCGACCGAGGAGCTCGAGAAGGCGTTCGTGAAGGAATCAGCGGCCGCCGGCTTCGACGGGTTGAAGGGCCACCGCTCCGTCGGCGGCATGCGCGCGTCGATCTACAACGCGTTCCCGGAGGAAGGGATCGACGCGCTCGTCTCCTTCATGCGGGAGTTCGAGCGCACGCACGGCTAGGACGTCGTCTGCCGGAACGGACGGCGCCGCCGGCGGCGCCGTCTTCTCCGCGGCCGCGCGCCTTCCGCGTCCTCCTCGCCGGGTTCGAAGGTCTTGGCGGCCTCGATGAACCCGCGCCAGTGCTCGAGCACCTCTGGCGCGTGCCCGTGAATCTCCAGCCAGGTCAACGCTTCGCGGAACGGGCCGCGGTGCATCAGCGCCCGCCGCGCGCGCGGCGAGAGGTGCAGGTCGATGAGCCGCCGCTGCAGGCTCAGGATGTGCCGCAGCCGTTCGACGTCGCGCCGCGCGAGCGGCAACAGGCCGAGCGAGAGCGCCGGTTCCTTCCTGGGGCGTCCGTCCGCGTCGAGGACGAGAGGCGGCGGGCGGAAGTCGTAGCCGAGCGGCACGAGCAGCGTTCCCAGCAGCAGCGCGTTGGTGAGCGTCTCCGGTGTCTCCTCGAACTGGCGGCGGTAGCGGTCGATCGATGCCAGCGATTTCCACAACGCATCGCTGGCGCGCTTCTGCATCTCGGGCGCGATCGCCTCGAGCATCCGGCGCTCGGCCAGCATCCGGAACGCCTTCTCGGCGGCGCCGGCGCGAAGCAGCTTGTAGATCTCCTCGATCAGCCGCGCGGGCGCGCTGCGCGCCAAGTCGCCGCGGTGCGCGGCGATGGCGGCGTCAATCGGCGGGTCGATGCTGAAGTCCAGGCGAGAAGCCATCGAGACCGCCCGGATCATCCGCACCGGATCCTCCTGGAACCGTTCCGTCGGATCGCCGATCGATCGGATGACCCGCTCCTCGAGGTCGCGCAGGCCGCCGGTGAAATCGATGATCGAGAAGTCCGCGATGTCGTAGAAGAGCGCGTTGATCGTGAAGTCGCGGCGGAACGCGTCCTCTTCCGGCGTCCCGAAAGTGTTGTCGCGGTGGATCATGCGGTCGACGTCGCCCAGTTCGTCGACGACGATGCCTTCGCCGGGTTCCTCGGGCGCCGAGAGCTCGGCGGCGCTGAGCTGACGCCGGAAGGTGGCGACCTCGATGGTTTTGGGACCGAACCGCACGTGCGCCAGCCGGAAGCGGCGGCCGATGATCCAGCAGTTCCGGAACAGCCGCTTCACCTGGTAGGGATGCGCGTTGGTGCCGATGTCGAAGTCCTTGGGCCGGCGGCCGAGCAGGAGGTCGCGGACGCTGCCGCCAACGAGGTAGGCGGCGTAGTTGTTCTGGTGCAGGCGGTAGAGAACTTTCAGGGCGTCCGGATCGATCTGTTTGCGCGAGATCGCGTGCCCGGCACGCGGGACCACCACCGGAACCGTCATCGGAGCGCATTGTAACAAAGCGGATTGGGGGACTAGGATCTGCGGATGCGAGTTGCAGCGGCGTTGGTGGCAGTGCTGCTGGCCTCGGCCGGCGCGTACGCGGCGGAGCCGACGCCGCTGGCGCGCGCCCGCATGCTCTACAACGCCGCGGACTACGACGGCGCGATTGCGGCGGCGGCGATCGCGCGCATGCAGCCGGCGGCGGCCGATGCCGCCGCCCTCGTCGAGGCGCGGGCGCACATCGAACGCTACCGGCGCGGCGCCGACGCGACCGATCTCGCCGCCGCGCGCGAGGCGCTCAACGCCATTCATCCCACCGTGCTCTCGCCGCGCGACCAGGTGGATTTCCTCGTCGGCCTCGGCCAGTCGCTCTACTTCGCCGACCTGTACGGTCCGGCCGCCGACCTGTTCGACACCGCGCTCGAACGCGGCGCGCTGCCGGGCGATCACGACCGCGTGCTGCTGCTGGACTGGTGGGCGACCGCGCTCGACCGCGAAGCGCAGGTGGCCCCGCCCGAACGCCGGGCACGCCTGCACGCGCGCATCATGGAGCGGATGGATGTGGAGTTGCGCCGCGACCCGGGCAGCGCGCCCGCCAACTACTGGCGCGCGGTGGCCGCGCGGGGGTCCGGTGATCTCGACACGGCATGGGACGCGGCAGTGGCCGCATGGGTTCGCGCGGCGCTGGCCCCCGACAGCACGCAGCTGCGGTCCGACATCGACCGCCTCGTCACCGAAGCGATCATTCCCGAACGCGCGCGGTCCCGTCAGGGGCGGGAGACGGCCGACGCCGCCGAGTCAATGCGGAGTCAGTGGAGCGTGATCAAAGAACAATGGAAATGACCGGTAATGCAACATGCAAAATGCAAACCCGATGTAGGTCGGGGCAACGAGGTGAATGTCGCTGTGACGTTCACTCTGTAGGCTCGACGGGACGCACGGTTTGCATTTTGAATCTTGCATTACCGGCGATCACGGTTTGGCGTCGCGCCAGTTGTCCGCGATGCCGACGTCCACGTCGAGCGGCACGTCCAGCTTCACCGCCTGTTCCATCTTCTCGCGCACCAGCGCCGCCGCCTCCTCGGCCTCCTCGTGCGGCGTCTCGAACAGCAGCTCGTCGTGCACGGTGAGGATCATCCGCGCCTTCAGCCTGCTCCTCGACAGTTCCGCGTGCAGATCGATCATGGCGCGCTTGAGGATGTCGGCCGCGGTGCCCTGGATCGGCATGTTGACGGCTTCACGCTCGGATTGCGCCCGCATCTGAAAGTTGCGGCTCAGGAGGTTCGGCACGAGCCTCCGCCGCCCGAACATCGTCTTGACGACGCCGGTGCGGCGCGCGTCCTCGAGCATCTGGTCGATGAAGACGCGCACCCGCGGAAAGCCCGTGAAGTAGGCGTCGATGAATTCCTGCGCCGCTTCCTGCGTGACGTTGATGTCCTTGGCGAGCGTGAACGGTGTCTTCCCGTACAGCACCGCGTAGTTGACCATCTTCGAGCGGCTGCGCAGCTCGTGCCGCGAGAGACCGCTGTCGGGGCCGAACAGCTGCAGCGCCGTGCGGTCGTGGATGTCCTCGCCGCTGCGGAACGCCTCGATGAGCGCCGGCTCGCCGGCCATGTGCGCGAGCACGCGCAGCTCGATCTGCGAATAGTCGGCCGAGATCAGCACGTGGCCCGCATCGGCGATGAACGCCCGCCGGATTTCCCGTCCGAGCTCCGTCCGAATCGGGATGTTCTGCAGGTTCGGATCGGAGCTGCTCAGGCGGCCGGTTGCCGCCACCGCCTGGTTGAAGCAGGTGTGCACGCGCCCGGTCTCCGGATGCACCATCAACGGCAGCGCGTCGATGTACGTTCCTTTCAGCTTCATCAGCGCGCGCCACTCCAGCACGAGCCGCGGCAGCTCGTGCGTCAGCGCCAGCTCCTCGAGCACCTCCGCGGCCGTTGACGTCGAGCGGGTCTTCCCCGTCCGCTTGCTGGCGGGCAGCTGGAGCTTCTCGAAGAGGATCTCGCCCAGCTGCTTCGGCGAGTTGATGTTGAACTGTCCGCCGGCGAGCTCCCAGATGCGCGCGGTGTACTGCGCGAGCGCCTGTTCGATGTGCTGCGACTGCGCGGCGAGCGCCGGGCCGTCGATGCGGATGCCGGCGCGCTCGATGTCGGCGAGGACCGGCACCAGCGGCATCTCCAGCGTGCGGTACACCTCCTCGAGGGCGTCGGTCACCAGCAGCGGCGCCAGCCGGTTCGACAGCTGCCGCGCCAGGTCCGCCCGTTCACCGGCGAAGGTGAGCAGCGATTCGGGCGCGACCTTCGCGAACGGCAGCGCCTTCGCGCCGCGGCCGCACACGTCCTCGTCGGTCAGCGCCTTGTAGCCCAGGTGCTCGAGCGAGGACTCCTCGAGCGGATGCCCCGACCGCGTGGCGTCGAGCAGGTAGCTGGCCAGCATGGAGTCGAACTCGAGGCCGGCGAGCGTGATTCCGTGGCGCCCGAGGACGATGACGTCGAACTTCAGGTCGTGGCCCACTTTCCTGATCGACGGATCCTCGAGGAGCGGACGAAGACGATCGAGCACGCGCTGCCGATCGAGCTGCTCCGGGACGCTCGCACCGGCCAGCAGATCGGTCGCGCTGTCATCGGCACCGGTGTGTCCCACGGGCAGGTAGCGGGCTTCGCGGTCGCGCGTCGAGAACACGAGCCCGACGATCGACGCGCGCATCGCCGACGGCTCGCTCGGGATGACGCGCAACGAGAACTCGCCGGCCGCGCGCAGCTCCGACAGCAGCGCGTCGAGCGCCGCGTCTGTCTGCACCAGGGCGTAATCCTTCTGGATGCTGTCGGCGGTCGGCGCGTACTCGTTGACGAGCGTGCGAAACGCCAGCCGCGAGAACAGCTCGTAGCAGCGCTCCCGCGAGGCGCCGCGATACCTGAGCGCCTCGAAGTCGACGTCGACGGGCACGTCGGTCTTGATGGTGACGAGCTCGCGGCTCTGCAGCGCCGCCGCGCGATGCGTGACGAGCGCTTCGCGCTGCTTCGGCTTCAGCTCGTCGGCGCGTGCGAGCAGCGTGTCGAGGCTTTCGTACTTGGTGATCAGATCGATGGCGCCCTTCTTACCGATGCCGGGCACGCCTGCCACGTTGTCGCTGGTGTCGCCGACCAGCGCGAGCACGTCGGCCACCTGCGCCGGCTGCACGCCGAACTTCTCGGCCACCCCGGATGCGTCGAACCACGCACCGTCCTCGCGCGGGTCGTAGACACGGACGCCGTCGCGCACGAGCTGGAAGAAATCCTTGTCGATCGACACGATGGCGACCTCGAAGCCCTCGGCCGCGGCACGTTTCGCCAGCGTCCCGATCACGTCATCCGCTTCGTAGCCCGCGGCGGTGACGATTGGCACCCCCATCGCCTCGCACGCCTGGTGCACCCAGTTGATCTGCTCGGCAAGGTCGTCAGGCATGGCCGCGCGGTTCGCCTTGTAGTCGTCCGCGATGCGGTCGCGGAACGTCGGCCCGGCGAGGTCGAACGAGGCCGCCATGTAGGCGGGCTTGTGGTCCGCCATCAGCTTGCGCAGCATCGTCACGAAGACGTAGACGGCGTGCGTCGTGTGCCCTTCCTGGTTCGACAGTCCCTTGCCGCGGAACGCGTGATACGCGCGGTACATCTGCGAACTGCCGTCGATGAGGAAGAGTGTCTGGCGGGACATGTGGTGGGGGCTCTGCAGGGCTGACCCGAAGGTCCGGCGCAACGACCGGCCGTCGGGGCGGTCCCTGCGACGAGGATATCATTCGAGTAGATGCGTTCCTGGGTCCTGGCGGCGGTCGCCGCACTTCTCCTGTCCGCGTGCAGCGGCCGGCTCGTGAAGAAGCAGTACGAATACGAGGAAGAGTTGTACCTCGGTCTCGACGGATCGGCGACGCTCAACGTCAACGCCTCCGTGCCCGCGCTCGTCGCGCTGCGGGGCGTCAATCTGAATCCGAGCTCGCGGGCGCGGTTCGACCGCGAGGGCATCCGCTCGTACTTCAACGGGCCGGGGCTGACGGTCACCGCCGTCAGCTCCTCGCGGCGCTACGGCCGCCGCTTCGTGCACGTGAGCATGGACGTCGCCGACGTCCGCTCGCTGCAGCGGGTAGCCCCGTTTGCCTGGTCCACCTACCGGTTCGCCCGCGAGGGCGACATGTTCGCGTTCAAGCAGCTGGTGGGCGCGGCGGCGGCGAAGCCGGTCGGCGATGTCGGCTGGGACGGCGGCGAGCTCGTCGCCTTCCGCATGCACCTGCCGAGCAGGATCGCCTATCACAACGCGCCGTCGCATCGGACCGAGCGCGGCAACATCCTCGAGTGGGAGCAGACCCTCACCGACCGCATGCGCGGCACGCCCGTCGACATCGACGTGCAGATGGAGACCCAATCCATTCTCGCGCGGACGCTGCTGCTCTTCGGCACGACGATCGTCGCGGCGGTCGCGACGCTGGCAGCGGTGATCTGGTGGGTAGCGAGAAGGGGGCAGCCGCTGCCCCCTCCCGCTGCGACGTGATTACAGCCTCTCCAGCTCCCGCTCGGCCTCCGCGTCGGTCTTCAGATCGTTGGTCACCGAGAAGGCGCCGAACGAACTGGCAATCGAACGCGCGAGCATCCGGTCGGTATTGCTGTTGACCACGCCGTCGAGCGTCACGTGGCCGTTCTCGACGATGACGTGGATCGGCGGGTTGGCCATCGACCCGTAGTTCCAGAAGTTCGAGTTCCCGTAAATCGCGCGCGCGATGCGGAACCTCAACTCGTCGTCGAAGCTCGAGACCGGCAGCACCGTGATCCGGTTGACCACCTGGTGCACGCCGTCGATCCGCGCGACGCGCTTCTCGAGGTCGTTCTTCTTGTAGGGCATCGTGACCTTGCCCGTCAGGGTCACGACCCCACTGTCGATCTGCATGTGCACGGAGTCGAAGATTGAGAACTGCGGGTAGGTCAGCACCTGTTTCTGAACGTCGCGGACGACCTGCAGATCCTTTCGATCCGCCGCCCAGGCTGGCGCGCTCAGCGCGAGCACGACGGTGGCGGCGGCAACAAACCTGGCGAACATCTTTCGAGCCCTCCTCTTGAGACTTAATCTTTTCGCCCCTGCCGGGCGTTCCGGTGAGGCACGCCTTCTCACGGGGCAAGGGATTTGCCAGCTCCAAATTCGCTGAAACAGGCCTGAAATTGCTCGATTTGCCTCGGCGGTGCTCGCCTCGCCTGCGCGCGCGTCCGCGCCCGGGGACAACTCGTGTATAAGGACGCCATGCGACACATCTTGCGCGCGGTGCCAGTCGTGGCGGCCATCCTTGCCGTCGGGGCGGCAGCCCTCGCGGGCCTCGTCCAGGCACAGCAGCGGACGGAGGCTCCCCCCCGCTACCGCGTCGATCCGTTCTGGCCCAAGCCGCTCCCCAACAAGTGGAGCATGCAGCAGATCGTGGACATCTACGTGGACAGGGACGACCACGTCTGGGCGATCAATCGCCGCGTCGATGCGCGCCCCGACGAACTGACCGCCGCGGCCAACCCGCCGCGCGGCGAGTGCTGCGTCCTCGGGCCGGAGGTGCTCGAATTCGATCCCGACGGCAACGTCGTCAACGCGTGGGGCGCCCCGGATTACCACCCGGGATGGCCGGGGCGGCTGCAGACGATTGCCGTCGACCGCGACAAGAACGTGTACCTCTCGGGCACCACGCCCGGCGACAGCATCATCAAGTTTTCCAGGGACGGGAAATTCCTGAAGGACTTCGGCCATCGCGGGCCGAAGATAACGGCGGACCAGGTCAAGCAGGACAACCAGCAGACGGCGGTCTTTCCTCCGGGGATCGGCTCGTTCGAGCTCGACGAGGATGCGCGCGAAATCTTCATCGCCGACGGGTTCCTGAACAAGCGGATTGTCGTCTACGACATGGATACCGGCGCCTTCAAGCGCGGATGGGGAGGCCACGGCATTCCGCTGAGCGAGATCGACAACACCCCGACGCCGAACTACGACATCTCGGGCCCGCCGCCCGACCAGATGCAGTTTGCGCCGGCGCTCCACTGCGTTCACTTCTCGCGCGACGGGATGGTGTACGTCTGCGAGCGCGGCAGCGATCGCGTGCAGGTGTTCACCAAGCAGGGGAAGTTCGTGCGGCAGTGGTTCGTCCACCCGACGACGCAGGCGCGCGGGGCGAACTGCGGCGGACCGTGGAGCACGACGGCGCCGCCGTGCGGCACCGTCTATCACATCGCCATCTCCAGCGACCCGCAGCAACGTTATGTATTCGTGGCCGACGGGACCAACAACATGGTGTGGATCTTCAACCGCAACGACGGCACGCCCGCCGGGTCGTTCGGCGGCAACGGCCGCTATGCCGGCCAACTCCACTGGATAGACGCAATCGCGACCGATTCGAAGGGAAATGTCTATACAGGCGAGGTTGAAGACGGAAAGCGCATTCAGAAGTTCGTGCCGGTAAACTGAGTCAGCGCGGTCGATGAACCGCCGGCTGGTGTTCATGCATGTCGGGAGAATCGCGGCCACACTCGTCGCTCTAAGCCTTCTGGCCGCGGGATGCGGTTCGCCCGAGACGTCGCCGACCGGGACACCGGTGACGCCGGCGCCCGCGCCTTCACCGGGTCCCTCGCCGCAACCAGCTCCGGCCCCGTCGCCTGGCCCCGCGCCTGCGCCGAGCCCGACGCCGGGCCCCACGCCGAGTCCGACGCCGTCGCCGACACCGAGTCCCACGCCGACACCAACTCCATCGCCCACGCCGACGCCGACGCCGACGCCGACGCCGACGCCAACACCAACTCCCGCGCCCGCGCCGACGCTGACGTCCGTCAGTCCGTCTTCGGGCATGCGCGGAAGCACGGTTGCTGTCGCGCTGTCAGGTACCGGGTTCGTGGCCGGCGGGACAACCGTTGACGTCGGCGGCGCCGGTGTCATCGTCAGCAACGTGATGGTGACGACCGTCGCCTCGTTGACAGCAAGCTTCGCCATTGCGGCATCCGCCGTAACCGGCGGACGAGCGGTCACGGTCACGACGGCTGGCGGAGCCAGCAACGCGGTGACGTTCACGGTCAACGTGCCGACGGGCAGCCAGACGTTTACGTCGGGTGGGACGTTTGTTGTTCCCGCCGGCGTCACCGAAATCTCCATCGACGCGTCGGGTGGACAGGGCGGTGCCGGCGCGAATGGAGGGCCGGCGGGCGGAAGAGGCGGACAGGTTTCTGCCCGGGTCACCGTCGTCAGCGGCGAATCGCTGACCGTGAGAGTCGGAGGCCAGGGAGAGGCCGGCTCCGGCACCGCCGCTGGCGGCGCCAATGGCGGTGGCGCGGGAGGGATCGCGCAGTTCGGCAGCGGGGGCGGAGGCGGCGGCGCGTCGGACGTACGCCGCGGCGCCACCGCGCTCGTGATTGCCGGCGGCGGTGGCGGCAGCGGAGGGCAGACCGCTTTCGGCGCTGCGGGCGCCGGTGGCGCTGGTGGCGGCCTGGGAGGCGGTACCGGTGCGAACAGCCCGGCAGCCGGCGGCGGTGGCGGCGGTGGTGGCGGAGGACAGAACTCCGGTGGCGCGGCCGGTACCGATGCAGGGACACCGCCGTCTCCGGCCTCCCCAGGCGCGATAGGCGCGGGCGGCAACGGGGGCGGCGGCGGCGGATTTTCTGCGTTTGCGGGCGGCGGCGGCGGTGGCGGCGGCGTTTACGGGGGCGGCGGCGGCGGGGCGGCCCAGAACTCGAGCGGTGGTGGCGGCGGAGGCGGGTCGTCGTTCACCGCGGCGGGCGCCACGGCCGTCACGCACCAGCAGGGCGTGCAGAGCGGCGCGGGGCGCGTCGTGATCTCGTGGGGAAACTGATTCAGTCCATCCAGATCATCGTCGCGATGCCGAGCGCGATGAGCACGATCTGACGCAGGGAGCTGGCGTCGGTGCGCCCGCGGTGAAGGCCGGGGATCAGATCCGCCATCGCCACGTAAAGAAAGCTCGAGGCGGCAATCACCAGGAAGTACGGCAGCGTCCGCGGCACGAAGTCGAAGGCGAGAAACGCGCCGAGCGCGCCGGCGACGCTCGCGAGCGCCGAGAGCCCGTTCAGCAGCAGCGCCTTCTCGCGCGAGTAGCCGGCGTGCAGCAGGATGGCGAAGTCGCCGATCTCCTGCGGGATTTCGTGCGCGGCGACGGCAATCGCCGTGCTCACGCCGAGCGGCACCGACGTCAGCACCGCCGCGCCAATCACCGCCCCGTCGACGAAGTTGTGGAACGTGTCGCCGATCATCACCGAGGCGACGCTGCTCTCGTGCACCTCGCAGTCGTGCGTGTGGCAGTGGCGCCACAGCACGAGCTTCTCGAGGATGAAGAACAGCAGGATGCCGCCGAGCAGCGTCGCGAAGACGCGGCTGGCGGGCAGGTCGTCGAGCGACTCCGGGAGGAGTCCCATCATCGAGATGCCGAGCAGCGCGCCGACGGCGTAGCTGACCAGCCACGGAATCAGCTTCGATCGCAGCGGGTCGTGGATGAGCAGTACGCCGGAGGCGATGAGCAGGCCGCCCAGGCCGCCGAGGAGGCTGAGCCCGAGCGCAATCCAGAACGTGGGCACGCGCTGGAATATTACGACGCTACATATCCCTTGCGCGCGCGAACCGTGAGGTGACGGTTGCGGACGTCCACCTTGATGGCGTGCCACTTACCGTCTTTCTTTCCGCCGTTGTTGTAGCCGATGTAGTACTGCATGCTCAATTCGTCGGCCAGCCGCTGCGTGGCGGCGCCGAGATCGCCGAATCCGCGCACGATCTCGGTGCGGCCGCCGGTGTCGTCGGTGATCGAGCGCAGGGCGTTTTCGTTCACGTGCTCGTTGCCGCCGCGGTTCCACACGCCACCGATCGGCGGGAAGCCAATCTGGGGCGAAAACGGGAAGCGCCCGCCCGGGAACCGGCCGCGGCCGCGCGGGATCGGAATCGGGAAGCGCGGGCCGCTCGGCTGCCGCGGGGTGTAAGTGGACACGTCGTCGCCGTCCACGCCGAGCGCGTAGACCATCACTTCACTTTCCCGAATCAGACTGCGCAGCTGGCTGACCGACGTCCGGCTGTTGGTGTCGTTGCCGTCCGAGATGACCAGGATCGCCTTCTTCTGGTTACGCCCGTCGGCGGCAATCGGCAGCGCCTGCGCGATGGCGTCGTACATCGCGGTGCCTCCAGCTGCGGTGACCTGCCCCGCCGCGCGGCTGATCGCGCGCCGATCGAAGGTCCATCCCTGCAGCAGATCCGGCACGCTGGCAAACTGCATGAAGAACAGCTCGTCGTCCTTGCCGAGCAGGTCGTAGATGAAGCGGTCGATGGCGTTGCGGGCCGATGACATCTTTTCGGGCGTCATGCTGCCGCTGGTGTCGAGCAGGATGCCGAGGCTGACCGGCACGCGCTCGTTGCTGAACTGCGCGATTTCCTGCTGCTCGCCGTCCTCGAACACGTTGAAGTCGTCCTTGGTCAGACCGGAGACGAAGTGTCCGTTGTCGTCGCTCACGGTCGCCGTGACGTTCACGAGCTCGACGCCGCTCTTGAAGCGGAACGCGTCGCCGCCCTGCGACTGGGCCGTGCCCTGCGACTGGGCCGCCAGCGACGTGACCGCCGCGGCCATGACAGCGGCCAGAGCGGCGAAGCGAAGACGGATGGAGCGCATGACCCTACCTCACAGCCTGGGCGAGTTGAACCTGGTTCGTCCGCCGGTCGATGTGCCGCACCACCGCGTCGCCGCTGCGGAACGTCACGCGATAGCGCGCGACATCCGCGACGTTCGGCACGGTGACGACGAACGGCGATTCGTCGCCCGGCGCCAGCGCGCGGAAGTCCAGCGGCGCGCGGCCGCTCGCCTCGAACGCGCCGTTGCGGTTGAACGCGAAGACGACGGCGGTCACGCCGTTCACCGTCGCGCCGCCCGCGGGATTCTTCACCAGGCCCGACACCGTGAGCGTGGTGCCTTGACGCTGGTACCGCATCGACAGCAGCTCGAGGGGCGCCGGTGCCTTCACCGCTGTCGACGCGCTATCGGTGGTCCGCGACGTCAGAAACACGCCGCCTGCGATGAGGAGCAGCATCGCCACGCCTGCCGCCAGCTTGACCCCCAGGCGGCCGCGAAGCCCTTCCGTAGTCGTGGTCCGCTCGAACACCGATCCTACGGCAACTCCCGCGAGAAGAGGAGTCTCGGGCGCGGGCGGGGCCATCGCGGTCGAAAGCGCCGCGATTCGCGCGCGGGCGCGTTCGCGCTCTTCGCGTCCGATGCGCCACGACAGCGCGCCGAAGCCGGCGGCGGCCGCCAGCGACAGGGTAGTAAGCGTCAACAGCACAACGTCCATTTTGATGTACTCCGTGGGCCGACCTGAAGGTCGGCCCCTACGAACTAGCGCAGCGTGAACTCGACGGCCACTTCGACGAGCACGTCCACGGGAACCCCTTTCCTCATGGCCGGGGCAAATCGCCACTGCTTCACCGCGCTGATCGCGCGGTCCTCGAGGCCGTAACCGAGACCTTGCAGCACGTGCGCGTCGCCGACGCTGCCGTCACGCCGCACGACAACCTCCATCAGCACGTCCCCCGTGATGCCGCGGCGGCGCGCCTCTTCGGTATAGGTCGCCTTCACCTCGCGCAGCAGGCGCGGCGGTTCGACGCCGCTGCCGGGGCGATACGGTCCGCCGCCGGTGCCGCCGCCTTCGCCGTCGCCGATGCCCGACCCGATTCCTTCGCCGTTGCCCGTCCCCTGGCCGGACCCGACGCCACCGTTTGCGCCCGGCCCGTTGCTGTCGGGCCCTTCGATCGCGTGCTCGATGGCGCCTTCACGATCGCGATCGTTGGCGGCGACGGTCTCTACCGGCGCGACGATCACCTTCGCGGGCGTCGGCTCGGGCGCCGGTTCGGGCTTCGGCGGTTCGATCACCGCTTGCACCGGCGTCGGCTTGGGAACATCCTCCTCGCGCGCGGTCGTCAGCACCGGCTTCTCGCTGACGCGCGGCACGGACACCTGCAGGCGCGACTCGCCGCGGCGGGCGATCTTCGGCGCCGGACGCGGCTGGCGCAACCCGCCGCCGCCTCCGCCCCCGCCGGGTCCGGGGCTCAGCAGGAAGACGAGGTGAGTTTCCTCGTGCACCGCATCCTCAACGGGAGCGGTCTCGGTGCGATCCATCGACAGCACGATCAGGAGCAGCGCCACCGCGGCGTGCGCGACGAGCGACAGCACGACCGGCTTGCGCGTTTCGCGCCGCGCGCGGGCCGGCTCGAAGAGCTCGGCCGCCGACTGCGCATCCTGGGCGAGCGCCGCCTCGCGCAGGCGGCGCGCAGAGCGCGCCGGGTTGGCGACGTGAATGAACGGTGTGTCGGAAATGAAGCTCAGCTCCCCGCGGCCAAGGAGCGTGCGCACGGCGTCTGCCGGCACGCCGGCGGCGCGAGCGACTTCGTCGACCGTGAAGACTTCGGCGAGAGGACCCTGAGACATTGCGGTAAAGGGCACGAGGCAAAAGCCTTGCCTCATTTGAGACGCGAAATGTGGGGCAATAACGCGGGAAGTGACGGCGCGTGGTGTCCCTCGGAACGGTCGAGCTGTCCTCTAACCCTTGATCCCCTCGGCGAACTTGTAGCCCTCGCGCTCCGCGAGCAGCCGAACGGGCCTGAAGCCGGCCGCCGACAGGCCGCCGACGATCCCGCCCGCGGCCTCGTACGCCTCGTTCGGCGCCGCCCGTTTGAACACGCTCGCGATGCCCGTCGCGGGACCCGCTTCGATGGTCATGACGCGTCCGCCGTGCCGCAGCACGCGCCGCCACTCGCGCATCGCCGCGAGCCGCGCCTCCGCGTCGAGCGCCGACACGAGTCCATGCGTCGAGTGCACGACGATGAGATCGAATGCCTCGCCCTCGAACGGCAGCGAGGCGAGCGGCGTCACGTTCACATCGACGAGCACGCCCGCGTTCGCCATCGCACCGCGTGCGCGCGCCGCGTCGCGCTCGTCGGCGACGGCGAGCGCCGCGTGTCCGCTGAGACCGACCTTCGCGGCGATCGCGCTCGCGACCGCGGGATCGTCGACGCCAACCTGCAGCACGCGCTCGCCCATGCGCACCGCGCTCATCGTCACCGGCAGCGGCGCGACGCGTGATTTGCGCAAAAACATGTGATTTTCAACATGGTATAGTCTGCGATCGTGACTTCACCAGTTCAAATTGCGCCCGCGCGCGGCAAGCTTGGCGTGCTGCTGGTCGGGCTCGGCGCGGTCGCGACGACGACGATCGCCGGCGTGTTTGCCATCAGGAAAGGACTGGCGCCGCCGATCGGATCGCTCACGCAGATGGGCACCATCCGGCTGGGGAAGCGCACCGAGGGCCGCTCGCCGAAGATCAACGATTTCGTTCCGCTCGCCGACCTCAACGACATCGTTTTCGGCGGCTGGGACATCTTCGAGGAGGATTGTTACGCCGCGGCGCGCACGGCGGGCGTGCTGGAGACCTCGCAGCTCGACAAGGTGCGTCCCGAGCTCGAAGCCATCCGGCCGATGCCCGCGGTGTTCGATCAGCGCTACGTCAAGCGCCTGCAGGGCCCGAACGTCAAGAAGGGGAAGAACAAGCGCGACCTCGCGGAGCAGGTGGTCGCCGACATCCGCGGCTTCAAGGAGCGTCACGGCTGCGATCGCCTGGTGATGGTGTGGACCGGCAGCACCGAGGTCTACATGAAGGAGGGGCCGGTGCACGCGTCCGTCGCGGCCCTCGAGAAAGGGCTCGACCAGAGCGACGACGCGATTCCGTCGAGCATGGTGTACGCGTATGCCGCGCTGCGCGAGGGAATCCCGTTCGCCAACGCCGCGCCGAACCTGACCGCCGACGTGCCGGCGATGCTCGAGCTCGCGTCGCGCACCGGCGCGCCCGTCGCCGGCAACGACATGAAGACGGGGCAGACGCTGATCAAGACGATCATCGCGCCCGGCCTGAAGGCGCGGCTGCTCGGCGTGCGCGGCTGGTACTCGACCAACATCCTCGGCAACCGCGACGGCGAGGTGCTCGACGACCCCGAGTCGTTCAAGACCAAGGAAGAGAGCAAGAAGTCGGCGCTCGACTACATCTTCCAGCCGCACCTGTATCCCGATCTCTACAAGGACCTCTGCCACGTCGTCCGCATCAACTACTACCCGCCGCGCGGCGACAACAAGGAGGGCTGGGACAACATCGACCTGATCGGATGGCTCGGCTACCCGATGCAGCTGAAGATCAACTTCCTCTGCCGCGACAGCATCCTCGCGGCGCCCATCGTCGTGGACTCAGCGCTGTTCCTCGACCTGGCCCGGCGCGCCGGCATGTCCGGCATCCAGGAGTGGCTCTCGTTCTACTTCAAGGCGCCGATGCACGCGCGCGAGGTCTACCCCGAGCACGACCTGTTCATCCAGCTGATGAAGCTGAAGAACACGCTGCGGCACATGCAGGGCGAGGAGCTGATCACCCACCTCGGGCGCGAGTACTACGATTGATCCAGGGTCCAACCTCCAAAAGCCCGAGGCGCCATGGCTGACAAGAAACCACCTGCTGAAATCGCGGACCTGCTGCAGGAAGATCGCACCTTCCCGCCGCCGCGGGAATTCCAGGCGAAGGCCAACATCAAGGACGAAGGCGTCTACGCGCGGGCCGAGAAGGACCCGGAAGGGTTCTGGGCGTCGTTCGCCTCGGAGCTGGAGTGGTTCACCCCGTGGACGAAGGTGCTCGAGTGGAAGCCGCCGCATGCGAAGTGGTTCGTCGGCGGCACCCTCAACGCAAGCGTCAATTGCGTCGATCGCCACGTGCGCGGGCCCCGGCGCAACAAGGCCGCGCTCATCTGGGAAGGCGAGCCCGGCGACCGCCGCACGCTGACCTACTTCGATCTCCACCGCCAGGTCGGGCAGTTCGCCAACGTCCTGAAGTCACTCGGCGTGAAACGGGGCGACCGCGTCGCGCTCTACCTGCCGCTGATTCCCGAGCTGGCCATCGCGATGCTCGCCTGTGCGCGCATCGGCGCCGCGCACTCGGTGGTCTTCGGCGGCTTCAGCGCCGACTCGCTCCGCGACCGCATCAACGACGCGCAGTGCAACGTCCTCGTCACCGCCGACGGCGGATGGCGGCGCGGCTCGATCGTGCCGCTCAAGCGGATTGCCGACGAAGCGCTGCAGGGGACGCCGTCGATCAAGAACGTGGTCGTCGTGCAGCGATTGCAGGGAGCACAGAGCCCCGAGCTGGTGCACATCGAGGAAGGCCGCGACCACTGGTATCACCGGCTGATGCAGGATGCGCCGTACGCGTGCGAGCCCGAGAAGATGGACGCCGAGGACCTCCTCTACATCCTCTACACGTCGGGGACGACCGGCAAGCCGAAGGGCATCATGCACACGACCGGCGGCTACCTGACCGGCACGTACGCGACGACGAAGTGGGTCTTCGACCTCAAGGAGGACGACGTCTACTGGTGCACGGCGGATATCGGCTGGGTCACCGGTCACAGCTACGTGGTCTACGGTCCGCTGGCCAACGGCGCCACGGTGATGATGTACGAGGGTGCTCCCGACTGGCCGCAGAAGGACCGCTTCTGGCAGATCATCGAGCGCTACGGCGTCACGATCTTCTACACGGCCCCGACCGCCATTCGCGCGTTCATGCGCTGGGGCACCGACTGGCCGAAGAAGCGCGACCTCTCGAGCCTGCGGCTGCTCGGCTCGGTCGGAGAACCCATCAATCCAGAGGCGTGGGTCTGGTATCACCGCTACATCGGCGGCGAGCGCTGCCCGGTCGTCGATACGTGGTGGCAGACCGAGACCGGCGCCATCATGATCACCCCACTCCCCGGCCTGACGACGACCAAGCCGGGGTCGGCGACACGCGTGTTCCCCGGCGTGAAAGCGGAGATCAAGAACGAGCGCGGCGACAGCCTCGCGACCGGCGGCGGCCTGCTCACGCTCACGCGCCCCTGGCCGTCGATGCTGCGCGGCATCTACGGCGATCCCGAGCGCTACGTGAAGCAGTACTGGAGCAAGTGGACGCCCGACGTCTACTTCGCCGGCGACGGCGCGAAGCTCGATGCCGACGGCTTTTACTGGCTGCTCGGGCGCGTCGACGACGTGCTGAACGTCGCCGGGCACCGCATCGGCACGATGGAGGTGGAGAGCGCGCTCGTCGATCACCCGAAGGTCGCCGAAGCCGCGGTCGTCGGCCGCACTCACGAGATCAAGGGACAGGCGGTCGCCGCCTTCGTCACGGTGAAGGAAGGCGTCCAGGCGAATGAAGGGCTCATGCTCGAGCTCAAGGAGCACGTCTCGAAGAAGATTGGCGCCATCGCCCGGCCGGACGACGTCATCTTCACCGCCGATCTTCCCAAGACGCGGTCGGGAAAGATCATGCGGCGCCTGCTGCGAGACATCGCCGAAGGGAAGGCGCTGGGCGATACGACGACGCTGGCCGATCCGAAAGTCGTGGAGAAGCTGAAGGAACAGTACCAGGAAGAGCACTAGCCAGGGGGTCGAACCCCCGATCACCTACACGCCCCGAGCCCTCACCGAACGAGGCACCCTCGTTCCTCCAATCTCGACGACTTCGACGCGGTTGCGTCCGCGCTCCTTGGCGCGGACGATCGCTTCCTCCGCCTGCCGCAGTACCTGGTCGGCGTTGTTCGAGCTCTGACCGTCGCCGATGAGAACCGCGACCGACACGGTAACCTGCACCTGCTCCTCGGTGCGGTAGTCGCGCAGCGCCAGCCGCTCCTCCACCGTCACCCGCAACCCATCGGCCAGCGACTCCGCGTTGGGGCGCGCCGTCTCGGGCAGCAGAATCGCGAACGTGTCTTCGGAGCAGCGCGTCACCCAGTCGTGCTCGCGGAAGTAGTTGCGAATGACGATGCCGATGCGCTCGAGGACGCGGTCGCCGAACCCGTAGCCGTGCTTCGCGTTGATCGCGTTCAGGTGGTCGACGTCGACGAGGATCATCGCGAACGGATGGAGAAAGCGCTCGGCGCGGCGGATCTCCTTCTCGAGCGCGGCCAGCAGCACCGCGCGCGTGTGCAGCGCGGTCAAGGAGTCGTGGAGCGCCGACTGGTCCGGGTCGCGTGTGATCCGCTCGGCGACCGCCGCCAGGACGTCGAACGACGCGCGCCGCACCATCTGCGCCACGCCCGGCCACGCTTCCGACGTCGCGCCGTACGACTCGTCGAGCGCGAGCTCGTCGAGCGCCGCGCGTTCGATCACGTAGACGAGCCCGAACAGCTGCCGCACCGTCAGGCCGAAGTCGAGCGCGAGCTGCCGCAGGTCCGCCACGCGCCGGGTTCGCTGGTCGAGCTCGCCTTCGCGAACCGCCGTCGTCAGCAGCTGAAGAATCAGGTCGGCAAGGTTGGCGGAACGGACCTGGTCCGACGACTCGGCGCCGGCGAACGGGAAGATCGCGGCAGCATCCTTGAGGATCGTGTCGAAATGCTGTTCGAGGACGCGGGCGGTCTGTGAACGTTCTTGCACGTGCGTTCCGGGTATCGGCCGTTTAGTAGAGGGCCATAACTAGAGGCATAGAGCGACTTTATATGACACTAAGGTACTTGTGGGTGCGGATATAACACTTATGTTATGAGCTCCCCGAGAGCCGCGGCTATACTCCCCGTCCCGGCCGTCAGTTCGACTACCGCGGAGTCCGGGATCGGCCGAAACGGATTAGGGCCCAGATTACATTTCCGGAGATTGGAGACGAGTGCGTAAGAAGATCGGTGAGTGTCTCGTTCAGGCGGGACTCATCACCGAAGAGGACCTGCAGACGGCGTTGGCCGAACACAAGCGCTCCGGGGAGCGGCTTGGGGCGGTCCTCGTCCGCATGAACCTGGCCACCGAGCGCCAGATTGCGAAGGCCCTCGCCTATCAGCTCGGCTTCTCCTACGTCAATCTCGCGGAGAACGTACCCGATCCCGCAGCCGTCATTCTGATACCAAAGGACGTTGCACTCAAGCGCACCTGCATCGCCATCACCGTCGAGAAGAACCTGCTGACGGTCGCGATGTCGGATCCGCTGCTCTTTACGCTCGTCCAGGACCTCGAGTTCCAGACCGGCTATCGCATCAAGCAGGTCGTCTCGACACGGCAGGAGATCGTCGACTCGATCCATGCGTCGTATCCCGACAAGGCGCTGGCGCGGCTGAACCAGCCCGGTTCCGGCATCGCGGTCCAGGTGACCGGGCGGTCGACGGGACACTCCGGTGAGGCGGCGACGCCCGGTGGGATGCTCGCGCCGATTTCCGAGCAGGCCGCCCTCGCGCCGCGCCGCATCGAGGACGACGTCTTCGAGCAGAGCGGCGGGCTCAAGGGCGCGACACCGGAGACGGCGCCGATCATCGACCTCGTCGACCTCGTGATCAAGAGCGCGCTCAAGAGCCGCGCGAGCGACATCCACATCGAGCCCACCGAGAGCAACGTCGTCGTCCGGCACCGCCTCGACGGGTTGCTGAAGGAAGTGATGGACCTGCCGAAGTGGGTCCACGAAGGGTTCGTCGCGCGCATGAAGATCATGGGCGGCATGGACATCGCGGAGAAACGGCTTCCGCAGGACGGCCGCATCCGCGTGGCCGCCGACGACGGCCAGGAGGTAGACTTCCGCGCCTCGACGCTGCGGACGATCTTCGGCGAGAAGCTCGTCCTCCGCATCCTCGACAACCGCAAGGGCGTGCCGCCGCTCGAGGAGCTCGGCTTCTCCGCCACGGCGCTCGAGCACATCCGCTTCTTCCTGCGGCATCAGCACGGGATGATTCTCGTCGTCGGCCCCACCGGCTCGGGCAAGACGACGACGCTCTGCTCGGCGCTGACGTCGGTGCGCTCGGAGCGGACCAACATCATCACCATCGAGGATCCCGTCGAGTACCAGATTCCCGGCGTCAACCAGACACAGATCAACGACAAGATCAAGCTGACGTTCGCCAGCGCCCTGCGGTCGATCCTGCGGCAGGACCCGGACGTCGTGCTCGTCGGCGAGATTCGCGACCAGGAGACCGCACGCATCGCGATGCAGGCGGCGCAGACGGGGCACCTCGTCCTCTCGACGCTGCACACCGACGATGCGCCGTCGTGCATCACCCGGCTGACCGACATCGGCATCGAGCCGTACGTCAGCGCGTCCGCGCTCATCGGCGTCATCGCGCAGCGCCTGATGCGCCGCCTCTGCATGCATTGCCGCCGCCCGTACACGCCCGACCCGGAGACGCTCCGCGCGATGAGCGTGAGCGACACGGAGGCGGCCACGCTGACCTTCTATCGCGCCGTCGGCTGCGAGCAGTGCAATCACACGGGCTACCGCGGCCGCGTCGGCATCTACGAAATCATGCCCGTCACCGACAAGCTGCGGCGCATGATCGCGCAGAAGGGATCGGAAGCGCACCTGCGGGACTCGGCGATCAGCTCCGGGATGATCTCGCTCGGCGAAGACGGGCTGCTGAAGGTGAAAGCCGGCGTGACCACGCCGGAGGAGCTGCTGCGCGTCGTCACGGAAGTGCGTGAAGCGCGCGCGGCCTGCCCGGAATGCGGCGTCAGCGTCTCTCCCGATTTCGCCGCCTGCCCCTCGTGCGGCCACCGTGTCGGCGGCGGGTGCCCGCACTGCCATCGCCCGCTGCAGACGGGATGGAAGTTCTGTCCGTACTGCGCGAAGAGCGCGGAGACGGCGTCGCCGGGCAAGCGCGCGAAGAAGCTGAAAGAGCAGCGCCAGATGCGCGAGCTGCCGGCGGCTACCAACGTCGCCGAGTTCAAGAAGTAAGCAACGCGTTTCGTGGCCAAAGAGTTTTACGAGCTTCTCGACGTCGCGCCCGACGCGGCGGTCGACGACATCAAGCGCGCCTTCCGGCGCGAAATCGCCAAGTATCACCCCGACAAGGTTCAGCACCTGGGCAAGGAGTTCCAGGAGATTGCCGCGACCAAGGCCGCGGAGCTGACGCGCGCGTACAAGACGCTCACCGATCCGGCCGCGCGCGCGGAATACGACGCGCAGGAGGAGGGGCAGCCGTCCGCGCAGGCCCGGCCGTCGCCGGCTCCGCCAGCGGCGCCCGCGACGCCACCGTCCGCGCAGCCGGCGGCGCGTCCCGCGCCGGAACCGCAGCCGCCGGGCGGCGCCTCGGTCTTCCAGCAGGATCGGGCGGGCGCAAACGATCTCGTGCAGCGCGCCACCGTCATGCGATTCCGCACGGCCCTGACCGGTGAATTCCAAAGCTGGGAGGATTTCGCGCTTCCCGGCTTCGAGGTGCGGTGCATTCCGAAAGCCGCGTTCTGGAGCCTCAAGCTGCCGCCGCGCGTGCTCGGCCGCTTCGTGCCGCAGGTGGACGGGCAGGCGCTCAGCGAAACGTGGACGCTGGCGGCCCGCATCCCGAAGGACAGCCAGCGCGACACCTGCATCATTTTCCTGATGGGGCCGGCCATCGCGCCCGCCGGCGAGCTGGCGGCCGCGATCAAGGAATCGCAGCGCAAGCCCACGTCGACCAAGCTGCTCATGGTGCCGGTCAACACCCGCACGTGGAACGCGCACGTGCCGACCGATGCGCCGCCGGTCGTCAAGTCGCTGCTGGCCCGCCTGAAGTCGGCCTGAGACCCTCGACTCCCTGCACTCGCCCGGCGGACGCCCCTGCACTCGCGCCGCTCGGGGCAGGCCGCTCGATGAAACCACCCGGACCGATCGCCCGTAGACTGATTGGGCGCGCCGCACGGGGCGCCGACAGGTTATGGCGTTAATAGAAACCCGCGATCTCTGGAAAACCTACGTCATGGGCTCGCAGGAAATCCATGCGCTCCGAGGGGTGTCCATCGACATCGAGCGTGGCGAGTACGTCGCCATCATGGGACCCTCCGGCTCCGGCAAGTCGACCCTGATGAACCTGATTGGCTGCCTCGACACGCCAAGCAAGGGGAGTTACCTGCTCAACGGCAAGCGCGTCAGCGAGATGAACGACAACGAGCTAGCGCGGATCCGCAACGAGGAGATCGGCTTCGTCTTCCAGACGTTCAACCTGCTGCCGCGGGCATCGGCACTGCACAACGTGGAGCTGCCGCTCGTCTACGCGGGGGTCAGCGCGGCGGAACGCGAGGTGCGGGCGCGCGGGGCGCTCGAGCGCGTCGAGCTGGCGGACCGCATGTCGCACCGGCCCAACGAGCTCTCCGGCGGCCAGCGCCAGCGCGTCGCCATCGCGCGCGCGCTGGTGAACAACCCGTCAATCCTGCTCGCCGACGAGCCGACCGGCAACCTGGATACCAAGACCGGCAACGAGATCATGGCGCTCTTCGCGCGGCTGCACACCGCCGGCAACACCATCGTCCTCGTCACGCACGAAGCGGACGTCGCGTCGTTCGCCGACCGGACGATTCATATCCGGGACGGTATGGTGGAAAACGACGTCAAGCTCCAAGCTCCAAGCTCCAAGTTCCAAGCTCCAATCCTTTAAGCAGTGGAGCTTCTTGGATCTTGGATCTTGGATCTTGGCGCTTACACAGCGGCCCAGTGCGCCGTGCCGACCGCCTTCAGCGGCGCGTCGCGCGAGAATGACGACGGATCGAGCTCGATGCGCTGGCGCGGCGCATCCGGATCGAGTACCGGAATCGCGCTGAGGAGCGCCTTCGTATAGGGATGCGTCGGCTGCGCGAAGAGCGCGCCCGTCTCGCCAAGCTCCACGATCTTTCCCATGTACATGACCGCCACCCGCGTGCAGATGTGTTCGACCAGCCGCAGGTCGTGCGCGATGAACAGGTAGGTCAGTTTCAGGCGTTCTTTCAGGTCGAGCAGGAGCTTGACGACCTGCGCCTGGATGGAGACGTCGAGCGCCGACACCGCCTCGTCCGCGATGACGAGCGCCGGGTTCAGCGCCAGCGCGCGCGCGATGCCGATGCGCTGCCGCTGACCGCCGCTGAACTCGTGCGGGTAGCGCGCGAGGTACGACGGGTCGAGTCCGACCAGCTGGAACAATTCCGCGGCGCGCGCCCGGCGCTCGGCTTTCGTCCCCAGCTTGTGGATGATGAGCGGCTCTTCGACGATGTCGCCGACGCGCATGCGCGGGTTGAGCGAGGAATAGGGATCCTGGAAGACGATCTGCAGATCGCGCCGCGCCACCCGCATCCGTTCGGTCGGGTACTGCAGCACGTTTTCGCCGCGGAACAACACCTCGCCGGAGGTCGGCTCGATCAGCCGCAGGATGCAGCGGCCCGTCGTGCTCTTGCCGCTTCCCGACTCGCCGACCAGCCCGAACATCTCCCCTTCCTCTATCGCGAAGCTCACGTCGTCGACGGCCCTGACGACCGACGGCGGGCGGAAGAGACCCTGCTTGCGCACGAAGTGCTTGACGAGGTGACGGACTTCGAGGAGCGGCATTACCGTGCCCCGGGAACGGCGGCGAGCAGGCTGCGCGTGTACTCGTGCGACGGGCTGCGCAGGATGTCGCGCACCGATCCCTGCTCGACGATCTTCCCCTTGAACATGACGGCCACGCGGTCGGCCATCTCGGCGATCACGCCGAAGTCGTGCGTGATCAGCAGCAGCGCCAGGTTGTAGCGCGCCTTCAGCTCGCGCAGCAGTTCCAGCACCTGCGCCTGGATGGTGACGTCGAGCGCGGTCGTCGGCTCGTCGGCGATGACGAGCGGCGGGCGGCAGGCGAGCGCGATGGCAATCATCACGCGCTGGCGCATGCCGCCGGACAGCTGATGCGGGTAGTCGCGCACGCGGCGCGCGGCATCGGGAATCCGCACCGCCTCGAGCAGCTCCACCGCCCGCGCGCGGGCTTCGGCGCGCGTCGCCCTGCCGTGGACGAGCAGCGCCTCGGCAATCTGGTCGCCGACGCGCATCACCGGATTGAGCGCCGTCATCGGCTCCTGGAAGATGAGCGAGATGCCGGCGCCGCGCACCTCGCGCATCTCGCGTTCCGGCAGCGCCAGCAGGTCACGCCCCTGGAAGATCACTTTGCCGCCCGTGATTCGTCCCGGCGGCTGCAGCAGGCGAAGGATGGCGAATGCCGTGACGGACTTGCCGCTGCCCGATTCGCCGACCAGCCCCAGGGTTTCGCCGGCCGCCACCTGGAAACTCACGCCGTCCACGGCCGGGGAGGCGCCGCCAAAAGTGACCGACAGCTGCTGGACGTCGAGAAGGGACTTGTCCGGGGCGGAGTCGAGGGGCATCACAGTCGCGCGGCGGCGGCGACGGGAGTGGCGTCCTGGTGCTCGCCGAAGACGCCGCGCAGCGCGTCGGCAATCTCGCCCAGCGTGGCCCGCGCCTCGACGGCCGCGATGATGGGCGGCACGAGATTCGACGTGCCGCGCGCGGCCGCCGCGACCGCGTCGAGCGCCGTCCGCCACTCACGCTCGCTGCGGCCCGCTCGCACCGCGCGGACGCGTTCGACCTGCCGGCGTTCCATGTCGGGATCGATGCGGAAGACCTCGGTGGCGGGCGTGTCGCCGTCGGCGAACCGGTTCACGCCGACGACGGTCGCCTCGCCGGAGTCGATGGCCTGCTGCGCGCGGTACGCCGCGTCCTGGATCTGCTGCTGAATGTAGCCCGCCTCGATGGCCGCGAGCGTGCCGCCGAGGCGATCGATGCGATCGAGCAGGTCGGAGGCGTCGCGCTCGATGCGGGAGGTCATCTCCTCGATCGCGTACGAGCCGGCCACGGGATCGACCGTGTTGGCGACGCCGCTTTCGTGCAGGATGATCTGCTGCGTCCGCAGCGCGACGGTGGCGCTCTCCTCGGTCGGCAGCGCCAGCGCCTCGTCCTTGCCGTTGCAGTGCAGCGACTGCGTGCCGCCGAGCACGGCGGCGAGCGCCTGCAACGCCACGCGCACGATGTTGTTGTCGGGTTGCCGGGCGGCCAGCGTGCTGCCGGCGGTCTGCGTGTGGAAGCGGAGCTGCTGCGCGCGCGGGTTGGTCGCGCCGAACCGGTCCTGCATGCGGCGCGCCCAGAGGCGGCGGGCGGCCCGGAATTTGGCGATCTCCTCGAGAAAATCGTTGTGCGCGTTGAAGAAGAACGAGATGCGCTGGCCGAACGCGTTCACGTCGAGGCCGGCGTCGATCGCCGACTGGACGTAGGCGCTGGCGTGCGCGAGCGTGAAAGCGACCTCCTGGACGGCCGTCGAGCCCGCCTCGCGGATGTGATAGCCGCTGATGGAGATCGTGTTCCACTGCGGCAGCTCGCGCTCGCAGAAGGCGATGATGTCGGTCACGATGCGCAGCGACGGGCGCGGCGGGTAGATGTAGGTGCCGCGGGCGACGTACTCCTTCAGGATGTCGTTCTGCACCGTGCCCGAGAGCGCGCCGGGCGCGATGCCCTGCCGCCTGGCCACCGCAATGTAGAGCGCAAGCAGGATGATGGCGGTCGCGTTGATCGTCATCGACGTGGACACGCGGTCGAGCGGGATGCCGTCGAACAGCGCCGCCATGTCCTCGATCGAGTCGATCGCGACGCCGACGCGCCCCACCTCGCCAGCCGCCAGCGCATGGTCCGAGTCGTAGCCGATCTGCGTCGGCAGGTCGAAGGCGACGCTCAAGCCACTGACACCTTGCGACAGCAGATACCTGTAGCGCCGGTTCGACTCCGCGGCATCCGCAAATCCCGCGTACTGGCGCATTGTCCACGGGCGGCCGCGATACATCGACGGCTGCACACCGCGGGTGAACGGGAACGTGCCGGGCGCTGCGATGTCTATGTCGGGGTCGATGTCTGATAGGTCGGCGGGGGTGCGATAGAAACGGTGGCTCGGACCGTTCGTCATGTGGTGCCTCGCGATTCTACTCCAACCCCTTGTGGCCTCCCGGCGACGCAATGTTGTGCAAGGCAGGCAGGTCGTCTGTTCAGCGGCGTGCAAAAACAGGCCCAAAATGGCCCATTTGTTGACACTCTACAGTAACGTCTCTAGAATGCCGATAGCCTTCCCATAAGGCTAAACCCATACAGATGAACATCTTTGGCGCCCGATCCCTGCCACGCCTCCCCGGCCAGTGCAGTTTCGGATCGGGAGACGCCCCGGATTCCCGGCCCGGCGGCGGTTTGAGGAGGAAGCAGGTATGGATGACGTCGTAAACCGGTTCGCAAAAGAGCTGGCCGACGCGATCGCCGCTGCCGTCGCCGACAATCCCCAGGTGGAAGCGTGCCGCGCGAAGGCACGTGAAGCCGGATTCGACATGAAGGTGACGCTCGAGGCCGTCGTGGGGTTCGTGAACCGCAACAATGGCGCGGCCGTGACCAAGATCACCACGCCTGCGCGCCTGCTGCCGGCGCGCCGCGCGTTCGAGCTGACGGCGAATGACAAGCGCTTCCTCCGTTCGCTGCGCATCGGCGCCGACGAGGCAAAAGAGCCGACCGTCGAAGGTCAGAACTAGACAACTCCCAACGACCTGTGTCCAACTCCCAAGGTTCATCGCCTTGGGAGTTGGCGTTTTTGGCGTGGGAAGTTTCGCGGCTAGCGCGCTTTTCCCTGGTTCGCGACCGCGGCCATCTTCGCCTGCACCGCCGCCTGGTTCCCCAGATAGAACTTCTGCAGCGGCTTCAAGTCTTCGTTCAGCAGGTACACGAGCGGGATCCCCGTGGGGATGTTCAGCTCCAGGATGTCCTGCTCGGACACGTTATCGAGGTACTTCACGAGCGCGCGCAGGCTGTTGCCATGCGCCGCGATCAGCACCTTTTTTCCGGCGCGGATGTCGGGCGCGATGGTGTCGTGCCAGTACGGCAGGAACCGCGCGACCGTGTCCTTCAGCGATTCGGTCAGCGGCAGCTCCGACCGTTTGAGCGACGCGTAGCGGCGATCGTGAGAAGGATGGCGCGGGTCGTTCGGCTCGAGCGGCGGCGGCGGGATGTCGTAGCTGCGCCGCCAGATCTTCACCTGGTCCTCGCCGTGCTTAGCCGCGGTTTCCGCCTTGTTCAGTCCCTGCAGCGCGCCGTAGTGCCGTTCGTTCAGCCGCCACGAGCGGTAGACCGGCACCCACAGCAGGTCCATTTCGTCCATCGCGATCCACAACGTGCGGATGGCGCGCTTGAGCACCGACGTGTGCGCGAGGTCGAACTCGAACTTCTCGGCCGCCATCAACTGGCCGGCGTCGCGCGCCTCCGCGCGTCCCTTCTCGTTCAGGTCGACGTCGGTCCACCCGGTGAACCGGTTCTCCTGGTTCCAGACGCTCTCGCCGTGGCGAAGGAGGACAAGTCGATGCATAAGTGGAGGTTGCCTTCAGGCGGACCTGACTGACAGCTGCCGAATCGCGGTTCGGCCCGCATATTTCGCCGCCGCGCCGAGTTCCTCCTCGATCCGCAGCAGCTGGTTGTACTTCGCCACGCGATCGCTGCGGCTCGCCGAGCCGGTCTTGATCTGGCCCGCCGACGTCCCCGCCGCCAGGTCGGCGATCGTGCTGTCCTCGGTCTCCCCGGACCGGTGCGAGATGATCGTGCCGTAGCCGGCACGCCTCGCCATGTCGATGGCATCGAGCGTCTCGGTGACCGTGCCGATCTGATTCAGCTTGACCAGGAGCGCGTTGCCCACCTTGTCGGCGATGCCCTGCTTCAGGATCGCCGGGTTGGTCACGAACACGTCGTCGCCCACGAGCTGCACGCGGTCGCCGAGCGCGCGCGTCAGCGCCTTCCAGCCTTCCCAGTCCCCTTCGGCGAGGCCGTCCTCGATGGAGACAATTGGGTACTGCCGCACCCAGTCCGTCCACAGATCGATCATCTGCGCGGAGGTTCGCGTCGGCTCCCCCGACTTCCTGAACACGTACTTGCCGTTGTCCCACAGCTCGCTCGACGCCACGTCGAGCGCGAGGAAGACGTTCTCGCCGGCCGCATACCCCGCCTTGGCGACAGCCTGCAGCACCATGTCGAGCGCCTCGCGGTTCGACTTCAGGTTCGGCGCGAACCCGCCCTCGTCGCCGACGCCGGTCGAATGACCGGCCTTCTTGAGGATCGCGCGCAGCGCGTGGAAGATCTCGACGCCCGCCCGCAGCGCCTCGGCGAAGGTGGGCAGGCCGATGGGCATCACCATGAACTCCTGCAGGTCGACGCTGCTGTCGGCATGGGCGCCGCCGTTGAGGATGTTCATCATCGGCACCGGCAGGGTGTAGGCGCCCTCGGTCCGGCCTGCCAGCTGCGCGATGTATTCGTAGAGCGGCCGCCCCTCGGCCGCCGCGCCCGCTCTCGTCGCCGCCATCGACACGCCGAGCAGCGCGTTGGCGCCGAGCCGGCTCTTGGCCGGCGTGCCGTCGAGCGCGATCATCTTCTCGTCGAGCGCGCGCTGGTCGAGGTCGGCGCCGACGATCGCCCTGGCGATCTCGCCGTTGACGTTCGCGACCGCCGTGCGGACGCCCTTCCCCAGGTAGCGCGCCTTGTCGCCGTCGCGGAGCTCGAGCGCTTCGCGCTCGCCGGTCGATGCGCCCGACGGCACGGCTGCGCGTCCCGACGCGCTGCCCGCCGTGACCTCGACTTCGATGGTGGGATTGCCGCGCGAATCGAGAATCTCGCGCGCGTGAACCTTCGTGATCTTCATGAGTCGTGCTCCGGTCGGATCCCGGATCCCGGATCCCGAATCCCGGCCTGAATCCCGCTACGCGTGTGCCGCGCCGCCGCGGTCCGCTTCCGCCTCGGCGCGCAGCGCCTCCTCCGTGATCGGTCCGATAAGCGGCTCGTCGTCCGCCGTCACAATCACGATGCCGCCCTCGGTCATCGTGTGGCGCCGCCGATCCTCCTCGACGTTATATCCGATGAGCGCGCCGCGTGGAATCAGCACGTCGCGGTCGACGATGGTCCGCCGCAGCCGGGCGTGGCGCCCGACGCGGACGCCGGGCATCAGGATCGACTGCTCGATCTCGCAGAAGCTGTGCACGCGGACATTGGGGCAGAGGATGCTCCCCGTGACGCGGCTGCCCGAGATAATGCAGCCGCCGGAGATGATCGAGTCGAGGGCCTGGCCGCACCGCCGCCCCTCCGCGGCGAAGACGAACTTGGCCGGCGGCGCCTGCGGCTGGTAGGTGCGCAGCGGCCATTCCGGGTCGTAGAGGTTGAACTCTGGGTTGACCTGGCAGAGGTCCATGCTCGCCTCGAAGTAGGCGTCGAGCGTCCCGATGTCGCGCCAGTACTTCGCGGCCTTCTTGTTCTCGTCGTAGAAGCGGTAGGAGTAGACCGGGGACGACTGGATGAGGGAGGGGATGATGTTGCGCCCGAAGTCGTGCTGGCTGTCGGCGCGCGCCGCATCCTCTTCGAGCGCGCGCGCGAGCACGTCCGCGCGGAAGATGTAGATCCCCATCGAGGCGAGCGCGCTGTCCGGCGCGCCGGGTGCGCCCCTGGTGTGCTGCGGCTTCTCCTCGAACCCGATCACGCGCTCGGTCTCGTCGATGCTGATGATGCCGAAGCGCGAGACGTCGGCGAGCGGCACCTCGATCGTCGCAATCGTCGCGTCGGCGTTCCTGTCGATGTGGAACCGCAGCATCTTGGCGTAGTCCATCTTGTAGACGTGATCGCCCGACAGGACGATGATGTGGCTCGCCGACTCGCGGGTGATCGAGTAGAGGTTCTGGTAGACGGCGTCCGCGGTGCCCAGGTACCAGTGCTCGCCGACGCGTTTCTGCGGCGGCAGGATCTCGATGAACTCGCCCAGTTCCTCGGAGACGACGTTCCACCCCATGCGGATGTGGCGGTTGAGCGACAGCGACTTGTACTGCGTCGCGATGTAGATGTGCCGCAGCCCCGAGTTGATGCAGTTGCTCAGCGTGAAGTCGATGATCCGGTACGGACCGCCGAAGTAGACGGCCGGCTTGGCGCGCTCTTTGGTGAGCGGGTACAGGCGCTCTCCTACTCCCCCGGCGAGCAGGATGACCAGGATATCGTCGAGTTCCATGGGTAGCGGCCCGGCCGAGGCCCGCACCTGTTCGTGCGCCTCGTCAGGTCGCGCAGCGACCGGACGAAACAGTGCTGGCCAGACGGACCGCTTCAGCGTCCGTCCTGTGCTGGGCCAGCGATAATAGCATGGTGATTGTTTGACTTACCCGGGAACGAATCCCTATGATCATCGGATTCGGTTCTTCACAGTTCCCCGACAGCGGTTTCAGCTGGTTCGGTACGACCCCCGTTCACTTCGGGAGAGAGGCATGAAGAAGAAGATGAGAGGCATCGGTGCTCTCTGCGTTGCGCTGACCATGGGGCTGGGCTCTTCTGCGCTGCTGGCCCAGAAGGCGGACCCCAAGAAAGAAGTCAAACGCAGCAAGGCGGAGCAGGTTGACTTCGACACGCTGGTGAACATCGTGGACGGCCTCGCGGCGAGCCGTAGTGCGCCACCGGCTTCAGGTATCTCGGTGACGTGGGACTCCAATCACTTCTTCCGTGCACCCGACGGCTCGACCTACGTCCCGTTCACGCTGACGGTGGACAAGAGCCAGCTCGCGGCGCCGAACTCGGCGGTCTATCTCGCGGTCTTCGACAAGGCCGCTGCGCCCGCGGCGCCGGCGAAGAACAGCAAGGACAAGAACGCGGGTCCGGCGCCGGCGTTCGAGCGGTTCGACTTCCCCACGATTGGCGCCGATGGCAAGCTCGCGCGCTACGTGCAGGTGAAGCCGGGCGACTACGACGTCTACATCGCGATCAAGGACAAGGGGACGGTCGAGAAGGTCGACAAGAACTACACGCCGCGCGTCGGCCTGCTGAAAAAGGACCTGAGCGTCCCCGACTACAACAAGCCGGATCTGGCGACCAGCAGCATGCTCCTGTCGAGCGGCATCGGGCCGGCGGCGGCGGGCAAGTCCGCGGACGACGACCCGTACATCTTCGGACAGATGCAGATCACGCCGTCGAGAGACGGGAAGTACAAGAAAACCGACACGCTGAGCGTCGTCTACTGGGTGTATGGCGCCACCGGTGACGCGGCGGGCAAGCCCGACCTGAACGTCGAAAACACCTTCAACCAGAAGACGGCGGAGGGCGAGAAGTTCTTCAACAAGACGCAGCCGCAGGCCGTGAACGCGCAGAGCCCGTACACCGTCGCCATGGGTATCCCGAACTTCCTGGAAGTGCCGTTGACGAGCTTTGCGCCGGGCGACTACCGCCTGGAGATCAAGATTACGGATAAGCCGTCCGGGAAGACGGTGACGCAGAACGTCAACTTTACGGTGGCCGCATCGTAAAGTCGCGGCAAAGGCGTAAGATGTGAAGGTGCGCCTGCAGGCGTTGCTCGTGATGCTGGCGGGACTGTTAAGTCCCGCCATGTCCCTCGCCCAGGTCGCTCCTCGCCCCGTCTCCTCATCAGTTCCCCAGATTGTCGCCCTCACCGCCGCGGAACTGCGCGGAACGGTCGTGGACGAGCGTTCGCAGCCCCTGGCCGGCGTCGTGATCTCGGCGCTCGGTGGCACGAGCGCCTTCGCCGTGTCCGACCGGAGCGGCCATTTCGTGCTTCGCGACCTGCCGTCGGGCCCCTACCTGGTCCGGGCGCACCTGCAGGGTTATACGGCCGCCCGCGCGCGAATCGTCCAGGTCCCGGTTTCCTCCCGCGACATCTCGATCGCGCTGACCAAGGCGACCGGCAAGGCGGATCAGCCGCAGGTCCTGCAGGCTGGCGTCGGCGGCGGCGACACCGACGCCGAGGCGGTCTCCGGCGACACCGACCACGAAGACCACAGCGAGCTCGCGTGGCGGCTTCGCCACATCCGGCGGAGCGTGCTGAAGGATGTCGATGGCGGGATTCTGCCGGCCGGCAACGACAGCTCCTTCATGGAGGATTCGCTCACCGCGCTGGCGAAGGCCCTCGGCAACCCGGTTCGCTTCGCCTCCGACTTCATCTCCGACCTTCCGCTGAACGGGCAAATCAACCTGCTGACGAGCACGTCCTTCGACCGGCCGCAGAACCTGTTCTCGCTACAGAACGGCTTGCCGAGCAGCGTCGCGTTCGTCACGCTGACGGCGCCGACGACGACCGGCAAGTGGGACGTGCGCGGCGGAACGACGCAGGGTGATCTCTCGTCGTGGATCGTCGCCGGGTCCTACTCGTGGCAGCCCGTCGGCTCGTCGCACAACTATCGCGCGGGGATATCGTACGCGATGCAGCGCTATCTCGGCGGCAACGCCGACGCGCTCGCCGCGATGGCCGACGGCCGGCGCAACGCGGGCGACATGTACGCGTTCGACCGCTGGGCCATCACGCCGCGGCTCGACATCAGCTACGGCGCCCGCTACGCGCGCTACGACTACCTGGCGCACGAAACGCTGTTCAGCCCGAAGGCCAGCATCACCGTCATGCCGCTGCCGCGCGGCTCGCTGCGGCTGCGCGGCACGCTCTCGCGGCGCGAGATGGCGCCCGGCGCGCAGGAATTCATGCTGCCGTCCACCGGCGTCTGGGTGGCGCCGGGCCGCACGTTCTCACCGGTGTCGACACGCGCGGGATTCCATCCCGAGCAAATCAACCACATGGAGGTTGCCGCGGAGCAGCCGATTGCCGACGACGTCGTCATCGGGATGCGTGTGTTCCGCCAGCAGGTGAACGATCAGCTGGTGACGCTCTTTGGCGTGTCGCTGCCGAGCACCGCCGGCGCCAATATCGGCCACTACTACGTCGGCAATGCCGGCGACGTGGATGCGCGCGGCTGGGGCGTCAGCATCAGCCGCACCGTGGCCGACTCCATTCACGCCTCCGTCGACTACACGCAGACTGACGCCGAGTGGCTGCGGCCGTCACCCGGCTCGGCGCGCGTCGCGCTCGTGATGCCGTCGGCCATCCGCCGGCAGTTCGAGCAGCTGCGCGACCTGACCACCTCGATCGAGAGCGAGGTGCCGCGCCTCGATACGCGCGTGTTGGTGATCTACAAGATCAACTCGGGCTTCGCCCGGCCCTACGCGACCACCCTGCGCCCGCAGGTCGGCTCGCGGTTCGACGTCGAAGTGAGCCAGGCGCTTCCCTTCCTCAACTTCGCTTCGGCGCAGTGGGAGATGCTCGTCGCCGTCCGGAACCTCTTCCACGAGGATGTCCTCGATGCCTCCGTGTACGAACTCCAGGTTGTGCGCCCTCCCAAGCACGTCGTTGGCGGCGTGACCGTCCGGTTCTGATCGGCGGGTCCGCCGTCGGCCCAGCTCGATACTCCGGCGGCACCCACCCTACGTACGTGGGGCGGGTCCCGCTTGCGCAGGACTCGTCACGCGCGAGCGGACCCGCCGGCCGACCTCCATCCGCTTGGATGGGGGTTCCCCCCTGTTGGATCCGCGCGGTTCTGATATCCTTGATCCACGGTAAGTAGCTGATTTCCATTGAGTTACGACGTGCAAGATCCACTCGGTGGTGGTATATCGTTTGCTGCCCCTCCACGCACCCGGCGTGTCATCGGTCGGGCCCAAGGGATGAGAAACGTTCGGCGAAGCTCGGACGCGTCACGTGCATGGACGCCATGGGGAGGGCCCGTCCTCCCGGTCGTCCTCGCCAGCGCGCTGTTGTGCCTCGGCATCGCCAACATCTCGGCGCGCGCGACGTGGCATGCCGTCGAAGACGGGGTGCTCTGGACGGCGCAGGCCGACGGGGTCGTCGCGTCGGATATCGCGCGCGGCACCTCGGCGGCGGCGGTCGGCATCCGGCGCGGGGACCTGCTGCTGGCCATCGATGACCGCCCCGTCCAGCAGGTCGCGGACATCGAGCAGCTGTTGCAGGGCGCCGCGGCCGGGCAGACCGCGCGCTACACCATCCTGCGTCTCGGCACGCGCGAGGTCGTGGACGTCCGCATCGCGCCCATCCCGAGCGGTCCGCGCGCGCTGTACTTCTTCCTCGCGGCCGTCGGCATCTTCACGCTGGTGGTCGGCGCGGCTGTACGCCTGCGGCGGCCGCGCGACCCGGCGACGCTGCATTTCTTCTGGCTCGCGGTCGCCTTCTTCGGGGTCTTCACCTTCTCGTTCAGCGGCCGGCTCGATCGTCTCGACTGGGTGTTCTACTGGGGCGACGCGGTGTCGATGCTGCTGCTGCCGCCGCTGTTCCTCCACTTCACGCTGGTCTTTCCCGAGCGCGCCCGGCGCTGGACCGCCGGTCGCGTCGGCCGTGTCATCGTTCCGCTCGTCTATGTGCCGGCCGCGCTTCTCGGCATCGCGCACATCGTCGCGCTCGCGCGGGGCGGCGGCAGCGCCGCCGCATCGGTGCGTGCGCTCGAGACGCTCGACCGGTTCGAGTTCCTCTACCTCGCCGGATGTCTCATCGCAGGGCTCGCCGCGCTGGCACGCGCGCTGACGGAGGTCCGCTCGATCACGGGCCGCCGCCAGCTGCGATGGATCGCCTGGGGCACGGCGCTCGGCGGCACCCCGTTCGCGCTCGGCTACGCGCTGCCGTATGCGTTCGGCGTCAACACCACGCTGCCGATGCAGCTGTCGGCCATCCCGCTCGGGTTGATTCCGCTCGCCTACGCGTCCGCGATCGTCCGCTATCGCCTGATGGACATCGAGGTGATCGTCAAGCGCGCGCTCGTCTACGCCGCCGCGCTCGGAGCCATCGTGGCGATTTACGCGGCGATGCTGGGCGGCGTGCAGCGCATCTGGCTGAACGACGACAACGAGCACAACTGGATCATCGCGTTCCTCGCGACGCTTGTCGCGCTGCTGCTGGCGCCGCCCGTCAAGAACGCGGTGCAGAACGTGCTGGACCGCGCGTTCTATCGCGACCGCTACGACTACCGCCGCGCGCTCGTCGGCTTCGCGCGCGACCTGAACAGCGACCTGGACCTGCACCGCCTCTCCGAGCGTCTCGTGTCGCGGGTCGTCGAGACGCTGCTCGTCGACCGGATGGCGCTGATGCTCGAGGACGAAGCCGCGCCTTACTACGGCTCCGTGCGGGCATCCGGCTTCGGCGACAGCCATCCGCCGGCGCTGCCCAAGCGCTCCGGTATCGGCGAGCGTCTGCAGGACGGACACATCGTCGCGCTGGACGATCCGATCGCGTCGACGCGCTTCGCGGTCGAGGAGGTCGAGTACTGGCGCGACGCCGGCCTCTACTACTTCGTCCCGTGTATCGCCAAGGAAGGCGCCATTGCGGTGCTGGCGGTCGGGCGAAAGGACACCGGCGAGCCGCTCAACAGCGAGGACATGGGACTGCTCGGCGCCGTCGCGGGGCAGATCGCGACCGCGCTCGAAAACGCGCGTCTCTACCGCCAGCTCCACGTGAAGGCGCTCGAGCTCGACCGCATGCGCGCCTTCAACGAGAACATTCTCGAATCGCTCGACGACGGCCTGCTGGTGCTCGACCTGAACGATCGCGTCGTGCGCTGGAACCCCGCGATGGAGGCGCTGTCGGCTGTCTCGAAAGGTGACGCCACGGGCCGCCGGCTGGACGACCTCTTCGACCCGCCGTTCGTGGAAGCGGTCCGCGCGGCGCGCCGCGACGCTCCGCAGGGGACGACGCTGTCGCGTCTTCAGCTCGGGCGGCGCGTCGACGGCGCCTCGCCCCTGATTGTCAACGCCGCGGTGGTGCCGCTGCGTGCCGCCGCCGAGAGCGGGCTGACCACCGTCGGCACCATCGTCATCGTCGAAGACGTCACGCGCCGCGTGCAGCTCGAAGAGCAGCTGCAGATTTCCGAGAAGATGGCGTCGATCGGCCTGCTGGCGGCGGGCGTCGCGCACGAAGTGAACACGCCGCTGACGGGCATCTCCAGTTTCACGCAGATGCTGCTCGAAGGCGCCGACCCCGAGGACCCGAAGACGAAGGTGCTCGAGAAGATCGAGCGGCAGACGTTCCGCGCCGCCAAGATCGTCAACGGCCTGCTCAACCTGTCGCGGCCGGGCAACACGGCGACGCCGGACGTCAGCGCCGTCGACGTCAATACGGTCATCGCCGACGTGCTGTCGCTGCTCGAGCACCCGTTCCAGCTGCAGCGTGTCACGGTCCGCCGCGAGCTGAGCGAGCAGCCGGTGGCGGTGCTCGGCATCGAGCAGAAGCTGCAGCAGGTCTTCCTCAACCTGTTCCTCAACGCGAAGGACGCCATGCCGAAAGGCGGCTGGCTGTCGGTGACGACCCGCGCGGACAACGGCCAGGCCGTCGTCGAGGTGTCGGACACAGGCTCCGGCATCCCAAGCGAGTACCTCGCGCGCATCTACGATCCGTTTTTCACGACCAAGGCCATCGGCCACGGCACGGGTCTCGGCCTGTCGATCACCTACGGCATCGTCCGCGAGCACGATGGCACGATCGACTGCGACAGCAACCTCGGCCAGGGCACGCGGTTCACGCTGCGGTTTCCGCTGGCGCCGGCCGAGCGGCTGGCGCGCGCCGTCCACTGAAGACGAAAGCACGCTGAATGTCCCGCACCGGATCCATCCTCATCATCGACGACGAAGAGATCATGCGGGAGATCCTCGAGACGCTGCTCTCGCGCGAGGGGTACTCCGTGCGCGTGGCCGCGGGCGGCGCCGAGGGCCTCGAGCTGGCGAAGTCGGTCCCCTTCGACGCGGCGATCGTCGACGTGATGATGCCGGGCATGGACGGCATGGCCGTCCTCGAGGAGCTGAAGAAGCTCGACGACGATCTGCCGGTGATCATGATCACGGCGTTCGCGTCGGTCGAGAACGCCATCGCGGCCATGAAGCGGGGCGCGTTCGACTACATCACCAAGCCGTTCAAGAACGACGAGGTGCTCGTCGTCATCCGCAACGCGATGGAGCGCCGGCAGCTGATCGCCGAGAACACGGCGCTCAAGCAGAACCTGCAGGCGCAGACGCACAACTTCGCCGGCATCATCGGCCGCAGCCCGAAGATGAAGCAGGTCTTCGACCTGATCATCCAGGCCGCGCCGAGCCGATCGACGATCCTCATCACCGGCGAGAGCGGCACGGGCAAGGAGCTGGTCGCGCGCGCGATCCACACGCATTCGTCACGGCCCGACAAGGCGTTCGTCACCGTCAACTCGGGCAACCTGCCGCCGGAGCTCCTCGAGTCGACGCTGTTCGGCCATGTCAAGGGCGCCTTCACCGGCGCCGTCTACCCGAAAAAGGGCCTCTGCGACATGGCGGACAAGGGGACGATCTTCTTCGACGAGATCGGCAACATCCCGCTCGAGACGCAGGCCAAGCTCCTGCGCGTCATCCAGGAACGCGAGTTCATGCGCCTTGGCGGCATGGAAACCATCAAGGTCGACGTCCGCATCATCGCCGCCACCAATTGCGACCTGAAGCAGATGATGGAGGCGGGCCGCTTCCGCGAGGACCTCTACTACCGGCTGCACGTCATCAACATCTTCCTGCCGCCGCTGCGCCAGCGGAAGGAAGACATCCCGGTGCTCGCGCAGCATTTCCTGGCGAAGTACGGCGAGGAGAACAACAAGGCCGGCCTCGAGCTGGCGCCGGAGGCGCTCGACCTGCTGATGGAGTACCACTGGCCCGGCAACGTGCGCGAGCTCGAGAACGTGATGGAGCGCGCGGTGGTGCTCGCCACCGGCCCGCGCATTGGTGTCGACCTCATCCCAGACCACGTGCGCACGGCGCCCGCGTTCCAGATTCCGAAGTTCGTCGTACCGCCGGAAGGCATCTCGTTCAAGGACGTCATCACGAACGTCGAGAAGCGCCTGATCGAGTCGACGCTCGAGGCGGCGGGCGGCGTTCAGAAGCGCGCGGCGGAGCTGCTCGGCATCAAGCCGACGACGCTCAACGAGATGATCAAGCGCTACGACATCGGGGTGCGCCGCGGGCGGAAGGGCGCCGCGGGCGGCGAGGACGAGGAAACCACGTCAGCCGCGGCTTCGTATCAGGGTGACGAGACGCTCAAACCGTCCTAGCACCGCATCCCACCGGAAATACTGGCGGACGTACTGGCGGCCGCTTTCACCGAGCTGCTCGCGCAGCTTGCTGCGCGTCATCAGCATCCGCAGCGCATCGACGAATTCCTCGCGGCTGCCGTAATACAACCCGGCGCCGGCCCGCCGGCAGTGTTCGACGGCCGCCTCGTTGCGCGCCGACGCGAGCACCGGCGTGCCGACCGCGAAGCTCTCGAGCACCGACAGCGCGATCGGGTCGTCCACGCCGGGGGCAATCGTCACGTCGGCGGCTTCGTAGGCCACCATCCGCTCGCGGTCGGGGAGCACGCCGGCCTGCCGCAGGTAGGGCGCTTCCGGGACCTTCATCATCTTCACGCCCATCAGCACGAGCGCCGTGTCGCCGTCGTCAGCGGCATAGCTGTCGAAGTACTCGAGCATCTCCTCGCAGCCGTTGTCGGGCTCCACGCGTCCGCCGTAGAGGACGAGCGATCCGTACAGGCGATGCCGGCGGCGGAACGGGATGCCGCGATCGGCGCGGTCGTCGTCCGGGTCGATGGCCTCGTCGGACTGCGCGGCGCTCTCGTCGTCCGCGGCCGGTTCGTCGGCGGGATCCTGCTGGTGGCGTGGATACGCTTGGCGGTGCGACGGGTCGATGCCGACTCCTACCAGCTCCTCTCGCGCGGCGTCCACGCCGATGTACGAGCGAAGCAGCCTGCGCTCGGAGCCCGAGACGAGCCCGATCGCGCGCGTCGAGGCGAGCAGATCCGTCCACAGGCCGAAGCGCAGCACCGGGCTGAGACGCAGGCACGGAAAGAGGATGCTGCGTTCGGGCGCAACCGCCAACCCGTGAACGGTCGTCCAGTGAATGAGCGAGAAGAAGACGAGCGCGTCGTAGGAGCGGTTCTGCCGCTTGAGATGCTCGACCAGGCCCGGCACGGACGGTCCGAGCCGGCGAACCCATTCCATCTCCTCGGCGCGGGATCGCGGCGCGTCGAGGATGCGATCGGAGAACTGGCGGAAGGCGTTGACATCGCGCGGCTGGTTCACCGCGAAGCGGCGCACGAGCACGCCGCGGACGCGATCCGCGCCTTCCCCGTAATCGTTCTTCCACGTCCGCGGATCGCGGGACGCGGTCGTCAGCACTTCGACGTCGTGGCGCAGGCTGAGCTGCTCGGCGAGCAGGCGGCACGCATGTTCGGCGCCGGCCGAGATTTCGCCGCCGTAGCGTGGCGTGACGAACGCGAACTTCACGCGGGCACCCCGATGACGGGCCCCGACGGCAGTTCGTCGAGCACCTGCGCCGCCGGACGAAGCGAGCGTTGCCGGCGCGCGAGCCAGCCGGGCAGCTTCTCCATGCGGTGGGGCGGCGGGTTGGACGAAAGCGAGGCAAACATGTCGAGATACTTCCGTTCGATGACGGGCCAGCTGTAGTGCTGTTCGTAGAACTGCCGGCCGTTGCGGCCGAGGCGCGCGGCCAGCGGCCGGTCCGCGAGCACCGTATCGAGCACTGCGGCGAATTCTGCCGCGTTGGCATAGTAGAGGCCCGCGTTGCTTCGCAGGCACTGCCCGAGCAGGACATCGCAGCGCGCGTTGGCGATCACGGGCGTGCCGACCGCCCAGGCTTCGAGCGCCACCATCGACAGGCTTTCATAGTACGACGGCATGACGAGCGCCGCCGCGCCGGCGATGGCGTCGAACTTGTCGCGATCGTCCAGGAAGCCGAGATGCCTGATCCGCGGGTGGTCGGGAATGGCGAGCGCCGGCTTGCCGACGAGCAGCAGGGTCGGCGCCGCCGGCCGCGCGGCCGCGTAGCGGATGAAGAAGTCGAAGAGCTCGCCGCATCCCTTGTTGGCGTCGATGCGGCCGACGTAGATCACGTACGGCGGCGTGAGGCCGAACGTCGCAGCTGCCCGCTGCGGATCGACCGCGCCGGGAACCTCCGAGCCGATGCCGACGACGACGCCGGGCACGTGAGCGTTCGAGGCAGCCGCCTGGATCAGCACCTGTTCCTCTGGAGAGTTGTACATGATCGCGCGCACGCCGCGAAAGATGGGCCCGAACATCGCGAGGCCGAGCGCGGCATCGCGTTCGGCCGTCGGCACGAGGATGGCGCGGTCGGGAACGGCGCGGGCGCCGTGGTAGGCATGGTAGTAGCGGGCGCAGAACAGCAGGACGTGGTCGAACTCACCACCGGAGATCCGCAGCCGATTGACCAGCGCGGCGCTCGTGGGCCCCTCGCTGTCGAGCCACTCGAGCTCTTCGTTGAGCGAATGCCGCCGACTGAACACGTGATCCGAGTGGAGGCCGAACTCCGCTTCGCGTCGTTCGCGTTCGACCTGGAATCGTTCGACCGGAATGCCGTTCACGCGGTCGGCGCCCGGAGGAAATTCGTTGCGCCACGTCAGGTAATCGCGCGCGCACGTCGTCAGCACACGCACCTCGGCGTGCGGCGCCAGGTGTTCGGCGATGTATCGTGCGTGGAGCTCGGCGCCGCCGTTGATGTCGGCGCCGTACCGCTGCACGACGATCGCGACTTTCATTCCTCAGGGGGATGCGGAGGCTCTTCGGCGCGAAACGGCTCCGGCACAACCGCAGGTTCCTCGCTCTGCGCGGTCGCGGGCGGCAGCTGATGATCGAGCGGCACCGACTCCGGATGTAGAGACGGCCGTTCCGCCTCCATCAAAGGCTCCGCTTCCTCGAATCCTTCGTCGCCTTCGGCGTCGCTCTCCTCGAGGTTCTCGGCGCCAGCGGTTGCCACATTGGGGTTGGCGGCTGCGGCGTCCACCGGTGCGCCCGCGCCAGGGCCACGCCGTCCGCGTCGCCGGCGCCGTCTCCGTCGCGGACCTTCACCTGCCGGCTGACCCTCGGACGATTGTTGCGGCGCGGGTTCGGTGGGGGTGGCGGCTACCGTGGCGGCTGCCTGCTGGGGCGGCGGCGTACTCTCCTGCGGTCGCGGCGGCCTCGCCGGCGCCCCTTCCATCGAGCGGACGCGCCGCTCGTTGAAGTCGACCTTGCCGCCCAGCGACTCGACGCGCAGCGAGAGGCTCTGCCACTCGACGCTGGCGCGCGAGACGTCGAGCGCCAGTCGCTGGAGGATTTCGTAGTGCAGCGCGTTCCACTCCGCCTGGCGGCGGTCGCGCTCGGCCTCCCGCTGAAGAAGCTCGGTGTTCAGCCGCGACTGCTGCGCGAGCGCGTGCGCGATCGGCGTCGGGTTGAACAGCAGCCGCAGCAACGGATTGAAGAGCTTGCGCAGCGCGCGCAGGAAGCCGTTTGGCGAGTCGTAGAGCGTCGCCTCGTCGAAGGGATACGCCTGCGCAGCGGAAGGAGCGGCCGCGTCCACCGCAACCGTCCGCTCCCCGGCGGCGCGCCGGAGCTGGTCGAGCAGCTCGGGCTTCAACCCGCGCGGGTCGAGAATCGCCTCGAGGCGGCGCGCGGCCAGCTCCTGGATTTGCTGGTGGGTGAGATCGACGCCGCTGCGCTGCGCGATGCGCGCGCGCACCTCACGCATGATCTGCTCGACGTCGACGCGGTCGTTGCGTTCAGCGCGGCTGACCTGTTCCGGCGCTGGACCTTGCCGCCGTTCGGGTCCGCGCCGGTCGGGGCCCCGGCGCCCGCCGCGATGAAAATGACCGCGGCGGCCCTGGTTGTGATCCATCGGCATGGCGTCAGTACTTTCTGAAGAGCTGCCCCCACTCCGTCTGCATGAACTCCCGGATGCGCGACTGGCCGATCGTCGGGTACCACACCATGTCGTGGTAGATGTTCGATGCCATCGGCGCCCACACCATCAACGGCGAGTGCAGGAGGATGCGCTCGAGCGGGCGGAGAAAGCCCTTGCGGATCATCTGGTCGCCCCAGATGACGAGTGATTTCCTGGTCTGGAATCCGAAGTTTTCCGTCGACACGTCGTCGCCCACCAGCTCGATCTGCTTCGGGTCGGCGATGCCGAGGCCGCGCTCGTGCGCCATGCGCAGGAACGGGATCGACAGCGGGTCGAAGCCCATGAGCCGGGCGGCAATCGCGTCGATCGCCACCGAATCGGACGCGGCGAGCAGCAGGTTCTTGACGCGCGGGATCATCGTCCGCGGCCCAGCGCCGTCGCCCGCGACCGTGCCGTCCATCACCGTGAACACGGCGGGATGGAGCTCGCGCTGCATGTAGAGAAGGTCGACGAGCACCTCGTGCATGTACTTGTGCGCGTAGTGCCGCACCTCGCGCAGGAGCCCGCCGAAGGAGTTCTTCACCGAGTCGGTCATGACCGCGTGGCCGTGGGTCTTCACGGTCGGCAGGTGAAGGATCTGCCTTCCCGGATAAATCGTGGGGATCTGGATGCCGTCCGGGAAGATCTCGTTCAGCTTCAGCAGGGGGCTCTTGAATCGGTACACCTGCCAGTCCACGTCCGTCAGCGGCTGGAAGGCGAGCCTGTGTTTCTGCAGCACCGGCTCCCACCGGTTGTTGCGGCATCCTTCACGCGGGTTCGTGACGACCGTCTTGTTCTCGATCGGGATCAGTCGGTTGCGGGAATACCCGTCGGCGAGCATCTTGGAGACGACGCCGTCCACCTGCCAAGGCTGCGACGAGCAGGAGGGAAAGTACTTGGTCCACGAGAGGTTCAGCTTGATGAGCGTGTCGCGGTCGCGCGACAGCGTGTCGCGGTAGCCCGCCAGATCCATCACCCGCGCGTAGTCGGCGATGACGGTGTGCGGCCGCGTCCGCACGACCGCCACCCGCGCCGTCCGCGCGCGCGGTGCGCTGTCGGACGTCGAGGGGGCCTCAATGGTCGTGACGGGAGTCATTCATTTACCCAGCGGCGAATACAGGAGAACGATGACGCTGGCCGCCCACAGCGCCACACAGCTCAAAAGCGGGCGATCGGTCAACAGCATCGCGGCCGGGCTGCCGCCCCCGCTCTTCTGGTGCACCAGATAGAGATATCGGAAGATCCCGTATAGAACAAACGGAATTGTCAGGCCGAGCTTCGCCGTTCCGAGGCGGGTTGCCGTATCGGCGCTCGTCGCGTACATCGTGTAAGCGATGAGGGTCGACGAGGTCACGACGCCGATCATCTGGTCCAGGAGGTAGGGTGAATACTCCTCCAGGATGCGGCGATGGTCGGTGGCGCCTTCCGCGAGCAGCGTCAGCTCGTGCCGCCGCTTGCTGAGCGCCAGGAACAGCGCCAGCAGCGTGGTACAGATCAGCAGCCAGTGTCCGATCGGGACTTCCACCGCCACCGCGCCGGCGATGGCCCGCAGCACGAAACCCCCCGCGATCGTCAGCACGTCCAGGATGACGACGTGTTTCACCGCAAAGGAATAGAGCACCTGCGACGCCAGGTACATCGCGGCCGCCAGACCGAGGGACGTATTGACGGCGAACGCCGCCGCGATACCCGCCGCGCCGAGGACGCCGGCCGCCGTCACCGCCGTCGACGAGGCGAGCTGGCCGGAGGCGATTGGGCGGTCGCGCTTGAGCGGGTGGTTCTGATCCGCTTCGCGATCCGCGACGTCGTTGAGCAGATACACGGCACCCGAGAGCGCGCAGAAGATCGCGAAGGCGGACAGGGCGGCGGCGACCGCCGGTGGTTCGAGCAGGCGGCCGCCGAACACGACGCCGGCGAGCACGAGGAGGTTCTTGGTCCACTGTTCGGGCCGCAGCGAGACGAGGAGCAGCCCCGGGGTCGATGGCCGGGCCCGGGTGGAGGGGCGGGCGCCGCGCGCCGGTGTGCTGGCCCGTTCCGGTGCGACGTCGGATTCCGCCGTTAGACCCTCGCGGACGTGAAGCTGCGGACGGCGTCCGCCTCGTTTTCGTAGGTCTCGAACACGGTGAGCAGTTTCGTGATCGACAGCAGGTCGGTGATCCGCTTCGTCAGGTTCAGCAGTTTGAGGCTGCCGCCCTGCTTGGTGATCGTGGTGTAGCCGCCGACGATCTGGCCGAGCCCCGCGCTGTCGATGTACGGGACGTCCTCGAGGTTCAAGACGATCTTCCGGCGGCCCTGCTGCAGGAGGCTGTTGATCTTGTCCTTCAGCAGCTCGTCGCCCTCGCCGAGCGTCATCTTGCCCTTCAGATCCAGGACGGTGACGTCGCCCGCGGATCGTTCTTCGATCTGCATGGTTGAAGATTATAAGAGGAGAAGGACCAGACACGCAGTCTGGTCCCGTGTTGTTGTTGGCGGATCCGAGAGCGTGCGAGAACGACTAGCCGCCGGCGCCCGCGAACTTCCGTTGCTGGAAGCACTCCTTGCAGAAGACCGGTCGGCCCTGCGTCGGCCGGAAGGGTACGGTGGTGTCCTTCCCGCACGCCGAGCACTGGGTCTGGGTCTCGACGCGATCCCGCATCGAGGGTCCCGCGCTCACCCGGTTTGCGCGCTTTGCCTTGCACGACTTACAACGTTTCGGCTCGTTCTTGAACTGCTTGTCGGCGAAGAAAAGCTGTTCACCGGCTGTCCAGATGAACTCCGACCCGCAGTCCACACACCTAAGGGCCTTGTCCTGGAACTCCATCGGTCGCCACCTTTGCTCGTCGTCGATCCCCGCCTCGCCGCCGGCTTACTCAGATTCGCGTCGAAGCTTCTTGCGATTACGCTTTCTCGCCAGCGCCTGCTTGGCGCGGCGTTTGTCACCCGGCTTCAAGTAGAAGGAGTGCTTCTTGATGTCCTTGATGATGTCTTCCTGCTGCACCTTCCGCTTGAACCGTCGGAGAGCGCTCTCGATGGACTCGCCCTCCTGAATCTTGACTTCAGCCACCCTCTGATACACCCCCTCTGGTGGGTTCATACCGCTTTCGTCGCCATTTACCGCGACCGCGGCCTCCCTGTGACGGCCTTTGAAAATGGCCGAACATGCTACGCTATCACAGGCAGGCGCGGATTCTAGGCGCATTGCCTTCGTGACGTCAACGAAATAGTCGGGCTTCTTCGCCGTGTGTTCCCTGCGCGAGATTTCGTAGGCCCACCGATGGTAACTCGCTGCCGTCCGGCCAGTTATCTCTCTTCCCCATGAAAATTCTCGTCGTTGGCGGTGGTGCTAGAGAGCATGCGTTTGCGTGGAAGCTTTCACGCGAGCGTCAAGTACGAGGCGTCCTGTGCGCGCCGGGGAACCCCGGCGTCGCCGCCGTCGCACGCTGTATCGCCGCCGACGCCGGTAAGCCGCACGACCTTCTCGCGATCGCCGTACGCGAGCAGGTCGATCTGACCGTTGTCGGTCCGGAGGTTCCTCTCAGCCGCGGCATCGTCGATCTCTTCGACACCAACGGACTTTCGATTGTCGGTCCCTCCGCTTGCGCGGCGCAGCTCGAAGCGAGCAAGGCGTTCGCGAAGGAGTTCATGGCACGACACGATGTCCCGACCGCGCGTTCCCGTGTCTGCGACTCGGCCGACGCGGCGTTCCGCGAGATCGCGCGCGGCGAGTTCGGCTACCCGCTGGTCGTCAAGGCCGATGGCCTCGCGGCGGGAAAAGGCGTCATCATCGCGGACGATCGCGCGGCCGCGGAAGCCGTGATCCGCGACATCATGATCGACGGAAAGTTTGGTGCCTCCGGCGCGCGTGTGGTGCTCGAGGAATTTCTCTCTGGCGACGAAGCGTCGTACTTCGTGCTCGCCGACGGCGCGGCGTTCATGCCGCTCGCGTCCGCGCAGGATCACAAGCGCATCTTCGACGACGACTGCGGGCCGAATACGGGCGGGATGGGTGCCTTTGCGCCCAGTCCGCTCATCACGCCCGACGTCGAACGGCGCGTGATCGACACGATCGTACGGCCGGTCCTCGACGGCATGCGTCGCGAGGGGCATCCGTATCGAGGCTTCCTCTACGTCGGCCTCATGCTCACGCGCGAGGGACCGAAGGTGATCGAGTTCAACGTGCGGTTTGGCGATCCCGAGGCGCAGGTGGTGCTGCCGATGCTCGACGAGGATCTCTCCGCGCTGCTGTCGGCCGCGGCGTCCGGCGAGCTGCCGTCGCGCGCCGCGCGGTTCAGCAGCCAGGTACATGTCGGCGTCGTCCTCGCCTCGGGCGGCTATCCCGATGCCGTCGAGACCGGGCACGTGATCTCCGGCATCGAGGCGGCGGCCGAGGTCCCGAACGCGGTGGTGTTCCACGCGGGGACCGCGCGGCAGAACGGCCACCTCGTCACCTCCGGAGGCAGGGTGCTGACCGTCGTTGGACGCGGCGGAACGTATCGCGACGCCATCGACACGGCGTACGCCGCGGCGTCGAAGGTCTGCTTCGACGGCATGCAGTTCCGCCACGACATCGGCCGCAAGGCGATGGCATGAAGTACTCGATCGTAACGTTCGGCTGTCGCGTCAACCAGGCGGACTCGTTGGTGATCGAGGAGGAGCTTCGACGCCGCGGCGGCATCGAGGCCGCGCCCCAGGACGCGGATCTCGTCGTCATCAATTCCTGTTCGGTGACGGCCACCGCCGATCAAGGCGCGCGTCAAACCATCCGGCGAATCGTTCGCAGTAATCCCGACGTGCGCGTCGTCGTCACCGGGTGTTATGCCACGCGACGTCCGGGCGAGATGCGCGAGCTGCCCAATGTGGTGCGCGTCGTCGCCAATGACGAGAAGGATTCGCTCGTCAGCCTGCTGGATGCCGAGGGTGAGCTCACCACGGCGCAGCGATTCGACGGCGGAGACGGACCGTGCGGCCTGCCCACCGACCTGTCCGCCGTCGCGCTGCGCGCGAAGGCGGAAGCCGGCGGGAAGGCGGGGTTGGCGCTCGCACCCGGTGTCGCCGGCCGGACGGCGCTGACGCTTCGCGTGCAGACGGGCTGCGACGAGCGGTGCAGCTACTGCATCATCCCGAGCACACGCGGGACCGGGCGTTCGCGGCCGCTGGCCGACGTCCTGCGCGACATCCGCCGCGCCGTGGATGCCGGCTATCGCGAGATCGCAATCACGGGCGTGCACCTCGGCTCGTACGGACGCGACCTTGGCGACGGAACGACGCTGACCCGACTCGTTCGCGAGCTTGGCGAATGCACGGAGGACGTGCTGTTCCGTCTCAGCTCGCTCGAACCGATGGACTGCACGCCGGCGATCGTGGATCTCGCGGCGCAGTCTCCCCGCATCGCGCCGCACTTTCATCTTCCACTGCAGCACGGCTCGGACGCGATGCTGGCCGCGATGAATCGGCCTTATACGGTCGCGTATTATCGAGACCTCGTCGGCCGCATCCACGCGGCGGTGCCCCATGCCTCGATAGGGTCCGACATCATCGTCGGGTTTCCGGGCGAGGATCGGCGCCATGTCGTGGCGATGCAGGCGTTGCTCGACGAGCTGCCGCTCACATACCTTCACGTGTTTCCCTATTCGGATCGTCCCGGCACGACGGCGGCGGCGCTGCGTCCGAAGGTGAACGGCAGCGACATTCGCGAACGCGCGCGTGACATCCGCGCCATCGGCGAGCGCATGACGAAGCGATTTCGGGCGTCGCAGGCGGGCACCGTCCGTCGCGCGCTCGTCGTCGATGACGGGCTGTCGGCGGTCACCGACAATTACCTGAAAGTGCGACTCGAGCGGCCGCATCCCCGCAACGCATGGCTGCAGGTCGCCATCGATGGCGAAAAAGCGTAAGTCCGTACGTCGCAGGAAGGCGACCCCTGGATCGGTCGGCTTGTCGATCGAGCAGGTCTGCGCGACGAGCGATCCGCGCCTGCGCGAGCTGAGCACGAACGTGGCCGCCGATGGCGGCGCCGTGGTCGGCGCCTACAGCGACCCGTTCGGGGGCACCTGCGTGCTGCTCGTGGCGCTGCCGATCGATCGCGTCGAACCGACGCCTTACCAACGTGATCCCTCCGACGCCCACGTCAAGCGCCTGATGGCGGTGATCGAGAAGGTGGGCCGCTTCCTCGACCCCCTGGTGCTCATTCGCCAGGACGATCGCTACTGGACACCCAACGGCAATCACCGGCTGCAGGCGATGAAACGGCTCGGCGCGAGGACGATCGTCGGCCTGCTGGTGCCCGAGCCGGAGGTCGCCTTCAAGATCCTCGCGCTCAATACGGAGAAGGCGCACAACGTGAAGGAGAAGTCGCTCGAGACCATCCGCATGGCGCGGGCGCTGGGGGAACGGAAGGCGGGCCTCGAAAGCGACTACGCCTTCGAGTTCGAGCAGGCGCCGTACCTGACGCTGGGCGCCGCCTACGACCAGCGGCGAAGCCTGAGCGGAGGCGCCTATCACCCGGTCCTGCGGCGCATCGACGATTTTCTCGGGGAGCCGATGGCGAAGGCGTTGAAAGAGCGCGAACGGCGCGCGGCAAAGGTCTTGAAACTCGACGACGCCGTCGGCAAAGTCGTCGCGGCGTTGAAAGAGAAGGGGCTGACGAGTCCCTACCTCAAGCCATTCGTGGTCGCGCGCGTCAACCCGATTCGATTCTCGAAATCGACGGAATTCGACTTCGACGAAGTGATGGACAAGATGATCGCATCGGCCAGCAAGTTCAAGGTCGAACGGGTGAAGCAGGAGGACGTGGCAAAGGTGGGCGGCGCTCCGCCCGAGGAAGATTAGGACTGCAGCAGCAGCGCCATCTGCTGGGCGGCTGATTTCTTCACGCCACCCTCGACGATCAGTTGTCCGCACGCGGCGCGGATATCCTGTCCGCGGCTCTTGCGCACCGACACGGTCAGGTAACGGTCCGCGAGGATCTGCGCGAACCGATCGACGCGTTCGTCCGACGGCCGCTCGTAGGGAATCCCTGGCGCCGGGTTCAGCGGAATCAGGTTCACCTTGGCCTTGATCCCCGAGAGCAGGCGCGCAAGGCGCCGCGCGTCCTCGGGCGAGTCGTTCACCCCCGCGAGCAGCACGTACTCGAAGGTGATCCGGCTCCGCTTCTTCAGCGGGAAGCGGCGGCAGGCCTCCAGGATGTCGGCGAGCGGGTACTTGCGGTTCGGCGGCACGAGCTCGCTGCGCTGTTCGTCCGTCGTCGCGTGCAGCGAGACAGCCAGGTTCGGCATCAGCGGCTCGTGAGCCAGGCGCTGCAGCGCGGGGACGATACCGACGGTCGAGAGCGTGACACGGCGCGGCGACACGGCCAGACCGTGCTCATCGTGCAGCATGCGCAGCGCCTTCATCGTCTCGTCGTAGTTGTGAAGAGGCTCTCCCATCCCCATCAGCACGATGTTGAACGGATGGTCGAGCATGCCGGTCGCGACGGCCAGCACGCGCACCTGGCCGGCGATTTCACCGGCGGTGAGGTTGCGCACGAGCCCCATCTTGCCGGTGAGGCAGAAGCCGCATCCCATGGCGCAGCCGACCTGGGTCGAGATGCAGAAGGTCATGGCCGGCGTGTCGGGGATGAAAACGGCTTCGATCCGCCGCGCGTCGGCGAGCTCGAGGACGAACTTGCGGGTACCGTCGACGGAGCGCAGGTCGGAAACCACCTTCGGCGTCAGGACCTCGAAGTCGGCGGCCAGGCGCGCGCGCAGGTCCTTCGACAGGTCGGTCATCGTCTCGAAGTCGACGACGCCGCGCTTGTAGATCCAGCGGTAGAGCTGGCGCGCATGAAACCGCTCGCATCCCCGTGCTTCGAGGGCGCTCTCGATGTCCGGCACATCCAGCTCAGCCAGGTTGAGACGCGAAGCGCTCATGCTATGTCTCGCATTTCCCGACAGATGCAAGCGATCGATTCTAGCAAACGGCGACGATCAGCCCCGCCAGCTGATCGATACTGCCGTGTTGCCTCGCGGATCGCGCGCGTGTTATGATGCGTATGTTCTTCTAATTCCATGTCTGTCAACGATTTGCGGCATATCGCTGCAGACGGTGGCCGGCGCTGACCTCGACACATTCCCTGGCATCTGTGACGCAACCACTCATCGTCCGTGACGTGCTTCCGAACGGACTCAGGTTTCTTACCGAGCGGATGCCGCACGTCCGATCGGTCAGCATCGGCGTGTGGCTCGCCCGCGGCTCGCGCCACGAGCCGCAGGAGCAGAGCGGCATCGCGCACTTCGTCGAGCACATGCTCTTCAAGGGGACGGCGAACCGCAGCGCCGAGGACATCGCCCAGGCCATCGACTCGATCGGCGGGCAGATGGACGCTTTCACCGCCAAGGAATACGCCAGCTACTACATCAAGGTGCTCGACGAGCACCTGCCGCTGGCGGTCGACGTCCTCGCCGACATCGTGCGCCGGCCCGCCTTCAGCCAGGACGACATCCAGCGCGAGAAGAAGGTGGTCCTCGAAGAGATCAAGATGGTCGAGGACACGCCGGACGATCTCGTTCACGAGCTGTTCACCGAGAACTTCTGGGTGGATCATCCGCTCGGCCGGCCGATTCTCGGCATCCCCGAGACCGTCGAGGCGCTGACCGAGGAAGGGCTGCGGCGCTATTTCACCGGCGTCTACAGCGCGCCGAACATGATCATCGCCGCGGTCGGCAACATCGAGCATCAGCAGGTGCGCGATATCGTCGAGCGGGCGTTCGGCACCGTGTCGAGCGAGAGCGTAGGGCTCACCACCGCTCCGCCGCGCGTCGAGCCCCGCATCATCATCCGCAACAAGGAGCTCGAGCAGAGCCATGTCTGCCTCGGGACGAGCAGCTACCAGCAGGATCACGAGGACCGCTATTCGAGCTACGTGCTGAACACGGTGCTCGGCGGCTCGATGAGCTCCAGGCTGTTCCAGAACGTGCGCGAGAAGCGCGGCCTGGCGTACGCGGTTTTCAGCGGCCTGAGCGCCTATCGCGACGCCGGCTCGATGACGATTTATGCCGGCTGCGCCAACCACGCCATCGGCGAGCTGATCGACGTCGTCGTCGTCGAGCTGAAGCGGCTGAAGGACGAACCGATGCTCGAATCGGAGCTGCGGCGCGCGAAGGATCACCTCAAGGGCAGCCTGATGCTGAATCTCGAGAGCACCTCGAGCCGCATGTCGCACCTGGCGCGGCAGGAGATCTACTTCGACCGGCAGTTCGGGCTCGACGAAACGCTCGAGGGGGTCGAGCGGGTCACGCAGGATGACGTGCAGCGGGTCGCGCGCGATCTGCTGCGGGACGGCGCGCTCGCCGCGACCGTCCTCGGAGCCGTCAACGGCTTGAAGATTCCACCGGAGAGACTGTCGCTGGGATGATCCCGAGGTACACGAACCCGGACATGGGTCGCATCTGGAGCGACCAGCGGAAGTACGAGACCTGGCTGCAGGTCGAACTTGCCGCGGTCGACGCGATGGCCCGTGCCGGGATCGTGCCCACGGATGCGGCGCGCGACATCCGGGCGCGCGCCACCTTCAGCATCGACCGCATCGAGGAGATCGAGCAGGTCACCCAGCACGACGTCATCGCCTTCACCACCGCCGTCGCGGAGGCCATCGGCACCGAGAGTGCCCGCTGGCTCCACTTCGGCCTCACATCCTCGGACGTCATCGACACCGCGCAGGCGCTGCAGATGCGCGAAGCGTGCGACCTGATCCTGCAAGGCCTGCAGGGCCTGATGGACGCCGTGCGGAGGCGGGCGGAGGAGCATCGCCGCACGCCGATGATCGGCCGTACGCACGGCGTGCACGCCGAGCCGATGACGTTCGGGTTGAAGCTCGCGCTGTGGTACGCGGAGCTGACGCGCGACGTCGCGCGCATGGAACGCGCCCGGGCGGCGATCTCGGTCGGCAAGCTGTCGGGCGCGGTCGGCACCTTCGCCCACCTGCCGCCGTCGGTCGAGGCCGACGTCTGCCGGACGCTGGGCCTCGAGCCGGCCCCCGTCGCGTCGCAAGTGATTCAGCGCGACCGGCATGCGGAGCTGCTCTCGACGCTGGCGATCGCCGGCTCGTCGCTGGAGAAGTTCGCGCTGGAGATCCGCGGGCTGCAGAAGACCGAAATCGGCGAGGTCGAGGAGCCGTTCGCAAAGGGGCAGAAGGGCTCCTCCGCGATGCCGCACAAGCGGAACCCTATCGGGTGCGAGCAAATCGTCGGCCTCGCGCGGCTGCTGCGCGCCAACGCGGGCGCCGCCTTCGAGAACAACGCGCTCTGGCACGAGCGCGACATCTCGCATTCGTCAGTCGAACGCGTCATCCTTCCCGACAGCCTCGTCGTGTTCGACCACATGCTGCGACGCTTCACACGCATCGTCAGCGGGATGGTCGTCTACCCGGAGCGGATGAAGGAGAACCTGGAGCGTTCGGGTGGCGTGGTGTTCTCGGGCACGGTGCTGCTCGAGCTCGCGCGCCGCGGCGTCTCGCGCGAGCAGGCGTACGAGTGGGTGCAGCGCAACGCCATGCGCGCGTTTCACGAGGCGCGCGCCTTCAAGACGCTGCTGCTGGCGGACCCGGAGGTGACGCGCGTGCTGCCGGCGGCCGACATCGAGCGTGCCTTCGACCTCGACGAGCAGCTGAAGCACGTCGACCATATCTTCAGCCGTGTCTTCGAACCGCACGAGGAAGTCGTAGGGGCCGGCTTCAGCCGGCCCGCCGGAGGAGTTCATTAATGCGCGCCCGAGTGTTCGTCACGCTCAAACCGTCGGTGTTCGACCCGCAGGGGAAGACCGTGACCGACGCGCTGCACACGCTCGGGTACTCGGCCGTCAAAGACGTTCGGCAGGGGAAATACTTCGAGCTCGACATCGACGCGCGGCGCCCGGACGAAGCGCGAGCGCTGGCGGCCGAGGCGGCGGACAAGCTGCTGTCCAACCCGGTCATCGAAAGCTATCGCATCGAGATCGTGGACGAGGTGATCGCATGAAGTTCGCGGTCGTCGTGTTTCCGGGATCGAACTCCGATCATGACGCGCACTACGCGGCGCAGCAGGTGCTCGGCCAGGAGGCCGAGTACATCTGGCACAAGGACATCAGCCTCAAAGGCGCCGACGTCGTCATCCTGCCCGGTGGCTTCGCGCACGGCGATTACCTGCGGACGGGCGCCATCGCCCGTTTTTCGCCAATCATGGCGGCGGTGAAGACGTTCGCCGATGCCGGCGGGCCGGTGCTCGGCATCTGCAATTGCTTCCAGGTGCTTCTCGAAGCGGGCCTGCTGCCGGGAGCGATGCTTCGCAACAAGAGCGTGAAGTTCGTCTGCGAGCACGTGCTGGTCACGGTCGAGCAGGCCGACACGCCATTCACGGTTGCTTGCCGCCCGGGCCAGGTGCTTCGCATGCCGATTGCCCACGGCGAGGGCAACTACTACGCCGACGCCGATGTCGTCGCCCGTCTCGAGCGCAATCGCCAGGTGGTCTTCCGGTATACGAACGCCAACGGAGTCGCCACGGACGACTCGAACCCGAACGGGTCGGTCGCCAACATCGCCGGCCTCTGCAGCGAACGGCGCAATGTGGTCGGCCTGATGCCGCATCCGGAGCGCGCGTGCGAGCTGGCACTTGGCAGCGCGGACGGGTTGATCGTGTTCGAATCGGCGCTGAAGGCCATGACGCAAGGCGCGTTCGTCGCCGCCCGATGACGATCGCCACCGACGTTCTCGAACGCCACGGTCTCACCCACGAGGAATACCAACGTATCGTTGACGCGCTGATGCGCGAGCCGACGCTGACCGAGCTCGGCATCTTCTCCGTCATGTGGTCGGAGCACTGCAGCTACAAGAGCTCGCGCGTGCACCTGAAGACGCTGCCGACCACCGGGCCGCGCGTCCTGCAGGGACCGGGTGAGAATGCCGGCGCCGTCGACATCGGCGACGGCCTCGCGGCCGTCTTCAAGATCGAATCGCACAACCATCCGTCGTTCATCGAGCCCTACCAGGGCGCGGCGACCGGCGTGGGCGGCATCATCCGCGACATCTTCACCATGGGCGCGCGGCCGATCGCTCTCCTCAACTCGCTCCGCTTCGGCCCGCTCGAGGACCCGCTCGTCCGCCGCACCTTCGCCGGCGTCGTCGCCGGCATCGCCGGTTACGGCAACAGCATCGGCATCCCGACCGTCGGCGGCGAAGTCGCCTTCGACGACAGCTACACCGGGAATCCGCTCGTCAACGTCTTCTGCCTCGGCATCGCTGCGCACGACGACATCATCAAGGGCGTCGCATCGGGTGCCGGCAATCCCGTGTACTACGTCGGGGCGAAGACCGGGCGCGACGGCATTCACGGCGCGACGATGGCGTCGGCGGAGTTCGACGAGAGGTCCGCGGAGAAGCGGCCGGCGGTGCAGGTCGGCGACCCGTTCATGGAGAAGCTCCTCCTCGAGGCGTGCCTCGAGGTGATGAAGACCGACGCGCTCGTCGGCATCCAGGACATGGGCGCCGCCGGCCTGACGTGCTCGACCTGCGAGATGGGGTCGCGCGGCGGCGCCGGCGTCGACATCGACGTGTCGCTCGTGCCGCAGCGCGAGACCGGCATGACACCCTACGAAATCATGCTCTCCGAGTCGCAGGAGCGCATGCTGATGGTCGTCAAGCGCGGGCGTGAGGCGGAGGTCGAAGAGATCTTCGAGAAATGGGACCTGCACGCGGTGCGCGTCGGCGAGGTGACGACCGACGGCAGGCTGCGGGTGCGCAATCACGGCGAGGTCGTCGCCGAGATTCCGAACCGCTCGCTGACCGATGACGCGCCGCTCTACCGGCGGCCGATGTCGGAGCCCGCCTACGTCAGCGAAGCGCAGCAACTGTCGCTGGCCTCGCTCGGAAAACCGGTCGCCCCCGCCGCCGTCTTCATGCGGCTTCTCGCCTCGCCGACGATCGCGAGCAAGCGATGGGTCTATCGGCAGTACGACCACATGGTCCGCACCAACACGCTGGTGATGCCGGGCATGGGCGCGGCCGTGGTGCGGGTAAAGGGGACGCGCCGCGCGCTGGCGATGTCCGTCGATTGCAACGGCCGCTTCGTCTACCTCGATCCGTACGGGGGTGCGCAACTGGCCGTGGCCGAAGCCTCACGCAACGTGGCGTGCGCCGGGGCGACGCCGATCGGCGCGACCAACTGCCTCAACTTCGGCAACCCCGAGAAGCCGGAGATCATGTGGCAGTTCGCGCGCGCCGTGGAAGGGATGGGCGCCGCCTGCCGTGCCCTGGATATTCCGATCACCGGCGGCAACGTCAGCCTCTACAACGAAACCGACGGCCGCGCGGTGCTGCCGACGCCGGTGCTGGGCGTCGTCGGCCTCATCGACGATGCGGAGGCGGTGGTGCGGCGGGTGTTCCGGGCCGAGGGGGACGTGGTCGTGATGCTCGGCGAGACGCGCGACGAGCTTGGCGGCAGCGAGTACCTCGAGGTGATGCACGGCCTGATTCGCGGCGTCCCGCCCGCCCTCGATCTGAAGCGCGAGGCGGCAGTGCAGCGGCTGCTCGCCGAGGGCGCAGCACGCGGTGCGATCAAGTCCGCCCAGGACTGCTCGGAAGGCGGTCTGGCGGTGGCGCTCGCCGAATGCTGCATCGGAACGGGTCTCGGGGTGGACGTCGACGTGCAGTCAGTGGCGTCGGCGGCCGGGTTCGGTGATCTATCCACGCTCTTCTCCGAATCCGCGTCCCGTGCCGTGGTGTCGGTCGCGCCGGCGCGCGAAGCGGAGTTGCTGTCGCTCGCCGCGCGCCTGCAGGTCCCGGCGCGTCGCATTGGCGTCGTGACCGGCGATCGCGTGCGAGTCGCGATCGACGGACGGACGGTTATTGACGAGCCGCTCGCCGATGTCGAGCGGCCGTGGGCCATGGCCATCGAGCGCTGCTTCGAACCCGCGAACGCTCTTGCGTAACGCCGTACACTAGAGGCTTCCTTATGGACAAGTTCCGCGAAGAGTGCGGCGTGTTCGGGATCTTCGGGCATCCGGAGGCCTCCAACCTCACGTACCTCGGTTTGTACGCACTCCAGCATCGCGGACAGGAAAGCGCCGGCATCGCCGCCTCAGACGGCGGCCTCATCCGCCACCACAAGGCGATGGGCTACGTGAACGACGCGTTCGACAGCGAGGCGCTGGCGAAGCTGCCGGGCTCGCTCGCCGTCGGCCACGTGCGCTACTCCACCGCCGGCGAGAGCCTGGTCGCGAACGCGCATCCCATCGTCGTCGACAGCGTCCACGGTCAGCTCGCCGTCTGCCACAACGGCAACCTGGTGAACGCGGGCGAGCTGCGCGACGCGCTCGTGCGCAGCGGCGCCATCTTCCAGACCAACAGCGACACCGAGGTCGTCGTCCACCTGTTCGCGCGCTCGCGCGAGGAGGGCGTCGAGCAGGCCGTCGTCGACGCCATCTCCCAGGTGCGCGGCGCGTTTTCGTTCGTGATGATGACGAAGGACCGCGTCATCGGCGTCCGCGATCCGCACGGGTTCCGGCCGCTCGCCCTCGGCCGGCTGGGCGCGGCGTGGGTTGTCTGCTCCGAGACGTGCGCGCTCGACCTCATTGGCGCCACCTACGTGCGCGACGTCGAGCCGGGCGAAGTCGTCGTCCTGAGCAGCGCCGGCCTCAAGTCGATCAAGCCGTTCGGCCCCGCGCGTCAGTCGCAGTGCATCTTCGAGCACGTCTACTTCTCGCGGCCCGACAGCATCGTGTTCGGCGAAAGCGTCAACGAAGTGCGGACGCAGCTGGGACGGACCCTGGCGCGCGAAGCGCCGGTGGACGCGGACGTGGTCGTCCCGATCCCCGACTCCGGTGTGTGCGCCGCCATCGGCTACGCCGAGGCGTCGGGTGTGCCGATGCGGATGGGCCTTATCCGCAACCATTACGTCGGCCGCACGTTCATCGAGCCGCAGCAGTCCATCCGGCACTTCGGCGTGCGCGTGAAGCTCAACCCGGTCAAGAGCATCCTCGACGGCCGGCGCGTCGTGCTGATTGACGACTCGATCGTCCGCGGGACGACGAGCCGGAAGATCGTGCGCATGGTGCGCAGCGCCGGCGCGCGCGAGGTGCACATGCGCATCAGCTGCCCGCCGACGGTCTCGCCGTGCTTCTACGGCGTCGACACGCCGAGGCGGTCGGAGCTGATTGCCGCGACGCACACACTCGACGAGATTCGCAAGTATCTCGATGCCGACAGCGTCGCCTACCTCAGTCTCGACGGCCTGACGAGCGCCGTGCGCGGCGGCAACTCGAAGTACTGCACCTCGTGCTACACCGGCGTGTACCCGGTCGCGTTCCCGCGCGACGAGGCGGCGTACCTGCAGCTCGCGCTGAAGCTGAATCCGGAGCCGGCGCCGGCTCCCGACGAGGCGGAGCCGGAGTTGTCGGCCACCGTGCGCGCGTTCGTCAAGAACACGCTCGTCGGTTGATGGACTACAAGGCTTCTGGGGTTGACATCGACGCGGGGAACGAGACCGTCCGCCGCATCCGCGGCCTCGCGCGCTCCACGTTCACCAGCGGCGTCCTCTCCGAGATTGGTTCTTTCGGCGGCCTGTTCCGGCTCCAGCCCGGTCAGTATCGCGACCCGGTACTCGTAGCGAGCGCCGATGGCGTCGGCACGAAGCTGAAGGTCGCGTTCCTCGCGCAGCGGCACGACACGATCGGCCGCGACCTGGTCAACCACTGCGTCAACGACATCCTGGTGCAGGGCGCGGAGCCGCTGTTCTTCCTCGACTATCTCGCCACTGGGCAGCTCTCGCCTTCGATCGCCGAGTCGATCGTCGGCGGCATGGCCTGCGCGTGCCGCGACAGCGGGTGCGCGCTGCTCGGGGGCGAGACCGCCGAGATGCCGGGGTTCTATCGCGACGGCGAGTACGACGTCGCCGGCTTCATCGTCGGCGCCGTCGATCGGCCGCAGCTGATCACCGGGCGGACGATCGCCGTCGGCGACGTGCTGGTGGGCATCCCTTCGTCCGGGCTGCACACCAACGGGTATTCGCTCGCGCGCCGGGTCGTCTTCGACCGCCTGCGCCTCGACGTGGACAGCTACGTCCCCGAACTGTCGCGGACGGTCGGCGACGCGCTGCTCGAGCCCCATCGTTCGTACCTGCCGATCGTCAAGCCGCTGCTCGACGGCGGGCGCATCAAGGGGATGGCGCACATCACCGGCGGCGGCATCACGGACAACCTGCCGCGCGTGCTTCCGCACGGGACCGCGGCGGTCGTCGACACCTCCGCCTGGGAGGTGCCGCCGATCTTCACGTGGCTGCAGCGCGGGGGCGACATTCCACGCGACGACATGCTGCGCACGTTCAACATGGGCATCGGCCTGATTGCCGTCACCGGTCGCGAGCACGCGGCAGCGCTGATCGACGAGATGGCGGCGCGCGGCGGCCGCGACGCGCGCGTCATCGGCGAGATCGTTCCCGGCGAGCCGCCGAGCGTCACGTATTCGTGAATCGACGGCTGGGCGTCCTGATCTCGGGCCGCGGCAGCAATCTCCAGGCGCTCATCGACGCGATCGCCGGGCGGCGGCTCGATGCGTCCATCGCGCTCGTGATTTCCAACCACGCCGACGCCGCCGGCCTGGAGCGCGCGCGGGCGGCCGGCATCGAAGCCATCTGCCTGCCGCATCGCCAGTACGCCACGCGCGACGACTACGACCGTGCGCTCGCCTCGGAACTGCAGGCGCGCGACGTCGGCCTCGTCTGTCTCGCGGGATTCATGCGCCTGGTCGGCGGCCCGCTGATCGAGGCGTTTCCCAACCGCATCCTCAACATCCATCCCTCGCTGCTGCCCGCGTTCCCGGGACTGGACGCGCAGCGGCAGGCGATCGAGCACGGCGTGAAGGTGAGCGGCGTGACGGTGCACCTGGTGACCGCGGAGCTCGATGGCGGGCCGATCGTCGTGCAGCGGGCCGTGCCCGTCGTGACCGGCGACACGCCGGAGTCACTGTCCGCGCGCATCCTCGAGGAGGAACACCGCGCCTATCCCGAAGCGGTGCGGCTGATTCTCGACGGCGGCTGGCGCGTCGAGGGCCGCCGCGTCGTAGCGCTGACCGCCTAGTTAGATATCCGACTTCCGCTTCAGCGTCACGATCGCGACTTCGGGCGGGCAGTTGATGCGGATGGGCACGTACACCGTGCCCACGCCGCGGCTGACGAACATCGACGTGTTCTCGCGCGAAGCGAGACCCGCAAGAACGGGAAAGCGCCGCCTCGCGACCGCGCCGACGCCCGGTATCACCACCTGCCCGCCGTGCGTGTGCCCGGACAGTACCGCCGGCACGTCGAGGGCCGCCGCCTCGTCCAGCCGGCGCGGGTCGTGCGCGAGCAGCAGCACCGTATCGCGCGCGCGGTTGATGACACGGGCGATGTCAGAGGACTTGCGCGTCCAGAAGCGGATGCCCGCCAGCTCGAGCCCCTCGCCACGGATCTCGAGGCGCGTGCGCGCGTCCTTCAGCACCTGGATGTGTTTCGCCGTCAGCGCCGCGGGCATGTCGCGGTCGTCGTCGTGGTTGCCGAGGATGGCGAAGACGCCGTACGGCGCGGTCAGCGGCGACAGCAGCTCCGCGACCGGGCCCACATACGCGCGGTCGCCCCAGGTGACGTAATCGCCGCCGAGGACGATCAAATCCGGGCGCGCGGCGCCGATCAAATCGACAGCCCTCCGTACGTCGTCGGCGGGCACCATCGCGCTGTGGTGGATGTCGGTGAGGAACCCGATCCGCAGCCCGTCGAGCGGCGGCGCGAGCCCTGACACGGGGAGCGCCGCGTCGGTGACGCCTATGTGGTGGCGTTCGTAGGCAACGCCGTAGCTCACCGTACCGGTGACCGTCCCCACTCCCGCCGCCGCGATCGCCCTGAGCGCGGTCCGGCGCCCTACACGCACGCCGATAATAGTAGAGCACCCCGCGCGCGCACGGCACCTGAGCCGGCGATCTGGTGGTTGTATAGTGAGCCGTTTGGCGATGCAGCAGCTGTTCGACGAACTTCAGTGGCGCGGACTCGTTTACGACCAGACCGAAGGCGTCCGCGAGGCGCTGGGAAAGGAACAGGTCACCGGCTACATCGGATTCGACCCGACCGCGCAAAGTCTTCACGTAGGAAACCTGCTGGTCATCCTCGCGCTGTCGCACATGCAGCGCTGCGGACACTGCCCGATCGCGGTGGTCGGCGGCGGCACCGGCATGATTGGCGATCCGAGCGGGAAGACCGTCGAACGGCAGCTGCTCACGGTGGAGCAGGTGGAAAAGAACGTCGAAGGTATTCGCGGGCAGCTGGCGCGGTTCCTCGACTTCGACAGCACGTCGGCCCCCGCGCGGCTCGTCAACAATGCCGAGTGGCTCACCGCACTCGCCGCGATCGACTTCATGCGCGACATCGGCAAGCATTTCACCGTCAACGCCATGCTGGCGAAGGACTCGGTGAAGCGCCGCCTCGAGAGTGACGAGGGGATCACCTACACGGAATTCAGCTATTCACTGCTCCAGGCCTACGACTTCCTGATGCTGTACGACCGCTTCCACTGCACGCTGCAGATGGGCGGGAGCGACCAGTGGGGCAACATCACCGCGGGCATGGATCTGATTCGGCGCGTGCGCGGCGGCCGCGCCCACGGCCTGGTGATGCCGCTCATCACCACCGCGTCCGGCACGAAGTTCGGCAAGACCGAGGCGGGCACGGTGTGGCTGGATCCGCGCCTCACGTCCCCATTCCGCTTCTATCAGTTCTGGCTGAACACCGACGACGGCGACGCGGGACGCTACCTGCGGTACTTCACGTTTCTCGATCGGCCGGCCATCGAGCAGCTCGAGGAAGCGACGCGCACCTCACCCGAATCGCGGC